>Ga0209211_10001788_pt1 | contig 39145 bp, 35 predicted proteins | sample RifGroA2_FD_183992 | JGI IMG/M metagenome (GOLD analysis project Ga0209211, IMG submission 183992) | Groundwater microbial communities from Rifle, Colorado, USA - Groundwater A2 (SPAdes) (version 2) | ecosystem: Environmental > Aquatic > Deep subsurface > Groundwater | place: Rifle, Colorado...
GGCGGGGCTGGCCTCTGTTTTTTGCAAGGGAATGGCGGAATTCCCCCCACACCCCCCTTCCGCCATTCCCTTGCTTGGGGAGCGGAAGTTTGCGGCGACTAAATTCTTGCCCTTGCCCCACCCTCCCAATGCGCGGGCAAGATGAGGAAGCTCCCTTGTATTAAAATTAAACATATGATACACTCTTTACAACTGATTATTACTTGTGTAAGGATAGCATACATATAATAATAGTGTAAAACACATGGATAAACAAGACCAAAAAAACGAACATCCGCGAGATCGCTTCAAGCGACTCGCTACTGCCCGGACAAATATAGTCCTAAAACGTCTGAAAGTTTTGGGGAATTGCTCTAACCGAAATATCTATGAGTACGACGAACAGGATATTGATAAAATATTTTCCGAAATTGAGCGTAAAGTTAAGGAATCTAAGGCAAAATTCCATTTCCCCAAAAAAAGAGAATTCAAACTATGAAAAAAGATAAAAACACAATTGATATAAAAAGAATGGTTTTAGGACTCAAGCCACTTCCTGTTAAGGGTTACGAAAAACTTGATTTAGATCGGCTAGTTGTGTACGCGCTCTATATACTGGAGGAGAAAGAAATTCCATTATATTTTGATTTTATTTGTGTCGGGCTTTTTAAACTCTTTCCCCGCAAGTTTTCTCTCCCAAATTTTAAACAATATCCCGATGTGTTTAGAATAAATAATGCCGTCAGGCGCACCACCGGAGCTCTATCTGATAAAAATAAAAAAAGATGGGCTAATGGTAGTCCAGAACATGGATTTTCTTTAACTGATTTTGGTAGAGAAATTGCTAAGCAAGTGGCACAGCTAATTGAAAATCCTGAACTTCAAAAAGATCGTAAAAAACATACTGGTGCAAAAACAAGAGGAAGATCCTCTGGTGACGATGTCAAGGAAATAAAAGAATCAGACGCATTCAAAAAGTGGCAAGGCGAACAAAATGTTAATAATCATGAGTTCTTTGCTTTTCTTAAAGCTGCGTCATACACTCCTAAGCAACTCTTAGTTGAGCACCTTAAACAACTAAAAACATCCGCAATAACAGCAAAAGATAAAGAGGCATTAAAGTTTTTATCCTGGCTAGAAAATAAATTCAAGAATCTTCTTCAATAAATAACTATGACCGAAATTGCTGTACAATTTGCGTCGCGATATATAAAACGAAAACAGTCAGATGCTGTTGGGAAAAACCTATTAAAGACTCTTACGGAGCCAATCACAAATTCTGATGATAGTTATGGAGAAATTGTTAAATTAGAGCCAGGTAGTGAAAATACTGTTTTCCCTGTCACAATTTTTATTGATAAAAAGAAGAGGTTAGTTCGCATTACTGATCACGCGCAGGGAATGACCGGGGACGAGTTAGAAGCAAAGTTTGAGGAATATGGCGCGGCAAAAAGTTCAGCATATAAAGGAGGTAATTCGCGAGGTATTTTTGGTCAAGGTATTTCTGATGTGCTCTTCTATCACCGCGACGGAAAGATAAAGTCAATCAAAGATGGCGAAGCATCTATTTGTAGTTTTTATTGGAAGAAAGAAAGGCAGTATATCAATGTAGAGAAACAAAAAGAGTCCTCGGTCAAAATCGCACAGGAGTGGGGTATAAGCAACGAACGAGGAACTGTCGTTGAATTTATAGTTGATAACACCACAATTCATGATTACGATAATCTAGCAAAAAAATTAAGTGTCTTTTATATGCTCCGCCTAATTAATGCAAATGATAGGCGTGCCATTAAATTAATATATAAAGACACAAGAGGGACTAAGGAAAGTATAATTAAATACCAATTTCCGAAGGGCGAATTGGTAGAGCATAAGGAGTTCACATTCCAGTTTGAAAATTATGATCCTGTTAAGGTCGATGTCGATTTATATAAATCAACAATCTCTCTTCAAACCATCGGCGATGAAAGAGAAAATGGGCTATTAGTCCATGATGACAAAACAGCGGTTTACGCCCAGACATTTTTTGGATGGGATCATCTACCTGGTGCAGATAAGTTTTTTGGTTTTATGAAATTAACCGGAGCACGCGAGATAATTCTCACTAAAATTAATGACCCAAAACATCCAGAAGGTATACTCTCTGATTCTCGAGACGGCTTCGATACGCAACATGATTTTTACAAGAGACTATCTTCAGTGGTTAGAGATTGGTTGTATCCGATACTGAACGAAGAAAGGAAAAAAAAGACCAATGAGGGAGTTTCCCAATCTACAATAGAGAAGCATCGCAAGGCATTTGAAGAACTGAATAAACTCTATGCTCAGCTAACCGGTGAGGATATAAGCGGCATTATTCGAACTAAAAAGAAAGGACGCCCAATCGGTGGAATGGAATTTGCTCGCAACAATATCACAATAACTGCAGGTAAGCGTTATGGACTTCAATTGATAATTGATACTCGTATTATTAAACCGGGGACAAGGATATCGCTAAAATCATCAAAAAGTTTAATTGGTTTTACACCAATTGAGGTAGAAGTAAATAAAGCACGAGAAGGTGATGATGATATTATTGTAAAAACGATAATAGTTACTGGCACAAAAGCAAGAACGGCAGATACCCTAGAGGCAAAAAGTGGGAACAGAAGTGCCTCGGTTGTTGTTTCCATTGTCTCTGAGGAAGTAGTTTATCCAGAAAAAGGAATTATTTTTAGTCCTGATTATGCTAGAGCTATTGTGAATCAAGACAGTGTACTACACTTGTATATTGACTTGAGTACGATTAAGTCCGGCAGCAAAATTGCCTTTTCAAGTTCAAACGATTTTATAGAGCTAAAGAAGTCGAGATTAGTCGTTCCTAAACGAATGCGAAGCACAAGCAAAGTCGCAAAAATTGAGGTTCCTTTTGTTGGTAAGAAAAATGACGAATCAGGAATTATCGAGGCCAGTTTCGGAGAATACTCCACTCAATGTCGAGTGGATATTAAAGATCGAATCAAGTCTTCGCCGACCGGACCGACGGGAAAATTTAAGGACTGGGACTTTGACGACGGTGTTCCTAAAAAAATGCAGACAACATTTGATTCAATCCAAGGCAGTCCAACTCAAGGATATATATTGATTAACTCCAATCACCCAATCAATACATACTATTTTGGAGATAATCCGGAGAAAAAGAATATGGAAGAATCCCATATAGCGCAGCTATATCTTGCAGAGTTAATTTTGAACGAATCGCTTGGGGCAATGATTCCAGAGGCATACCAAAAAGGGGTAATAGCAAAAAACTACGGACCAGAGTATGATATTCCAGTTTACATTGCGCAAAAGAAATTTGAGATTGGGCCAACCATATATGCATTTTTTGTTGATGAGCCGTCGGCTAGAGAAACCAAGCGCGAAAAACAGATTGAAGAACTTAAGCAGGGAGGTGTTTTGACTGACAATGATCTTATTAGTGGCCTGGAGGAAAGAGAAGGAAAAATGATAGAAATGCGTTTCGGTTTAAATGAACAAAGACCGCAAACCCTAGAGGAAATTGCGCAAAAATATAAAATTACTCGCGAGCGTGTTCGCCAAATTATTAATAAGGCACTTGCTAAAAAACACGGTCAATATTCTTATTCTGAAGAGGAACCCAAAGATTACATTGCTGAACAAGATCAGAAAATGGGATCAACAATTGAGAAGATTATTTCTGTCGTTGCGGGATTCTACAACCTGAATTTAGAAGAAATGAAGAAGCGAACAAGAAAAGCGGAAATTGCTAAACCCAGACAGATTGCTATGTATCTGCTCCGAGGTATGGTGGGTTTGTCTTTTCCATCAATCGGGCGCATATTCGGCTTGGAACACACAACAGTGCTTTATGCGTTTGAAAAGGTAAGCGATGGTATTGCCAAAGATGTTATTCTGAAGGGACAAATTGATTCGATTAAGATGATGGTTGCTAAAGAATAGGTTTGTCGCCGCAAACTTCCGCTCCCCAAGCAAGGGAATGGCGGAAGGGGGGTGTGGGGGGAATTCCGCCATTCCCTTGCAAAAAACAGAGGCCAGCCCCGCCGCCTTGCTTGTCAAAGCAAAGCACCACAGAAAAATACTCTTTTCATTAGGAGAAAAAGAAATCCGGGGCGCGCAAAATGAAAAGAGCAAAGAGTATTTTTCTGTGGTGCGGCGAGTGGTAGCGAGCGGCGGCGGGGCGGCTTCATTCGTCAGGATTCGTTTGATAAAAAGTTCGGATTTTGTTCAGGAGACACAGCCACAACGTAAAATTGCCCCGCCGATTTACGGCGGGGCAATTTTACGTTGTGGCTCGGGGACAGGGATTCGAACCCCAATTTTTGCGTCCAGAGCGCAACGTCCTACCATTAGACGATCCCCGAATTATTAATGACGTCCTACCCTCTTCGACGAGCTCGTTTCAGCGAGGCGGGCCATTAGCCTCGCCCATAGCCTATGGGCTATACGGCCGAGGGACGATCCCCGAATGAAAACGGCAAATGCGGCTATACTTTCAAATATCTCCTTATGGCGATGAAACTGCTCAGCGTTCCAAGGGAGACGCCGATCGCGGTCTGAAGCGCGGCAAGCGCCCAAAAATTATCTTTAAAATATTGCCAGATGTCAACGCTTTGAGTGAAATTATACAAATAAGGAGCGATGTTGCTCAAAACCGGCGCGAAAATCAGCATCGTTACCAGCGAAGCGACCAGACCGTACAAAATCCCCTCAACCATAAAAGGCCCCTGAATAAACCAATTGCTCGCTCCGACCAGCCGCATAACCGAAATTTCTTCTTTGGCGGAAAAAATGGCGAGCCGGATGGTGTTGAACGTTACCAGCACCGCGATGAAAATGAACGTCAAGCTGACCACGCCGCCGACTTTGCGGCTGGCGCCAACGATGTAAGTCAGCTTGTCTATCATCGCCTGATTTTGCCGGAAATCAACGCCGTCAATCAAATTTTTATATTTTCCGTTCTCCAAAAACAAACTGACGGCTTCGTACTGGGACGCCTGCCTGGTTTTAACACTAAGAGCGGCTTCAAAAGGATTGTCTCCGACTTCTTCCAGGGACTGAAGCAAAATGGAATTGCCTTTATGCCTTTCTTTGAATTGCGACAGCGCCTCCTCGGCCGAAACGTAATTAACGTCTTTTATTTCGCCCAAAGACATCAACTCGGACTTGACGCTCAGAATGTCTTTCTCCTCGGTGTCTTGTTTGAAATAAACGCTGATGTCAATTTTATTCTCCAAACTGCTCAAAAGAGAATCGGCAACCACGTTCCCCAGCAAAAAACTGCTGATTACGAACAAATTCAAAACCATAATCGCGACCGCCGCGGTTGACAGCCAGACGTTGCGCCAAAAACTCACCGCTCCCGATTTTATAATTCTTTGAAAATTCAGTAACATAAATTAAAAATTTTATTTTATAATACGTATTTTCCTTTTTCTTCGTCCCTTATTATTTTGCCGTTGTCCAGACTGACCACCCGGCGTTCCAAACTGTTGATTACTTCTTTGTCGTGCGTGGCCAAAAGAATCGTGGTTCCCAATTCGTTTATCTTCGTCAGCAAGCCGATGATTTCCCATGTGTTGAGCGGATCCAAATTGCCTGTCGGCTCGTCGGCGATAATCACGTCCGGCCTGTGAGCCAGGGCACGGGCGATGGCGACCCGCTGTTTTTCGCCTCCGGAAAGTTCGTGCGGAAAGTTGTCGAATTTGGAAGAAAGGCCGACCAAATCCAGAATTTGAGGCACGTCGCGGTCAATCTCTTCTTTTCCCTTGCCGGCCACCTCCATGACGAAGCCGATATTTTCTTTAACGGTTTTCATGCTCAAAAGCTTCAAATCCTGAAAAACCACCCCGATTCTGCGCCTCAAAAACGGTAGCCGGTTTGATCTTAAAGAATGCACGTCGTCATTTTCAAAAAAAATCTTGCCGAAAGTCGGTCTCTCCTCGGCGATCAAAAGCTTCAGCAAAGTTGATTTGCCGGCGCCCGAACGGCCGACCAGCGAAACAAATTCGCCCTGCTTGACCCGCAAAGTCACGTTATCAAGCGCCAGCATATTCTGACCGTACATTTTTGTTATATTATCAAAAAAAATCATGCGATTTTTAAGTTAAGCCCTTTAACTCCGCCTCAATAAATTCATCCAGCTTGCCGTCCAGGACGTCTTCCGGCCTCGCGCTCTCCATGCCGGTTCTCAAGTCCTTTACCATTTTATACGGATGAAGAACGTACGATCTGATCTGATTGCCCCAGCCGGCCGAAACCGTTTTTCCTTTTAATTTTTGAAGCTCCGCGGCTTCTTTTTCTTTTTGCAAATTGTACAGTTTGCTTCTCAACAGCTTCATCGCCCGCTCCCTGTTCTGCAATTGGGACCGTTCGCTCTGGCAAGCGGCAACCAAGCCGGTCGGCAAGTGCGTTATCCGAATCGCGGTCTCGCGGCGATTCACGTTCTGTCCTCCCGGACCGGAAGAGCGGAAAGTGTCAACCCGCAAATCATCGTTTCTGATTTCAATTTCATGCTCTTCAACCGAGTCCGGCAGGATTTCAATTCTCGCGAAAGACGTGTGCCTCAATTTTTGGGCGGAAAAAGGCGAAATCCGGACCAGACGATGAACCCCGGCCTCACCCTTCAAAAACCCGTAAGCGTACTTGCCGTCAATATGCAGGGTCGCGCTTTTGAGGCCGCCTTCTTCTCCCGGCGATTCGTGCAGAAAAGACGCGGACCAGCCCCTTAATTCGGCGTACCGGCCGTACATTCTTAAAAGCATCGCTGCCCAATCCTCGGCGTCGCGGCCTCCGGCCCCGGAATAAACCGAAAGCAGAGCGCCGCCCTTGTCGTGTTTTCCGCCGAGAAACGTCTTCGTTTCCTGCCGGATGATTTCTTTTTCAAGGTTAAAAAATTCTTTCTCCAAACCTTTCTTCAGGCTTTCTTTTTCTTCGCTTTCCTCAAGTTTTTCAAGTTCCGCGAACTCCTCTTTGAAATTCAAATAATTCTGCTCGATTTTCTGCCAGCCGGCGAGTTCCTCTTTCAAATCCCCGAGCCGCTGGCTGACTTTTTGAGCTTGATTTGTGTCCTGCCAGAAATCGGGAACGGCGGTTTTCGCTTCCAATTGCTTTATTTCGTTTAAAATCGTTGGCAGGTCAAAGACGGTCCGACAAAAGTCGGAGCCGACCTTCCAATTCTTCAATTTTCTTCTTTAACTCGGTCATGGCACTCATAAATTAACACGGCGAACAAAAAAAATCAATCTCGGAGCCGACCCCGGGACTTGAACCCGGAACCTACGGTTTACGATACCGTTGCTCTGCCGTTGAGCTAGGTCGGCAAACAATTTGCTTTCTCTTTCATTATAATATTCCGGCCGGCGAAATAAAAGTCCGAGCTGGTCGGACTTTTTATGCATATTTTACGCGCTATTTTTTGGAGGGCGAACCATTTGAAGTTCAAGCCAGAGCACTTCCAAAGAGCTTTGCAAATTTTTCAGTCCGCCATTGAAAACAATCAAACGCTTTGACAAATTCTCCGTGAGAATCTGATTCTCCTTTAAACCTTTTTTTACGACCTCAACCTTTTCCTGCATCTTTTTTCCCGATTCTTCCAATAGCAGATTCGCTTTCTGGCTGAGTTTAATCAGGCCCTCTTCCGTTTCTAATTCCAACGGATTCTCAACCATTTCCGGCCAATGAGTTTTAATATAATTCAGCATCTGTTTGGTTGTCGGATCTTCCGAATTAAACATTTTTCCCATCCTTTCGTTTTTAAAGGTACTGCAAGTTAATCTTTCTTGTTTTATGATAACACGAATCTTAAACTTTTACAAGCCTTGCTCGGCGAGGCAGCTAAAAAACGTAGGGAATGAAAATTTTTAAGCCGATTACCAGCGCCCCCAAAGCGGCGAGCAAAACCGCGGCCGCGGAAATGTCTTTGATTATTTTAATTTCCGGATGCTTTTCCGGATGAAGTAAATCTAAAATTCTTTCAATTGACGTGTTTATCATTTCCAAAGTCAAAACCGAAATAACCGTCAAAATCAAAATTAAAAATTCAAATTTTTGAAGACGAAAATAAAAAGCCAACGCGAAAACAACGGCGCCAATAATAACCTGTATTCTAAAACTCTGGTCATCCAAGGCCGCCTTCATGCCGTTGACGGCGTGCCCGAAACTTAAAATTAATTTTTTGAAATCAAACATATAAATAAAAAAATGAGTATCTTTATGACTGCGCTCGAACCTACTTTATCAAAAATTCCTAACCAATGGAAGCCGCCCCGCCGCCGCTCGCTAACGCTCGCCGCCAAGCAAAACATTCTTCACTTTTCCTGATTTACACGCGGCAGATTTTTTTCTTCTAAAAGGAAAAGAATGTTTTGCTTGGCTCTGCTCTGAACGAGCAGGCGGCGGGGCTACGCTTCAGCTCGCGGGCAAAAAATTTTCTCTCTACACTTCCTCCGTTTTACCCGCTTGCCGAAAAAGAGGACTACTTTATACCGCTTAAAATACTCTTTCTTACTTCAGACTTTTGTAAAGCGCGTGCTGTTTTCTGACAACTGGCACGAATTCCCAGTTGTTTTCCAGCACGGTTTTTTTGAGCGGATCGCGCGCGTAACCAATATCAAATTTATATTCATAAACTTTGCCTAACTTGCCGCTTTCTTTTATACCATACTGCACGCCCCAAGATTTCTGAAAGAGAATTCTTCCCCTCCGAACTTCGGCAGAATATTTTACGCTCGGTTTCCATAGCCCGTCAGTGCCTAGATGCCACTCAACACTGCCAAGCTCTTCATAATAGCGAGCGGTTTTTCTGACATCGTCCAAAAGGACAAGGGCGCGGTATGTTTTACTTATTTTTTCTTTGGAAAAAATGCCGTACCATTTGGCGTCAACAATCTTCCATTCAAGCGATAAATCCGACTCTTTGGCCGAAGTTATTTGATAAGGAAGCTCCGCTGAATTGAGGGCAAGAATTTTCTCTTTCAGCGCCTCCTTGTTAACGGCTGAAGGCGATTTTTTCTTACCACCCAGATACTGGAAAAAGCCCATTCCCCAGAGCATCACCCAAGCGGCGCCAGTCACGGCCACGAGCGCAAGAGCAACGATGATAATACCCATATAATGATTTGTTGTTTGTGTTAATTTATCGAGCGCCTGGAACGTAGGCGGAGCCATTTACTAAAGTCCAACCCAGATTCCTTGCCTCTTCTGTCAACGTTGCCGTGTTGCTTGGACCGTTGTATCTCGCTACCACAAGGCTCGAACCGTCATCAAGCCAGGCAGTAAACTGATAAGTTCCCCGGCCGCCGGATATCTTTACCATAAAGCTAGTCCCATCTGCGCTGACGAATGACTTAGCTCTCCCAAAACTCCACTCCTTCGAGACTTTTGCCCCGGTGCTACAGTCGGTATAGGACGTGAGCTGTCCTGACGAACATGCTTTCACTATCCTTACCGTCGGCACCGCTGCAGGAGTAGGTGCGGGCGTTTCTTGAGGCGTTACGGAGTTTAGTTTTTGAGCCTTATCAAATATCCCTTGCACAAAATCGTTAATAGCTTTTACTGTTGCCGGTTCTTTTATTACCGCCTCCTTATCGGTACCCGTAAAAACTACTTTTCCAGGTGTCGCAGTATCCAGAACGATCGTCTTCACTTCAGGATTTTTCGCGAGAAAATCCCAGGCTGCCGGACCGGAATCAACGATAGTTTGGAGATTGCCGGAAGCATCGGATCTCATATCATTCATCAGCTGCTTATTCTCCGCGATCTTCTTCAGGCCTCCGGGAGTAAGGAGATTCTTCAACCCTCCCGCCGCACTTACTACTTTCTCAAACTGCCCAAGCGCTTTCGCGATATCCGTGATACCCACCACATATGACATTTCCTTGAAGAATTGAGCATCTTTGGATTTAGCTATAGCAGCCATCTTACCATTCTCATCGGCGATTCCCACACTCACGGCTGTTTTCGAAACATCCATGGTAAGCCCGGCTCCGGCAACGCTGGAGACGACGATGTGCGCGGTTTTTCCGGCAAGAGTCACCATCCCTCCCCCTGCAACCACTCCGCCGACAAAAACTGCAACTTTTGCGCCTGCTTGAATAGTTTCGGCTGCCTTGGAATATCTATCGTACTTTTCCGCTTCCTTGAGCGCTTTCTTGGTTTCTTCCGCTCGTAAGTCTTGGAGCACGACCTCTGCCACCTCAATACTGGTGCCGAAGATCTTTGCCGCTTCCTGAACCCGCTGGCCCATCGGCGCTTTATCAATAAGCTGAAGCAGCTTCTCTTCACCCAGTTCTTTTTTCTTCTGCCAGGCCTTGTCGATGTCCTCTTCCACGGTTGCCGCTAGAACTTCTGTAATTAGAGAGGAGCGCGAATCGGTGTTTTGATATGAAACGGTCGCGTCGTAATCGGGCAATAGTTCTGCCACGGCCGAAAATTGCTCAGCCGCAACTTTTGCTTCTGCCCACTTTTGAATCGTCTGATCAAGAAGCGCAATTCTTTCTTCATCACTAAGCTTTTGCGCATCCCGAAAAAGCGTATCTGTATACACGGTTGCCTCGATATAGCGCAAGCTCACCTCGGCAAGCGCGCCCTGAAAAAGAATTCCCTGTACCCATTCTTCGTCGGTGGCCGGTCTTTCGGTTACCGCGACAATTTCCCGCGTATTTTCAGTGCCGGGGAGAAGTCCAAGAACAACAAAAAATCCGGCTGAAAGAAGGCCGAACACCAAAAAGAGAATCTTCCTGGTCGCCCTTTCTTTCAACAAGAAAGCGAATAAGCTCGGCTTTATCACTCCGGCGATCATACCCGCAAGCGAGACGAATAGTAGTATAACAAACAATGTTTCCATGGATTTTAATGCTACTTACCTCTTCAATTTACTATGTAGACATTATATCAAGGATTTCCGCAAAGTACACAATACTTTTCCACTTTGGAGCGGGATACGAGAATTGAACCCGTGCCACAACCTTGGTCCCACAAAATTTTGCTTATGCTGGAGCGAGTAGCGGGAATCGGACCCGCGTCTCAACCTTGGGAAGGTCGCATACTACCATTGTACTATACTCGCAAAATTTTAACGGGATTGCGTTTTGTAGCTTCTCCGCCAGCTGGCGGATTCAGACAAAACGGGAAGAAGGTCGCGTACTGCCACTATACGATACCCGCGCGTAATTTAATCTACCATGCCGGTTTCTTTATTCCATTTCCCGACAAAAAATATCCAAATGGTCGTCTGTCGTTTCTGTTCCGAAAGCCAGTTCTCAAAATCAATATTATCCTTTTTTAATTTTTCCGCAAGCGCCTCGCGCCGGGCTTGCGGCTCTAAAAGCCGTTTCCTTGCCTCGGCCAAATCCCAGCCGTATAAAAGCTGCAATCCTTTGGCCAAATCATCGGAATTTCCTTTTACCGATAAGAGATCGTCAACCGTTTTGTCCGCTTCTTCTTCAATTCCTTTAAACTCATCGCCTTTTAAGGCGACTCTGAGAAGCTCGTTTTCAACCATCGTCAAAATCACTTTTTTCTCGATCTCGGCCGATATTTTTTTCCCTTCCTCGCCCGACCAGTCAATCTGAAGAGCCGGCCGTCCGGCGCCCTGAATTTCATAAAACTGTTGGGCCGCCCTGACATTTTCTTTGAAATCAAAATTCCAAACCGGCCGAAAGCCGATCATGGCGACCGGATAAAACTTTTTAAGCGCCGCCGCGTAACCGGCTATCAAAATGGCAACGACCGCGCAAATGATAATTATTTTTTTTGGCATATTTAAGCGAATCTCAGTAATTCAACCTGCAGCATTTCCTGAACCCGCGCGAAATAAGTTCTGAATTTCGCGTTTTTTTGGTCAAGCGCTTTTAACTCCGCTTCTTTGTCTTTGATATCTTCCTCCAGCGCTTTCGCGCCAATGGCCGGTTCCAATTTAACGATTTCTCCCGCTGTTTTCAGCGCTTTCATGTCGGAAATTTCCCTTGGGAGTCGAACTCTTCGTTCGTCAATTTCGTTGACTTGCTCAATAATCCATTTAAGTTCCAGCGCTCTGTTTTGAATTTCGGCGTTCTCCTCAAGCTCTTTTTTAATTCGTTCCGGTTTGTCGGGATTATTGAACAATTCCGGAAGGAGAAAGGATATTTTTCCGATGCCGGCAAGCGACGACTTAATTTCGTCTTTGGAGCCGCCAAGCGAAAAAAATCTGGTTTGATAGCGGGCGATCGTCCGAGGATTTATCCTGTCAAAATCGGCGTCAATCGTGTTTCGCACGCTTCCCGCGCCTTCCAAATAAGCAAGCCGCGAAAACGGAGAGTAAGCCAAAGAATAGCAGTAAGAAACGTCTTCCAGAACTTTTGAATGGTGTTTGGCGATTTTTTCCTGTTCCTGGGTCAAGCTGAAATTGAGATGAAGATTTGAATGGGGATACCCGGGAAATTTCTCGGGATTATTTTTTCTGAACTCTTCAAACTTTTGATTTGTCAAAACCGAAAAATCGGCAAAAAATCGCAGGAGCGGCTGAATGTTTTCCTGGCTGACGATGGGTAGACGAATTTCCGCGTTGTTGTTGTTCAGAACTTCTATCTCCGCGCCGACGGTTGAAAGCCCTTCGGCAGGCGTTAGTCCGAGATAATTTTCGGCGAGAAGCCGGAGGTCTTTTTTCAGATCGCCGAGTTCCTCATCGGACAACGCGAACGAAAGGCCGGTTTCATTTTCGTGAAAGCCGTTTTTAATCACCTCCATTCCGGAATTTGACATAAACCGTAGGTGCGCTTCGGGCGATAAATCGGGAAACACTTCGGGACGCGCCGTTTTTAATTTTTCGTAGAAATACCTGTTGCGCAAAAACAGATCCGAGGCGAATGCGGAATTTCGTTCAAAATAGCGCTTAAGCGCATCCATGTCAATCAAATCCAAAACCTTCTCGGAAGCGGCGCGGCGGCAAATTTGAAGCATTTTTACCGGGGTATCCAGCAAATATTTTTTAAGGGATTCTTTATCCAAAAGATTAAAGAATTCATCGTCGGGGTTTCCGCAATAAGCGGAAAGAGCCAGTTCTGGTCTTTCGCGCGAAAATCCGGCAATCGCCTCTTTGTCAAACAAATCCCGAATTTTTTCGGAACGCGATTCGGCAAACATGGCAAGCTGGGCCTTGGGAGAATGCGTCGATATATATTTCCGGAGCGCCTCTTGGTCGCAAAAATCCAAAAATTTTTCAGAACCGGTCATTTGAAAAATTGTAAGCGCCAACCCGGCGTTATCGGCGGAATATTTCTTAACCGCTTCTTTGTCAAGCAAATCCAAAAATCGTTCGGAGCGGGTGTAAAGAAAAACTTGAAAAGCAAGAGACGGGTCATCTTTTACGTAGCGGCCCAAAACGTCTTTGTCCAGCAAATCCAGAAACTTTTCAGAGCCGGTGTGATGAAAAAAATGTACGCCAAGATAGGGGTCATTTTGAGAAAGCCGCTTGACTTTTTCTTTGTCAAAAATTGAAGAAAAATCCAGCGCGGTAATTATGTTCGGATAGCGGCTCCTGCGAACTTTCCATTCCGCGACCAATTCTGCTCCGCCAAATTCAAGCAACAAATTAAGCGCCCCGGCAATTCCCTTTTGTTCCTTTAAATATCCGGTCTTGGCGGCCTCTTCCTCCTTTGCGAAGTATCCCTGTTTTTCAAAATAACGCTTAAACAATTCCCCTTTTTGGGACAACAAAACCGGCTCGGAAATTAAAAATAATTCGTCCTTTGAATCAATCTCTCCGCAATCAATGTTTTGCTTATATTCTTCCGCCGCGTCATTAAAAGAACCATAAATGGTTTTTTCTTCGGGCTCTTTTTCTGTCCGTGCCGGATAAAATTCCGACTTAGATTGTTCGGGGTTTGACATATAATAAAACTATTCGCCGAAAAAATAATTCCACCATTTTGAAAGATTCCGGTTTTTCGGTTCTCCGCTCACATCCGCGATTTTTGATTCCGGTTTTGAATCCGGCGACGGATTGTCGGCCGAAGATTTGTTTTCCGGCCGCGGTTCTGATTCGGGCGGCACTATCACGACCACGTTCTCTCCCGGCTTTTTTAAATTAAGCCGCCGCCGGGCCTCTTTCTCCAGATTGCTTTCTTTGTTCAAATATTCAAGCATGGAAGCCAAGTCCTGATTCTTGTTCTCCAATTTGTCAATTTCCAATTTCAAGGAATCAAATTCTTTCTGAAGCCGGTATTTGCGGTAAAATTCCCGGCCCAAAGACGAACCTAAAATCAGCAAAATGACGAGAAGGGAAAAAAGAAAAATTTTTGAGGAAAAAATCCCGGGAAACCTTGTTTCTTTCATAAAATTAGCATATCATAAAAAGGAATTATCGTACTATATGCTATTAAAACAAAAACGCCTGATAAAAACAATCTGGACGATTTCGGTGATTCTCGTCACTTTGAGCATGGTCGCTTTTCTGCTGATTCCCATTCTTTAGGTTTTAACTGCTTTTTCTGCGTAAAACCTGCATGAATACCTCAGGCGCGAGCTCAATGCGGCCGCGGGCTTTTAATTTTTTCTTTCCTTTTTTCTGTTTCTCAAGCAATTTTCTTTTGCGGCTGTAATCGCCGCCGTAAAGATAACCGGTCACGTCTTTTCTCATCGCCGGAATGTCTTCGCGGGCGATTACTTTTCCGCCCAAGGCCGCCTGAATTGCCACGGCGAAAAGCTGTCTCGGAACCACCTCTTTCAATTTTTCAACCATCGCCCGGCCCTCTGCTTGAGCTTTTTCTTTCGGCACGATTCTGGAAAACTGCTCAACGCGCTCGCCGGCGATCAAAATATCGAGCTTCGTCAAATCCGACTTGCGGTAACCGACCGGCTCGTAGCTCATTGAAGCGTAGCCCTCGCTGACGCTTTTCAGATTGTCGTAAAAATCAACGATTATTTCGGCCAAGGGAACCTCATAAAACAAAAACAATTTTTCGGGCCCCAGATACTCGGTATGCTTGTATTCTCCCCTGCGATTTTCCAAAAGATTTATCACGTCGCCCATGAATTTCGGATGAGTGATTATCTCCATTCTCACCCACGGTTCAAGCGTCTCCTCAATTCTCGTCGGATCGGGCCAATGGCTGACGGAATCGATATTTTTTGGAGCGTCCGAATTTTTTAAAACAACCTGATAGGCGACCGTCGGCGTAGTCGCGATTAAATTCAAACCGTACTCGCGGCGCAAGCGTTCGTGGACGATTTCAAGATGCAGCATGCCCAAAAAACCGAGCTGGAAACCGCGGCCGAGCGCTTCGGACGTTTCCGGTTCAAAAGTCAAAGAAGCGTCGTTCAGCTTAAGCTTTGACAAAGCGTCTTTCAAAAGATTAAAATCATCGGCCGCCTCGGGATAAAAACTGGCGAAAACCGTCGGCTTGGGCTCTTGATAGCCCTCAAGCGGCTCAACTTCGTAAGGATTTTTCAGAAGCGTAATTGTATCTCCGACTTTGATTAAATCCGGGTTTTTTATGCCTGTGGCCAGATAGCCAATTTCGCCGGCTTCAAGGGAGTCAAGATGGGTCGGTTCCGGCCTGAAGACGCCAACTTCAAAAACCTCGGCCCGACTGCCGGCGACCATCATCTTTATCTCGTCGCCGCGCTTGATCTTCCCGTCGACGACCCGGATATGAGCGACGACTCCCATGTAAGGATCAAAGTGTGAATCAAAAATCAGCGCCCTCAGCGGACTTTTCAAATGGCCTTTCGGGGCCGGCACTTTTTTGACGATCATTTCCAAAACCTTATCAACCCCAAGGCCGGTTTTCGCCGAAACGGTCAAAATTTCTTCGTCGGGTTGGAGTATTTTTAAAAGTTCGGCTAATTCATTCTTGACTTCCTCGGTTCGGGCGTTGGGCAGATCAACTTTATTGATAACGGGAATAATCGCCAAATGTTCGCGCTCGGCCAAATAAAGATTGGCGAGCGTTTGCGCTTGAACGCCCTGGGTCGCGTCAACCAAAAGAATCGCTCCTTCAACCGCGGCGAGGGACCGCGAGACCTCGTAATTGAAATCAACATGTCCAGGAGTATCAATCAAATTCAGCGTAAATTGATAATCTTTCAGCGACGAAACGGCCGGCTGATAAAGCATCTTAACCGGCTGCATCTTGATCGTGATTCCCCGCTCGCGCTCAATATCCATCTGATCCAAAAATTGTTCTTTCATCTTCCGCTTCTCAATCGTTCCCGTAAGTTCAAGAAGCCGATCGGCCAGCGTTGACTTGCCGTGGTCAATATGAGCGATGATGCAAAAATTTCTGATTCTTGTTTGAAAATCCATATTTTTAGTATAACTCAAATTTTATTTCTTTCCCATTTTTAGCATATCTCTTATTCTCGCCGCTTTTTCAAAATCAAGTTCTTTGGCGGCCTTTTTCATCTGCCGTTCCAATTCCGCGACCGTGGCTTTGTATATCTCCGGGGCTTCTCTCACCGTCCAATCGTCTTCCTTTTTAAACGGCGAATCCCCCACCGGCTTGACGATTGTTTGCGGTGTAATGCCGTTCTTTTGATTATATTCTTCCTGAATTTTGCGCCGCCTTTCGGTCTCTTTAATCGCCGTTCTCATTGAACCGGTAACGTTATCCGCGTACATTATCACTTTTCCCTCGGCATGGCGAGCAACGCGGCCGATCGTCTGAATCAGGGTTGTCGCGTTTCTCAAAAATCCTTCCTTGTCCGCGTCAAAAATCGCGACCAGCGAGACCTCGGGCAGGTCAAGTCCCTCGCGCAACAAATTGACTCCGACTATGACGTCATATGCTCCCAGCCGCAAATTGCGCAAAATTTCCGGCCTTTCCAACGTCTTAATTTCCGAATGAAGATAATTGACTTTAACGCCCTCGTTTTTTAAATAGTCGCTCAATTCTTCGGCCAGCCGCTTCGTCAAAACAGTCGCCAAGACCCTCTGCTTTTTCGCGACCCGCGCTTTTATTTCTTTGATGAAATCGTTGATTTGATTTTTCGTCGGACGAACCTCAACAAGCGGATCCAAAAGACCGGTTGGCCGGATGAGCTGTTCCGCGGGCCGGCCGTCCGATTTTTGCAACTCATACAAAGCGGGCGTTGCCGAAACGAAAATCGCCTGAGGAACTTTTTTCTCAAACTCCTCAAAGCGCAAAGGCCGGTTATCCAAAGCCGAGGGCAGGCGGAATCCGTAATTTATCAACGTTTCTTTCCGGCTTCTGTCGCCGTGATACATTCCTCTTATTTGAGGAACGCTCATGTGCGACTCGTCAATAAAAATCAGCCAGTCATTCCGGACCGCCTTAAAATAATCCAGAAGCGCGAAAGGCGGAGAATCCGGTTCTCTGAATTCAAGATGCCGTGAATAATTTTCAATACCGTGGCAATAGCCGCTTTCTTTGAGCATTTCCATGTCAAAATTCGTCCTTTGTGTCAGGCGCTCGGCCTCAAGAAGCTTGCCTTGTTTTTTCAATTCTTTCAACCGTCCCCGAAGTTCGGCCAGGATGTTGGCAAGAGCCGAAGTAATGTTTTCCTGAGGCGCGACCCAGAACTTGGCGGGAAAAATTTTGTAAGCGTTTAGTGTGCGGGATTTGGCGTTTAGATAACTGTTTTTTTCAACCGTAGACGCCGAAATACTTTTAATCTCGTCTTTCGGAATTTCAATCTTAATCACTTCTTCGCCTGTGCTGGGCCTGACCTCAATAATTTCTCCCTTGGCTGAAAATGTTCCGGCCCGCTTATCAAACTCATTTCGTTCATACTGCAAATTTACCAAACGCGAAAGCAATTCTTTTCTCTTTATTTTTTGTCCTTCAAAAATTTCAAGCGACAGATTTTTATACTCTTGGGGCGAGCCGATATTGTAAATGCACGAAACCGAAGCGACGATGATAGTGTCCGGCCGCGACAAAAGCGATTGAGTGGCGGCGTGCCTCATGCGGTCAAGCTCCTCGTTAATCGCCGCGTCCTTTTCAATATACGTGTCGCTTTGGGGAATGTAGGCCTCGGGCTGATAATAATCGTAATAACTGACAAAATAATGAACCGCGTTTTCCGGAAAGAATTCTTTGAACTCCTGATAAAGCTGGGCCGCCAGCGTCTTGTTGTGCGAAATAATCAGCGTCGGTTTTTGGACGCGGTTAATGACATTCGCCATGGTGAATGTTTTTCCCGAACCGGTGACTCCAAGCAATGTCTGATATTTCTTTCCGGCCGAAATTCCGGCCGTCAATTTTTCTATGGCCTTCGGCTGGTCGCCGGTCGGCTTGAATTTTGAAACAAGATTAAACTGTGTCATAAAAATAACACTATATTTTACCACGATTTTAAAATTTGTCCATCATCACGGGGTAAATTAAAAACTTCTCGTTAGAACGAGAAGTTTGAATTTTTAGAATATTCATCGCGGAACCAAACCGGAAGCGGACTCGCATTTGTTTTTGCCGACCGAAAAATCCAGAACCTGAGCAATGAACGTCCGTGAAAAATCGTTCGCCCAGGGCGTTGAAAAAATCGCGAACGCGTAATGCCCGAACCAGGAATGTTGGCGTTCCGGCTTTCCCAAAGCGAGCCAAAGCTTTTCGCTCGCAGACGGGGGTATAATTTGGTCGCGCGCGGCGTTAATCATCAAAACCCTGCCCCGTAATTTTTCGGCCCTTTCGGCGTTGAGATAAGTCAGAGGGTCAATGTCTTTAAAAATCGGCTGCAATTTCCGATAAGCGGTTTCTTTGTCCCAGCCCAAATTTTTCAATATGCCCTCGCGAACTCCTTTAATGCCCTTCTCTTCGGTCTCAAGCAAAATCTTGGTAAAATCGCCGCCGGCTAAAATTAAAACTCCGGCCGCGAAACGGGGCTCAATGGCCAAAATCGCCGCCGCTTGAATGCCGCCAAAACTGAATCCTTCAATTACGATTTTTGAAGAGTCAACTTCCGGCCTTTCCGAAAGCCAGTCAACCACGCGGCGCGTATCTATGTATGTTTGCCGTAAAATGTTTCTGGTGTAAACGGCTTCCGCCAAAAAATCTTCTTCGTTCTTTATTTCTCTCCACTTGACCTTGCGGATTTCTTTGGCGTCGCGGTAAAGAATAAAAACGTTCATATCCCCGCAGGAAACGAAATTTCGCGCCGCCAGTTCCGAAAATTTCAACTGATTTGAAATCACGGGCAAAATAACAATAGTCGGCCGGGGCTTTCCGTCTTTCTGATACCAGAACTCGCCCTCAATAATGTCGTTGGCGTAACCAAGTTTCAGAGCCGAAGGAAAACTGACGCGAACGACGCCGTAACGGCCGTTACTCTCCGCCTCTTTCTCCGGCAAAACCGTAACCGTCGCTTCAATCGTTTGTTTTTGATAATCAAAAACGTCGGCATGAACCAAGGGCGCCGGAAAGAGCAATAAAAACAGTAAAATTACCGACAATGCTTTAATCATTTTTTCTCCTTTTGCGCGAGCGGTTGACCCATAAGCCGACTTAATTCTTCATACAGCTGATGGCCAATTTTGCAGCTGACCGCCATTGAACGTTCATAATCGTACAATTTCTTGCGGCAGTCGTTTTCAAACATAACGTATCCCAATTCGTCGTTCGCCAAACTGAAAATAAAGTTCGGCACGCCCGACATGCGGCGCCGCAGAAGTTCGGCGAAAGCCGGATACGGTTCGCCCGGAACCGTAACAATCCATGCCGGGCCCAAACGCCAAAAATTAATTTCGCTCGTAATGCGGCCGTCCGCCGAGCGTTCGGGAATTAAACCGAACGCCATCGCCAGACGAAAACGGAAATTTTGAAGAGGAATTTTTAAGACCTCGCGTTTTATCGCGATGTCAGGATTTTCAACACGCCAGCCGTCCCGAGCGGTCAGTATGACTGCCTCGGCAAAACGTTTGCCGTATTTTTCCATTGACTCCCAATTTGATTCCGGTTTTTTTCCGTTTTCCGCCGGCCCGACCATCGCCCCCAAGGCGCCGTTCACGAAAATCGCCGTGCCTCCGAACTCCCGCTCAACTTCGCGATAAACCGGACCGAGAAAATCGGCCGATATTTCTTTTTTCCCTTTCAGAACTTCGGCGTGCGCTCCAAAATTAAACAAAACGGCTATGGTTTTTCCTTCCTTGTTAACCGCCCTTAAAACGGCCATTGTCTGGTCAAGCGAATCCGGAACGCGGGAATTACGGGAAAGATCCCATTGATTGCTTTGAGAAAGATAGAGTTCGGCGGGCTGAAGATTTTGAATCGCGCCGTTGACGCAATTTATCGCCCCGAATCTTAAATAAGCCATGTATCGTTCGTCGCGTCCCGAAGCAACGGGAAAATCCGAAAATCTTTTGCTCAAGCTTTTGCCGTACAATCCGATTGTGTCGGGTCCTGAATGGTTGTGAGTCGCGGTTATCAAAATATTTTCTTTCGGAAGAGGAACTCCCGAACGAACGGCCTCAACATCTATAAAAGAAAGACCGAGAACGTCCAGCGAGGCGATGACAACCGTCGTGTCTCCGCTTTTCATCGCAAGAGCCCTGCAGGAAAGCGGGTCATGAACCCCTTGGCTTTTCCGGTCAAGACTTTGTCCGCCCATATAAACGCTTCTTAACGGCGTAATGTCAACCTTATGACTGCCGGCGTAGAAATCGTTTGCCGATGAACCTGCCTCGACGGCAGGCAAGAAACCGAACGACAGCAAACAAAGAAATAGCGCCAAAGAAAGCCGAATCCTCATTTTCACCTCATTTGTCAAAGAGCCATAAACCCAATAAATTCAGCTTTGCTCACGTTTCAATATTTGTCAAACCCCGCGCCTGCCCTTGACATTTTTTTTTACCCCTTGCTACACTGCCTGAGCATTTTCAATCTCAATAAACAGATTGAAAATGCGACTACGGTTTTTTAACAACCAACTAAGGAGGACAAGAAATGAAAAAGACAGCAGGAGCATTGCTTGGAATTTTGATGATGTTGATGTTTGTAAGTTCTGCGAATGCGGCCTGGACCTACGAACAAACCTTCAACACCTTAAACAACGGCGACCTCAACGGCCAGGATTCATGGAGCGGCTCAACAGCATTTGATGTTGTAACAACCGGCACTCCATACGAAGGAGCAAAACATCTCTCCTTTTCAACCCTTGCAGACATAGATATCTCAAGAAACATCACCCCAACAGAAAACGGAACACTCTACTTCTCCGTCAAAAAACCAACCACCAACCAAGACACATTTCTGTTTATACTAAAAAACAACAACGGCCTCTCAGACATTAACATCTACTTCAACGCCAACGGCCAAATCCAAGCATACAACGGAACAACCGCTTCCTGGCAAACCATCCAAAACTACTCAGCCAACAGCTATTACAGAATTGGAATTCAATTTGAACTCAGTCAGAACGGCTGGCAAGGACTGGCTCAACGAACATACAAAGTTAATATTGACGGAGGAGCTTGGAGCGCTGCCAAGGGAGTAGAACGCTCTAACGGAATCACCATCAACAGCGTCCGTCTCTCCAAACAAGGTAATTCCTACTCAGGGACTGCTTATCTTGATTTTATTAATCCGAGTTATGCCTTCGGCCCTCCGCCATCTTTGAAATTACCGTTTAAAGAAGGGGAGATATGGTGGGTGTCGCAAGGGAATGGACAAGGAAATCATATTAACGCGCTGCAGTATGCTTGGGATTTCAACTGGGGTGCAGGCGAACAAGACAGAGGAAAGTCTGTATTTGCTCCCGCTACCGGTACAGTAGTTAATCTGGATAATAGCTGTCCTGACCCTGAGCCAATTGATACGTGTAATGGCGGCTGGGGAAATTATGTGATTATTGATTACGGCAATAACTATTTTGGCAAGCTGGCGCACCTTAAAACCGTGAACGTGCAACTAAACCAGCAGGTTGTGCAAGGTCAAGTGATTGGTACAGTTGGTTCTTCCGGGAGAAAATGGAGTGACCCTCAACAGACGATTCTCCATGGCCCTCACATTCATTATCAAACACAGGACTTCCCTGGATTAAACGACGTGTCCATTGCCTCATCTTTTTCCGATGTGCCGACCAACGGCGGCGTTCCCATCGGATGTAATTGCAGTTTTGTTGATTGCATGACAATAGATTGCAATAATCTCAACGCCTATTGCTACAAATCATCAAACACTATCCCGTAATAATTTCTTTAATTTAAATGCCGCCTTAAAAAATTTAAGGTGGCATTTTTATTTACATACAGTCAATTTAATCCGTGAATTTGAAATAGATGCCAGCAATTTTTTCACAAATGGAGTTGTATTTTAAGGATGCCAATGCATTTTCACCTCCAACTTCAGCAGGATGAATAATCCCGAAAATTTTATTATTAGATGGCACATAAATTGAAATTCCCCTTGCCGCATTAGAGCCAACACCGTATATTTTTTGTGCCGCCATATTGTTTATATTGACCGTTTCTGCCTTTTCAATAATATAACCTTCCGGTCCGGGTTGACTGTATATACCACTACCATCAATCCAATCTTTCAAAGACAAATTGCTTTTATTTTCATAGATTGAAATAACGCAGTTGTTAACTTTAATAACACACTTAGAAAGTATATTATCACAATCTGGAATATTATATTTATAAAATTGCAGAGGGCTGGCAGGATCATCTATGGAAAAAGCCGCTATTTGATTTTTAGGCAGTTCATCAATCTTATTCACTTCCCACGCCTTCGGATATTTAATTTCAAAACCAAACTCCTCATTTTTGTAGGTTTGCCATTGCCCTTCATCAAAATCAACATCAACCAGTTTCGCATCAAGATTATTCTGTCTCTCCTTCATCACCCCAATCTCAATTTGTTTGTTCTGCACCTCCAAAACATCTTTCACAAGATTATTGACTTGCAAAAGTATCGCAACAATCAAAACCAAATCAACAATCGCAAGGGCAAGGGCGGATTTTAGGAGGATGTTTTCGTGTTTCATAGTTAAATTATAACAAGTTGCTTAAAGCCGCGCAAATACCATCTTGCCCCGCCTTACACTTCCTACCCGCCGCGGCGGGCAGGAAGTGTAAGGCGGGAATGCTGACTGATAACACAATAAAAAAGTAATTGTGATAGGTCCAATCCGTAAATTACAACAAAAAACCTATTTGATTAATTTGAAAGTGGAAATGATTTTCTCTAGAATTGCTATTTCATCTGTGTCTGCGTAATCACTGGATCCAGATGTCATAAATTCAATAACAAAATCATTTCCCCTTACGTTTTCTCTCCAAACTGCAAAGGCACGTTTTTTATTGCGTTCATCTTTTCCGAAAAGTTTAAAAACAGTTGCATTATTAAAACTCATAATTTTTTCTTGTTTATCTTGGAGCGGATAATTACGAATAACATCTTCCAAATTACCAGGAGCCAGAATTGATTTTTCGTATATGTCCATACTAATTGCCCAACCAGATGTTCCACCACCAAATGCTACATCTTTTGAATAGAAGACAAGTCCAGTAAAACTTGGGGTTCCCACAAAGTCGGGCGGAACTTTAAATGAATATTGAATCTTGCCATTAAAAAAGCTGCCAACATGCTCTCTCCATCCCGAAATTTCCAAATTGGTTTTAGAAACTTTTTGCATTGTCTCTACCGCCTTTTCTGTTTCTTGTTTTTTTGACACCCCTCCTTCTTTCAATTTCCAATTCGCCACCAAAATCTCCAACTGTCTATTCTGAACCTCCAACACATCCTTCACAAGACCACTCACTTGCAAGAGAATCGCGACAATTAAGACCAAATCAACAATCGCAAGGACAAGGGCGGATTTGAGTAAAATGTTTTCGTGTTTCATTATAAATTAAATATCCAAATTATGTGCCCATTTTAACTCAAAGCTCAATAAAATAACAATGCGAAATAATTTTTGATCGCGTTATTATTTCTTAAATTTACTGATGTCAATAGTAAACGGCTCTCCATCAAATTCAATTTCTTTCTCAGTCCAATAAGCTAAGCCATCTTTTGTCCGTTTTATTAGGTGTATTTGTAAAGTGTCGTTATCCAGCCATTTGACCGCTTGGTCAGAGATGTAACAACCATAGCCACAAAGTTGTAGAGAACTCTCCTGTGGCGCAATATAAACTACCCCTTTGTCTTTTAGATTTACGTAATCATATAAATGCAACTCTGTAATTCCTCGATAAGAATACATAAAAGGTAAATAGGCGGCATATTTATTATCAGGGGAATTAATAGTATTACCGCCAGTTGATGGCAAATCGGCAAATTTTAAATAAATACGCCTACTTTTGGTATTGATTTCAAGATACGGGCCGTTCGCACCACTACCACCCCCATTAAGCACTCCTCTTAAGAATAATTTTATTACATCTCCTTCTACTAATCTGAACCAATCCATAGTTTGCCCACTCCATCGTCTTCCAATATTTTCCTCAATTATCTTGTGTAAATTGCCATAACCCTCCTCCCCCAAAACATCTTCAAGAGTTACTTCTATTACTTTATTTTGCAAATCTTGCGCCGAATCTGTAACCGGCGTCAGTTTAAAAGTCTTAATAAGTTTATCAAAAATAATGAGATCGTTTGCGTTTTCAGAGGGATTAACTATGGCGAACTGAATAGTGTAATTAGTATTGTTTATATTTTCTCTCCATACCGCGAAGGCACGAGTCTGGTTGTTGGCATCTTTTCCAGAAACCTTAAATACCGTTGCGTTGCCAATCTTTAAAGTTTCTTCTGCGCGACCTTGTGAGATAGTGTCGCGATAAGACATTTCAAGGTTCTCTTGCGTAAAATTTTTCAATTCCTCAATTAACATTCCAAAGCCGGATTTTGTATGGCGAACACTCAAAACATGAATAACATAAGCTTGATCTATGAACCAATTAATAGATGGGTATTTAAATGAAAATTTAACTTTATTATTGGCAAGTATGCCACTGAATTCCTTCCATGTGGATGTATCTAATAAATTAAGTTCCCAAAAAGATATGAATTTAAAAGTATTAACCATATTATCAAGAATGGCTTGTTCGTCTATGGTTTTATACAATTCGGACCCCGTTGTTGAAAATTGAATGGCGTAATTAGTATCCTCCACTATTTTTTCCCAAATTATGAAGATCTGTTTATTTCCTACATTATTTATGCCTGAAATTTTCCAAATAATTATGCCGTCTAAATTCAATGTTTCTTCCTTACGATCCCGCGCGAGATGACTACGACTAATAACTTCTTTAAGTTGGCGAATGCGGTCGGGCATTTCTGTTCCCGATAGAGTATCAATAATAATAGAAGCAAATTGTCCATTTTGTGGCTGCACTTTGTAATAACCGTTCATAACTGGTGTTACTGTCCAATCAAACGGATATTTAAATGAAATTTTAGCCACACGGCCAACTGTACTACTGTATTCTTTCCAATCTGAAATGTCTTTTATAATTTTTTCTTTTCCTTCAATCTTTGTTTCCTGCCGTTCCGTTTCTTTTGCCTTCTCTTCAACCTTTGCTTCCTGTGCCTTCTCCAGCTTATTCTTCATCACCTCAACCTCAAGCTGCTTGTTCTGCACCTCCAAAACATCTTTCACAAGATTATTGACTTGCAAAAGTATCGCAACAATCAAAACCAAATCAACAATCGCAAGGGCAAGGGCGAATTTTAGGAGGATGTTTTCGTGTTTCATTTTGCAAAATTCTTAACTAACATGCTTTGATTATAGCAAATCACTAAAAGCCACACAAATTAACGGCAGATTTCTGAAAAATTTTCATTAATTAGTTATCCACATACAGCCTTAAGCTTTTACGCATGGGGACAAACCTCAAACAAAAATCCCTCAAATGTTTTGAGGGAAATTTTTTTTATTTTCTTTAACCGATAACGCCGATGCCGTATAAATGCCTTAAGTCAACCAGCGTGTGTACCAGCGCGGCCGGGACGATTTTGCCGGTATGAATGTAAGCGCCTCCGTAAAAAAGGCCCGCGACGCCGGCTAAGATAAGATAGCGGGGATCTCCGCTGTGAAGGACGCCAAAAAGCACGGATGCCGACACGAGCGCCAGCAATCGGCCGTGCTTAAAATTGAATTTCTGCGTCAGATAATTCTGGAAAAGCCCCCGAAATATGATTTCTTCAACCAGCGCCGGACTCAAAAATATTCTGATTGCGCTCATCAAAACAAAAGAAGGCGAAGGCAGAATAAATTCAAAATGAATGTAACCGCTGAAATAACCCAACGGAATGCCGACGGCCGCGAAACCGAGATAATATAAAACGACGATCTTCAAATCTCTTTTGTTCAGATTAAAAGTGTATCCGAATCCCTGAAGCTGGCGCATGCAGACGTTGATCAGAAGCAAACTGACGAGCGTCAGATAGCCGTAAGCGCCTTTCAGCATCGGCAAGCCAGAGCCATAAGCAAGGCCGATGACGCCGATTGTCAAGACGTCTTGCCAGCCGACGGTTTTCTTCAGCGGCCTCCAAAAATGATAAAGCGCGGCGAGCGAAATGATTGTTCCGTAAACGCCGAGGAAGTTGAGCAAAGAAAAATTGGGCCTGAGCAAAAATTCGCAAAGTCCGGCCATTCCGGACAAAAAAGAGAAAAAACCGAAAACCGTCAGAAACGATTGATTGCAGAGAAGAACAAAATATCGTTTTATCTTTTCAACGCCCAAACCGACGAACATGAAAAGAAGAACGGAAGCGGCGAAAAGCACGATCCAAAAGTTGAGATCTGCCGCGCTTAGCGGGGCCAATTTTCTTCCGAACACCGCCCAGACGCACAAAAAGACGAAAAAAACGAAACAGATTGTCTTTTTCACGCGATCCCCCGATTTTTAAAGATCTTATCCTTACAACAAAATTACAATTATAATCGCGGTTCGTCAACCCCGTTAGAAGTAGTCGTAATTTTTTCTTTAATGCTTAAATTTAAAGATATTTTTTGATAAAAACTTGGTATAAAAAATTTTAATAAACTTCTAACGGGGTCAATCCTACATACACTTGACAATCTGTATAAAAAAAGATATAATGTTTTTAAATTTTGTTTGAACCTTAACAAGGAGGAAAAACAGTGGACAAGAACGAACGTCTTGAAATGTCGGTCAGCGTTAAGAGCGCGGAAAACGAAATAATCCGCGAAGCCGGAATTTATTTGCTACCGTCGGCAACCGAGCCCGGCAAGCATCAGCCGACAATCACGGTGAAAAACAACAAAACCGGTTTTTCGATTCAAACGACGCTGAAGCCGATTGACGCGTCAAATTTGGAAAAACTCGTATCTCATCTTGAAGAAAAGCTGAAAAGTCCGAATGTGGCTGAACAGGCGGAAAAATTTCTGCGCCGCCTTACGTTTATAATGTCTTTCGTGAAATGACCAAAGGAGGAAAAATGAGAGAAAAGGAACGTGTCAGACCGAAGATATTTTTAAAGCCGACGCTTATTACCGCGCTGATTTGTCTGGGCGTATTGATAATAATTGCCCTCTTCACGGCCATAGTGCGCCAAAGCGAAAGAAAGGATTTGCAATACAAGCAGGTGTTCTTTCTCACGCTTCAAGACTACAAGCAGGGGTTATTTCTCGCGCGTCAAGACAAAGAAACTGAGGCAAAAGACGAAGCATTCGCGGACGGCCGATATCTTCGCCAGCTTTACGCCCAAAACGCGGATTTGAAAAATTTCTGGCACAAGGAATGGCAGTATCGCACGATAATGAACGAAGCGGACGATTCGGATGAAAGAAAAGCATATCAAGAAGTGATTCTGAAAAGAGATAAAGACGCGGCCGAAATTTTTAAGCTCCTTGAGCATTCCGGCTGGCTCGGTTTAAGCCAAGAAGAGCGAAACCTCATTCCTTTAATATTGGCCGGCGAAGCAACGGCGCCAATAATAAGCGCTGAGGGGCCGCTTTTTCCAGGCAGATGGTTTTGGATAGTCGGGATTATATTGAGCCAATTAGCTTGTTTCCTGGCGTATCTGATTTACTGGGACGAATGTGAACGCAGCGACGCCCCGTGGTATCGGCTTCCTTGGGGAGTGCCGGCCGTGACGATTGTTTTTCTTTTATTACAGCCGGGAGCTTTAATCATTATGGTGCCTTATGTCGTCATTAAAATTCTCGCAACGGATTTTGTTGCCCGGTTTAAGCAGAGAAAGATGCGGAAAGAGTCCGCGCCCAAAACGCCGTCCGGTTCCAATTTTGACAAGACGACCGCGGACGCTCAGGCGCTTGCCGAACGGCTGCGCAGCCGGCTGAAGGGCGGAAACAATGGTTGACTGGAGATTCATTAAAACTTTTGACGACATTCTCGCTTCTCTAAAAACCGAGCGGGTTGAAAAAGAAATATATCTGCTGGCCGGCGAAACGCTGGTGAAAATTAAACTGACGGCGGAGAAGAATGAAACGCGCGGCGCGATCGGTTTCTCGTGCGCGGTCGTTGAGATTGAAGGCAAAAAGATTTCCGGTGAAGAACAGCAAGACAAAATTGTCAAAATCAAACTGCGGGGCGGACCGCCGACGGCCGAAGAACAGATAAAAGCGGTGAAAGAGGCACTCGGACATTGGCAAATTTTTGAACCGCCGACCCGGGTTAGCCAGGGTTACGCGGATTCGCATCTGAAAGCGATCCATCTGAAGGAAAAACTCAATAAAGGAGGAAAAATAGATGTTTATATTTGATCTGGTCTGGGGGGCCGCACAGATTGTTCTGGCGGCAGGCATCGGATTGTTTGTTTACCGCGATTATCGAAAAGGTTTTCCGAAAGGCAGGGCAATTTTGAAGAAAGCGGAAAACGCCGTCTTGCGGCTGACCGGGCAAGTCAATAACGATCCTACCTCTAAAGCCGAGGAAGCCGTGCAAAAATACGCCCGGATTCTGGGCAGTTTAAAAGAAGCGGTGGCTTCAATTCAGGCAAGCTATCAGCAAAACAGCCGCCTGGCGCAGGAACAGCATAAACTCTCGCGGGATTTCAGAACAATCGAAGAAATGGCTCTACGGAAAGGCGATGAAGTAGCGGCGGCTCAAGCGGCGATTGCCAAAATCAACTGCGAAAAACGGGCCGTGATGTTCGCCGAAAACGCCAAAAAACAATTCACGGCCGCGAAGATGTTATTGGAAGAACTGGACGGGGTTGAGGCGGAGTTTGAAATAATCAAAACCCAATCCGAGACCATAAGGGTCCAGTATGAAATCGCCGAAGCGAACAAACAGCTTTACGCCTTGATTTCACAGGTTGAAAGCAAGGCGGGTCTGACTCCACGGGGCGAAATGGACAAACTGCTTTTAGCCACCGAACACGCGCAATTACAGTCGGAAGCGTTGCTGGACATAACTTATAACCGCGGTAGCGGCGTTATGAATAAATTCATGGAAGACGCAACTGTCCGGGCGGAAATAGAAGACGCCAAAAAACACATTGCCCTTCCGGCTCCCGAAAAGGATGACGGCATGGATTCCGACGATGAAATTAAATTATTTGAATAACGACAGCGAAAAAATGCGGCTCCGAAAAAATCGGAGCCGTTTTTTATTTGTAAGAGCGGTATTTTTGAGGTATGCTTAAAATATGATTTCACGTCTCAAAGGCATTTTGGAAACGAAGGCGGAAAAATATGTCATTATGGATATAGGCGGCGTCGGATTCAAAGTTTTTGTTTCGGCGGCAACTCTGGAAAATCTGCCCGCCGCCGGCCAATCCGCCACTTTGCATACTCATTTAAATGTTCGGGAAGAAGCGCTTGATCTTTACGGTTTTTTAACCCAAGAAGAGCTGAAATTTTTTGAGCTTCTTTTGACGATCAGCGGAGTGGGGCCAAAAGTCGCTTTGGGCGTATTAAGCATCGCGTCGGTCAAAACTCTGGTTTCGGCCATTGCCAAAGGAGAAGTTGAATTTCTGACAAAGGTTTCGGGCATCGGAACAAAAATCGCCCAGAAAATCATTCTGGAACTCAAAGATAAAATCGTAAAACTCGGATTTGAAGCCGGAGAAGCGGCGACGCTGGAGGATTACGAAGTTATAGACGCCTTAATCGGCCTCGGTTACACTCCAAACCAGGCCCGCCGGGCCGTCCGCGATCTTCCCAAAGACGTCAAGGGCGTTGAAAAAAGAATCAAAGAGGCGCTTAAAACGCTCGGAAAATAATATGCCTTGGTTTATTGCCGATGACAATTTCAAAGAACATTGGAACCGTTTTGTGATTGAACACGACGGTTCTTTTCTTCAAAGTCGGGAATGGGGCGAATTTCAGAAAAAAACGGGGCGAAAAATTTGGCCATTGTGGTATAAAGATGGTGACGAAATACAAGCCGTTGCTTTAATAATTCGCCATGGCCTGCCGTTCGGGTTCAGCTATTTATATTGTCCGAGAGGGCCTCTGTTCAATTTTCAATTTTCTCCGCCAGCTGGCGGATTCAATTTTCAAAAAAAGTCAAAAATCTTTGAAGGACTCTTAGAAAAAATAAAAGAAATCAATGCGGAAGAAAAGGCGATTTTTTTTAAGGTTGAGCCGGAGGCCGATTTTCCGTTCAATCTCTCGGATTTTGGATTTGTAAAATCAGAAAAAGAAATCCAGCCGGCGGAAACCGTAATTTTGGATTTGACGAAAACCGAAGAAGAGCTTTTGGCGGAGATGAAATCCAAGACGCGATATAACATCAATCTTGCCGAACGGAAAGATATTAAAATCACACAACAGGCAACTCACAACTCACAACTCACAACTTTTTTGGAGCTCCTTAAAGAAACTGCGGAGCGGGAAGGGTTTCGGCTTCATCCCAAAGAATATTATGAAAAGTTGTTCGCGGCGCATTCGCCGAACTTTTCCGTTGAATTATTTTTGGCTGAATATAATGGAAAGACAATCGCCGCGCACTTGCTTGTGTTTTTTGGAAACCCCGCCCGAACGACTGATGTCGTTCAGTCGGGCGGGCAAGCCGTTTATCTCCACGGCGCTTCGTCGCGGGAACACAAAGAAACGATGGCCCCTTACTTGCTTCACTGGGAAGCAATCAAGCAAGCAAAAAACCGCGGCTGTCTGATTTATGATTTTTGGGGAATCTCCGAAAAAAAATGGCCCGGCCTTACCCGCTTCAAAAAAGGTTTCGGCGGCGAGGAGAAAAACTACCCCGGCGCTTTTGACCTCGTTTTTGCTCAATTTTGGTATTGGGTTTATAATATAGTTAGAAAAATAATATGAATCCCCTCTTGGAAAAACTTTTGGATTTTGGGCGGCTGATTGTTCCCCAACCGGTGTTTGACGCGCTTCAGCCATATTATCATCAAGGGCTCGCATACCTGGCCGCGATTTGGTACGGCTTCCCCACCCGAAACATGACTGTAATCGGCGTAACCGGAACAAACGGCAAATCAACCGTGGTTTTTATGCTTGATAAAATTTTAAGCGCGGCCGGTTACAAAACCGCCTCGCTCTCAACGATTCAATTCAAAATCGGGGAACTTGAATGGCCGAACAATCTAAAAATGACGATGCCGGGCAGATTCGCGATTCAGGAATTTCTCAATAAAGCGCTCTTCAGCGGCTGTAAATACGCGGTGCTTGAAGTGACGTCGCAGGGCATTGTCCAGTCGCGACATCTTTTTATTGACTTCGCGGCCGCTGTTTTGACCAATTTAAGCCCAGAACATATTGAAGCCCACGGCGGTTTTGAAAACTACAAAGCGGCAAAATTGGAGCTTTTCAAGACGACAAAAAAAATTCACGTCCTGCCTGAAGCTGTTCCGGAACTGAAAGAATTTTATGACGTTCCCGCCGAACAAAAAATATTTTTCTCGCCGGCGAAAAACGATTTGGATCTAAAACTGAAACTTGCCGGGGATTTCAATTTAACAAACGCCCTCGCCGCCGCGGCCGCGGCAAGGGCCCTTGGGGTGACCGACGCGATTATAAAATACGCGCTGGAAAACATTGAAACAATACCGGGCCGAACGGAAAACGTAAAACTACAAACGCCCGAGGGAGAATTTCCGAAAGATTTCCAAGTAATCATTGATTACGCCCACACTCCTGAAGCGCTGGAAGCGCTTTACAAAACATTCAGCCCGGCCGCTCCTCTCGTCTGCGTTTTCGGTTCGGCCGGCGGCGGACGGGACAAGTGGAAGCGGCCGGAATTCGGAAAAATCGCGTCCAAATACTGCATGCGGATAATTCTGACCGACGAAGACCCTTACGAGGAAAATCCCAATCAGATAATCGCCGAAATAGAAGCCGGCATCACGGCGGAGAAAAAATCGGCAACGAGCAAAATTCTGGATCGCCGGGAAGCGATAAAAACCGCCATTCTCTCGGCAAAACCGGGCGACGCGATCCTGATTACCGGCAAGGGTTCGGAAGAACTGATAATAATCGGAAAAAATAAAATTCCCTGGAGCGATCAAAGAGTGGTGAAAGAAACGCTGAACGAACTCTGGCATCCCGCCAAAAAATGAGGCTGAAAGTCAACAAAAATTTAACACGGCTGGAAATCATTGCCGAAAAAAAGGAGATTTCCTCAATTCTGGGCGGGGACGTTCAAAAAGACGGCCGCGAAATTACGGTCGCTAAAATAAAAAATCCGGTACTTATGACCGATCCTTTTAGGATCGGTCGATTTGATTCCATAACCAGAGACACGCTGTTTCAGCTCTACGGCAGTTTTCCGAGAGTCACCGAATACGAAGACGTTGAAAGCGTCTGGGATCCGTCGCGCCACGTCAATGTCTGGTGCCCGTCAATAGACACTCTCTTTTTCGCCCGCGCCCTGCTTACTCTCATAAAAAAACGGAAAATTGAAAGCGCGATGGACTTGGGTTGCGGCAGCGGATTTTTAGGCCAATTTATTCTTAAAAAATCGCGGGAGTTCGGCCGGCCGCTCAAAAAACTTGATTTCGTGGACATAAACCCCGAAGCCCTGCGCTGCGCGATGGACAACACCGAAAAAAAGCGCGGCAAAACAATCGTCTCTTATCTTTTGAACAAAGCCGAGGAAGGAATTCGGATAAACGGAGAATACAATCTTTTAATCTGCAATCCGCCTTATATCCCCCGGCCGGCTGGCGGCGACGATAATCCTTTCGAAGGACTGTCGCTGATAAAAGAATTGTCCGAAAAAGGGCCGGAGCTTTTGACCAAAAACGGTTTGATAATAATAAACATTTCAAGCTTATGCGAAGAAACGGTTCTGCCGTGGCTGAAAAAGAATTTTGAAATAAAAAGCGTTGGCCGTCTCCGTGTGCCGCTGAAAGTCCTGCCTGTCATCAACAACAGAACGTCAAGGAGCCGGAGATGGCTCAAGTATTTAAAAAATAATCCCGGCCTTCAAACCGATAAAAAAGAAAAAAGCGGCTACCGCTACTGGCACCGCTTGAATTTGATAATCGCTAAACCAATATGACGGATCAAGGTTTTGAAATTTTGGAACACACGGCGGATTTGCGGATAAAAGCTTGGGGAAAAACCAAGGAGGAACTTTTCAAAAACGCGTTGCGGGGAATGGCGTACGTTCAGAAAGAAGAAGCAAGAATCAAGAAGCAAGAAGCAAGAATAACAAAAAAAATTCAAGTCAAATCAACAGACATGACCGCTCTTTTGATTGATTTTCTCTCAGAAGTCCTCACGCAAAGCCAGATAGACAGGGTTGTGTTTTTTGATGCGAATTTCAAAGCATTTTCCGACACCCCTTCGGCAGACTCAGGGCAAGTCGAACTTGAAGCGGAAATTGAAGGAATTAAGGTTGATAAATTTGACGAAGACATCAAAGCGGTAACGTACCACGAAGCGGAGGTGAAGCAAAACCCGGAGGGCGTCTATGAAACAAAAATTGTGTTTGATATTTAACTATGAACATTACCAAAAACGACTTAAAAAAAATTAACGACTTTGTTTGGGAAATACCAAAGAGTTTCAGAGCGGATATGCGCGCGCCGGCGAGAATTTTTGCCACGGAAAAATTATTGGAAGAAATTTTCCGCGACCGTTCAATGGAACAGCTGGTCAACGTGGCGACTTTGCCGGGCATTCAAAAGCACGCTCTCGTCATGCCGGACGCTCACGAGGGTTACGGCTTCCCCATCGGCGGCGTGGCCGCGATGGACTTGGACGAGGGAGTAATTTCTCCGGGAGGAATCGGCTACGATATAAACTGCGGCGTGCGACTATTAAGGTCGCCGGTAAAATGGTTTGAGGTGGAGGATAAATTGGAAGAACTGGCGACCGAAATATATCATGCCGTGCCTTCGGGACTCGGCCGCGGAGGGCGATTGGTTTTTGATAAGAATAAATTTGATTTAATGCTGGGCGGAGGGGCGGGGTATTTGGTTGAGGAGGGCTTCGGCAAAGAAAATGATGTGCTTCATCTTGAAGCGCAAGGAAACTTAAGCCAGGCCGACCCTTCTTTGGTTTCAAACGAAGCCAAAAGACGGGGGAAAGACCAGTTGGGCACGCTCGGCTCGGGCAATCACTTTTTGGAAGTTCAGCGAGTTGACGAGATTTTTGAAGAAACGGCGGCCAAAGCGTTCGGATTATTCAAGGACCAGCTGGTGATTTTAATTCATACCGGCTCTCGCGGCTTGGGCCACCAGATTGCCACCGATTATATCCGGTTAATGATGTCCGCGATGCCGAAATACGGGATTGTCCTTCCGGACAGAGAACTTGCCTGCGCCCCCTTCCGCTCGCCAGAAGGCCAAAAATATTTCGCCGCGATGTGCGCCGGAGCGAATTTCGCCTGGGCCAACCGTCAGACAATCACTCATTGGATACGCGAATCATGGCGTAAAGTATTGGGCGATTTATCGGGCGAACTTGAAATTGTTTATGATGTCGCCCATAACATCGCGAAAATTGAGCGTTATAAAATTGACGGCAAAGAAAAAGAACTCTGCGTTCACCGAAAGGGGGCGACCAGAGCGTTTGGCGCCGGAAATTCCGAATTGCCGGCGGATTATCAATCGGCCGGCCAGCCGGTTCTGATTCCGGGCTCAATGGGCACGGCCTCTTATGTCTTGGTCGGAACAAACGAGTCCGCGGAATTATCGTTCAGCACCTCCTGCCACGGCGCCGGCAGAAGAATGTCGCGGCACGGCGCGAAAAAAATCTGGCGCGGTTCTGATCTGAAAAAACAGCTTGAGGCGCAGGGAATCATCGTCCGTGCCGGCTCAATGTCGGGACTTGCCGAAGAAGCGCCTCTTGCTTATAAAGACGTTGAAGAAGTTGTTGGCGCGGTGCACGGCGCCGGTTTGGCCAAGAAAGTCGCCCGATTGAAACCGTTGGCGGTAATTAAAGGATAAGAGTATAATTAATTATGGATTTTTACTTTAAATTTTTTAAAGGTCGGAGTCGCATATAATTAAAAAAATAATATTATGCATAATTTTGACCACGATCTCATTCACCAGCTGTCGGAAAAGCTGGACAGTTTATGGAGATACGACATGTATCTTGAGAACGCGAAAGGATGCTCTCGGTGCGAAAATATGTGGAAGGCCTTAAAAGAAAAGGACATGGAAATGGCCAACCTGCTACGGGAAGAAATCAAGCTACATATTGGAGAAGGCAAATTTGAATACTGCGGAGAGTGTTTTGCCAAAGCGCCGAAAAAATAGTTCCAAACAATAAATCCTCCTCATATATATGAGGAGGATTTATTTATGATCATCGGACAAACAAAACCTTGAAAAAAAATAAGAACCGTGACATGATGGGCGTATAATCAGCACATTAAAAACAAGAGGCGGCAAATGATAAAAAACATCGGCAAAGGCGGCTTTGGCAGCGAAGCGAAAATCACGGTTGAACTGCGAACCGAATTTCCGGGCATCGGCGGCACAATTACCACCCAACAGACGGTTGTCTCCGCGTTGAGAGAAGAATTCGGCGCGCTTCCCGGTCAGGGGCATCGGCTGTTTTTCAAGCACGCTCTCATCAAAAAACTGGATGACTATTTTCAAAAGAGCAAAAAATACGAATTCACCCATATTCCAAGACCCATCGGCTCCACCGGGCCGGACGGAAAGGGTTATTTATACGAATGGGTGTTCGGTTCGGAGGGCTTCCCGTGGTTTTATCAAAATTCCGAAGGCCAGGAGGAACCGGTCTCGCTCAAGGAATGGAAAGAATTTATCGGCGCTTTTAATTCGGCCGGAATTGACTTGTCTCTTGACTGCACCGATTCCGACAACGGCAGAATTTCAAAAAATATCATTCATCAGCTCAACCAATACGATCCCGATTCCTGGTCGAAATTGAACTGCCTCTGGCAAAGAATTGATTTCGGCCAAAGAAGCATCACGATAAATTTTAAACGGCTTGCCGAATTCACGAAAGAAGAGAAAAAAAAATTGATGTCCGCTCTGGGAATTGACAGATACGAAATGATGATACTGGCCGCCGCCTATTTGGAAAACAAAAAAGAGATGCGCGCGGTTGACGCCGGACGCCTTGAAATCCTGACACGGCAATACAGAATCTCAACCCTCCGCCATTTAATGTCAAAAACCGGAGGCAATATTCTGGTTGACTCTCCGCTGATTTGCAAAAACACGAAAGATAATTTATTAAAGTGAAAAACTTCAAACATCGCCCGCCAAGCGGGTGATTTTTTATTGCCATTCAAAAATAAAGAGGTTAAACTAATGTTATGTTTACACGCGTCATTATTCACTATCACGAAATAGGGCTTAAAGGAAAAAACCGCTTTATCTTTGAAAACCGGCTTCGCCAAAACATTACCCGCGCCCTTCAAGGGGAAGGCGTTGAGAGCGTCGGGAAAATCAGCGGCCGCTTGATCTTGAAACTGGGCGAAAAAGCCGCTTGGCCGGAAGTCAAAAACCGGCTCCAAAAGGTTTTCGGCATCGCCTATTTTTGCCCGGCATTCGCGAAAACCGGCCTAAAAGAATTAAAAGAACGCGGGCCGGCTGAAGAATTTTTGAAAAATTTGGCCGACGAAATTTGGGCGAACGTTGAAAATAAAAATTTTGCTTCATTCAAAATTGACACCAAAAGAGGCCAGAAGGATTTTCCTCTGACCTCGCAGGAAGTCAATCAATATCTTGGCGCTTTGATTTGGGAAAAGTCAAAAGCAAAGGTTGATTTGGAGCATCCGGCTTTGACGATTTTTGTTGAATTGATTGAGGATTTCGTTTTTATATATTTTGAAAAAATAAAAGGTCCCGGCGGCCTGCCCGCGGGTTCGGCGGGAAAAGTCGTCGCTCTTATTTCTTCCGGCATTGATTCCCCCGTCGCCTCATACGAATTGATGAAGCGCGGAGCCGAAGTTATCTTTGTCCATTTCCACAGCTATCCTTCAACCTCAATTCTCTCGCAGGAAAACGTGAAAAAAATCGTGAAAATTTTGAGTCAATACCAGCCGGATTCAAAACTTTATCTTGTTCCGTTTTTGGACATTCAAAAAGAAATCACGGCGAAATTGCCTCTGAATTTGGGAATAATTTTCTACCGCCGGGCGATGTTTAAAATCGCCCAAAAAATCGCCGAGCAGGAAAAAGCAAAAGCCCTTGTCACCGGCGAATCGCTCGGACAGGTTGCTTCTCAGACGCTTGAAAATATTTTGGTGATTGACGAGACCTCAACGCTCCCCGTCTTTCGCCCGCTCATCGGCCGCGACAAAGAGGAAATCATCGCCCTCGCCAAAAAAATCGGCACGTTTGAACTTTCAATCCTGCCTTACGAGGACTGCTGTTCTCTTTTTATCCCCGCGCACCCTGAAACCAAAGCGAATCTCGCAATCGTCAAAGAACTTGAAACTCAAATCAATTTAGAGCCCTTGGTTAATGAAGCAGTACAAAAAGCAAAAGTAGATATTATTAAAGAAAAATGATAAAATAAATAATATTATGAAACTGCATTTTTACGGCGCGGCGCGGAGCGTGACCGGCGCCAATTATTTGCTGGAAATCGGCGACAAAAAAATCCTGGTTGACTGCGGAATGTTCCAGGGTTCGCTTTTTGCCGACGAAAAAAACTACGAGCCGTTTCCTTACAATCCCAAGAAAATCGATTATCTTTTTATTACTCACGCCCACATTGACCACATCGGCCGGATTCCGAAACTCATCAAAGAAGGTTTCGGCGGAAAAATCATCTGCACCCCTCCGACGCGGGACTTGAGCGAACTGTCTTTGATCGACAGCGCCCATTTGATTGCCCAGGAAGCGAAAATTCACGGCCGCCAGCCGATTTACGAAGAATCCGATGTCGCGCCGAGCATGTCGCTCTTTCAGCCGGCCGAATACGGCAGGGAACTAAACCTCGGCGGCGGAGTTACCGCGATTTTAAGGGATGCCGGACATATTCTCGGTTCAAGCATATTTGAGTTTCACGGCGAGGGTAAAAAAATCGTCTTCACCGGCGACCTGGGCAATCCTCCGACTCCGCTTTTAAAATCAACCGAGTACGTGAACGACGCCGATTATTTGGTCATTGAATCGGCTTACGGAAACCGCTTTCACGAAAGAAAAGAGGAACGGAAAAATATTTTGGAAGACACAATTGAAGATGTCGTGAGCGTGGGCGGGGTTTTGATGATTCCGGCTTTCGCCATGGAACGGACTCAGGAACTACTTTACGAATTGAACGAACTGGTTGAGAATCATCGCATCCCCAAGATTCAGATTTTTATTGACAGCCCCCTGGCGATCAAAGCGACCGAAATTTATAAAAAATATCCCGAATATTACAACAAAGAGGCGGCTTATTTGATAGAATCCGGAGACGATCTTTTCAGATTTCCCGGCTTGAAATTCACTCAGACAAAAGAAGAGTCAAAAACGATTAACGACGCGCCGCCGCCGAAAGTTATAATCGCCGGTTCGGGCATGTCCCAGGGCGGACGGATCATGCATCACGAAATCCGCTATCTGCCGGACCCGAAAAGTATCTTTTTAGTAATCGGCTATCAGGTTCCCGGGTCCCTTGGCCGCAGGATTTTGGAAAAATCCAAAGAGGTAAAAATTTTTGACCAGCCGGTGGCGGTCAGAGCGCAAATTCGGGCGATAGGCGCTTACTCGGCGCACGCGGACCAGGACGGTTTGTTTTATTTCGTAATGCAGACGAGAAAGACGCTGAAAAAAGTTTTTGTGGTGCAGGGAGAAGAAGACGCGTCGCTGGCGTTGGCTCAACGAATCCGCGACCATTTGGGCATTGATGCCTCGGCTCCGATGTTGTATGATATAGTGGA
>Ga0209211_10001789_pt1 | contig 39127 bp, 29 predicted proteins | sample RifGroA2_FD_183992 | JGI IMG/M metagenome (GOLD analysis project Ga0209211, IMG submission 183992) | Groundwater microbial communities from Rifle, Colorado, USA - Groundwater A2 (SPAdes) (version 2) | ecosystem: Environmental > Aquatic > Deep subsurface > Groundwater | place: Rifle, Colorado...
TTCATTAACTTATAGGGTGCCTGATTCGGGAGAGGAAAAACAGGTAACGCTTAAGATGTCGGATGAGCAACAAATAGTCTATCGGGCAGTGTTTGGCGGTTAGGGTGTCCCAAATCGGAAGTCAGGAATGGCGGAGAGAATGCGTATCGCTTGCATATGTTCGTTGCCCTCTGAATATAGTACGGGCAAAGTTCCCACAGGGTTGCATTCCCGTTTATCAGCGTCTATGATGCGACCACAGGAAGTTCCATTCGGAACGGCGGGAGGGTTTTGAGGTTAAAGCGGAGGCAAGCGCCCCGGCGTTATAAGCGCCCACGATCAGGAATCCGGCCGCGGCAAGCGGGCCCAGGGGCTGGAGCAGTCCGGCTATGGCAAGCCCAAGGCCCAGGGACCTGCCGATAACCTGCACTTCTTTTGACTCAGCGGCATAGCTTTTGTCGCTTCCCATATACAGCGGAAGCGTTCTTCCGGGCATGGTTTCCCGTTTTTCCGCGGAGTAGAGAGGCAGATCCAGTTTGGAATAAAAATCCAGCCTCCTGGGAGCGGCCATGGCCGATCCGGAAACAAAAGTAAGCGCGGCAAAACCGGCAGCTAAAATCTTTTTCATCCTCATAATTGTACCATATGCGGATTTCTCAGCCCAGAATGGTTTTCAGGAAGCCTTTGTGTTTTTTGATGAGCAGGCGGGCTTCTTTTACGTTGATGCCGCGGCGCGCCATCACAATGGCCGTTTTTACGTCGTTGCCTGTGAGATCCAGCAGCCGCCGCGCTTCTTTCTGCGGTACTTGGCCTACCGTGGATGTGATGCGCTCCGCCCTCAGCGCCAGTTTCTGCGAAGTGGTCCTGACGTCCACCATCCAGTTGCGGTAGACCTTGCCGCTTATGATCATGGCAGAAGTGGTCAGCATGTTCAGCGCCAGCTTGGTGGCCGTGCCCGACTTCATGCGCGTCGAGCCGGAAATAGGTTCCGGCCCCACGTCCAGCGCCACGGCGAGGTCCGCTTCCGGCGTGCGCTCGCCGGGATTGCAGGTTATCAGCACGGTCGCGCCCCCGGCCTTTTTGGCGGCGGAGAGGCCGCCTTTCACATATGGCGTGACGCCGCTGGCCGCTATGCCGATGACCGCGTCGCCCTTTTTAACCAGTTTTTTTATCTCTTTAAAGCCGTTCCCGAAAACGTCTTCCGCGCCTTCTTTTGAATGGAATACCGCCATCGGGCCGCCGGCCATAAGCGCCCTGAAGCGTCCGGCTTCCACGCCGTAGGTGGGGGGGAGTTCGGCGGCTTCAAGCACGCCCAGCCGTCCGCTGGTGCCGGCGCCGATAAAGAACACGCTGCCGCCCGCCAGGTAAACCTTTGAGACCAGGCGCGCCGCTTTCTCTATGGCGGGTATGGCCCTGCCGGCCGCCCGGTGAACCAGGCTGTCTTCGTAATTCAGTTTTTCAAGGACTTTTCTTAAGGGTATGCGATCCAGGTCGCGGGTGCGGGGGTTGTTCTGCTCGGTGGGCAGCCGGGAGTACTTTCTGGATTTATCGTTCATATTATTCCTGAATTGCGCCGCTTTGCTCCACCCCGTCCGGAGGAGTGTCTTCGGAGAGGTCTGTCCCGTCCTGCTCCAAAGGCGTGGAGGTGGAGGTTTGGATTGATGGGGCCGGGCTCTCCGTCACCCGGGGGAGCCGGGGATTTCTGAACCAATCGAAGATCCTGCGGATGTTATATTTTGTCACCAGTTCTCCGGCGCCGAAGCCGGCCGGTTCCACTATAGTGGAGATGTTCTCCCTGCCGCAGGACTGTTTGGCAATGTCGTTCAAAAGTTGAAATTCCTTGTATTGTTTGGCGCGGTTGGCTCCGGCAACCAGCAGCAGCGGTCTTTTCCCGTAAGCGCGGAGCGGGTTGACGGAGAGGACGTCGTTCACGTTCAGAGCGGGCGAGAAAGCCGCGGTCATGGAGATCTCCGGGTGTATGGCGGCGGCCTTGATGGCCAGATTGGCGCCCAGTATCGAGCCGGCCAGGATCGTCCTGTCGCCGGTCACGCTGTTGGTGGAGAGATACGCCAGGGCCGCTTCCACGTCGCGGATCATCTTGTTGAATTCGTTGTTGGGGCCGCTTATGGCGAAAGCCTTATATGTGGCGGTGGAACCGTCGGGCGCAAGAAAGCTGTTCCCGTGGCCGCGGAGGTCCAGCGCCAGGTAGCCGTAACCGTAGCGCTTCAGGTAATCGAACCAGAGCTTCCACTCGCTAAGGTTGTTCTTCTGGCTGTGGATGAGCACCACGGTCGGCGCCTCATCGGCCGCTTTCAGATAGCGCGCGTTAAGCTGCCAGCCGTCGTCCGCGGTCAGCGTGATCCTCTCTTCCGCGCGCGGTTCAGCCGCCGGCTGGGAACTGAGCGTCCCCGCGAGAAAAAAAGCAGAAATCAAAAGAAAGAGTCTGGATCTCATAGATATTCGTTAAATCCCTGTATCTCTGTCATTCCCGCGTGTTGTCGGCGGGAATCCATAAAAACAATCTCTTTTTAATATTGGATTCCTGCCAAAAACTTGCAGGAATGACAACGCGGATAATGGGCTCACCGAATAGTTACCTCCTATTATCAGTCCTCCACTATTTCCCCGGGCTTGAACCAGATCTTGATCTCGCGGCCCGCCTCTTCAAGACTGCCGGAAGCGTGCGCAACGTTCTCGTAGTAGCCGTGAGTGCGGCAAATGCGGCCGAATGCTCCGCGGATGGTTCCTGGCGCGGCGTCCTCGGGATTGGTGGCCCCGACCACGGCGCGTACGCCTTTTACCGCGTTTTCGCCCTGGTAGACCAGGGCCAGGATCCGGCGCTTTGAGACTCCGTGAAAGTCGCCTTTCATGAAGCTTATCAACTGTTCGAATTTTTCTTTTACCGCGAAGACTCCCTGGCCTTCCAGGAGGGCGTAGTGTTTCCGTGCCAGTTCGTCGGTCACGGAAACCATTTTCGCGCCTACCATTTCAAAGCCGGCGTTATCCAGGCGGTCTATGGCGAGGCCCGCGAGCCTGCGCTTCATGCCATCCGGTTTTATGAGTACGAGAGTTCTTTCTATGGGCATTGTCGCTCCTTGCAGCCTCTTTACTGTCAGGTATGGGTATTCTACTTTTTTAAAGCCCAAAATGGAAAAACAAAATGTGGCAAAATTCTAAGCCTTGTTTTGCCGTCGCTTAATCTTGTAAAATCTTGTGTGCCTTTCTGGGTAAACGCGGTCTCCGGGTTCGTGGTTACGGAGCGCCGCGCCGGGTGGCTGCGCGTAACGGGAGAACTATGTCCAGAGTAATGATTGTCGACGACGAAAAAGACGTGGTATACCTGATAAAGGTGCTGATGGAACGTGAGCGTCTGGAAGTGATGGAAGCTTACAACGGGCTGGAAGCGTATACCAGGCTCACCGCCCCCGCGGACGACAAGATCCTTCCCGACGCCATTATCCTGGATATCATGATGCCGGAAATGGACGGGTATACTTTCCAGTCCAAGCTTCAGGAGATAGACGGCCTCAACAGCATCCCTATCATCATTCTGACCGCCAAGGGCCAGATGAAAGACCTTTTCGAACTGTCTTCCAATATATTCGCTTTTGTGGAAAAACCGTTCGAGCCGAAGAATCTGGTTAAGATCGTGAAAGACGCCCTGGCATCGAAAAAATGAGTCAAACCGCACTGACCGAGATCGTAAACAACAACTACGCCAAGATCAAGAACCTGAGGGATAAAGGCATAGAGCCGTTCCCTCATCGTTTTGCTATAACCCATAAAATAGACGCCGCGCGCGGGCTGCCGGCCGAAACGCCAGTGGTATGCGCGGGCCGCCTGGTACTCATGCGCGTCATGGGCAAGGCCACGTTCGGCCACATCAAGGACGGCACCGGCAAGATCCAGATCTACGTCAAAAAAGACGCCGTGGGCGAAGAAGCCTACGAGACTTTCAAAAAAAACAACAATGTCGGCGATTTTCTGGGAGTGGAGGGAACGCTTTTTCTCACCCATACCAACGAGCTCACCATCAATGTCCGGAAGATCACTATCCTGTCCAAGGCCGTCAGGCCGCTTCCCGAGAAATGGCACGGCCTGACCGATCCCGAGATCCGCTACCGCGAGCGACATCTGGATCTGATCTCCAACGACGAGACCCGGAGCATTTTTATCAGGAGGGCGGGGATAATCTCCGCCATCCGCCGCGCGCTGGACTCCGACGGTTACCTGGAAGTGGAGACCCCTGTGCTCTGCGACCGGGCCGGCGGCGCTTCCGCCAGGCCGTTCATCACTTTTCACAACATGTACAAGACCGAACTTTACATGCGTATCGCCACCGAACTGCCGCTTAAAAAACTTATCATAGGCGGGTATGACGGCGTTTACGAGATAGGCCGGATCTTCCGCAACGAGGGCGTAGACACGCGGCATAACCCGGAGTTCACCACGCTTGAAGCTTACAAGGCCTATTCCGATTATAACGGCATGGCCGCGCTGGTGGAGAGGATCTTCTCCGACTGCGCGGCGCTGGCGGGCGTGGAGACGCTGGATTACGACGGGATGAAGATAAATATCAAGCCGCCCTTCAGGCGCCTGTCCCTGCCCGAAGCCTGGAAAGCGGCGGCCGGCGAGGACATCCATGAGGTTCTGCTGGGCAAGGCTTTTAACCGTCCCAATCTGCGCAGGCTCGCCGCCAAACTTCATATCGAACACGGGGAGGATACGCCTTCGGCCAAGATTTTCGAGCGTATATTCGACGAGAAGATACAGGCCGGCCTTGAACAGCCCACTTTTGTGATGGACTATCCCACCGCCATCACGCCGCTGGCCAAGTGCAAGGCCGGCGACGAATCCCTGGTGGAACGCTTTGAGTTCTTCGCCGGCCGCGAAGAGGTCGCCAACGCTTATACCGAGCTCAACGACCCCGAAGACCAGAAAGCCCGCCTGCTGGAGCAGCTGCGCCAGCGCGATGAGGAAAAAAATTCCGAGACGGACACGCTGGATGAAAGTTTCATAGAAGCCATGGAATACGGCATGCCGCCCATGGGCGGCATAGGCATAGGCATAGACCGCCTGACCATGCTTTTTTCCGGCAAGCCCTCCATCAGGGAAGTCATACTTTTTCCGCTCCTTAAGCCGGCATCGCCGGCGGTGACCAGTGACAAGTGACCAGTGGTCAGTGGAGAATTTGGATTTCACCGGGCCTGACGCCTTCCAGTCTGTTCACTGACCACTGTCCACTTTCTTTATGTCTGCCGAATTTTTCATCGCCTACCGTTATCTGAGAGCCAGGAGAAAGGGTCTTTTCTCCATGGTAACCACCATTATCGGCGTGGCCGGAGTGGCGCTGGGGGTCGCGGCCCTGATCGTCACGCTGTCCATCATGAACGGCTTCCAGTCCGACATAAGAAAAAAAATAATAGACGCCCAGGCGCATATCAGCGTTTACGGCCAGGTTAGGGCCGACGAACTGTCCGCCTTTAAGACCCGCCTTGAGCGTTCTCCGCACCTGGCCGCCTATTCTTTTTTTGTCATAGGGCAGGGTATTCTCACTTTCGACGACAGATCCACCGGAGTGGTGGTGAAAGGTCTTGATCCGGACGGGGAATTTAAGATCAACAATCTTAAAAACGCCCTGGTGGAGGGCTCGTGGGAGGCCCTTAAGTCCGGGCCCGCCTCCGGCCGTCCGCCGGCCATCCTCCTCGGCGAGGAACTGGCCAAGGGGTTGGGCGCCTGGGTGGGCGACGACGTGATCCTTGTTTCCCCTAAGTCGGTTTCCGCCGCCATGGGCATCATGCCCAGGATGAAAAAGTTCAAGGTGGCCGGCCTTATCCGCACCGGTTATTTTGAGTTCGATAATACCATGGCCTATTGCGGGCTTCAGGCCGCTTCCGGCTTTTTCGGACCGGCCGGCGGCGTGAATGGCGCGGGCCTGAGGCTGGATGACATAAACCGGGCCAGGGAGAGTGCCGGCGCTCTGAGGAAAGAACTGGGCTTCGGCTACTCGGTAAAGACCTACGCCGATATGAACAGAACGCTTTTCGCGGCCCTGAAACTGGAGAAGTTCGTCATGTCCCTGGTGCTGGCCCTGATAATCCTGGTGGCTACTTTTAATATCGCTTCCAACCTGCTGATGATGAGCGTGGAGAAGCTGCGCGATATAGGGGTGCTGCGGGCCATAGGCGCCGGGCCGGGCTTTGTGCGGAGGATCTTTTTCTGGGAGGGGAACCTTATAGCGCTCAGCGGTATCGCGCTGGGAGCGGCGCTGGGCGTGGGTGTCTCCGTTTTTATCGCCGTTTACCCGGTGGTGGAGCTGCCGTCCGACATCTACTACATCTCCAGGGTGCCGGTCGAGATCCGGCTCAGGGATCTGCTGGGTACGGTGGCGGTGAGTTATCTGCTGTGCATGGTCAGCACCATTTATCCGGCCCTGCGCGCTTCGAAAATAAGTCCCGTGGACGCGATAAGATATGGATAAGATCGTAAAAGTGGAAAACCTCAGCAAGACCTACACGCAGGGGCACGAACAGATCCTGGTGCTGGAGAACATAGATTTTGAGATAAAGGCCGGGGAATTCGCGGCCATGCTGGGCCCGTCCGGCTCCGGTAAATCCACGTTTCTGAACCTTATCGGCCTGCTGGATGACTGCTACAGCGGGGGCATCACGCTTTTCGGTTCAAAGATAGAGCCCATGGGCGAGACCGAAAAAGCGGAACTCCGGCGTAAGCGCGTCGGGTTCGTTTTTCAATTCGACTCGCTGCTGCCGGAGTTCACGGTTCTGGAGAACGTGGATATGCCTGCCGCGATAATCGGACATGGGGATCATGCGGCGGCCCTGGCTCTATTGAAGCGTTTCGGCCTTGAGGGCATAGCTCATAAATTTCCCATGGATATTTCCGGCGGCGAAAAGCAGCGCGCGGCTATCCTGCGCGCTTTGCGCAACAAGCCGGGCCTGGTCATAGCCGACGAGCCCACGGGCAATCTGGACAGGCATAACGCCGGAATAGTCCTGGAAGACCTGAAGAAAGTGAACGCCAACGGCGCGGCCGTTCTTATGGTCACGCACAACGAAGAAGCCGCCGCCTGCGCCGACCGCGTCTTCCACCTCTCCGGCGGCAAGCTGGTGGAAACCCGCACCCGCAGATAGGTTGCATTGCTTCCGCTTTATATATTTAAATATTAACGAGATGTACGAAAAACACTGGAAACTCAAGAAGCTGCCTTTCGAGAATACTCCCGATACCGAGTTTTTCTTTGAGTCTGAAAAACACGAGGAGGCTTTTTCCCGCCTTTCCTACGTCATTTCCGAAAAAAAATCCTGCGCCGTTCTCACCGGCGCGTACGGCACCGGCAAGACCCTCGTCCTGAAGGCGTTGGAACGCGAGTTCCAGAAAAAGGGCTACGTGTTTTCTTTCGTCAATAACCCCAGACTGGACGATCTGGGGCTCCTGAAGATGATCCTCCACAACTTTACCGGTTACGACGTGCCCGCGCGCAAGGAAGACGTGCTCATGGGGATGGAAAAACTGCTGCGCGATACCAATCACGATGGGAAACACGTGGTCGTGGTCGTGGACGAGGCCCAGCTTATAGACGAGGTTTCCGTTTTTGAGGAACTGCGCCTGCTGCTGAATTTTCAGACGGAGACCAGGTTCCTGCTGACGCTCGTCCTGAGCGGACAGCCGGAGCTTAAAGGGAAGCTGGATTCCAACAAGCAGTTCAGCCAGCGCATAGTCCTGAGTTATAATCTGGCCGCGCTGGATTTCGAGGAAACAAAAAAATATATCTCGCACAGGCTCAATATCGCCGGCCTGGACGGGAAGATCCTGGACGACGCGGCGCTGGATCTTATTTACGAACGCTCCGGCGGCATTCCGCGGTGGATAAACAACATCGCCAACATGAGCATGCTCACCGCTTTTTCCAAAGGCGAGAAGACAATAGGTCCGGAGACCGTGGTGGAAGCGATAGAAAGCAGCAAGTGAGCTAGGGTAGAGGGCTGGGGCGCGGGGGAAAGGAGATTTTAAAATGAACATCTTAGGCATCGGCCCGCATCCGGACGATCTTGAATTCGGCTGCGGCGGTATTTTTTATAAGCTGGCGCAAAAAGGCCATAAGCTGAATATGCTGGTCATAACCGGCGGCGGCGTAGGCGGGAGTGTCGGCATCCGCAAGGCCGAGCAGGAGAAAGCCGCGGGGCTTTTGAGAGCCCGCCTCTTCTGGGGCGGTTTCCAGGACACCGAAGTGCCTATGTGCCGGGAACTTATCCAGACGGTGGAACGCCATGTGGAGCTGCTGAAGCCGGATCTTATTTTTGTAAACCACGAAGAGGACACCCACCAGGATCACCGCAATGTGGCGAAGGCGGTCATCACAGCCGCCCGTTATACCAAGAATCTCCTTTTTTACGAGGTTCCGACGACTCATAATTTTATGCCGACGGTTTTTTCGGATATCGGCCCCGTCCTCGGGAAGAAAGTGCTGCTTTTAAAATGCCACCGCTCCCAGGTCTACAAGACCCGCGTCAGGAACCTCTCCATCATCGAGACGGTCAAAAGCACGGCCGTGTTCCGGGGCTACCAGGACCGGGTTAAATACGCCGAAGGTTTTGCCCCGCAGCGTCTGCTCCTGGATCTGGTGTTTGGACTGCATAAATGAAAGCGAAGATTTACGCCGCCATAAGTCTTGCCGCCCTCGTGCTGCTTCTGCCCCCGGGCGGTTTTTCCGCCTGGACCTGGCTGGAAGGTCTGCGCTGGGTCTATCTCTTCCTGATGGCTTTCCTCGCCTGCATGGTTCTCTCTCCGGTGACGGTGTGGCTGGCCTGGCGCGTGGGCGCGGTGGACAGGCCGGGGGCGCGGAAGATCCATACGGCGGCCATTCCCCGTATCGGAGGCGCGGCCGTTTACGCCGCGTTCACGCTTACGATCCTCCGCAACCAGCAGATCCCCGTGGAGGTATGGGGCATCCTGCTCGGCGGAACCATTATATTCATCCTGGGCTTCGTGGATGACTGCAGGCAGCTTTCCGCGGCGGCCAGGCTTTTCTGGCAGGCCGTCGCCGCGCTTGCGGTGGCTTTATTCGGCCTGCATCTCAGCTTTCCGCTCAAGATGCCGTTCGGTTATCCATTGTCCGTCCTTCTTTCCGTGATCTGGCTGGTGGGGATAACTAACGCTTTTAATTTCATGGACGGCATAGACGGCCTGGCTTCGAGCATGGGCGTCGTGTGCGCGCTGTTGTTCCTGGGGCTGGGCTGGAACTCAAGCCAGTACGCGTTATCTTTTATGTCGGCCGCGCTGGCCGGCTCCTGCGCCGGATTCCTGACGATAAACTGGCGGCCGGCCAGGGCTTTCCTCGGAGATTCCGGTTCCACGTTCATAGGGTTCATACTCGGCTGCCTGGCGCTTTACGGCAGCTGGGCCACGAACAATCCGGTAGTCGCGATCTCGACGCCGCTGCTGATCCTCGGCATACCCATCTTCGATATCATCTATACCACGGTTTCCAGGATCAGGAACGGCAGCGTCAGGAATGTGCGGGAGTGGCTGGAGTACGCGGGTAAAGACCACTTCCATCACAGGCTCATGTATCTGGGCATGAAAGCGGAATATGCCGTGGGCTTTATCGTGCTGCTGAACGTCTGTCTGGGGCTGGGGGCCTGGACCATGCGCCGCACCGTGACTTCGGTGGGTACCTGGCTTTTGCTGGCGCAGAGCGTGATCATTTTCATAATAGTGGTGGTCCTGATGGTGCTGGGCCGGGAACAGACGGTGGAGAAGAGAGGGTAGAGATACAAAAATATGAACGAGACCGCGATAGCAAAGACCGTGGTGCGCGGCGTGGACGCCGGGCTTTTCCAGCCGTTCACCATTTCCAGCGGGAGCCATAAGCGTCTTGAAAATGTTTTATTGGGCGTCCGGACCAGCGAGGGCGTCTGGGGCTGGGGCGAGGCCGCTATCGCGCCTCATATTACCGGAGAAACCCGGAAACAGACTCTGGCGAACCTTGAAAAAACGGCCGCCTGGCTGGAGGGCCGCGACGTCGCGGATTATTTCGGCCTGCTGGCGGGGCTTGAAGAGCGGCTGGAAAGCAACCGCTGCGCTTTGGCCGCCGCGGGGATGGCGGTTCTGGACGCGCTTACGCGCTCGCTGAAAATACCGCTTTGGCGGCTGTACGGGAGCAAGCCCTCCCCGATCAGGACCGATATCACCGTGGTGATCGGTTCCGAACCCCAGGCTTATGACTTTGCCGCGAGGATGCGTAAGCGCGGTTTTTCCATTTTCAAGATCAAGACCGGTTCCGACGCGGACGCGGATTTCAGGCGCATCGCCGCCGTCAGGAAAGCGGCGCCCGGGGCCGAGATCTATCTGGACTTCAACGGGGCATACGACGCGAAAACAGCCGAGCATTTCGTGTCTAAGCTGGCGAAAGCCGGGATTGTGCCCGGCGTGATAGAGCAGCCTGTGGCCAGGGACGATCGCGAGGGATTGGCCTATCTTTCCAGGAAGCTTAAGATCCCCGTCTGCGCGGATGAGAGCGCTTATTCCGTGGCCGATGTCGTGGAGCTTATCAGGAAAAAGCAGGTTACGGCCATTAATATCAAGCTGGCCAAATTCGGTATGCTGCGCGCGCGCGAGGTGTGGGCGCTGGCCCGGGCCGCCGGGGTGAAGCTTATGATGGGCGAAATGCTGGAAACCGAGCTGGCTTCGGTTTGCGCGGCGCAGTTCGCTTCGGGCCTGGGCGGATTCGATTTTATAGACCTGGACACGCCGCTCCTGATAAAAGAAAAGGTGATGCGGGGGGGAAGATATATTTCCTCCTGCGGAGTTTACGACATCGCGGCTATAAAGGCGGGCATAGGCTATGTGCCGAGGGATGAGAGATGAGGGATCTATGAGGCACATTGTACTGGCTGTTGTCTGCTGGCTCATGTTGCCGGTCGGGGCGGGGGCACAGCCGGAATTGAGGGAGGCTGTCTCAAAGATGCCCGGGGTGGCTGATGCGCCTGCGCAGCGATTGTCACGGTATTATTTCGTTTTGGGCCGCGGCGCCGCCGTTCCGCTCGGCGGGCATTGGGGCGACAGATCCGACGGCTTCAAGCCAGCTACCGCTTTTCTCCTGGAGGGCGCCAGAAAAGTGGACGACACTCTAAGTTACGGGCTGGAAACTTCCTACAGCCTCGGTCACAAAAACAGGCCCATCGCGGATATGGAGATCCGCATTTTCTCGCTTACGCCCTTTTTGCGGGCCGCCTATCAAAACGGTAAGCAGACCTATTACGGCCTTTTCGGGGCCGGAGTATATCAATGGGCCCAGCCGCGTTTCAGCGCGGATGGTAAAACTTACGCGTCCGATTCCGGTTCCAGTTTCGGTATCAATATGGGCGGAGGCGCGATGTATCCGCTGTGGGGGGCTTTCCAGTTGGGTCTGGAACTGCGCTGGCACCACATTTTCGCCATGCGCGGCGATAATTTCAACGTGGATTCGGCCGATAATATCGTGCCCTCGGCCTTCCTCGTCTACGGTTTTTAAGCGGTGTGGGCCCTTGACAGGGATATGGATGCCTGCTACACTATTTTCAGGCGATAGATTTTACGCGTCCGAATGAGTTGTACGCCGGGAGGAGGGTGGTTATGAAAAAAGTGATATTGCTTTCGTTGGGAGTTTTGGTTTTGGGTGCTGTGCTTTTAAACCGGGTTGCAAGCCGGAACTATGATGCCGTGTTTCCGGGCGATTTCCGGGATGCTCTCAAATCAAACAGCGCGCTTGAGCAGGTCGGCCCAGCCGGAAATAGTGGTGCTGTTATTCCCGAACCTGCGCCCCCCAGGGTTTCCGGCTTGGACAAAAATGCCGGCGGCGGGCAGGCGTCCTGGAATATCCCGGTCATGTTCCTGCAACTGAATTCCTCTGCTTTCCGTGGCGATACGGGAGAGGATACGAAGCGTAACGTGAGTGATTTTGTGGGCCAATTGGGAAAAACTATGGTTGGTTACACGGATCATTCCGATTTTCTGACGGTAAAAGTCTTAATGGACAGGGATTTTAATTTTTTTGACCGGATTTTCAATCGTTCACGCATTGAGTCCGCGTTGAAAGATTTACCAGGAGTGGACGTTGTTGTTTACCAACGGTTGCTGATCGGGCAGTCATGGCTTGTCATGTTCAAAAAGTCCATGTACCGCGACCGGGTCGATAAAATTCTGGCCCCTCTGGCCGCCAGACACGGGCTGAAAGTGCAATACCCGAATAGCATCGAAACCCTGGACAGCGGCCTGCTGGAGGCGCAAATTCCAGCGGACTCCGCTAATCCGGCGGCGTATGCCAAGCAATTGTGCCTGCGTTTTCCCGACAAACTCAAGTTTGTCGACCAGGTGTGCTGCGCGTGCGAAAAGAAGTAGCTCGGCGCCGGCCGCCCCCGGGCCTCTGAAAAGGGCAAGGTTATGAAATAGGCCCTAAATAGGTCTTGACAAGTCAAGGTGCGTGTGGTACAATCCTCTATAGCTGCCCTATATGGGCCGCTGAATGAGAACTCCCCGAATAAGGGGAAGCGAAAACCCGCCAAAAGCGGGTTTTCCATTTCCCCGCCCGTGTCAACTCATCAGAAGAATGTTGCCCAAGTTGCGCCTTAAACCCTGAATCTTAAATTAGTATAATTTATATATATAAGACTCGCAGCGCGAGGGAGGCTGTGTTATGGGCAAATTTGTGGAATGCGTACCGAATTTCAGCGAAGGAAAGGATCTTTCCAGGATAAACGCGATAGTGCAGGCCGCGGCCGCCGTGCCGGGGGTCCTGATACTCGACGTGGAAAAGGACGCGGACCATAACAGAACCGTCCTCACCTTTATCGCGCCTGTAGAGACAGCCGTGGAAGGCATGTTCCAGGCGGCCAAAAAAGCCTCGGAACTCATAGATCTTAATCATCACAAGGGAGAACATCCCCGCATGGGCGCGCTGGACGTGGCGCCTTTCATCCCGATCCTGGACACGCCTGTGGAGGAATGCGTCAAACTGGCCGGGGAGCTCGGCGAACGCATCGGCCGGGAACTGGACATCCCGGTCTACCTGTACGATCTGGCGGCCAGGAGAGAAGACCGCAAAGATCTGGCGAAAGTCAGGAAAGGCCAGTTTGAGGGTCTAAAGGAAGATATCGGCAGGAATCCCGACCGGATCCCGGATTTCGGGCCCAACAGGATCCACCCCACCGCCGGCGCCATAGCCGTGGGCGCCCGCAGGCAGATAGTCAATTTCAACGTCAATCTGGACACCACGGATATGGAGTTCGCCAAGATCCTGGCCAAAAAGATCCGGACCACGGGCGGCGGGCTGCCTAACCTGCGCGCCAAGGAGATCTTCCTCGATTCCAAAAAGCAGGTGCAGATCTCCACCGTGCTTACCGATTACCGCGTCACCTCCATAAAACGCGCCCTTGATGAGCTGGAAAAAGAGACAAAACCCAGGGGCATCGGGATCGTGAACACCGAACTTATCGGCCTGACCACGCAGGAGGCCCTGGTAAATTACGCCATAGAGTCGCTCAAGGTGGCGGATTTCAATCCCGAGGTCCAGGTGCTTGAAACCAAGCTCCTGAAGCTTCTCGGTACCTGGCAGACCGGGGCGAATCTGCTTATCGAAGCCTTAGCGAACACCGATCCCACTCCCGGCGGCGGCAGCGCGGCCGGCATAAGCGGGGCCATGGGCTGCGCCCTCGGTCAGATGGCCGCCGGGGTGTCTTTGAGAAGCAAAAAACTCGACGAGTCCCAAAGGCCGTCCCTGGCCGGGCTTGCCGCCGTGCTTGCCGGCTTCCGGACCGAACTCCAGAATTGCGCGAGCGAGGATTCCAAAGCCTACGACGGCTATATGCGGGCGCTCAAAATGCCTAAAGACGATCCGGCCAGAAAGGGCGAAATGCAGAAAGCTATCCTGAACAGTATAGAAGTGCCGCTCAGAACCGCGAAAGCCGCTTTCGGGGCGTTAAGAGAACTGAGAATGTGCAAAGGGATAATGCCGCACGTAATGTCCGATTACAAGAGCGCCGGCTATCTCCTCGAAGCGGCGGTGAAATGCGCCGCCGAAAACGTGTTCATAAACGCCGGTTCCATGGATGATAAAGCGGAGGCGCAGAGAATGATAGACGAAGTAAAAGACTGTCTTGCCGGCCTGTAACATGGCCGAATTTAGTGATTAGTGGTAAGTGATTAGTTTACTGATCTACTCCCCGCTGGCCACTAATCACTAACCACTGTTCACTTGACGAAATGATTTTGAAGGAGATCAATCATGCCCAGCATGGACGCCATATCAAGAAACCTGATGTTGGACAGTTTAAAGGCCTACGCCAGGAAGAACATCTCCCACGATTTTGTACGGGAAAAGGACCAGGCCAATGAATTCCCGGCCGGAATACTGAAAGATATGTACGACCATTCCATCCTGGGCGTACACCTGCTGATGGTGCCCGAGGAATACGGCGGCGTTTCCGGCGGCACCTACGATATCTACCGCATCTGCGAAACCCTCGCGCACATAGACCTGGGCATAGCCACCGCAGTATTCGCCACTTTCCTCGGAACCGATCCGCTCAACGTGGGCGGCACCGAAGACCAGAAGAAAAAATGGCTGCAGCGCATAGCCAAAGAAAACCTGATGGTGGCTTACGCCGCCACCGAGGCGGACGCCGGCTCCGACCTGGTCAATCTGCGCACGCGCGCGGAACATGTCTTGAAGAACGGCGCTCTGGCCGGCTACCGCATCACCGGCAACAAGCAGTGGATCTCCAACGGCGGCGTGGCGGATCTTTACACCGTCCTCGCGCTGGCGCCCGGCGGGCCCAGCTGGTTCCTGGTGGAGCGGAATATGGAAGGCTTCGTTCCCGGCAAGCATGAGGACAAGCACGGAATAAGGCTTTCCAACACCGCGGGTCTTTCGCTGGACGGCGTTTATGTCCCCAAAGAAAATCTTATCGGAGAAGTGGAGGGCCGCGGGCTTCTGCAGGCCCAGGCCGTTTTCGGTTACACCCGGCTTATGGTCGCCGCTTTCGGGCTGGGCGCGGGCTGGGAAGCCGTGGAGCAGGCCGTGCGCTACAGCCAGCAGCGGATACAGGCCGGCGGCCCGCTTTCCGACAAACAGGGCTATACGCATAAGCTTATCGTTCCGCACGCGGTGAGGCTGGAGGCCGCCCGGGCCTATATCGAAGAGACCGCGAACCGTCTTGACGGGGGCGAGCACGGTCTGCAGACGGAAGGCTCCATCGCCAAGTATTCCGCCACCGAGGCCGGCAATCGGGCGGCCGAGGACGCGATCCAGGCGCTCGGCGGATACGGTTATACGCGCGACTTCCCCGTGGAAAAGATAAAACGGGACATAAAGATCACCTGCATCTACGAAGGCACGAGCGAGATCATGGAAATGACGATCTACCGCGGCCGCTGGCAGGAACATCTGAAGACCCGCGGGCGCTACTATGCCGACATCGCGGACCGGATGGACGCCCTGCACGACCGGAACCCCAATGTCGGCGCCCGGTCCGCCGGACTGGCCCTCCGGGCGCTGGCCGCCGTGATGGAAGAGTGCCGCCTGCAAAAGCTTACGCGCCACCAGACCGTCACTTTCAAACTGGGCAGGTTTATAGCCCTGGCCGAACAGGCCTATGTTTTCTCCGAGGCCGCGGCGAAGGAAAAATACAGCGAATCGGTGCGCTTCGACGTCCAGGCCTGGCAGGCCATGGCACGTATTTTCGCGAGGGACGCGGCCCTGGCGATAGCGGCTGAAGGCCCGGCGATGGTGCTCGGCGCCTCGGACGGCGCGGGCGGGCTTTACTCCGCTGTCAATATGGAAGAGGTGCAGGCCGCGCAGAAAGGCATGACGGCAGACATGGATCTGGTGGCCGCCAAGCTCAAGCAGACGTTCAAGGCGAAGTAAGGAGATCACTTATGCACATCGCAGTATTCGTCAAGCAGGTGCCGGATACCACGGAAGTGAAGATCAACATGGAGACCGGCACGCTTATCAGGGCCGGAGTGCCCAGCATCGTCAACCCTTACGACCATTTCGCGCTTCAGGCGGCCATGGAGCTTAAAAAAGCCCACGGATGCCGGGTTACCGTGATCTCCATGGGTCCGCCGCAGGCCAGGAGCGTGGTGCAGATGGGCCTGGCCCTCGGCGCCGATGACGGCGTGCTCCTGTCCGATATGGCCTTTGCCGGTTCCGACACCTGGGCCACCTCCTACGCCCTCGCCAAGTCGGTGAAAAAACTCGGCAAGGTGGATCTGCTCCTGGCCGGGATGCAGGCCATAGACGGCGATACCGCCCAGACCGGGCCGGGCGTGGCGCAGCAGCTGGGGATCCCCCAGGTGACTTTCTGCGAAAAGATAGATGTGGACGGAAAGAAGATAATAGCCCGCAGGCTGATAGACGGCGGACATGAGATTGTGGAAGCCAAAGCGCCGGTGCTGTTCACCATGATCATGCCCAAAGACTACGTTCCCCGGTATCCTTCGTTCCCGGACGTGCATGCCTCCTTAAAGAAGCCGTTCCACGTCTGGTCGGCCGAAGATATAGGCGCCGAGAAGCGGTACCTGGGCTTGAAAGGCTCGCCCACGCAGGTGGCCAGGATCTATCCGCCGCCCCTGAGGGAAAAGGCCGAGATGACTTCTGGCACGGCCCAGGATGCCGTGGAAAAGATCCTTGCCGTCATGCGGCGGGAACATTTTATCGGGGAGTAAGGAAGTTGAGGAGTTTCGAAGGAGATCGCTCATGATAAACGTTTCCAAAAAATGTATAGGCTGCAATAAATGCGTGCCCGTCTGTCCCTTTGCGGCCATCCAGCTTATAGACAGGAAAGCCGTGATAAACGAGGCCTGCACTTTGTGCGGCGCCTGCGTGCAGGTCTGCCCGGTCCAGGCCATAGAGATAGCCCGCGAGGAAGCTTCCACCCGCGATCTCACCGGCCACAAGGGCGTGTGGGTGTTTGTGGAACTTATGCAGACCCAGGCCGGGGACAAGCATCCTCACAAGATAAGGCCGGTCACTTTCGAACTGCTCTCCATAGGCCGCAGGCTGGCCGACGAACTCGGCGAAGAATTGTCCGCGATTCTCCTGACCGATAAGAACGCCGGCTTCGAGAAAGAACTGGGCTCCTACGGCGCCGACAAGGTTTACCTGGTGGAAAACCCTGAGCTGTACGAATATAATACCGATATTTTTTCCACCGCCATCATAGCGCTTGCCCATAGGCATAAGCCCGCCATTATGCTCTACGGCGCCACCATTATGGGCCGGGATCTCGCCCCCAGGGTTGCCTCCTCCCTGTATACCGGCCTGACGGCGGATTGCACGGCGCTTGCCATAAAGGACGGCCTGCTGCTCCAGTCGCGGCCTGCTTTCGGCGGCAATATCATGGCCGACATTCTCAGCCCCAATTCCCGGCCGCAGATGGCGACGGTGAGGCCCAATGTCATGAAGCTGGCCGAGCCCATCTACGGCAAGGTCGCCTTGACGGTGAGGGAAGACATCAAGATAGACAAGAGCCTCAGGCGCGTGAAAGTGCTGGAGAGGGAACTGTCCCGCGAGACCGGCGGGGCTAAAATAGAAGAGGCCAGGATCATAGTGTCCGGCGGGCGCGGCATGAAAACCAAAGCGGGTTTCAAGCAGCTCGAAGAGCTGTGCCGGCTGCTGGGCGGGGTAGTCGGCGCTTCGCGCGGCGCCGTGGACATGGGGCTGAAGGAAAAGTCCCATCAGGTCGGGCAGAGCGGCACCACGGTGTCGCCGAAACTGTATCTGGCTTTCGGCATTTCCGGCGCGGTGCAGCATATCGTGGGCATGAAGTCCTCCGACGTTATAGTGGCCGTCAATAAGGATCCGAACGCCCCGATCTTCAACGTGGCTAAATACGGGGTGGTGGGCGACGCGCACGAGATAGCGCCCAAACTGATAGAAGCTCTCAAAAAAAAGTGACACTATTCAACCGGCTTTTACTGATAATCTTCGGTACGGGACTGATCCCCATCATCCCGACCGCGGTTTTCCTTTTCTATTACCAGTCAGTAGCCAAGCGCAACATCCAGAATCTGCATGAGAACATCGCCCAGATGGCCTCGCTGATGATCAGCCAGAAGGCCGACGAACTGGACCGGCGGCTTTATAATATGTGGGAGCCGGGCGCGGATTACATAACCGCTTCCAACCTTAAAAAGGCCCTCGCCCGCAATCCGGAATTTCTGTTCATGGCGTTCACCGGCCCGGACGGACGCGAGATCCTGAGCGGCGGCGCGCCGGAGATGAAACGGCTTTTCGGTTACGTAGACCTGTCCCGGGATCCGCTGTTCAGAAAAACGGCCGCGGACGGCCGCTCCCGGCTGGGGGAATTCGAGCTCATCTACAATCTGCCTATCTGCCGGCTGATCTACCCTATGGAGAGCGGACATTACGCTTTCGCCGTGATAAATCTCAGGGATCTGTTCGTGAAACTGGGAATGCAGAAGATGGGCGGGACCGGCGGAGTTTTCATCGCCGACCCGGAAGGGAGGGTCTTTTCGCTCCGCGGAGAGACGCAGCCCGTGGACAGGGAAAGCCTCAGGCGTCTTTTTTCCGGCCCGGGTAAAAGCTCCAGGGAGCTTGCCGGCCTCGGGGGGGATCATTATCTCGGCTCCTATTCCGAGGTGCCGGGTTTCGAACTTTACGCGCTCACCCTGCAGGAGCGCTGGGACGCTTTCAAAGGGATAAACCTTATCACCTCGCTCATAGCCTTTTTCCTGCTGGGCATCTCCACCGTGTTTTATTTTTCCGCGCTTATCCTCAGCCGCAGGCTTATAAACCCCGTGGGAGAGCTGATAGAGGGCGCGCGCCGCGTGGCCGGGCGGAATTTCAAACAGCCGGTGAACGAGGCCGCCGATATCTCCGAGATGTCGGCGCTCCTGAGATCTTTTAACGCCATGATGCGCGAGGTGGACCGGTATCACGGCCTGCAGGTGGAAAAAGTGCTGGAGGAGAAACAGAAAGTGGAACTCCTCATAAGCCTTATCCACGACGCTATCATCCTCAGCGACCTCAGGGGTGAACTGCTTTACGCGAACTCCGCCGCGCGCGCCCTCCTGGGGCTTCCCGCCTCCGCCGGCCCGGCGGATATTTTCGGCGGAAAGGACGGAGGCGCGGGCGAAACGCGGCGGGAGGAGCTCAGGAACAGGGTGGCCGGGCTTGTCAATCTGAAAGCCCGCGCCGCTGGGGACATTATAGAGCCGGCCGGATCTCCGGGGGCCAAAAAACATTACCGTATAAGCATGCAGGTGCTTTCCCCGAAAACAAGCGAGCCGAGGGTGTTTATGGCGCTCAGGGACGTGACCCTGGAGGTGGAGATGCAGCGCGTGAAAGAAGATTTTTTTCACGCCGCGGCCCACGATCTGCGCGCGCCGCTTCTGACCATGCAGGGCTACATCAAGCTGCTGGAGCATTCCTGCGGCGCCGGGGAAAAGAACGCCGGCTACCTCTCGAACATCAAAGACTCCAGCGCCCGGCTTTTCGAGATGCTGGAGAATATTCTGGACGTCGCCCGGCTGGATGCAGGCAACCTTAAACCCGAGATGGCTTCCGTAGACGCCGCAAAGCTCTCGGAAGCCGTTTTCGGTAACTTTCAGGCGCTGTTCGGGGAGAAAGGCATCGCGTTCAGGTTAGATCGTCCCGGCGCCGCTCTTCCCGCGTTCAAAGGGGACGAGCGCCTGCTCAGGCGGGTTCTTGAGAATCTCCTGTCCAACGCCTATAAATTCACGCCCCGGGGCGGCACGGTGGTTATGGGCCTGGCGGCGGAAAATAATTCCGTATCCTTTTATATTTCCGACACCGGCCCCGGCATACCGGAGGGGCAGCGTGAAGCCGTCTTCGAAAAATACAAGCAGCTGGATAACGATGGAAGCGAACAGAGGGGTTTCGGCCTCGGGCTGGCCATCTCAAAGAGAATAGTCGAATTGCATAAGGGCAGGATCAGGGCGGAAGCCGGGTCTTCCGGCGGCAGCAGGTTCGTGTTCGAACTGCCTGCACAGTGATTAGCGACAAGTGGTTAGGTATACATTCAGTAAACCCGTCATCCCGGCGATCTTTTAGCCGGGATCCATTGAGTAAAGATTTATGGATTCCCGCTAAAAGCACGCGGGAATGACGGGCGAAAAAGCGGGGATTACGGGTTTTTATGCCACTAGTCACTAGCCACTAACCACTGCTTATTATCGGGGAGGATGTATGGACGTAAATAAAAACAAAGTTTCAAAAAAATTCTATGCCGTGGTTCTGTCTTTTTCTTTCCTGTGGCTTCTGTTCATGCGGTTTATGCCGGTTTTTTTCGACCAGGAAGCGCAGCTGGACAGTTACTGGAATGATTTTCTCGTACGTTTGCCCAACAAGCTCGCGTCTGTCAATGTGTTTTCCGACAAGTATAACGACACTTTCCTTTTCGGCAAGTATATAAACAAGACGGCCAATCCTAAGATCACCGTCACCGCGCTGGACGATTATACCTTAAGCCGGTACGGGTGGCCCATAAAGAGGCGCTATTACGGTGACCTGGTGGAAAAACTGAACCGGCTCGGGGTAAAGAGCATTGGAACCGACGTGCTGCTGTTCGAGCCGGACAGGGACAATCCGGCGAATGATCTAAGGTATGTGGAGGCCGTTAAAAAAGCCGGCAACGTGGTGAATCTGATCGGCGTGGATCAGTATACCTGGGAGATCACCCAGCCTATAAAGGGCCTTGCCGGGGCCAGCAGTTATATAGCGTATCCGAATGTGGATATAGCGCTCGATCCCGACGGATATGTAAGAAAGTACTGGCCGTTCTATAAGCCCAGGCCGACGGAGAGCGGCGCTTATGAATATTTCACTTACGGCCGGACCGGCATAAAAAACCTGAGATGCGCAAAGACCTGCGGTAACGTCAAAATAGCCTCGCTGGGAATGGCGGTCTACGCGGATTATTCCGGGAAATCACTGGCCGAACTTGAAACGGCCTATGACGGGATAAATATTCTGAATTACCGGTATCCGTTCAAGCGTAAGCTGCATCCGGGCTGGCGCAAGGAAGATTTAAAAAGCACGCTTTCAAGTTATCGGCACCTGTCCGCGGCGGACGTGCTGGAGGGCAGGCTCAGCCAGGAGGAAAAAGACGCCCTAAAAGGAGGCGTCACGCTTATCGGAGCCACCGCTTTGGGCGCTTTTGACCATGTGCCTAATCCTTTCATGGCGCTCTATCCGGGAGTGGAGGTGCACGCTACGTTCATAGACAACGCTCTCGGCAATGATTTCAGGAAAAATCTGGGCGAAGTTTATGTCGCGCTGCTGATTCTGGCGCTGCCCTGGATCCCCGTCGTGATGCGCCGGTTTTCCCTCAAAGCCATGGTGGCGGTTTCGGTTTCAACGATGGCGGTTCTGACCGTCATGGACGTGGTTCTTTTTTCCAATCTTGTGGTCATGCCGTTTATTTCCGTAATGGGGGCTTTCTTCATTCCTTTCGCCTGGATAACCGTGGAGAAAGGCCTTGCGGAAGGGCGCGAGAAGAAATGGATAAAGAACACTTTCGGACAGTACCTGTCTCCCAAGGTCGTGGAGATAATAACCAGAGACCCTTCAAAACTCACTTTGGGCGGAGAGAAACGCGATATGACGGTTTTTTTCCTGGATATCGCCGGTTTCACCTCGATGTCGGAAAAACTGTCGCCCGAGCAGCTTACCGCCCTGCTGAACAAGTATCTCTCGGGCCTGACCGACGTCATTCTGAAGTATGACGGCGTGGTGGACAAGTTCATCGGCGACTGCATTATGGCGTTCTGGAACGCTCCGCTGGATCAGAAAGACCACCGCCGGCTGGCCTGTCTGGCCGCGGTGGACTGCACCGGCGAACTGGCCCGTCTCAACGGCGAGCTCAATGATTCCGCTATCAAACCCTCTTTCAGGATCGGCCTCAACTCAGGCCCGATGGTAGTGGGCAACATGGGTTCCAGCACGCGCTTTTCCTATACGGTGCTGGGGGATTCCGTGAACCTGGCTTCCCGGCTGGAGGGCGCCAATAAATTTTTCCATTCGCGGATCATGGTCAGCGAAGATACATACGAGGGCGCCGCCGGCGCCGTGGAAGCGCGCTGCCTGGGCCGGGTGCGGGTGGTGGGCAAAGCCATACCCGTAAAAGTGTACGAGCTGCTGGCCCATAAGGGGAAGCTGGATGCCGTCCGGACGAAAGTCCTGGCCGCTTATAACGCGGGTTTTGAAGATTTTCATAAAGGCGGCTTCGCCAAAGCCGCCGGGGCCTTTAAGACAGCGCTCGCCGCGGATCCGAATGACGGGCCCAGCGCTTTTTATCTGGGCCTGGCGGAGAAATATTCAGCGGGCGGCGCGCCCGCGGAGTGGGACGGGACGTTTAATCTGACGTCGAAATAGGATAAAACGATCCAAGGAAACGATACATGGTGATATTCTGGCGGCTGGTTCTTTCGCATCTGCTGGCTGATTTTACTCTTCAGTTCGATTTTGTCAACAGACTGAAGCGAAAACATATCTGGGGCATGGGCCTCCACTGCCTGACGCATTTCGCGGTTTCGGCCGCGCTTACTTACCGTTTTCTGGGCGACGTCTGGTTTTCCCTGGGCCCCGTGACGGTGAACGGCTGGAGCGCCCTGCTGGTGATGCTGGTTTTTCATTTCCTTATAGACGAGTTCCGCATCTACAGCATGAAGAGGATGGGCTACCGCGACGGAACCGTCAGCATCGTGGCCGACCAGTTTCTGCATATTTACGTGCTTTTTATGATCTCGCCGGTTACGTTCGCGGCGGGGGGGCGCTTTATCCAGGAAAAATGGATCGGGCTCGCCGCCATCTCCGTCCTGGTCACGCACGTGTCCACGGTGCTTATTTATTTCGTGGAAAAGGATCTGTTCGACAAGAAATTCCCCGCTTTTGACGAAAAATATTTCCTGATCTTCGAACGGGTGGTCCTGTGGGCTTTCTTTTTCGCGCCCGGGTGGTGGTGGGCGCCTTTCGCCGCGGTCTGGGCGGTGCAGCTTTTCTATATACGCAGGAAACGGATCATGGATCTTTCGCTGGTCAATATCCTGCTGAGCCTCGCGCTGACTTCGCTCCTGGGGCTCTGGACGAGATATCTGTATTACGGCACAATCTGATCATAGCGCGAAGCGCTATGATCGCCATAAGCTTTAAGCTATAGGCCGTAAGCAGGAAGACAATTATGACGCCGCTTGAACTGCACCGTTCCATAGATGAGGCCGTTTTTACTTTCCTGGACGTGGAAACCACCGGCCTCTCGCCCAGGACTTCGCGGGTCTGCGAGGTGGCGCTGATCGCTTTTCAGGGCAATTACCGGGTCGGCCACTTCGCTTCGCTGATTAATCCGGGGCTGCCGATACCGCCTGAAACGTCCAGGATCCACGGTATCACGGACGCCATGGTCAAAGACAGCCCGGCTTTTCCGGCCCTGGCGCCGCGCCTTCTCGCGCTGCTGGAGGGCTCAGTCATAGTGGCTCATAACGCCGAATTCGACCTCTCCTTCCTGCAGATGGAATTCGCGCGCGCCGGCCTCAAACTGCCGGAACTGCCGGTTATAGACACTCTGCACATAGCCCGGCAGCTCGGCGGGTTCTCCAATAACCGCCTGGGCACCATCGCCAAGGAACTGGAAATTTCCGACGAGAACTGGCACCGGGCGCTCAGCGACGTGGAGATGACGCGCAAGATCTTCGAGCATTTTATGGTCATATTCAGAAAAGACGGAGCGGTAACGATCGCCGATGTGCTGAAGAAAGCGCCGAAACTTAACCGCCATAGATCGTGACGGAGAGCATGGAACGGAGAATAAAAATGAAAAACAACGCTTTTACCCTCGGTGACAATCCGACGATAGAGGAGTTCGCCCTGGTCGCCGCGGGGGCGCTTAAAGTGGTCTTTACTCCCGTCGTCCGCGGGCGCGTGGCGCTTGCCAGGAAAGAACTCGGAATTCTTCTGAAAAAGAACAGCACCATGTACGGTATCAATACCGGATTCGGCCAGCTGGCCACCGAGCGCGTCTCCGATGAGAACCTCAGGCGCCTCCAGGTCAACCTGATCCGCAGCCATGCCTGCGGCGTAGGCGCTCCGCTGACCGCGGAGCAGGCCCGGGGCCTCATGTTCGCCAGGGCCAATGAACTGGCGCGCGCGCATTCCGGCGTCCGGCCGCTGATAGTGGAAAAACTAGCCGAGTTCCTGAACAAAGGACTCGTACCCTATATTCCTTCAAAAGGTTCGGTGGGCGCCAGCGGAGACCTGGCGCCGAGCGCTCACATGGCCCTGTGCCTCATCGGCGAGGGAAGGGCGCGGATTGCCGGGGGTTCGAAGTTAAGAGATTGGGCGCCGTCGGGCAAAGTGTTGAAAGCGTTGAAGATCAAGCCCGTGGAACTGGCGGAGAAAGAGGGTCTGGCCCTTATCAACGGCACCCAGGCCATGCAGGCCGTCGGCGGTCTGGCGCTTTATGACGCGCTTAAACTTTACAATGCCGCCGTTCTCACCGGCGCCGTCAGCGTAGAGGCGCTTAAGGGCACGCCGGCCGCCTTTGACGAGCGCATACATCTCCTAAAACCCCACCGCGGCCAGGTGGAAGCCGCCTCTATGCTTCTGGAACTGCTCAAAGGCAGCGAGATCAGGGCTTCCCACAAACGCGACGACAAGCGCGTGCAGGATCCTTATAGCCTGCGCTGTATGCCGCAGGTTCTGGGCGCCGTGCGCGACGCCGTAGAGTACGCCCTGAATACCGTGGAAACGGAGTTTGCCAGCGTTACCGACAATCCCCTGCTGGTCTGGCATAAAGGAGCGAAAACGCAAAGGCGCAAAAACGGCCTGGAAGTGCTTTCCGGCGGAAATTTCCACGGACAGGCGCTGGCTTTCGCCTTTGATTTCGCCGCCATCGCCGTCACGGCCATGGGCAATATGAGCGAACGCCGCATAGCCCAGCTCGTTAGCGATTTCAAGATCCTGCCGCCCTTCCTGGCAAAAAATCCCGGCCTCGAATCCGGTTTCATGATCGCACACGTGACCGCGGCCGCCCTGGCCAGCGAGAACAAGATCCTGAGCCACCCGGCCAGCGCCGATTCCATCCCCACCTCGGCCAACAAGGAAGATTTTGTAAGCATGGGGATGAGCGCCGCCCTTAAATTAGGTACGATCGTGGAAAATGTCGCGAAGATCACCGCCATAGAACTGCTGGCGGCCGCCCAGGGCGTGGAATTCCACCGGCCGCTCAGATCGGGCGCGCGCATAGAGGACGCCCTGGCGCGCCTGCGCCGCATAGCTCCGGGTTTCAGGGGAGACGAAGAGTTTTCAGTCAGGATAGAAACGGTGGCGCAGGCGATACTCGACGGATACTTTTTAGTGTGAAATGATGGTGGGCAGTGGTGAGTGGTCGGTGAACGGCAAATCAATCACCACGGGCCATCGGTTTTAATGGAGGATATATCATGATTCCAATAGCTGAGAAGATGATCCGCGGAGCGCGCGGGAATAAGATTTCGTGCAAGGGCTGGCAGCAGGAAGCCGCGCTGCGTATGCTCATGAATAATCTGGATCCCGAAGTGGCGGAGCGCCCGGAAGACCTGGTGGTTTACGGCGGACGCGGCAAAGCCGCCCGCGACTGGGACTGTTACAGGGCCATAGTGAGATCGCTCACGGAACTGGAGAACGACGAGACCCTGCTGGTGCAGTCCGGCAAACCGGTGGGAGTCCTCCGTACGCACGAATACGCTCCGCGCGTGCTGCTGGCGAATTCCAATCTGGTAGGCAACTGGGCCAACTGGGAAGTTTTCGACGAACTGGAGAAGAAAGGCCTTATGATGTACGGCCAGATGACGGCCGGCTCCTGGATCTATATCGGCACGCAGGGCATCCTGCAGGGCACCTATGAGACTTTCGCCGCCTGCGCGCGGAAACATTTCAAGAGCGACCTCTCCGGAAAGCTCGTTGTGTCGGGCGGCCTCGGCGGCATGGGCGGGGCCCAGCCGCTTGCTGTCACCATGAACAACGGCGTGGCCATTATCATAGAAGTTGACGAAACCCGCATTAAGCGGCGTCTGGACACGGAATACGTGGATGTTATGGCGTCTTCTCTGGACGAGGCGCTGGCCCTGGCCGGCAAGGCCATGAAAGAAAAAAAACCGCTTTCCATCGCGCTGCTCGGCAACTGCGCCGAGATCCTGCCGGAAATGGCGCGCAGAAAAGTCCGCATCGACGTGCTCACCGATCAGACTTCGTCTCACGACCCGCTCAATGGCTATGTGCCCAAAGGCTTCACCATGAAAGACGCCGCGGCGATGCGGAAAAAAGACCCTAAAAAATATACGGCCCTGGCCCTGGAGTCTATAGCCGTCCACGTAGAAGCCATGCTCGCGCTGCAAAAAGCGGGCGCCGTCACTTTCGACTACGGCAATAATATCCGCACCATGGCTTTTAAGCAGGGCGTCAGGAACGCTTATGATTTCCCCGGTTTCGTACCCGCGTACATAAGAGATCTTTTCTGCGAGGGAAAAGGCCCGTTCCGCTGGGCGGCCCTTTCCGGGGATCCGAAAGACATCGCGGTCACCGATAAGCTGGTGCTGGAGATGTTTCCGGAGAACGAGGGGCTCAGGCGCTGGATCAGCATGGCCGCGGAGAGGGTCAGGTTCCAGGGCTATCCCTCGCGCATCTGCTGGCTTGGCTATGGCGAACGGCATCGCTTCGGCATGAAACTTAACGAGTACGTCAGGACGGGGAAACTCTCCGCGCCGGTGGTCATAGGACGCGACCATCTGGACTCCGGCTCCGTGGCCAGCCCTTACCGCGAGACAGAGGCCATGAAAGACGGCTCGGACGCCATCGCCGACTGGCCCATACTCAACGCCCTGGTGAACACCGCTTCGGGCGCCAGCTGGGTTTCGTTCCATCACGGCGGGGGCGTGGGCATGGGCTATTCCCTGCACGCGGGCCAGGTAATAGTGGCTGACGGCTCCAAAGAGATGGACCGCCGCCTTGAACGCGTCCTGACCAACGATCCGGCCATGGGCGTATTGCGCCACGCCGACGCGGGCTACGATAAGGCGATAGCTTTCGCCAAAAAGACGGGAGTAAAAGTGCCGATGATGAAATAGCGTATAGAGGATATCAATGGAGGATGACAATTATGGCAAATGAATTCAGTTTCGATGTGGTTTCCAAGGTGGAGTATACGCTGGTTGACGAGGCTATCTCGATCGCGATGAAGGAAGTTGTGAACCGCTATGACTTCAAGGACTCCAAGTCCGAGATAAACTTCGACAAAAAGGCCAACAGCATAATGCTCCAATCCTGCGACGACTTTAAGATCAAGGCGCTTTACGACGTGCTTCTTACAAAGCTCTCAAAGCGCGGCCTGCCGCTGAAAAACTTTGAGCCGCAGAAAATTGAGAGCGCCCTGGGCGGAACCGCCAAGCAGGCCGTAAAGGTGCAGCAGGGCATACCGCAGGACAAGGCCAAGGAGATAGTGCGGGCCGTTAAAGACCATAAGTTAAAAGCCAACGTCTCGATACAGGGCGACACGCTGCGCGTTACTTCCAAGTCCAAGGACGAACTGCAGAACGTAATGGCGCTCCTGCGCGGCGGAGACTTCGGAGTAACTTTACAGTTCGATAACTTTCGGTAGAGAGAGGTTAGAAGGTTTGAGGTATGCATTCAGCAAACCCGTCATCCCGGCGAGTTGTTGGCCGGGATCCATTAATAAAAGATTTATGGATTCCCGCTAAAAGCATGCGGGAATGACGAGAGGTAAATCCATGATTTTACTATTAGCCAACATTAAACAACTGCTCACTTTCCGGGGCCCCTCCGGGCCGCGCGCCGGCCGCGCGCAGGGGGAAATCGGGCTTGTAAAGAACGCGGCCGTGCTCATGAAGAACGGACGCGTAACGGCGGCGGGAAAAGAACGGGAAGTGCTGCGGCACCCTCTGGCGAAAAAGGCCCGTGTCGTGGAGGCGAACGGAATAGTTTTGCCGGCTTTTGTGGACAGCCATACCCACGCGGTTTTCGCCGAGCCCAGGCTCAGGGATTTTTCGCTGCGCACGCAGGGCGTTTCCTATGCCGGGATCAGGGCGCGGGGCGGGGGAATAATCTCCAGCGTAAAGGCCGTCCGCCGTCAGGCGCCGGCAAACATGGTTTCGCAGCTGCTGGAACGCGCGGAGCGCTTCCTGGAATGCGGCACCGCCACGATAGAGGTTAAGACGGGTTACGGCCTGGATAAGAAATCGGAACTTAAAATGCTGGAAGCGGTGCGCGCCGCGGCTTCGCGCACCAGGCTGGAGATGGTGCCCACGCTGTTGGCGGCCCACGCGGTGCCGCCTGAATTCAAGGGCGATTCCGGGAAATACCTGCGCTATGTGCTTGATGAGATAGTGCCGGCGGTAGTTGCCGGAGATCTGGCGCAATTCGCGGATATCTTCTGCGAACGGGGATACTTCACCCCCGAGGAAAGCAGGTCTTACCTCAACGCCTGTTTACGGCGCGGGCTTGTGCCCAAGATCCACGCCGAGCAGCTTTCAAATTACGGCGGCGCGTGGGTGGGCGTGAAAACCGGGGCTGTGAGCGCCGATCATCTCGATTACGCCCTGCCGCGCGATATACGCGATCTGCGCCGGGGCGGAGTCGTAGCCACCCTGCTGCCGGTCTCTAATTTCTTCCTCGGGCTTTCCAGGTATCCGGACGCGCGGGCCTTCATCGCCGGCTGCGTGCCGGTGGCGCTGGCCACCGATTTTAACCCTGGCACCGCTCCCTGCTGGAATATGCAGATGGTTCTTTCGGCTGCCTGCACCCACATGAAGATGACGCCGGAAGAGGCGTTGTGCGCCGCCACCATAAACGGCGCCCACGCCCTCGGCGCGGGAGACTGGACGGGAACCATCGAACCCGGCAAACAGGCCGACCTCGCCGTATTCGACGCCTCGGATTACCGGGAACTCTGCTACTATTTCGGCGCCAATCTGAACAAACTGACCATAAAAAAAGGAAAGACAGCGTACAGGAAGCGGGATCTTATTGCTTAAACGTAACCCGCGCCCGCCGTTTTAAGCCCTTCAGATAGCGTTATGCGTTCAAAAAAAAGGGTTGGCCAACCAGTCAAGAACGTCTCCTATGGTTTGATCGAGTGGCGGACGCCGTTCTCTGCCGCTATTCCAATGTCCTTGTGGTCGCTCTCGGTCGTTGTGCTGTATTACACGACCAAGTATTTCCGCGACCTGCTCTCATCCGCCGCGGAAGTTATCCCCGATTTTACGCTTCTGACGCTTCCAAGATTGTTGCAGTACCTGAAACATAGCGGGATCCTGGCATGGTTCCTGCTTTTGGGCGCGGGTACCGGGTTTCTGATACTTAAAAAACTGCGTTTTGAATTCGCCTCCAGAACCGAAGCGGCGGCGCTGAGCCTGGGCTTGGGCTGGGGCGTCCTGGGGCTTGGCATACTGGCGCTGGGGCTGGCGAATTTATGGTGCAAATGGCTCATTGTCTCCGTTCTTGCAGCCTTGAGCTGGCCGGCCGCTATCGCGGTATGCGAGTTGTTTAAACTTCCGGCGCGAAAAAAACAACCGTGGTCCGCCACGGAGATCTTTCTGGGATGTTTCCTGGCGTGTTTCGCGTGCGTTGTTTTTCTGGGGTGCTTCATTCCCGAGACGTTTTATGACGCGCTCGTGTACCATCTTGCCCTGCCGGATCTTTATTTAAAACATCACGGTATAATGGCCACTCCGCAGAACCTCTACTCGGGCATCCCGATGCTGACCGAAATGCTGTACGCTATAGGCCTTGTTTTCGGGTCGGACGAGACGGCCCATCTTATACACGCCGCTTTCGGATTCCTTTCGACCGCGCTTGTTTTAGGGTTCTTCGAGCGGTTTATGAAAAACCGCGCGGCCGGTTTGTTCGCGGCGATAATATTTTACTCAACTACGCTGGTGGCTATGCTCTCATGGCGGGCCTGCGTGGAGCTCGGCTGGACGTTTTTTCAGTTTGCCGCCGTTTACGCGCTCGCCGTAAGGATAAGTGAAGGCCCGGCCCGGAAGAACTGGACCTGGCTGGCGGCGGCTTTCACCGGCTTCGCCATGGGCGCGAAATATCCGGCCTGGCCCGCCCTGGGGATACTCGGCGCGCTGTTCGCGGTGTTTGCGTATCGCGAGAACGCCGGCTCCCGGCGCTGGTGGATCGAACCGATGCAGTTTATCCTGATAGCGCTCGCGGCGCTTTTTTTGTGGCCGGTAAAGAATATCGTGCTCTATGGAAATCCTGTTTATCCCTTTCTTCATGAACGGTTCGCCTCCGTTGGGCCTTTGCCGGACTGGAAAAGACTGCTTGCGGACGGGAAAAGCCGGGATTTGGGAGCGGCTTTTTTCACCTGGGCCGGCTTTAAATCCTATATCGCTCATCCATGGACGCTCCTGGCGGCTGACAAAGGAGAATTCGGAGCGATAGGCGTCTTTCCCTTCCTTGTCGTACCATTCTTTTTTCTCGCGCGGTTTCGCGATCGGGCGATGAAGTTTCTGTCCTGGGCCGCCGTTTTGCTGTGGCTTTCCTGGAGCCTTTCCACCACGCAGACCAGGTTTTTCGTGCCGCAGCTTCCGCTGATCTCCGTGATCCTGGTATATTGCTTCGAACAGGGTTTTACTCCGCGGTTCAGAAAGATCGTATATGCGGCGATACTCTATGCGGCATGCTGCCAGCTTCTGTGGTCGCTGGGCTGGCTTAGAACATATAACGCGGGAGCCGTGATATTCGGAAGCGAATCAAAAAGATCATATCTGTCCAGGTTTATTCCTTCCTACCCGCAGACCTCCTATCCCGCGATAGAGTATGTAAACAACAATACTCCCCGGGACGCGAAAGTCCTTTTCATAGGTGACTCCCGGGGATTCTACATGGAGCGGGATTATATCGCCGTAACCGCTGTTTTCGACACGCATCCGCTTCTGATCTGGCTGAGGGAAAGCGGGACACCCGACGAGCTATTGAAACGTTTTAAAGAAGCGGGGATAACGCACGTTCTTTTAAACAGACATCTCCTGATCGGTCTTCAAATGAACGGAATTGATATACTGCCGCTGAACGAACGTGAAATTGAAGTCTTTCTCGCGTTCCAAAAAAAACATTTCAGGATGGTTTTTGAGAAGAAGCCCCAGACCCAGAACCTGGATGAAACCTGGGTAACGGTATACGAGATCATCTGAGCGCAGGGCCGTGGATATTGGTTGACGGCAATTATAATTCCGGCGGAGCGGGGAAGATGTGCCGCCGGTTGCCGAACGGGCTTGGCGGCGATAAAAATAGATCTTGCGGATGCGTAATTTGTCTGCTATAACTTAGCGGGGATGTGCTTGGGTTACACTGCACCGTCTGACATCACACATATTAAGGGAGTCTATATGAATAAGCTTGTTATTGCTTTAACCGTTATCCTTATGTCTTCAAGCGCGTAGGCAGCGGCGATTTTGTCGAAAAGATGTTGAAGGGGATGGAAGAGCCGGAGCCAGAACGTATGACCAGAAAGAGGGCGATAGGCGTAAAACGCCTGACCGGAGTCGATTACAAGGAAGTATTGAGTAAGAGCCGGGAGCGGCGGATAGTAAGAGGACGCGCCGTTTATTCTTATTTGCGCAGGGAGAAGGGCGATGTGAGCGGGATGGTGCTAATGAGGGAGTTGGGCTTGGCCTCTGGCACTATTTCCTGGTTAGCACAGATGGGAAGGGAGTTAGTTCATGAATAACAGAGAAACCGAGCTACGTCCCCTATGGCCCCCGTCCCCTATGGCCCCCCTATGGCCCCGCGCCCCCTATGGCCCCTACGGGCTCTAGCCCGTGCCAGTTGACAGATTAAGGGTCTTTGCGGAGATTGTATTTCTGAGAGGAGCGTTGAAAGCGATATTGCTTTGTGAATCTAAAGATGCGCACCACGGAGAACCTATGAAAAAGCTTTTTCCTGTAACTACTATCTTGCTGCTGGTGGCTTTGAGCGGCCAGTGTGTTCGAGCTGGAAGCGGGACGGAAATACTATCAACACAGGAAAAGTTAGAGAAGCGCTTGGCTTCAGCAGAGCGGTGGCAAAGGTGGTCCCCGATGGCTACCAATAACGCGCTTCAGGATATAGTGGATTTGATGAAGAAGCCCGATCTTGATGCCGGGGCCAGGCTAGAAGCCACGAGGCGGTTGATAAAAATCTACTACGCCGTAGATGATTCTTCCCTAACCAATAATGCCAACAAAAAGAGAATCCTGGAGGCTATAGGCGCGTCCGATAGTAGTTCGGAAGCCCAGGATTTCTTTATAAAAGTCCTGGATTCAGATAAGGATGAATATCGCAAGATGGCCATGTGGAGTATCGACGGACCGTATGGAGTTCACGGCGATGTTATTTACGACAAAATTAAGTCATTGGAAAAAAACGGTGTTATTGCCAGGGGTTTGAGTATGGCAACTTTGGCAAAGGCTAATCCAGAGCGCGCGATAGAGGAAATAAAGGAGTTCCTGAAAACCACGCAGGATTTAAAAGAATTTGTCGGGGTAGGATTAAGCCTGCCGGACCGCTATCAAGGTGACCCTAATGTTCTTGACGTCATAGTTGACAGGTATGAAGACTTCAAATCCAAGCCGATACCTGCGGAATACAAGGGGTATACGCCGGAAGGGGCACTTGTGTATCCGTGGCTTTGGAAGTATATAGACGCACGGGAGGGGAAAAGACTGAGGATAGCTTTGGAAATGATTAAAAATAAGGGGGTATGCGGGAGTGATGATATTCCTCGCCTCACAAAAAAAATCAAAAGTACCAACGCCATAACCCGCGAAGCGACAGCCGATTTCCTGGACAGTCAGATAGGCAGTGGGAACCTGCCAAAAGAAAAAGTCCTTCCAATCCTAGAAGAGACGCGCAACAGCGAACATGACCAGAAGTTGAAAAAGAAACTGGGTGAAATAATCGGCAGGCACAAAAAAGGCGGCAGGCCATGAAACCGAAGTTTTTACCGCTGCTGTTCCTGCTTTTCTATCCGGCCCCAGGCGCGGCGCAAGACGGCAGCCTGGCCGGCCAGGAAGTAGCCGATGTGGTATACCGCAAACTTGACTGGCCTTTGGGCTACTTTAACGACCACGTGGCTATTTACGTTGGGCATACCTACAAAGAAGGGCTGCCGCCAAGCATGCCGCTGTTCCATGAAGTCATCCAGATGGCTGGGGTAACAACCGGTGGCTCAAAGTTCAGTATATGGGTGGACGACGAGGGCTTTCATATCGGGAAGATGGTCACTGAAGTTGAAAGAATCGGCTTTGATAACTTTCAAGAGTTCCAGAGAGCTCATCCGCATTATTATGGAGCGTTTACACTTCAAGAAGGGATTACACTTGATAAAAAGACGAGGATTCTTGACTGGGCCCAAGCCCTGAAAAATCGCGAGATTCCAATTGACTATATAGTCATGCCCGGTGAATCCGCAGCCAAAATGGTGGTGAATTATTTCACGACACAGAAAGATTTGTCTTATTACGGTGATACTATTGGAATCAACGACATCAAGCGGCTGCGCTGCGACTCTTTTGTTGAGTATGCCTATGCCGCCGCCGGCGTTCCGATAGCGCGCGGCACTATAGGGCAGCCGCTTAATCTGACAAGGAAGTACGATGTCGCGGCGTTAATGGATATGGCCGCCGGCATGCAATTGTATCCGAGCACCCAGCGCGGCTGGCTGGCCACTTCGGGGATAGACCAGCCGCAACTTACGGCAAAAGATTCCTCCGGCAATCCGATTACAGGCGAGACCGCCTCAGGCACCATATCATTTACTATATCCGACGCCGGTTCCGGCCCCGGCCTGCTGAAGATACATAAGGAGCCCTACGATTCTGAATACGGCCAGGAGAATTTCACCCCGTTTGTCGCCGAGCTTTTAAAAGATAGCGCAATTCAAATCGGGAATATTCAACAGTCGAGTTCTGCTCCGTTTTCAAAGGAGAGTGGCTTAAGCCCAGGCTATTTTACCGCTACTGCCTACGACCATGCGGGCAACAGCAGTCAGCAATTTAATTTTAAAATTCCGCCTCTAAGCGCCATAAATATAAATTCTGCAAGCCCGATTTATAATAATTTCCGGGGCGTTTCAGCCATATCCCCTCCCACGCTTGAGCGCTCCCATACTTTTGATTTCAACGAGTCCGTTGCCGGGGTTTCTGCTGTAAAAATCGATGGCCCGCAGGGCAATCTTGTTACTTGGGGTTTTAATCCGCCCGTTCTCAGCACCTTCACGGCCCTTCCCGACCTGCCTGTTGGGGATTATGTGGCCCGCTCTTACAACGCCGTTGGAGCCGAAACAAAAACGCCGTTCAGGATAGATCATATTGAGGTGTCTATTTCGACCGCGGCATCGCGGGTGACTATGCTGAATTGTCCTGCGCCGCACGGAATTTTCCCGAGCCCATGCGATTTTACCGCCAATATAATGGTTGAGGCGTCCGCCAGCTCGGCGCTGAAGAAAGTGGAGTTGCTCGACGAGAACGACGCCGTTCTGGTCGGCAGGGATATCAACACTGATAATTCGATTGTGTCGCTTGAACTTTCAACCACCATAGCCAGCGTTTATAGCGGTTTTCCCTTTAAAGCGCGCGCGACTGATATTTACGGTAATTATAGGGAAAAAGGTTGTCGGTTGAGCATCACCGGGTCGGTAGACTATAACACGGCTATATCATTCAATCCACCAGCTGTGGCAAATGTTCAGACACCGGTAATGGACGTAACCGCTTTCACTCCAGCCATGTTGTCTGGCGGGGCAGCAATTGAAACCGAAATTATTGGCGATGATTCGGTGTGGACAGATACAAGAGTTTTGCATACATTCATCGCGCCGTTCACTGCTTCTGGACCCATCGGAACAAGGCAAGAGGTAGGGCATATTAAAATATTGACGCGCACAGGCGATTCTCCCGATCTGGCGGATGCGCAGGAATATATTACTTCTGACAGGGAACTATTTTTTTCATCAGAATTATTGCCGGGCACGACTTGTGCTGGGGAGGTTGGCTTTTTACCTGGTACGGACATTATGGGGGTCACACTTCACGCCCCGCTCTGCTATCAGGATAACGCCCCCGTCAAGAAAATTTCGTTGAAGCGATACCTACAAATTGATGTGGAAATAACACGAACAGCCCCAACCGCAATAGTGCCGGCGCTATGTGGTGTTGCCGACTACAATCAAAATCCGCCATATTGCCAAGATGGAACAGATGTGCACCCCGGGGTTGTGCTCGCAGGCCCGTTGTTATATGGCATAAGCTTGGTTCAAGAAGACCTTAACCAACTTGTAGAAAATAAAAATGTCCCGACAGGCAACAATGTTTCGCTTATCTTAAGCTCTAATGTTAGCGTAGCTTTTGACAATGTTTACAGTCCCGGCACACTTTCATTTGCTCTGACTTCGGGCCGGGTGCCGAACGGGTATGCAAATGCGTCCAATGGCGTGGTATATGAAATAAACCGTGATCCGGAGTTGAGTTTTAGCAGAGCGGTGCTGAAGTTCCCATATGGCATAGTAACTTCAGGGCAGGAAAACGCCATGAAAGTAGTAAAAATAATTGATTCAGCCGCAGGAAAATACGAAGAATTAGACACAACGCTTGATACTGCCAACAAAACAATTTCCGCTAACATCACTTCGTTTTCAAAATTTATGGTGTTGGCCCCGGAGTACTCCTCGCCTCTGGAGGTTAGAAGTCAGAACCTGATCGATGGTTCCCCGGAACTGGAATTTATGTCCGGCGCTTCTGTTTCCCAGGAACAGTATGACATGAGCAGCCAGGCCGGGCAGTCCGCGCTTACGGCTCTGAAAGCCGCCAATAAGCTGCCGGTGGGTAATGTGTACACCCTTTCAACGGATACCGCCCCTTTTGAGCCTTCAGGCGCCATTAAAATGCGCTATGACGGTAATATCGTTTCCGGGCTGGGCGTTGATGAGGACTCGCTGGCTATATACGGTTTCACGGAAAGCGGCGAGTTACATAAACTGCCGTACCTTACCCTGGACAAAGACAATAATACGCTCACTGCCAGGGTTCCAACCGCAGAATATCCTCTTTTTGCGGTGCTCGCCAGTTCCAGCCAGGCGGAGAATCTCCCGCCATCTCTCTATCCAGACGGCATATCTCCGGAAACGGCGATAAGTTTCGGCGGGGCCGCCATGCCGGTTTCCGATGGTATTTGTATTTCCAGTAAGGCCGCTGTAATATTCACCGCGTCCGATCTTCAAATCCAGGATGCGATCTCTTCAGGGGTCAATCTGACCAACTATATACTTTACCCGGATTCTGCCACCGTGGAGATATCCACCTACACCGATCCTGTTGTTCTGCCCGGTGAGGGCGTGTATCCTATATGGTATATGAGTGTCGACAACGCGGGCAACTACGAATTTCCGAAAGGGACGACTGTTTCCGTGGACGCCACGCCTCCGGAAACTTCTCTGGCGGTTTCCATGGAGGATCTTAGCCCCGGCGCCAGTTTTTACGCTGTTGTTTCCGGTACTGTTACGTTAACCGCCAACGATCCTCTGGTGAAAGGCGCGCGCAGCGGGATTTACGGAACGTTCTATATTGTCGATAAAAATTTTACGGAATGCGCAAATCTTATGCAGTTTCTGGCAAATCCAGCGGGCCAGCCGTTGAGTTTTACAGGTCAGCCGGGGACATGCGAGAACCCCGCATATATCGAACCGTTCCGCCTTTCTTTGGGAACACATACCGTGCATTATCTGTCTTTTGACAATGTGGGGAATATGGAATCGGTTAAGAGCGCTTACATGGAAATGCGTGAAAGCGATAATGCCCCGCCTGAGACTTTCCTGATCATTAATGGTTCAACAATTCCTTCCGGCGGATTGGCGTATATGACTGAAACAGATTCCGTTACTGTGTCAGCCATTGATCCGGACTCAACCGGGATTGTCTCCGGTGTTGAGGATATATTCTTCCTTGTAGATGCCAGTCCCGAAAGCTGTCAGGTGGAACCTGATTTTATTGGTTCGGCGGGAACCTGCCGTAACCCCAGGTATAGTGTGCCGTTCTCCCTCCCCATAGGCACGCACACCGTTCATTACAGCGCGGTGGACAATGCAGGCAATATGTCCCCGGTGAAGAGCGTCAATATATACGTCGGCACGCCCAGAACCGCGGTCTGGTCGGGGCTTGGGGGGGACGGGGACTGGAATAACGTGGCGAACTGGCGGGACAATGCGGCCCCGGGGCCTTATGACAACGCGGTGGTCGCCGGCAGGGACACGGTTTATATAAATTCTCCGGCGGCGTTTCATTCACTCGTGTTGGGCGACACGGAAGGGGTGTCCGCGCCTGTTTTAATCGTTTCAACCGGTATAACGGTTTCCGGGGCCGCTGTGATCCACAAGAACGCCATATTAACACAGAATACGCTTGCGCTTCTACAGTTTAACTCGCTTGTCGTGAAAGCCGGCGGCAAGATAGAGCATGCGGCCAATGCGGATATAAGACGGAGCGTGGTGAATCTGAAAGTGGCCGGCGAGTTTCTTGTGGAAGAAGGCGCGTCAGTGAATTTGAAAGGGCTTGGCTACGCGGGCGGGGATCCGTATATTCATAGAGGCGGCTACGGTTCGGGCGGCGGAGGCGAATCGTACCGCGGATGGGCACAGGGCGGAGGCGGGGGATATGGCGGCAACGGGGGCACAGGCTACAATGCATATTCCACCGGGAGTGAAGGCGGGCCTGGCTACGGTTTACTGATGGGTCCCACAGACCTGGGCAGCGGCGGCGGTCAGGGGCAGAACCAGTCTGTCGGGGCAGCAGGCGGGGGCGCATTCATATTGGAAGCGGGCAGTGTTATCCTGAACGGTTCGATAGACGCGCGTGGGCATGACAGCGACGGCAGTTCCGGCGCGGGCAGCGGCGGCAGTATAAATTTAAAAACGGGGAACCTGTCAGGGATCGGTTGGTTAAATGCAAATGGTGGATATGGCAGTTTTGCCGGTGGCGGTGGCGGCGGCCGTATAGCGGTCGCCGCTTCCGGGATCGACACTTCGAATTTAATATTCAGCGCTGATGGCGGCACAGCCAATGGCTACGCCGGCAACGGCGGCGCGGGAACCATTTACGTAAAAAGCGGTGCGAATTCCAGGCTGCTGGTATCGCGCACAAGTGCGAGTCTCGGCGGCTGGAACGGCGCGACGGTCATTTCTTCGGCTACGATAGCGGCCGCGGACCTTACCCTGGACGCGGTGGTATTCAAGAACGCCGAAACGCGGTTTGAGGGGATAACGCGGATAAGCGTTTTAGGCTCGGCGGAATTCAGCGGCGTGAACCGTCTTGAGAGTTTAACTGGCGAAGGCAATTTTCCCGGCGGAGGCGTGTTGCTGCCGGGGTTGAACGATATCAGCATAGCCACGATGACATTCCCGTCCGTATCCACGCTTACGCTTTCCGGTGCGACGCTGCGCGTATCGAGCCTGACGGCGCTCGGCAGCGTGGTGCTTGAAAGCGGCAGCGGGCGCGGTTCCGTGCTGGAACAGACTGGGTTATCGCAGTGGACGATAGGGAACATTGTGATTAAAAATGGGAGTAAGGTGACACATAGAGCCAACGGCACGCAGAAATCATGCGCGGTGAATATGAGGGTGTTGAATGACATGGTCGTGGAGGCCGGCGGCAGCGTGGATGTGAGCGGCCTCGGTTACGCAGGTGGGCTGTCTGGCGTAAACGGATCTGGTTCTGGTGGCGGCGGTGGTTCAACCGTAAGCGGGGGCGGCGGCGCCGGATATGGAGGGATGGGTGGTACAGGCAGCGGCGGAACGGTTGGAGGGATCTGGTATAGCAGTGTTGTCAGTCCAAACGATTTGGGCAGCGGCGGCGGTGGTTCAAACGGTGTAAATGGCGGGAGCGGCGGCGGCCGGATAGATCTTGCGGTGGCTGGAATGCTTACGGTGAACGGGACGATAAGTGCCGATGGAAGCGCCGGGAACGGGAGTGGTAATTACGGTTCGGGCGGTGGAAGCGGCGGCGCAATACTTTTGGCGGCGGCGAACCTGACAGGAACAGGGGTAATATCCGCGTCCGGAGGCGCGGGCGGGGTCGGTTC
>Ga0209211_10001791_pt1 | contig 39121 bp, 42 predicted proteins | sample RifGroA2_FD_183992 | JGI IMG/M metagenome (GOLD analysis project Ga0209211, IMG submission 183992) | Groundwater microbial communities from Rifle, Colorado, USA - Groundwater A2 (SPAdes) (version 2) | ecosystem: Environmental > Aquatic > Deep subsurface > Groundwater | place: Rifle, Colorado...
GCGCGAGCAAGAAGCGGCGCTCCGCGCGGTTTTGCCGGAGCTACAGGCAATCCGCCGCAATAAAGGCGACAGCAAACCAACGGTAAAAGTTTTTATCGGCGAGGAAGAAATTAAATTGATCCTCGACAACATAATCGCGACCAAACATCACTTTCTTGTAATCTCGGCCTGGGATGATTGGGTCGACTTTTTTGGAAGCGAATATGTCAATGATTTTATCAATTTGCGAAAAAGCCATTTTCTAAAAGTGCGTCTTCTTGTAGCGAAGAGGCCTGATGCGATAATAATGAAAGAAAAAGACGAGAAGGAGCTGCGCGAAACGAGATTTTTGCCAGAAGATGCCCGAATCAACAATATGAATTTTATATACGCAAATAAAGTTGCCCTCATTTCTCTGGATAAGCGCCGGCCGACGGGTGTTTTAATTGAAGATAAGGATATCACAAATACAATGACTGTATTTTTTGAATGCCTCTGGAAGCAAAGCGCCGAATAAGGGATGACCGGGGTTTAATAGACAATGGAATCCGCGCACCGAGCGCGGTGTTCTATTTTTAAATAGATGATAAAATATAAGCATGAAACAAAAATCAATTTCAGAACTTATGAATTTGGGCGGGAAAACCGCGATCGTGACGGGCGGAGCCATGGGCATCGGGCTCGGTATTGTTTCGCGCCTAGCCGAAGCCGGGGCGAACGTTTTGATAGCGGATTTGGATGAAAAAGAAGGCGAAAAATCTGCGGACGGGAAAAGAGTAAAATTTTTAAAAACAGATGTTTCCAAAGAGGAAGATGTCAAAAAAATGGTTGAAGTGGCTGTCAAAGAATTCGGCGGGCTCGATATCGTGGTCAATAACGCGGGAATTTATCCGCAAAAGCACGTTTCGGAGATGACTAAAGAAGATTTTGACAAAGTTATGTCCGTCAATCTGCGAAGCGTTTTTTTATGCACGAGGGAAGCGAGCAAGCAGATGATCTCGCAGGGACGCGGCGGGAAAATAATCAACATAACTTCGATTGACGCGCTACATCCCTCAATGATTGGACTTGCGCACTACGACGCATCCAAACACGGCGTTTGGGGATTTACAAAAAATTCCGCGCTTGAACTTGCGGAGCATAAAATTTGGGTGAACGCGATCGCGCCCGGAGGCATCGCGACGCCAGGTGTCGCTAAAATGTCTCCGGCTGGAGCAAGTATGGAAAAATTCCTCGCGGCTTTTCTCGCCAAAATCCCGATGCGGCGCATTGGAGAGCCGGATGACATAGGCAAAGTCGCTCTTTTTCTCGCCTCCGATCTCTCGTCATATATGACGGGCTCTCAAATCGTCGTTGACGGCGGGGTGCTTTTGTCGTGATTTATCTTATTGAACATCGAATGTTCAATTCGGCATTAGAATCGAAATTTATTCGAAATTAGTAGTGCTCCGGATTTAATAAATGTATCAATGCAGTGATTACTGCTTGCTTGCTATATCCAGTCCTATCTAGCCTTCCTTTGGTGAGAACTCCGATCATACCTTCCCTTTCTCCGATATTTTCATCATTAGAAAATCCAACTTCCTTTGCCGCTTCATCGATTTCATAATCCTTACTAAAGACCAGATCAATCATAGATTTTGGATATTCAAAGGCGGAAGATCCGCCCAAGTGGAAATTTTTGCCGTCGAAAATTGCGCATTAGTTATATCCATGTATCCGCTTTTAGTCTTCGGGACTTCAATAAGTCCGCTCTCGAGCCCAACCGAAAGGTCGCAATCCTTGAATGCTTTTTCTGCTCTATTCATTGCGCCTTGAACAGTCTGCTCCATATTCTTCGGCTGCTTATGAACGCCGGGATCAACTTCGACAGAAACAATTTCTGCCTTAGAAAATTCTGGAAACTCCGAGAGAGCTTCTTTAACTGCCCGTACCTTAGTCTCGTTTTTTGATCCAACATTTACTTTCATGGCCTTAAAATATCACAATATATCATACTATGCACCTCATTTCATTTAAGAAAGTTCTAACTCCCGTTAGGGGTTAAAAAATTATCATTAAAAATTCTCCTCTTTGAGCTCGGATTGGCGTAGAATTGACCTGAAAGTTCCAAGCGGGATTTCTTTGCGGTTTGCGGGGACGATTACCGTTAACGTCTTTCTGCCAATTTTTCTAAATTTAACGTGACTACCTCTTTGAGAAACATAAATAAAGCCCTTTTGCTGAAGGACTTTAACGATATGGCTTGAAGAATAAAGCTTAGGCACGGCTTAACGAAACCTCAACCAATTCTGGACGTTCAACTTTGCTTATCTTTGATGGCGACTTCAAATCTTCAAAATACAATTCAAGCGCTTCATCAAGATTCCCAAGAGTCTCTTTTCTTGTCTTCCCAAAACTTGAAACATCAACATTAAGACATTGGGCAACGTAGTATTTACCTTCTTTCCAAACAACTGATTTTAAGCCCGTGATTTTCATAAGGGTATTATATAGATCAGGGGTTTGAATTTCAAGTCATTCCCATAAATCTGGGTGCACCATTCCATTTATAAAATAATAGAGTCTGGTACACTCCAAAAATATAGTCGCTTCGCTCGTTATTTTTGGGTGCATGGCGGGACGGCTTTCGAACCTATGATTGGGAGCGGGCAATCCCCGTGCCTGAATTAATGATAAAACAAATTAATCATTTATTATTATTGGTCTGACATTTCGGGTAAGGGCGGGTATACCCCCTTTTGACCCCCCTGCCCCTTTGTATATAACAATGATTGAGAAAACATTAAATCTACAAAAATTTTTATAAAATTTTAAAAGTTTTTTGATTTATCTATGATATTTTGACTATTGCTTATTTTTTGGGTTAAGCGGATATCATTGAATCTAGCGCTATTGAGAGTTTTTGAGACTTCAAAATATTCCATTTCCTTTTCGGGATAGGGATCAAGCATTTTCAAAGCTTTGATCGGATCTAAATCCGCATCGAGCCACGCATCCTTCTCTTTCATATTGAGAATCACCGGCATGCGATGATGAACCTTAACCGCCATCTTATTTGGAGTTGTCGTGATAACGGCAAATCTTTCTTCGCCTTCGTTTTGTTCCCACAGTCCAGCAAATGCAAAAGGCATCTGCTTTTTCAGGATAAACCTGTACGGAATTTTGCCTTTGTCCGTTTTCTTCCATTCATAATAGCCATCCGAAATAACAAGGCATCTCCTCTCCTTTAAATCCTTCTTGAAAGTTGCCTTTTCTTTTAGCGTCTCGGCTCGGATATTTATGAGCCCGTCTTTTCGTTTTATATTCGAATGTTCCAACCATACCGGCTTAATTCCCCAAGGCGCCAAAATAATATGCAGTGGATCTTTATTCAATATGACCGGAAGGCTTTGAGAAGGAGCTGCATTATAATTCGGTTTAAAAGTCTCCTCGAATTTCGCATCGAAGTAATCTTCGAGCATTTCTTGACTAGTGCCTATGGAGAATCTTCCACACATATTGTTATTTGACAAGCAATACCAATTGGATATAATCAATAAATCATTCGAAAACGTCGCGCTTCGCGGCGTTTTCTTTATGCTTTGCTTGCTCAAAGCTAGTCTCCACCCCCTGTGTGCTTTGAATAAGAAGTTTAAAGTTATTCATTTCAAGGAGGCGGACACGTGGTGCTTTTTGTGTTTTTATATATCTGCTTTCTTCTGAATTTATTAGACTTCTCAAACGAGTTGAAAATCTTTTTTCATTCTTACTAGTTTCTTTGACGGTTGAGACAAATGTAACGCGTGCTCCAAGACTAACTAATTTCTCCGCCAAGTAACAAAAATCTCCATCGCCAGTGAACAATAATATTTCAGTTTTTGGCTTTGCAAATTCCAAAGCATCGCAAGTTATTTCGACATCAAAATTGGCTTTTCGCCTACTGCCATAGATGATAGGGATGTCATTTATTTCTTTGCATTTATAACACTCCAAATTCCACTCTCTCACCGGCGTGTCATTTTTATGTTCACAATATGCACATACGTAAGTAACTACTTTCTCTTTATTCTTGTGTGAAAATATTTGTTTTGTTTTGACACTGTAGCCAATGTCTGAAAGTTTTTTGAAGCGGTTTTTATATATGCGCGAGTCTGTGCCTCCCTCATAGTAAAAAATATTAGCGCACTGCCATTTTCCACCTGAAAAGAAATTAAATAGTTTTTGCCAATCAATATAAAATTCAAGGGCAGTACTTGCAGTTCCTTTGGTATTTGCAACATCTATAAACGCGTGCCTTTCCATTGCAGAATTATCAAGCCGTTTTCTAAAAAAATCAAGTTTAAAAACAAGATATACACAGCCAAATTAGACGAGTGAACAACCGTTCACTTATACTGTCCCCTATGGGCAAGACGTATTTCGATAAAATCAGGGACTTCTATAACAAGAGGCGCCGGATGCCAAGCTACAGCGAGATAATGATGCTTGTGGGTTTTAAATCGAAGAACGCGGTATATCGGTTAGTCGAGAAACTCGTGAGCGAGGGACTCGTGAGCAAGGATAGACAAGGAAGACTGATCCCATCAAAAAGATTCGGCGAGATACCTATGATTGGGGAAATTGAAGCCGGATGGCCGTCCCCCGCCGAGGAGGAGCTTCTGGATACTATGACCCTCGATGAATTTTTAATTCAGAACAAAGAGGCGACGTATATGATAACTGTTAAAGGAGACTCTATGAAAGACGCGGGCATTCTTCCAAACGATATTGTTTTGGTTGAGCGCAAGAATGAGGCGAAGGACGGCGAGATCGTTATCGCAGAAGTAGACGGCAATTGGACTATGAAATATTTCCGCAAGCGCGGAAAGGAAATTTACTTGGAAGCCGCAAACAGTAAATTTAAAAAGATTTTTCCAAAGGAGGATTTGAAAATAGCAGCAGTCGTTAAGGCAGTTATCAGAAAATACTCGTGAGCGAACAGCCACTACACTTGCGCTCATTTCCGAAAGCTATTCTACATATCGATGGGGATGCGTTTTTTGCGTCATGCGAGCAGGCGCGAAATCCAAAACTCAAAGGAAGGCCGGTCATTACCGGAAAGGAAAGAGGAATTGTCGCCTCAATGAGTTACGAAGCAAAGGCGCTTGGAATAACCAGAGCTATGCGCCTTCGGGATGCGCAAGCGCTTTGCCCCGCTCTCGTTGTCCTTCCCTCGGACTACGAAACATACAGCATCCTTTCAAAACGAATGTTTAATATCGTCCGAAGGTATACGCCGGACGTTGAAGAATATTCTATTGATGAATGCTTCGCGGATATTACCGGACTGCAAAGACCGTTGCATATGCCGTATGAAGATATTGCGGAGAAGATTAAACACGAATTAGATATTGAATTGGGATTCACTTTTTCCATCGGACTCGCACCCTCGAAGGTTCTCGCAAAGTTAGGATCTAAATGGAAGAAGCCATCCGGCCTTACTTCAATTCCTGGAAGGCATATCCATCATTATTTAAAGGAGTTTTCCGTTGAGAAAGTCTGGGGAATTGGAGCGCAGACGACGGCATATCTGAATAAACATGGAATAAAAACCGCGCTCGAATACGCACAGAAAAAAGAGGAGTGGATCAGAGAATACTTAACCAAACCGCATATAGAAATTTGGCAGGAGTTAAATGGATATTCAGTAATCCCGCTCGATACCGCAGTCAAGACAAGCTACCAATCCATACAAAAAATCAAAACATTCTCCCCAGCTTCCAATAATAAATCTTTCGTCTTTGCGCAATTATCAAAAAATATCGAAAACGCTTGCATGAAGGCAAGGAGATATAAGCTAGGCGCGGAAGGAGCGATTGTTTTTCTCCGGACGCAGGAATTTAAAGACAGGGGCGTTGAGATAAAGTTCAGCAGACAAACTAACTTCTCTCACGATATCATCGGTCTTACAAAATCCGCCTTCGAAGATATTTTTAATCCAAACATTCTTTATCGCTCTACCGGAGTAGTGCTTTTTAAGCTCAAGGAGATTGATGACAGCCAAATGGACTTATTTGGAGAAGCTATCAGAGCAGAAAGAATGACGAAAGTTTACGAAAGTATTGATGCTATTCGAGATAAATACGGAAAGCATACGCTTTTTCTTGGCTCTAGCTTTGCGGCAAATAAATTCGCACAGCACTTGGGCGAGCGGGGCGACCTTCCAGAACGCAGAGGATTTTTACTCAAGGGCGAGACAACGAGAAAGAGACTTGGTATTCCGGTCTTTCTGGGACAAATTTCTTAGCGCCCTCGGGAAGATTCGAACCTCCAAATCAGGGATAGAAACCCTGCGGTTTATCCAATTAGCCTACGAGGGCTTGGTGCCGCAGGAGAGGATCGAACTCTCTACCTCTCGCTTTTCAGACGAGCGCTCTCCCAATGAGCTACTGCGGCAAATAAAAAACCACCTACAAAATACCATTTAAGTTAAATGGCTATGTGGTGGTTATCTTCTAAACGATTGTAGTTTTTTCATATTTTTTCAGACTTCTGGGGGAACCGCCACCTCCCCATCGGCCATTCAAGGGTTGAATCTCCTTGACGACACCATGCCAGCGGGCGGATTTTCTGCTCTTCAAAAGCGTAGTGCTGGAGGGGCTCCCCTAAATATACCCTCATCTCCGAAGAACGTATTTGTACCGTCTTCTCCGCCAGCGGGAGGAGCTTCCATTGAAGGAATTTCTGGCGTCAGCACTATTTCTAACTTACCAGATAGAATCGAAAATTTCAATCCATATTTGGCGTCTCGGGCGATATCTCCGTCTACTCGTCCGTGTCCTGTGGCAACTTCACTAAGATTTCCCATTCTCCTTCCTCGGGAGGTTGTGGCCTGGCTCCCGCTCCGGCAACTTTTTCAAACAAACACTTTTCATCGTTCGCCAACCCAAGAATAGTGAGATGGAAAAAGAACATCTCCCATCCCTTCTCTATTCCCTCTGCATCCTCTTTAATTTTCCCATCTGCAGATCCAACTAATTCTCCATTCACAAATTTATCTCCTCTGTACGACAAATCAAATGTTGTAATCGTAATGATTACATGGCTATCTCCACCATACTGGTTCCGGTAGGTCATAGACCATTGCCCTTTTTCTGTAATAAAAGTCGAAAGGTCGGGGTTATATATCGCACTCCCCATGGTTCGTGATCCATCGGATTCGGTTCGAAATTTGCTAAAGAGAATATTCAATGGGAATACCCATAGCTCCTCTCGACCTTCTACCACGAGATGCTTCGGACAATATCCGAACAGCACACCTTCCTCCAATGCTTCGCCCGCTCTCTTTTTGAACTCATTATCTATTTCCATAAAAAAATTCCTCTATTAATGAGGAAAGATTTTCTGCGCGGACTAGACGCAAACATATCTTTCCTGATATTACTTACGCAATATCAGTTGGATTTAGCACCTTACATTCGCAGGTTGCTGTGGGGTCATTGAGCCAATTCTCTACCGCCACTCTTGATAGCTATTCAGTTGTATTTACACTATAGCAAATTCATTCAAAAATGCAATTATCAGCAACAAGCTCCTCGTGCTAGTCCCTTCATCCAGTTCGCGCGCAAGCCCGCTCGTTCTCGTCAAACTTGTCGGAATCAAGCCCCTCGCTTTCCAATTTTTCTCTTATCTCTTTTTGCCACTCTTTTTCTTCGTCCATAATTTTTTACAGCTTTATGAATTAAAGGGGCGAGGAGTTGTGATTTTTTAGGTATTCCTTGATTCTGTCACGATCTTCATTTTCCTGTTCATTTTTTAGATACAGCTGGATAAATTCGATTTTCGTAGATGTAGCATGTAAGGCGTAAATAATTCGTAAGGATGATCCCCGCAAATACTGACAAAATAACCGTGCCTTGATAACGGTTGCTTGTTCGGTTTTTGTTATGACATTAAAATGCTTCCCGCTACCGAGAGGAATTTCTGATACGATCTTTTTAAATTCAAGCAAATCATCCGGCAGGGATCTATATTTTTTTGATAATCGCTTGAAGTCCTTTGAAAATTCATTGGTTTCACTAAAGTTCATCGTCATAATTTCTTACAGAGTGATCCTCGTCTCGGTAGAAGACGCTTTCGTAGCTGATCGTCTCTCCCGACTTATGCACGCGCCAGGGCACATCGCTGTGTGAATAAGCAGACAGTTCATTGGCGTTTTTGTCTGATAAACGAGCGAGAACCTCGTCAATATGTTTAATCTCCTGCGCTGAGAGATTCTTGAGATCAGATTCTCTACGCGGAAGATATTTTTTCTGATCATACTGAAAATAGCTGCTTTTAACGCGCTCAACTTCTCCTTTTTTCTCCATTCCCTCAATAATTTTCTTAAATTCAACGGGAGTCGGACCATAATGATTTTTTATATATCGCGCCCCGGTAAGCTGGCTTTCAAACTTCTCATAAAAATCAAAATCAATAAAATAAAGGAGTTTATAGAGAGCGGTCTCCCCGATATTCGGCTTTGCTCCAATCTTGCTTAAAACATATAGAAGCACCTCCTTGAATTTATTTACATTCGCCCGAGGCATAATAATACGGATATCGCTTTCTTTCTCTTTTACCCTTTCTCTTTTTAGCACTACATCGGGAAGAATAGAGGTTTCGTCTCCAAGAAAATCTTCCAAGCTCAACCCGAAGATCATGGCAAGTTTTCTTGCCTCCGGCACAGTGATGTCTCTTTCTCCCTTCTCAATTTGCATATAAGTAGGGCGGGAAACCTCAAGCTTCTCTGCAAGGTATTTTTGAGAGAATTTATTCTGTTCGCGTAGCTCCTTTATTTTTTTGTATAGATTCTTAGCCATGTATTTATAGTACCATATTACTCATGTAAAGAAAACTTGTCAGGTGGATAAGTAAAAGTCCTTGACATCTGTTTTATTTTTCAACAACTTTAATCTCCTCCGGGGTGAGGCCGTAGAGTTTATAGACGAGCGGACTAATTTTTCCACTGACTTTAACTCGCATATGGATTATTTCAAGCGCTTTGCCGAACCGGAAAACTTATAACCAGAAACTGTGCCCGTATCTTTTATAAAATTTAAGTGACTCTTAATAACATACTGCAAATTATCCATACATTTTAGGGTATTGTCCTTATAAACATCGAGAGCGTCAAGGTCATGTTTTGGGTGCACAAGATTATTAGCTATTACAGCAATTTCATTCAATTTTTTCTCAGCCGTTTTGTTAATTGGATATTTACCATGAAATAGTTTTGAATCTCGACATGTTTTTACTAAATCTATAATCCCTTTTATCATCGGCTTTCGTCCTTTTTTCTTTGGATAATATATTTCGAATCCTTTTCCAACTTTTAACAAAATACGTATGAGTGCCTGCTCTGCGGCCGTACGGCAAACAATAATAGAAGAATAATAATACCCCAGGACATAAAGTTCTTGAGCGTGAGTAAATAGATCGAAATAATTTCCGTCATAAACCATCACACCCCGATATCTTTGAGATACGGTTATGTGTCTTGTCCACATTGCCGATAATTCTTTCTCAAGTCCTGTACGCCAACCATGCAAAAATTCCTTCTTTTCCTGCTTACGCATCTCAAGAGGTAAATATCCACCTCCACGAATTTTGTGTGTTGTTGTTATTCTAAATTTTTCTTCGAGCCCTCCGATTTTTTTGAAATCCGCATCCCAAATCCACCAGTCCTTATTAAATTGAATAACTAAGATTTTTGCTGAATTCTTGCTGAGTTTTTGATCATGCCACTTAACATCTTCAATTTCATGTAAATCTACATTGATTGCTTTGCCGGTATCGCTTGGGCTAACCTTCCTATTCTTGAATTCAAGCATAACCTGAACATTGTTATCGAGATAAACCTTGTGTTTCCTGTCTGGTAAAATCTCAATTCCGGCCGCACTAAAACCTTTTAGACTCAAGCGTTTTAATTCCGGTTCTATATATTCTTTAACCGCTTTATTAACAGCTTGGCCAAAGCTTTGATTCTTTTCAATGTTTTCATTTGGTATAAAGACTGCCATATTTTAATTCGCTTCAACAATTTTAATCTCCTCCGAGGTGAGGCTATAGAGTTTATGGACAAGCTGACCAATCTATTCAAGATGATAAATCATATGTGGATAACTAACTTATTACATCTTCGGTAAATCTTCGGTATACTACTAGTATAGGAGAGTAAGGATACCGAGTCAATCACTTATGATCACTTTAACTAAGCGACAAAAGCAAATATACGATTTCATCGAGTCCTATATCAAAAAGAGGGGTTTCTCCCCAACTTTAGAAGAAATAAAAAAGCATTTTCGTCTTTCTTCGCTTTCAACGATTCATCAACATATAGAAACATTGGCAAATAAGGGTTACCTTGCAAAGGATGACAATCTAGCCCGCGGTATTAGCCTAAAAGAAAGAGCATCTGATCTCGTGATGATTCCTCTTTTGGGTACTATCGCCGCTGGTGAGCCCATCGAGGCGATACAGCAAAGTGAATCTATAGCTGTACCAAAATCGAAAATACCTACTCACGGCGAAGTATACGCGCTTCGCGTAGCCGGAAATAGCATGACTGATGAAAATATCAATGATGGGGACGTTGTTCTGGTCAAACAACAAAGTGTTGCTGAAAATGGCCAAAAGATTGTCGCATTGATTAATAATTATGAAGCAACTCTAAAGCAATTTTATCAAGATCGTAAGGGCATTAGACTAGAACCCGCAAATAAAAGCTTTAAGACCATTACTATCCAAAGAGATCAGGAGTTAGCGATCCAAGGAATAGTTCTTGATGTTATAAAAAGTGGTGGTGAGATAAAAGAAAACCCGACCCTATTTGAAGAAGAAATAAAAAGAAACAAAACGCTCCCCATTAATCAGATCATATGCGGAGATGCGATTTCCCATTTACAGAGACTACCCGACGAATCTATCGATTTAATAGTTGCTGATCCGCCATACAACTTATCCAAAGGAAATAATATTCACTTTAGTAATGGCGGGGGCTTAAAAGGATTTGGTGGAGAATGGCATAAAGCGATGGAGGGTTGGGATAATTTACCATTATTAGATTATTTCAATTTTTCCATTAAGTGGCTAAGAGAAGCAAAAAGAATTTTGAAACCCACGGGATCAATATTAGTATTCGGTACATATCACAATGCAGGGATAATAAATCTGGTGTTCCAGACTCTTGGAGTTGAAATAATAAATGAAATTGTTTGGTATAAACGGAATGCTTTCCCCAACCTAGCTGGCCGCCGTTTTACGGCTAGTCACGAAACTTTGCTCTGGGGTCATACTGGGATCAAGAAAAGGCGTTACTACTTCAACTATAAACAATCCAAGGAGTATTATGATCCTTCTGATTTACTGAAACAAAAAGGGAAGCAAATGAGAACGGTTTGGGATATACCGAACAATAAAGAATCGCGTGAAATTAAATATGGTAAACATCCTACGCAGAAACCTCTGAGCGTGTGCAAAAGAATTATTGCTTTGTGCTCTCAACCAGGGGATGTCGTTTTAGCACCATTTGCTGGTGCCGGCAGTGAGTGTATGGCAGCAAAAGAAAGCGGAAGGCAGTATATTGGAATCGAACTTGATCAGAAGTACGTTGATATAGCCAACGAGAGATTACGACACGCAGACAATCAACAACCTTTATTCAAACAATCATGAAAAGACTACCGCCATTAATAAAATGGAGTGGGAGTAAGCAATCACAAGCAATATTTATAGCTTCTTGCGCCCCAAATAACTTCAATACCTATTACGAACCATTTTTGGGCGGTGGTGCTGTAGTGGGAATTTTACAACCCCGTAAAGCAGTGTGTTCTGATATTAACAACCCACTTATTGCTCTCTGGAAATTGATAAAAGAGAAGCCAGGGTTAGTAGTTAAAAACTATGGAGAAAACTGGAACGAGTTACAAAAAGAAGGTTATAAATTTTTTTATAAAGCCAGAGACAGGTTTAATCACGGCGAATCTCCGCACGATCTTCTTTTTTTATCAAGAACCTGTGTAAATGGTCTAATAAGATATAATCAGCAGGGAAAATTTAACAATTCTCTTCACTACACTCGTAAGGGAATCCATCCAGATCGATTTGCAAAAATTGCCACGGACTGGAATCAGAGAATAAAGAATTGTGTATTTCTAACAACAGATTACCGTAAGGCAACAAAAAATGCCCGACGGGACGATTTTATATACTTAGACCCGCCTTATTTTAATACTCGAGGAAGATACTTTGGTACTATCAATTTTGAGGAATTTCTTAACTATCTTTCAGGCCTTAATGATAAAGGCATTAAATTCGCGCTTTCATATGATGGAATGAGGGCAGACAAAAACTATATTGTAGAGATTCCAAAAACTCTTTATAAAAGACACTTGCTCGTACCATTTGGAAATTCTACTTTCAAAAAAGTTCAGGACAGAAAGGTAGAAAAAGTTTACGAATCTCTTTACTTAAATTTTTAATAAAATTTCAACTCTATTAACTTAGGATATCGAGAAGCAAGCTTTTTGATTACCCCAGCTAAAGGCTCGGCCTTTTCCGTCATAAGAATATAGATAATTGTCGCAACTCCATCGTTGCTCTTGAAATTTAGACCGAAAGCGAGATCAGCCTTAGTATTTTTTATCGCCGAGGCTAAATCTTTCGGATTTTGCATACGAAATGCTACCGCGGATAGTATGTTAAACTTTCTCTCAAATCCGGCACCGCTAAAAGGTGACCATTTCTCATTTTTAACGCGTGTAGATATAGGATCGCTGCGGAGTAATTGACTAACATATTTTATAAGTCTGGGGCCGACATTTTTCTCCAGTCTTGATTGAATATCCTTCGATTCTATTGATAGTAAAAACGAACCGCCTCGAATTTGAACTAAGTGATCTGGTCTTTTTGAATCCGCGCCAGAGACTCTTGGCAATGATGTCCACCTAAATTCGATGTCACCTTTAAAGTCAAGGATATTGATTCCGCTCCAGTCGCCTCCTGGCGGATTACAAAGGGCTTCATATACGCCATCTTGAATTGCTTCAGAAAAAAGTAGGTGCATAATAGAATCAATGTCGTGCTCTCCAAAAATAGGAGTAGTCGATGCAGCAATCAATGGAATTTCTTTAGATTTTGTTTTGACCTTCTGATTTATAAAGCCTATAGTTTTAACTTTTTTACTGGTAGAGCTATCTATCAAAATCCCATCGCTTAAGTTAACTATGGCTTCCCAAAGTCCATTTATAGACGCCAACCTCTTCATGTCGCCTTGTAATTGATTCCATACTTCACTTTTAGCGGGACCATATACAATCGAAAGTAAATCCAAATCTTTTGTCCCAAAAACCATTCTCGCTAATGGCACTAGACCCCTATCAGGCCGTGAATCATCCCCTCGAGGTTTAAAACCAGCAATCCATACTAGGACAAGGTGACGATTTGAATCTGCTATCCATCTAATAAATTCATTACTTACCCGACTTCCATATAACTTTTTAATATCACTTGCTAAAGTTGATCTTTTATCTTTTGAAACTAGACAAATTGGCATTTCTTTTGAGCCAACTGCCACAACCTTATTTTTGTTCACTAACTTGAGTAATTTAAGAAATGTTGTTGTGAGTGATTTAATTCCGAGTTTTTTATTCCACGGCAACTTTCTTAAAATTAGCCAATCCGCTTTTTCGGAACCACCCTCCTTTTTATAAAAAGTTTCCCACTCGACAGGATCTAGGGTGTCCTTTCGTTTTCTTTGTTTGGCAAGAACCCCAACCATTTCTATCAACTTTTTTTCAAGCTTTTCTATGGAACTTTTGCGATCACCCTCTAACAAGATTGCTTTTACTAAGTCTGCCGCATCCTGAGAACCTAAAATTGCCGAAAATTCATCTGCGACCCCAGTGCTAATAGACGGACTTGGAATATATACGGGTAACGAAATGGTTTTTGTTTCAATTCCTAGAGTGGCGTATGCAAAAGGAACAAGGGGATTCGGAAATCGCGGCGCCTTCAAAGTTCTATCAGACCCAAGCTCATGCCCTCCAAGTTCAGTAAAATAAAGATAGGGAATTCCAGCATAAGCCAAAGCAAGCGCCCGTCCTGTTCTCTGCCAAGCATTATTACCTGCCGGCAAGGCGCCGCTGAATTCGAGGGCCAAAATTGGATACTCATAATTCTGCTTTGCGTCGAATTTTGTAATAATCGCATCAGGAGCTTCTCTTAGCGGCGCACCTCGCGCAGTCAGATATTCAGTAATAGAAAATCTCCATCTGCCGTATCCAGGAAACAACTGGATTAAAAACTGTATTTGATGATTAGTCTCAACAGAGTAAATTGGCGCATAAGCAGGGCTTTCATGGACAATTTTATAATCCTCTTTTCCATTTAACGAAAAAGACAAAAGTTTAAGTGCGTTTTCGCACTCTAAAATATTATCCCCATGTATTCGAAGATGATGAATAGTATTGCCCATTTACACTTGCAACGATAGCAAAAAGACGGTTGCGTGTAAATGGGAATTTTATGGTTTGACGAGAATGATTTCTTGCGTCCGCTGGACAATTTTAAAAGACCTATAATACCATAGATCTTTTAAAATTAGGCAAAAACCTGTTTACAGCAGTTTATCCAATTTCTCGAAGTCAAGAATTGTCGCTCAAATCCGCCCCGTGCTTCTGCGGCGAGAGCGGAATGGAGTGGCGATTCAGGTACGCTATGATTTAATTTCCTTTTTGAATTCGAGAATCGCCTGCTTGAACCGGCTAATCGCCTTTTGGTCTGGAAACGCGGTCTGCAAAGGAATTCTCAGCGCAAAGCCCTTGGAGGAATACATGTATTCCTTGCTTTTCATTCCGGCATACCCTTTTAATTTTTCATACAGGGCATCGGCCACATTTTGATCAATTTTACGCTGGATGTTGCCGAACCGAAAGCTCACCGCCCCATCGCTCCATACGGTAAAAACCGACGCTTTATTTTCTCCCTCCCAGGGAATTACTTTGAATGTGAAAGTACCCTTATCTGCCCCGCTTCCCCACTCAACCGAATCAGCATTCTCTTTGGAGAACTTGTAAAGCTCCGACAGAGTGGCAAGTGCCGTTTTGTCTTGAATCTTTGCTTGCGCATCCTGGAAGAACGACTCCTTATCCCATTCTCGATACTGCCGCTTGCCGGATGACGATACGGCAATGTCTTTTTTCACTTCAGCGCCAAAGATTCTGGGAATCAAGATTTCGTATTCTTCGTGTTTGTAATATTCAAGCTCCACCGCAAAGATATCGAATCTGCTGTTTTCGTTGATGAAGATAATGAGATCTTTCAATTGGTCGTGAAGCTTGTCCATAAGAACCACGAACCGGAAATTTCCTTTGTTAAGATTCTGCCGAATGTTTTCAAGAAGCGATACTGCTTCCTCGTCTCCAAGTTCAAAGAATTCTTTAAGCCGCTCGCGGAGCGGTATCTTTAATTTTTTATTCACTTCTTCATCGAGCCGCCGGCTAAACTCGTCAAAGTCCAGCCCCTCGCTCCATAACGCCGCACCGTAGTCTAGGACTTGAGCGACAACATATCGCTTGTCCGGATTCTTGTAGAGCTTAGTCTCGATAAGATAGATCTCGCCGTCTTTGTCCACGCCGATGGCATCAATAGGCCCGCTATTCGTTGGGAACTCCCGGGCGAGGATAAGAAGCCGGATATCTTCCTTGATATCGTAGAGCGGAATGCTCTCGGGATTGTCGTATATGTATTGCTGGAGATAATCCTCTTTTTCGAAATTGGATTTTTCTATGCGCTGGGCATTTTTGCCCTTTTTTGAGATGATGATTGCCATATTGTTTGGGTGCCTATCGGGATTTGAACCCGAACCGAGAGTTCCACAAACTCTAGTGCTGACCGTTACACTATAGGCACCATTATTTTTCAAGCTACTTTTTCAAATATCGCCTTCCTGCAGCTGACTTGAAGTATAACTCACGTTTCCTTGCAATTTCAAATGAATCAAATTTTTCCTCATACACGACATTAATATTCTTCATATTTTTTGTAGATAGTGTATGTCCTGCTATGTGCTGTTTTATCCTGCGCTCTAAATTATTTGTAACACCCCGCCCGAACGACGGACTCGTCCAGTCGGGCAGGTATAGGCACCATTATTTTTTTGCAATTCGAAACTACCCAACTATTCTATTACTTAACCGCGCAACTATTCAACCTTAAAAACCAACGAACCCTCCTTGGCGGCTTTGGAAAGCATTATTGCCACCTCCTCTCCCGTTTTTGCGGAACTGACATTTTCTTTGTTGATCTGCATCGATCCGACGACATCCGTAAATTCATTGTCTCCTTTGACAACTTTAACCTTGTCTCCCGTTGAAAGCTTATCGGTAAGCTTGACGACGGCAACGTGAATTTTGTCGTAGTAGTGGGTCACTTTCCCTATTTGCTTATCAGCCATAGATTACAATTAATTTTTATAATCTGCCGACCTTCTTATACCCCCATCCTACACCCATAAAAGATTAATGCAAAAGGTATTCTAAAGCGTGTGCGCGGGGGGAGATTTGAACTCCCACGGTCTTGCGACCACTGGCACCTCAAGCCAGCCTGGCTACCGATTACAGCACCCGCGCGCCAATATGACGTTTCGTTATTCCGACGGAGCCTCTTCTTTCGGAGCCGTATACAAAGTCTGTTTCATTTTCCGGCGCGCCTCGGATTGCGCCTTCTCGCGGACATAATACAGCTTCGCTCTTCTGATATTCCCGCGTCTTAAAATTTCGATCTTCTCTATCACTGGAGAATATAATGGGAAAATTCTCTCCACTCCAATGCCATCGGAAACTTTTCTGACAGTAAAAGTCGCGCCTGCCTCCATTCCGTGCTTCCGCGCGAGCACCAATCCCTCAAACGCCTGAAGTCTCGTTTTGTCCCCTTCTTTAATTTTCTGCCAGACGCGAACCGCATCTCCGGCGTGAAGATCTAATTTTCTCCTCGCCTCTATATCAATCGGCGAAAATTTCGTATCAAAAACCGTAGTCATGATTTGTTATTTTTATCACATGTCCCGATTTCTTGCAAGGCTCGCTCCAAATCCTCGGGCATATCGGCCTCGAGCTTGATTTTTGCGCCACTTGGCCCGCCTTGACTTGCCGCAGGCGAGGCAGGCAACGAAAACTCTATTGAAGAAGCGTGCAAAAATTGGCGCGCGAGGCCGCCAGGACACATATATCTTTTCCCGGAATAAAGCTTGTCACAGACAACAGGATGTCCGATTGCCGCAAAATGCGAGCGGATTTGGTGCGTTCGCCCGGTTTTCGGAAGCGCCTCGACAAACGTGAAGTCATTGAATCTTTTTATAACTTTGTATTCGGTCAGCGCTTCCCTAATTGTTCCCCTTTTTTCGCCGATCGCAACTCTTTTCAGCGGAGTTTTTTTACTTCTCCCAATCGACAATTCAATTCTGCCGGAATTATCTTTGAATTTGCCGACAACTAAAACTTTGTAGCTTTTTTGAATTAGCCGCGATTTAAAAAGATCGCGCAAATACTCCTGCGCCTTCTCATTTTTCGCGAAAAGGATTACTCCAGAAGTTTCCTTGTCGAGCCGATGGACGATTAACAGTTCTGGCCTTTCTTTTAGCGCCCAATAAAAATTTTCTCCTGCGGGCTTATTGGCCGCCAGTAAATTGTCGTCCTCGTAGATTTTTTGCATCTATACCTTAATTTGGTCTGAACCTGGCATAGACACGGAAGCCGCGGCTTTGGCATGCATCCTATTTACCGCGACTCCGCCGCCTATCAGTATCAGAGCGACTACCACGCCGACGCCGAATTTCACGGCGTCGTCGGCGCCAGCCCACCCCAGAGCATATCCATATATAATCCCGAACGCCCCAGACAAAATAATTCCAACACCGATATTCGTTCCGAGGCCAAGCGCGAAACAGAGAATGCCCAAAAGAAGGACGATTATTCCGGCGACGTTAGCGGCTATAAAAATTTTACCGCCGTAAGTCTTGCTCAACTTCGCATATTCTTCCTGCCTATCCTGATATTCCCTTTGCTGTCTTTCGTAACAGGCTTGGTCACCCGTGGCGCAAGAGCCATAATCGCGCGCATAGCTCGGGTATTCCGGCGCGGGAATGAAAATCTTCAAGCCCAAGACGAGAAGAGTTGAAACTATCACCGCGATCGCTCCGCCGATGATGAAATTCATAATTTTATACTTCCACATAGGATCGTTCCTAAACATATATTTTATTTTATTTTTTAATAATAACCTTTAAAAAATTGGAAACAATAAATTAGTGAAGGGAGGACGGCTTAGGCGCGAGTCAATCCGCGATGGAATTTCTACCCTCCGATCATTTTCAAACTGCAAACTCGTCAATTCATAAGTGACCTTGCCCGCCCATTCAGAAGACACTCTTGCTCCCCCGAACGGAAACTCTTTTATATAATTGGGCTTGAGAGTATCGCCCAGCGAGATGACTTCTTCCCAAATGCTTTTTCCATCCTTGTCTAAATAATAAACTTTGATGCCAACATAATTTACGGTTTTATCGCCAGTGTTTTGCACTTTTCCAGTATATGTCCGCAGGCGCGGGTTTGATTGGTAGATATCCTGCAAATAAACTTCATTTGTGAAAGTCACTTTTATTTTCGAGGAGTAATTTTCGGCTTCGTTTGCCTGAGGCGATTCTTCTTTTTCGTTTTTCGAACCGTCCCCATTGCCGGCTTCTCGATAATAAACCACAAACGCCAATCCCAAAACAATCGCTATAGCAAGCAGAACGCCAATGGCCTTAAACTCTTTATTCTTATCCATTTTCTTTATTATACAATTTATTTAACAATACTTCCAGCGGGCACTTCCGCGTCCGGGCCAAGCAAAATCGGCCTGCCTTCGTTATCCGCCGCAAGAAGCATTCCTTGTGATTCAAGTCCCATTAATTTCCGCGGTTCGAGATTGGCAACAACGACTATTTCTTTCCCAATCAAACTTTCCAGTTGATAAACTTTTCCGATTCCAGCGATAATTTGGCGGTTTTCCTCGCCAAGCGAAACTTCAAGCTTAACTAATTTCTCTGAACCCTCGACCCTTTCGGCAGATAAAATCTTCGCCACCCGCAAATCGATTTTTAGAAAATCGGTGTATGAAATCATTCTAAATACGCTTTATCAATCCAGCACCAGATCCATGATAAAGGCGTTCCAGTCGGGAGAGGAATAATAATCGGGTGATTTGTTTCTTTAAAATGCTCCTCGTTATGGGCGTTATGCGACTGGCAGCAAAAAACTCTGCCGCAAGAAGTGCAAAGCCGGAGATTTGTAGCAACATCGCACTTTTCGCATTTCTTCGCGTCTGAAGTGGTAATTTTCATCTCGCCTACATGCGGACAAGATTCTTTTTTGATTTTTTGTGATGGCATAGTATATTTACTTTATCGCGCCCTTAGCTCAGTGGTAGAGCGTTCGCTTGACATGCGAAAGGCCGGAAGTCCGATCCTTCCAGGGCGCACTAGCTTTTCAAAATAATTCCTATCCGTTTCATGGCAACAAATCCGTAGCCCCAAACAATGGGCAGCCATATTGGAATCCCAAGAAAATCCGGCTCCGCGAAAGACTGGTATCCGCTTACTTGCGTTCCAATAACTTCCACCAACCCCCCAATAATAATGCCGTAAATAAAGATGGCAAATTCCGAATTGTCGCCGCGCCATAAAATTAAAACTACAGACAAAATAATATAGATCGCAAAAAGCAAAAAACTATTCTGCCAAAAAAGATAGGAAAACAAAATCCCGAAAAGGATCGGAAGCGTTTCTATGAAAACTTTAGCAATCTTATTCATTTTATTTGGTCGATTTTGGCAGCCATGATAAAATCGTTTTCCGAAAGGCCGCCGATGGCGTGCGTCCAGAGATTCAATATTACCTTATTATATAAAATAGCGAAATCCGGATGGTGCCCCTCTTCCTCCGCTAGCGCGCCGACTTTGTTTGCAAACGCCAAAGCTTCTTTAAAACCCTTAAACTTAAATTCCTTAAAAATTTTCTCCGCGCGCACCAAGTTCCATCCCTTCACTTGATCCAAATATGGTTTTATCTGCTCTGGTTCAAATGGTTTAGTTCCGCCTTCACATGGGATGCATTTTTTACTCAAGAGATCCATAGCGGCCCCACCGGGAATCGAACCCGGATTTACGCCTTGAAAGAGCGCTGTCCTCACCATTAGACGATGGGGCCGGAACTCGTATATATTATAGTAACATGATTATTTTATCCATAGAGACATCCTGCGATGAGACCGCGATCGCACTTCTGAAAGCCGAGGAGACAAAAAGCGGAGTTGATTTTGAAATTCTTTCGGATCAGATCGCATCGCAGGTAAAGATCCACGCGCCTTTCGGCGGAGTTGTGCCGAATCTGGCGAAACGAGAACATATTAAGAATCTGCCGATTTTACTGAAGCGCGCACTTAAGGAGGCTCGGCTTCCACTTGGAAGCCGAGCCTCCAAGTTGGATGCGATAGCCGTCACATACGGCCCGGGGCTTGAGCCCGCCCTCTGGACTGGAATAAATTTCGCGCGCGAGCTCGCGAAGAAATGGAGAGTGCCGCTCATACCGGTAAATCACCTGGAAGGGCATGTATATTCGGCGTTAATGCAAAAATCAAAGTTCAAAATTCAAAATGAAGGTATTTTCCCTTTGCTTACATTAATAGTCTCCGGGGGGCATACGGAATTAGTTTTAGTAAAAAACCATTTAAATTACAAAATTCTCGGCGAGACTTTGGACGACGCCGCGGGCGAAGCGTTTGATAAAGTCGCGCGGATGCTTAAACTCGGATATCCCGGCGGGCCAGAAATATCAAAGCTCGCGAAATTTGGACATCGGATGTCCATAAATTTTCCACGGCCGATGATCCATTCTAAAGATTTAAATTTCTCCTTTTCGGGGCTCAAAACTGCTGTTCTATATAAAATTCGCGAAATGACCCAAACTAAGTTTAGGTCAAAGAAAGTTAAAGCTGATATCGCATCTTCCTTCGAAGAAGCTGTCGTTGATGTTTTGGTCAGAAAAACAATCAAAGCGACGGAACAATACAAACCGCGCGCGATAGCGCTCGGGGGAGGAGTTGCCGCGAATGACAAACTCCGCGAGGAACTGGCAAAAAAATTTCCAAATATTTTATTGCCGAATAAACGTTTTACCGGCGACAACGCCGCGATGATCGCGGTCGCGGGATACTACCGTTTCGCAAAATCTAAAAATTGGAAAAGCTCAAAAAACATCAAAGCGACCGGAAATCTAAGGCTTTCAAAAAGATAGAAAAATTGGCATAATTCAGGAATGCCAAACGATGAATTTGAAAAGCCATACGATCCAAAATCGGTTGAGCCCGAAATTTATAAAAAATGGGAGGAGTCGGGGTTTTTTAATCCGGATAGCCTGACCGATAGAAATGGAAAGACTTTCACGATTGCTCTACCACCTCCGAACGTGACAGGATCTTTGCATATGGGTCACGCTCTAAACGCGACGATTCAGGATATTTTGATACGCAAAAAAAGGATGGAGGGATATAAAACTCTTTGGATTCCCGGAATGGATCACGCCGGAATCGCCACGCAAAATGTTGTTGAAAAAGAATTAAAGAAAGAAGGCAAGACGCGACACGACCTCGGACGCGAGAAATTTTTGGAACGCGTTTTGGAATGGAAAGAAAAGTACGGGAATATAATTTTAGACCAGTTGAAAAAAATCGGGGCTTCAGCCGATTGGTCGCGAGCGCGATTTACGATGGATCCAGAATATGCCAGAGCGGTTGAAGTTGCGTTTTTGCATTATCAAAAGAAGGATTGGATTTATCAGGGCGAGCGCGTAATCAACTGGTGCGCAAGATGCCATACTTCCCTTTCGGATCTAGAATTAGAATATAAAGAAGAGAAGGGAAAACTGTGGTTCATAAAATATCCGATTAAGAATTCGGAAAATTTTATCACGGTAGCTACAACTAGACCGGAAACAATGCTCGGAGATATGGCCGTTGCCGTAAATCCGAAAGACGCGCGATATAAAAATATGATTGGAAAAACTGCCGTACTCCCGATTCAAAATAGAGAAATCCAGATCATTGAGGATCATAAAATTGAAATGGAATTCGGAACTGGAGCGGTTAAAGTAACTCCGAACCATGACGCGACCGACGAAGCGATTGCCATCGACCATAAACTGCCATTCTTGCAGGTCATAAACGAAAACGCGCGGATGACAGACGAAGCGGGGAAAGAATTTACAGGACTCAAAATAAAAGAAGCGCGGGAGAAAGTTATCGCGAAACTCGAAGAACTCGAATTGATAGAAAAAGTTGAAGACTACGCGCACAACGTTGCCGTCTGTTCCCGTTGCGGAACTGTAATTGAGCCTATGCGCTCGAAGCAATGGTTTTTGAAAATGGATGAGCTCGCGAAACTCGCGATCGAAGACGTTAAATCGGGAAAAGTTAAATTCCATCCACAGCGCTGGGAGAAAATTTATTTGGATTGGCTTGAGAATATACGAGACTGGTGCATCTCGCGCCAAATTTGGTGGGGGCATAAAATTCCTATTGATGGCATGGAGGATGTTTTGGATACCTGGTTTTCATCCGCACTTTGGCCTTTTGCCACTCTCGGCTGGCCCAATGACAACTCGAAAGATTTAAAAGAATTTTACCCTACGCAAGTTCTCTCAACTGCGCGGGACATTATTAATCTCTGGGTCGCGCGGATGGTTTTCTCGTCGGAAGAATTTTTAGGCAAGCCTCCATTTTCGGATGTCATAATACACGCGACCATACTCGCGAAATCAGGCGCGCGCATGTCCAAATCTTTGGGCACGGGCGTTGATCCAATGGCTTTGATAGAAAAATATGGCGCGGACGCGACCCGCTTTGGGCTTATTTGGCAAGCGATGGGCGGGCAAGATATTCACTGGGCCGAAGAACATGTGCTCGCCGGAAAAAAATTCGCGAATAAAATCTGGAACGCAAGCCGCTTCGTATTGGAACGAAGCGGAATTCCAAATTCCCAATTCCTAATTTCCAATCAAATATCGATTATCCAAAGACTAAATGAGACATCAAAGAAAGTAAACACATTAATCGATCAATACGACTTCGGCCAAGCGCTCCACGAACTTTACGATTTTTTCTGGCACGAGTTTTGCGACAAATATCTGGAAAGGGCGAAAAAAGACGATTCGGAAGAAGCTAAAGCGGTGCTTTTGTATGTTCTCGCCAACTCCTTAAAACTCTTCCACCCATTTATGCCTTTCGTAACGGAGAAAATCTGGGAACATATCCCCAAAGAAGACGGCCAAAAACTCCTTATGATAGAAGAATGGCCAAAGCTTTGACAATCGAAGGGCTTTCCGTAGTTTTGGTAACCGGTCTGCTTCCACCACTTTTATGGCTTTGGTTCTGGCTTAAAGAAGATACGCACAAGGAACCCAAAGGCGCTATTATGAAGAGCTTCGTCCTCGGGATGGCCTCTGTCCCAATTGTATTGCTAATGGAATATGCTTGGTGCGGTTTTTCGCTTCGTTACGGATTTGTCCAAAGTTGCGACTCTTCGACCGCGTCAGGTTTCGCGAGCTTATGGCTCTTAGTGCCGTGGGCCTTCATCGAAGAGGCATCTAAATTTTCCGTCGCGTGGTGGGCAGACCTTAGGCGCTCCATATATGAGGCGCCTATAGATGCCGTCATATACCTTATAACCGTTGCTCTTGGGTTCGCGGCAATGGAAAATATCCTCCTTTTGCTTAAGACTTATTCAGGGGGCGAGGAATTGCTCTCGGTTTTGGCCACAGCCGACTTGCGCTTTGTTGGGGCCACGGTTCTGCATACCGTCGCGTCCGGAATCGTCGGGGTTTCCATAGCTTTTACCTTCTTTCACCCCGAAATCCACGCGCGAAACATATGGGGAGGGCTCATTATGGCAACGGTATTGCACACAGCTTTTAATAAACTTATAATAGGTACAGGGAGTGGAAATTCAGTGTTTCAAACATTTTTAATAATCTGGACTCTCGCATTAATACTCATTTTCTTTTTTGAGAAAGTAAAAAGAATAAAACCACAAAAAATATGAAAGACTCTAGATCTTTTTTTGAAAAATTGACCGGATCCTCGAGAATTGAACATCAATTGGAGGAAAATCCGGGGCCAGCGCTCGCGAAGGCTACACGCCTGCCCGCGCAATCTTCGAATTGGCCGGACGCCGGTGAGGAAGGCGAATTAACCGTGGATGTCTTCCAAACTCCAGATGAAATTGTTATCCAGTCAACCGTAGCCGGGGTAAAGCCAGACGATCTCGATGTCACAATAACGCAGGATATGGTTACGCTTAAAGGCAAAAGGCAAAAAACAAACGAAGTTTCCGAAAAAGATTTCTATTACAAAGAGCTTTATTGGGGCACTTTCTCGCGCTCGATTTTGCTTCCTCAAGAAGTCGATGCCGATGCAGCGCAAGCGACTCTCAAGAACGGCCTTATCACAATAAAACTTCCCAAACTCGACAAACAAAGAACCCAGCGCTTGAAAGTAAAAATGGAATAGGGTATTTTGTTAAATACGCCGTGGTAGCTCAGTGGCAGAGCAGACGCCTGAAGAGCGTCGTGTCGGGTGTTCGATTCACCCCCGCGGCACCAGTTTATTTAAGTTTCAAAATCCCTTCCCAGACATCGTTCCGCCACGTCCAGTCGTTCGCCATGCCGCCCATGATGTAAATTTTGCCGTTCAAAACTACCGTCGTAAAATCTTCCCGGCCGTCCCAAGGCAAATCCTCGCCTGACTTTTCCCAATCTCTTCCGTCTTCCGTATACCACGCGTCGTTCGCGCCGCCGTATTCGGAATCATTCAAGCGCCCGATAAGCCATAGTCTATCTTTAAAATTCATAGCGCTCGCTCCTTGCCTGGATTGCCATGGCGGGGAATCTGTTTCAAGCATCCAATTTATTCCGTCTGATGAAGACCATACGTCATTGTACAATTTTCCGGTTAAATCCATGCCAGCGATTAAATAAAACTTATCTTTGTATGCGGCGAGCGCGAAATCCCACCTTCCAGACCACGGCGCCCCTACCCCGGTCGGGGTTGCTTCGACCCAATCAATTCCGTCTTCCGTGTACCAAACATCGTTAAAAACTTTCCGCTTATCGTAATTTACCCCGCCCATCATCCATATCCTTCCGTCAAAAACTTCCGCAGTCTGCCCTTCTCTTGGAGGAAAATCGGCCTTAGCTTTGGCTCTCGTCCAATTTACGCCGTCTTCAGAACTCCAGATGTCATCCACATATCCTCCCGCTTTGCTCCATCCTCCGAACATCCATAATTTATCCTTAAAAAATACTATCGACATAGATCTCCTCGGCGTCCAGATATTTTTGCTATCAATTTTCGTCCAATTTATACCATCGTCTGAATTCCAGATATCGTTGAAATGCGGGGCAATCCAATACGCGATAAAATGATTTTTATCGACAAGCCCGTTGCCGTTAATCCCTCCAATAAGCCAGATTTTATTTTGGAAAATAAAAGTTTCGTGCGAATCGCGCGGCGCCCACGGCGCCCCGACCCCAGTCGGGGTCAATTCTTTCCATTCGAGCATTGGCTCTTTGGAAACAGCTTTTTCCTCTCCTTTCACCGCTGGATTATTATCCGTTTTCGGACCATCAACAGACCAAAACGAAAGAACCGCCAGCGCGGCCAGGGCCAATAAAATTTTAAAAATTTCCTTTTTTTCCATTTGAGTGGGCGTGCCCCGATTCGAACGGGGGGCCTTCTCGGTGTAAACGAGACACTCTAACCAGCTGAGCTACACGCCCGTCCCCTCGCGAGGAATCGGACCTCGATCTACTCCTTAGAAGGGAGCTATTCTATCCATTGAACTACGAGGGGAATCAAAACATATTAACTTATTCACGACGGATCTTCAATAATAAGATTGTTTTTGTAATCGTTGAATTTAATTTTTTTCTCTTCCATTCTTTCGAGTGCCTTGTCAAAACTTTTGGTTTTGAGAGCCGCGGCTTCGGGCAAGTTTTGGCTTTCGGGCGGATTAAAATAAAAGCGGTAGAAAATCCATCCGTTGAACGCGAAGGCGGCTATGAAAAAAAATATCAAAAACCATATAAATTTTCCCCAGAGTTTTCCCGGCTCAAGAAAGTGGTTTCTCCCAACCCGATTTGGCTTGAATGAAAATTTTTTTAACTTGGACAGGTTAAAATTCATAACTCAAAAGTTTAATCGCGTAAACGGCGTTCCACGGCTCTTTTAAATCTCCGGACTTGGTAATGTTTATCTCCTCAAAAGAAATTTCGTACGGAAGATTCTCCAGAAGGAGAGGAAATCTGAAAACTGAAGAAAAATTTCCAGAGGTTTCAAGACGAAACGAAGGCCAGGAATTTTTCTGTCCTGGGGCGAGATTCGCAGATTCAACTCGGACATCCACGCCGCCCTCCCCGCCGACTCTTTCAATATTCTCGATAAACTTTATTAGTCCCTCGCGGCCGACGAAGCTTTCTTCCACTAGTTTTCTCTCGTTCTCGGTATTCGCGATAAAACTTTCGAAAATCTTGAAATCTTTCAACTGGGAATCGAAAGTAAGCAGGCGGTCTTTCGCCTCGCCGGATTCTTCGGCGAGTTTTTCCAAAGCTCTGTACAAAAACGTAGCGCCAAACATAGAACACAACAGAAGCGTCAGAGATACGGTTAAAAGCGTTTTAGAATTCTTCAGAGTCATTTTCACTTGAATTCAAGTTTAATCAAAAAATCAATGTTATTTTTCTTAAGAATATTCGAAACCGGCGAATCGACTTTGCTGAAAATGTCTGAATCATTAAGAATCCCGATGAAAGAGGCCAAATCCTCTCTCGTATTCGCCTTTCCGCTGAGGCTGACTCTTCCCTGCTCTGAAACGTTCTGTCTCGCGAAAGATATTCCGTTTACGCTCACTCCAGGCGGGATCAAATCAATTATTTTTTTTAAGTCCTCGGGGACGGAACGGTTATTCGCCAAAGATTCTATTACGGATAATCTTGAATTAGTTTTTTTAATTTTATCGGCGATTTCGTTCATTTTTTCGACCGGCGAACTTGCTCTTAATAAATTTTCCTCACTGATGACGCTTGCTCTTTCTTGATAAAGAAAAAAATAGGCCGGCGCCATCAGCAACATGGAGAGCAAGAGAACGGCTGAAATCGAAAAAACTGCGACAATCGCAAACCTTCTGAGGCCTTCCCTCTTAACTTCTTTTTTATCTTCATACGGCAGGAGATTTATCATAAAAATTTTGAAGACCTTAGCGCGAGCCCCAACGCAGTCGCATACGATAAAGATTCGTTCGCGTTTATCGCGGGTATATATTTGTCAAACGAAGTTATATTTACCCAAGGATTCGCGATCTCGACTGGGAGTTTAAGATCGTATGAAAGGTATTCCGAGAGGCCCGTCAGATTGGACTCCCCGCCGCATAGATACAATTTTGATATCTCGGACTTTGAATAGTGGGCGTGTTGCGCGTGGTTCTGCCAAAATATCAGGTGCCTGAAAACTTCCTCTTTGACGGCGGAAACAACTGGAAGAAGGGCATTAAAAACTTCCTGGTTTTCTTTCGTCCGAACGAAACCCCTTTCTTTCTTAAGCCGCTCCGCGGAAAATAAGTCAACATTGAAAACTTTCGCGAGCGATGCGTCTAAAGATTCCCCTGCCACGCTTACGGTAGAAGTGAATCTTATCATCCCGCCGGAAACTATAGCAAAACTGGTTCTGGTGCGGCCGAAATCCATTATCATTACCGTTCCTTCTTCATCTTTCGGCACGATAGATCTTACCAAAGCTTGAGTTTCCATTTCAAAAACGTAAGGTCTAAGCCCGATAGCTCTAACGATATTCCTGTAGTCTTCAATAAGTTTCTTGGGCATGGCCACTAAAATTACGTCGAGATGATCTTTCGAATCAGCGGATTGCGGGACGAGCTCAAAGTCAAAAATCGCGTCCGCTGCGGCGAGAGGAATATGCTCTTCCAGCTGAAGCTCCAAGGCCTCATGGACATTCGCCCCTGGCATAGGCGGCATAGTCACTAGGGCCACGAAAACCTTTTCCTCCGGAAGCGATAAAGCTATTTCTCTTCCCTCGAATTCCCCAAGATTTGATTTCAAATATTCAATAAGAGCGTCTTTATTAATTATTTCGCCCGACTTGATAAGCCCTTCTGGAATAACCCGAGATCCGAATTTTTCAAGCTCCAAATGGCCGTCTTTTAAAACAAGCTCGGCAAATTTAAGAGAGCGGTCGGAAATGTCCAGTCCAAGCACAGGAGGTTCTATATATTTTGGAACAGGGAAGAAACGGGCAAGATTTGGCAGATGCATATCTTATTTTAGCTCCTCCCAAGAAATAGTTGTATATTGATCCGAGGTCCTTGGAAAACTCGGCGGAGGAGCGTAGAGAAGATTGCCGTCATAATTGATATTCCTCGTCTGGTATCCGGTGCCGTCGGTATAGGCAAATCCGTAGCGCTGGTTGGTCGCTATCATGCCTAAAAGGGTAATCGTGCTTCCTACATAGCCAGTCCCGCAAGATGAGCCGTAATAATGGCGCCCCACGCGGCCGTTTTGGGCGATAAGCGCGGCGTCTATGCGAAGGGTGTCGAGGCTTTTCAACCCGACATTGAAATTATTCTGGGCGATAAGCCCAATGACGTCCGAGCCGTCGTAATTTGTGTATAGTATATTATTATTGACCGCAATACTCGTTCTTGTGGAAGAGTTATCAGGAAATTTCGCGGAGGAGATGGTCAGGCGCGCGCCGTCGATTTGCCCCTCAACCCACAAATGATCTTCGGCAAAAATTATGCCGTTTGCCGGGAATTGATGATTCGCGAGAAATGTCTGCGCGCCGCCAGTTGTGTTAATGCTCCACGTGCCCCAGCCTGACTGCGAAGAAGAACATCCAGAAGGAGGGCTGACTAAAGAATTGACGCGATAAAGATCAAAAGTGTCATTCGTCTTTAAAACAATACGGTATCCGAGCCCGCCCGAGCCCGCAAAATATTTTCCGTTCGTCTGCGCGTCTGCTTTCATTTGCGCCAGGTCCGCCGTAAGACCGGCAAAATCAACCGCCGGCACCGGAAATTGCCTGCCGGCCTCGAACACATCCGGGCGCGACGGCACCTGCGCAGGAGGAAGAGGATCAGTCGGCGAAACGTGGGTATGAACGCCGAACTCATTTCCTCCGGTATGATCGGGGTCGTCATAGGAAGAAACTGAACTTGTCACTAAATTATGCGCAAGCCCGTCGAAACGTATCCCGCCGTTTGAATGAATCGGCCCAAAAACTTCAGTTCCCGCGCCAAAGCGCATGGCGGCATTGGCGATGACGGCGTATTTCGCGATAGACGGGATCGCAAGCTTGGTTTGAATTTTTCTCTGCAAATTGGGATTTGCCGAAATTTTTCCGGTTGACGTTATTGCAACGAGCGTCGAGCCGACGGGAGGAGGAATTATGTCCAAAATATACTGCCCGACAATGTTTCCGTTCTTGTCTAAAAGATTGTGAACGTAAGGACCAGCGGAGCCAGTCCCGTCTTGGTAGTCGTTCGGGCTATGCGCTAAATGCCAGCGATAATAATCAATCCCGGCTTCAGCGATCTCGATTGCAAGTTCGCGCTGGACCGTAATTCTCCCCGCCTGTATCGATACGCTCACAAAACTCGCGATTCCGACCAATACCAAAATTGCTATCGCGGCGAATACTAAAACTTGGATTAAAAGCTGCCCTCTCATAAGTTATCCTTGATATTCCTAAGCGTTACTCCCGTGGTCATAGTGAAAGGCGCTGGCGCCTTGGATGGATCGCTTTGGGCCGTAATAACTATCTTGATAAGCCTGACAGCCGTAGTCGTCACAGGCTGGGAAAGAGGCGAGGAAGCGCCGTCATAAGACGAGTCGTAATATGAAAATATGGGAGTCGTGGTCGCGTAAACTCCGCGAATTAGATCAACTACTGTTTCGTTCGCAGGATTATAAGTCAATGGATTTCCCGTCGGCTTTAATACGCCTTTTTTTATCACGGAATTCTGCAGGAAATAGCGAAGGCGCTCTTTTAGGCCGTCGTCGTCTGTATCGCTATAGAAAGTCAGGGAAGTTGAGCTTGCTTCCGCAATTGGATATGAACCTGTGGAAGACGGCGAAGTTGAACGGAGCTCGGAAGAAATTTGTTTCAGAGCGACACGGACTTCCTGCTGGGTTGAAAGGTCCGATCCGATTATGCGCGAAAGAGAAAAAATATCGACAAAAAAACTGCTGATGACTATGCTAACGAGCCCTACGATAAAAATCACTACGAGAATTTCAATTAAACTAAATCCCTTCATGGCGTTAAAGTCGCTTCATGCGACTGCCAGGAACTATTAATATCGACTGTCGAGGAATAATTTTGATATCCAGGCCTTGAAACATCAATAGTATAATCCCCATTCGAAAGGCCAGTGAAAAAAACCTGCCCTGGAGGAACGCAGGAAGACGTGAATGTAATATATGCGTCAGAAATATTCGGAGTCCAAGTGGTAGACGCGGTTCGGAGAAAAACTTTATAGCGCAGATACTGCGAATTATTATGGACCGGATTGATGTTTGAATTTGAAACTGTGTAATATGTGCCGGGCGTTCCGTCCGGGCCGATAAAATTCCAAGTCGCGCTGTCGTTGTTGGTCGCGATTTGAAATCTAGCGCTCAGCGCGCCGGTATCCGGCGGCTGGGAGGCAGGCTGCCATTCTATGGTATGAAAATTTCCAGGAGAGCCGATGTCAAACGTCGAGGAGGTAAGAATTCCGGAAGTTTGATATGCTCCAAAAATCTGTTCTAGTTTTAGTTCCCCGGCCGGATTCGAATCCGAAACATTCCCATCAGAATCAAAATACATGCTTTGGTCCGTGAAAATATCCTGTCCGGGGCCTCCCGACCAATCTGTCTGTTTTATGAATCCGCGGTTAGTAATCAGGGTATTATCGTAGCCGGATTTGTAAAGGCGGGCGGAGGCATCGCTCAACTGAAGCCCCGTCACGGCGTCTTTGACGCTAACCAAGAGAGAAGAAGGGTTTTTCGCGGATACTACAAATTTAATATCCTGCGTCGCTCCCGGATCGATGATTATCGGGGAAAGAGGAATCGAGCCAGCCAAATCGTAAAGCGTATCGACAAAATTCAAGTTATACGTATCCCATTCCAGATTAGAAATGGTTTTTCTGCCTTGCGAGTCCGTAACGTGATTCGCGCTGTATTTCAAAATGTCCGGGGAAGTTCCGATTAATTTCGTCCCTGACATGGAAAAATCTATGCTAGGCACTGGCGAACAAGTCTCGGTCAAACTTGACGCGTTCATGGTGCTCGCGCGGTCGATGGTAAAGCTTAACTGCGTTACCTGCTGCACGTCCACTGTCGCGTGGGGCTTCGTCGGATTCGGATTTGAAGGCGCTCCCGGAGCATACGTGCGCTCGGAGGTATAGCCGGATTTCGTAACAGAAATTTCATACGCGTTAACGCCCGGCGGCGCGTCAACAATCTGGAGCATCCCGTCATTGTTCGTTGAATCGTCTATGACTATGGCCGGCGACGAGGAATTATTTTCAATATGAACGTTGGCGCCGGAAACCGGAATCCCGTTCGCGTCGAATACGCGGACGAAAAGCGCGCCGTTCGTTGAAGCGGTTTCCAAACTTTTCGGCGCGACCTGAGTAACAAAATAAAGAGGGCTGAAATTCTTACATGTCTCGCACGTTATGTCTATCTGAACGAGCTTATAGTCCGCCGGCGAAAGATCATTGGGAGTCCCGCCGAGCGTTCCATCGAAAGGATCGTCTATATTTCTGATAGTCGCGCGGACGGTAAAATTATCTCCGCTTCGGGCAACGTTCAACGTCGGCTGGACTTTCCCGGGCGGAATTCCGCTTACAAGACCGACGTCAGAGTAAGGCAGGTTTCGGATTATTTCAATTTGTTCCGACGCGAGCGCGACAGCGGAAATTTTAGATTCGGAATAATTGGTGCCTTCCAAAAGGCGCGCGAAAATTCCATAAACGCTGATCGCTATGACCATGAACACAGTTACCCCTATCAAACTTTCAAGAAGCCCGAAGCCTTTTTTACACATACTAGAAACTGCCTACTATATTATATAACGGCTGGATCATTGAAACCGCGAAAAGACCAACCACGGCGCCTATTATTATCATGAGCACGGGCTCAATGATCGTTGAAAGATCTTTCGTGGCCTGCCCGACTTCGCTTTCGTAAAAAACCGCGAGCCGGTGCAACATCTCGGATAATTTTCCGGTTTCCTCGCCTATAGCAATCATTTCACCCACAAGCGACGGATAATATTTCGAATTTTGAATGAAAGTTTTTGAAATTGGCTCGCCTTTTTCAACAACTCCGCGCGACTCCTGCAAAATATCTTTATAGTAATGGTTTTGCAAAACATCTCGTGTAATTTCAAGGCTGTCCAAAATATCCACTCCGGCTCCAATTAAAGATCCGAGCGTCCGGCAAGTTCTGGCAGCGTTATTTCTTTTTACAAGTCCTGATATTACTGGGATCTTCAACAAGGCGGTGTCGATAAAATCATGCCCCTTCTTAGTTTTGGCGGCAAAATAAGTTCCAAAGATAAAAATCAGAATCGCCAATAATCCCAAAATAAGATTGTTCACGAAAAAATCGCTGATTCCGATTACAATCCTCGTTAACAAAGGCAACTCAATATTCAAATCCTTAAAAGTAGCGATCAGCGTCGGCACTACAAAAATAAGCATCAGGACGGCGATCGCTATCATGGCGAAAATTATCACGGAAGGATAAATCATCGCCCCCCTAATTTTCCTTCTTAAATCATATTCTCGCTTTAGCTGGAAAGCTATGAGCTTCAAAGCCTCCTCCAATTTTCCGGTTTTCTCGCCGGACGCTACCATAGCGACAAAAAGAGAAGAGAAAATATTAGGAAATTCTTTTAGTGATTGAGAAAAATTTGATCCTCGGCTTATTGACGCGGCTACGGACAAAAGAACGCTTTGAAATTTAGCATTCCTGGATTCATGCGATAAAATTTCGAGGCTTCTCGCAAGCGGGAGCCCGGCCGCGACCATGACTGAAAGATTTCTGGCAAAAAGCATGCGCTCCGCTACCGAGACATGGGAGAAAATAGTCATGGACAACGAAAAACCCACATTAGTATCTCTCTTATTCTCCGCGCTAATCAATGTCCATCCCTCGCTTCGCAAAGTTTTCGCGAGTTCGAATTTATCCTTGGCCTCCCTCGAGCCCTTTTGCTCCTCCCCCGCCATATTCTTCGCCGTGTAAGCAAATACAGGCATATTTCTACTCCCTCGTTACGCGTAACACTTCTTCGATCGTCGTAATCCCCTGGACAGCTTTCATAATTCCGTCTTCAAGCATTGTTGTCATACCTTCTTCTTTGGCTCTTTTTTCAATTTCGTCCGAAGTCGCGTTTGATATAATCAGCTGTTTTATGGATTCTGTCACTTCGAGAACTTCATGTATCCCTATCCTATCGTGATATCCGTCTAAAGACTCCGCGGTCGGCTCCGGTTTATAAAAATCAATCGTTGTCCAGTCTTCTCCTTTTTTAACGATATTATATTTTTTCATTGCCTCTAAAACTCTGTTTAAATCTACTTCTTTTTTTAATTCTTCAATTCCGCTCTTGGACAGCTTATATGGTTTTTTGGATTTCCAAAGCCTGCGCACAAGGCGCTGCCCGATTATCACATTTACCGTCGAGGCGATAAGAAACGGCTCAACTTTCATATCCAAAAGCCTCGGAAGAGCGCCCGCCGCGGAATTTGTATGCAGGGTTGATACGACCAAGTGCCCAGTAAGCGAAGCGTTGATCGCCAACGACGCAGTTTCGTTGTCGCGGATTTCTCCTACCATAATTATGTCGGGATCCTGTCGGACGAGCGAGCGTAATCCGTCCGCGAAGGTAAAACCGATATCCGGCCTGACTTGCGTTTGATTCACCCTCGGCATCCTGTATTCGATAGGGTCTTCAATTGTCGAAATATTAACTTCTGGAGTGTTTAGAATATCCAAAATCGTGTAGAGCGTTGTGGTTTTCCCGGATCCGGTCGGCCCGGTCGCTAAAACCATTCCAACCGGTTTTTTTATCGCTTTATGAATTTTTTCCAAACCATCTCCAAAAAATCCGAGAGTCTCGAGGGTAAAACTTTTTGAATTTTCAATCAAAAGGCGCATAACGGCTTTCTCTCCCTCGGAGACGGGAAGAATGGAAACCCTGAAAGAAATTTTATATTCATTGGTTTCAATCTTAAACCTTCCGTCTTGAGGCAATCTATGTTCGTCCAGCTTTAAGTTTGAAAGAACTTTTATTCTGGCAATTATCCCCATGGCAACTTGCTTTGGCAGGACCATTGCGTCTCTTAAGATTCCGTCAATCCGGTATCTAACAATAACTTCTTTCTCCATCGGTTCAATATGAATATCAGAAGCTCTCTCGACTATCGCGTGCTGGAGCAGAGTATCAACTATGCGGACTATCGGCAATTCCTGAGCCGTCTTTTCTAAGTCCTCCGGCGTGTCTCCCGCGCCCTTAACTTCCCGAATCGGAATCGCCGTTATTATATCCTTGCTATCCTTTTTAATTATGTCTCCAAATTCAGCTTCGAGAGAGCGCCTATACTGCGATAGCGCGTTTTTTATCGACTTTTTTGACGTAATCCTGGGCAAAATCTTAAGATTCGACGTTTTTTTAATAAATTCGATTGTCTCAAGGTCTCCTGGATCGAGCATTGCGACCTCTAAATTGTTGCCCGTTTTTTTATAGGCGATGATATTATGCGTTCTCGCGATCGGTTCAGGGATTACCCTCAAAATATCATCGGAGATTTTTTCATTTTCTAAGCTGACGAAAGGCATTCCCAATATATATCCTTGCAATTTAACAAAATCATCCTCGCTGATTTTCCCCTCGGCAACTAAAATATCGGATAAACCCTTATCCTTAGTAACCTTTTTTTCTGCTACAGCTAAGGCCTTTTCATCAATAAGGCCGGCATCAAGCAAAAAAGACTTGAGTCTTTGTGTTTCAATTTTCATACTGAAACATTTTTTTATCCTTCAAGAACCTCTTTTATTTTTTTTAGAATCTCGGAGAGAGTGTAATTTGCCTTAACCAGATAAGCCTTAATGCCAAAGGAAGAAGCTTTTTCGATATCGTGCGGGCTTTCTAAATTAGTAAGGACAACGACAGGGATGGATTTCAAATTTGGATTTTTCTGTAAATCTTCCATTACTTTAAAGCCGTGTTTTTTCGGTAAAACAAGGTCGAGTAAGATAAGGTCCGGTTTTTTCTCTTCAGCTTGCCTGAACCCCGCCTCGCCGTCGTGGCACACGAGAACTTCCATTCCTCCGGCCTTTATGGTGCTCGAAAGATTTTCAGCGAGAGCCGTATCGTCTTCAATAATTAAAACTTTTTTTGCCATAGATTATAATATCAAGCTTTTGATTTAGGGAGGGTGAAATAGAAAGTTGATCCATGTCCCTCAAGCGTCCTGAAGCCGACTTTTCCTCCGGACGCTTCTATAATGAATTTAGAAAGATATAGTCCCACTCCCAACCCTTCTGTTTGATAACGCAGAATGTTGGAAGCTCTGAAAAACTTTGAAAAAATATTTTTAACTTCTTCGACCGGTATTCCCGCGCCCTGGTCAGTTATAGACCATCGGACATGAGAATCGGCATCTTCTATAGTAATGGTTATCTCTCCTGAAGATGTGGAGTAGCGTATCGCGTTGTCTATAAACCTTGAGACGACTGATTTTATCCTTGTCTTATCCGCTTTAACCCAAGCTTGAGATTTCGGCGTCAAGATCATGAATTTTAAATTCGATGCCGCGGCAATAGGTTCGTAAAGCTTCGCAAGTTCGCTTGTCGTGTCATTCAAGGAAAAAATCTCAAGAGAAAGCTGAAATTTACTATCTTCGATCCGATTTACATCCAAAAGATCGTTTATTAAACTAATCATTTTTTCGTTCGCGTGATTCACTATCTTAAGGGAATTTTTATATTCATCAGCGGAAACCTCCGCCTTTTCAAAAATAGCGTCAAGTTGCCATTTGATTGAAGATAGGGGGTTTCTAAGCTCGTGCGAAATGATGGCTACGAACTCGGATTTCAACTGAGAGGCCTCCGCCACTTTTTCAAAAGCTTGCACCACCGCGTTTCCAACAACCAGAAGAAAAACAGTAACAACAAATATTATCGAAACGACGGTTTCCGGCTCCGCGTAATAACTCGCGACGATATGCGTAGTTATAATCGCGGCTGAAATTACCACCCCCATCAAGACGAACAGGAAATGCGGACATTGCAATAATCCGACATGGAGCTCCCGGCACCGGTCAACTACGTTTAATGCCTCGAAAAATCCCCTCTTTTTCATGCTATATACATTATAGAACAATACGGCCTAATCACTTGTGCACTTTGACTTATTTGCTTTCCTCATCTAACCTCTTTGCTTCCGCCCACGATAACTCGTAGATTTTTTTCATTGCATCGGCAATCTCCGCGCTTTCTATAATAATGCCTAGTTTTTCGCGCCACGAGGCAATCATAACTTTATTGTCGTAAATGTTAATTTCCGGCGAAAAATAGAATTTATCCGGCGGTATCAGTGCCGATTCGCGCAATTCTTCTTTGTCCTTACTCGCGCGCTCCTCGCCCATCGCGTTTTTAGGAATAATCGCCCTGATTGAAATTCCCTTGCCGGCTCGGCGCTCATAATACTTTGGAAAATAATTCGACAAGGCCTTATGCATATCGTCAACGTTGGCATAAGCTCGAATCGGCTCTGTTGAGGTCAGGGTGTCCTCGTAAACGTCAATCAGGCCTTGCGTTCCCTCGTAAAACCGCACCTTCGGCCTTCCTGCAATATTATGAAGCGATTTTAATTCCGGCAGAATATTTTTTATTTCTTTTAAATTTCTCTCGTCTTCCCCGATTTTATATTTTAATAATGCCTCTATTTTATCGGGCGACTCGGCAATATATTCCTGCTTCGGCTCTTTGCCCGAAACGCTCACCAAACCGCGCCCTACAAGCCCGCCCAGCACATCATAGCCGGTGGTGCGGTTCAAATTGGCCTTGCGGGTTATCTCTGAAACTGTCCCTTTTCCCAACTCCAATAATGCCAGATAAATTTTGGCCTCGTTTTCAGATAAACCTATAGAAATTAGCTTATCCTTCATATGCCCTTATTTTAGGGCTCTTTATAGATTGTGTCAAAACTCTTCCACAAAATCTAGTAAAACCTTTATTTACAATACTATTTTGGTCTATACTACTTGACAAATAAATCTCACTATGCTACAATGGATGCAGAAAGTCAAAAACGGTTTCTAAACAACCAAATCAAGGAGGACAAGATTATGAAGCGTATAGTTCTTTGTTATAACAATAACCGTTTGAGCGAGACAGTCAGGAAACTGAAAGGCCAACCCCTGACTGTTGTAGATGGGGTGGAAGATCTAATTTCGGAGATTGAGAAGAGTGAAGTCGGAATGGTTTTAATCGATCCGTATAACCTCGTCACATTTCTAACCGGCAGACGCGGGGTTTACGACTTTACGGACGAGGCAAAAGCCAAGTTCATCACTCTCTTCCGGGAATATCTCCATCTCGTCCCTCATCGTTTTCTCTATGGCGACATCTATTACTCGAGGCGTTACACGCCTATCAGAGAGTTCTCGGTTGATGATCTAAAGGTCTTCCGAGGAATGATCCCAGATGGATTTGCCAGCGATGAGGACGAATGGCTCCTCGAATTGTTAGCACAAACATGAGCGGGGATCCGAGTGAATAAATAAGCTCGGGCGAGACCGTAGCGCAAGGCCGTCGCCCCAGAGGCTAAAACCCCGGGGAACGACATACCTATGTCGCAAAACTCGGAATCCTGTCAGGCGCTGGCAGAAGTCGAAAGACTTAAAACGGCACTCTTGAGAAAATCCTCTCGAGCTTCGCGAAATGCGAAGATTCTATCAACCGATGGAATAAGGTAAAAAATAAAAACCCCGACTGTTCGATAAACGGCGGGGATTTTTATTTGAAAAAATTAATACCTCAAAACTGCGCTATAGCGTAGGAATGAAGTATCTATTTAAGTCAGGTTTAAAAATCCTAACGATATCCTTGGGTGGTCAATATTGGGAAGTTTGGCGCGAAATTGACGGGGTCAGGCAGTATGCTATTATGAATATAGTCCGTTCTCGAAGCGGGCTTTATTTATTCCACTAACTATATGTCATTAGACTTAAAAAACTTTCAAAGTGCCCTTGAGGAAGTCCTTACTGAAAGGGGGATCCCCCGAGAAAAAATCTTGGAGACCATAGAGATGGCCTTGGCCGCCGCCTATAAGAAGGATTATGGCAAAAGAGGCCAGATAATTAAGACTAAATTCAATTCAGCCAAAGGCAAGGCTGAATTCTATCAAGTCAAAATCGTCGTGGATGAAAATATGTTGAAGGGCGAGGAAGGGACAGATGAAAACACGGAGGCAGAACCCGCCGAAAGTCCGCTTGACGCGGACAATCAGGCGGACAAGAAAGTCAGGTTTAATCCGGAGCGCCACATAATGATCGAGGAAGCGATAAAGATAAAATCCGATGCGAAACCCGGCGACGAGCTTATTTTCCCTCTCGAGACAAAAGAGGAATATGGAAGAATTGCGGCACAGACTGCAAAGCAAGTGATAATCCAGCGCATTCGCGAGGCAGAGAGAGAATCCATTTACACGGAATATGCCTCAAAACAAGGGGATATCGTATCCGGGATAGTGCAGAGAATCGAAGGCAAGAATGTCTTTCTAGATTTGGGCCGAGCGACGGCGCTCCTCCCCAAAGAAGAACAGGTTCGCGGAGAACGATATAGAATCGGTGAGCGGATAAAAGCATACCTGCTCTTAGCGGAAAAAAATCCTCGAGGCCCCGGACTTTATCTTTCGCGCTCGCACCCGAAATTTGTGGCGGAACTTTTTAAAACCGAGGTTCCTGAAATTCAGTCAGGGGT
>Ga0209211_10001792_pt1 | contig 39065 bp, 19 predicted proteins | sample RifGroA2_FD_183992 | JGI IMG/M metagenome (GOLD analysis project Ga0209211, IMG submission 183992) | Groundwater microbial communities from Rifle, Colorado, USA - Groundwater A2 (SPAdes) (version 2) | ecosystem: Environmental > Aquatic > Deep subsurface > Groundwater | place: Rifle, Colorado...
CATAAGCCAAGTCATGCAGGAACAACAACCAGATGTTTTGCCAAGGCACGTAACAATTTTTAGAGAACCTAAATACGAAAGCGTACAATTATCTTGACACTACTAGAAGCGAATTTTAGTTTGAAAATTGTATTTATATGGTAAAATATAAATACAATAAAGGATAAGTTTAATATCTATTAGATAGTATCAAAATTTGGATACCTATGTCAAGTGTTAATTTATGCAAGAGAATAAAAGAATTAAGAAGTAAATATAAAATAACCCAGGATAGGTTGGCAAAGAAAGCGGATATTCCGTTTAGCACCTTGGCTAAAATAGAAGCCGGCTATACCCCAAATCCTTCCATGGAAACATTGATTAAAATAGCCGATGCTTTCGGAATAGGATTGGATGAGCTATTAGGCAGAAAATGATTGACAAAGGTAGGTTTTGTGATAAACTTTAGCTTAAGATATAAAACTAAATACAAAGTGGTATGTTTCGAAGGGGGAACTGCCACGTTAAAATAATTAAAACCTTCGCTTGAATAAGGCGAGGGTTTTTTGTTTATCTCAAACACAAACACTATGAAAGAAAATAATATTCAAGCCAGGCCATTTCTAAAATGGGCAGGAGGTAAAGGCCAGTTGCTGGAACAGTTTCAGTTTCGTTTCCCACAGGAATTGAACGGCAAAGGAATTATTAAGCAGTATTATGAGCCTTTTTTAGGTAGCGGCGCTGTTTTCTTTTGGGTAATGCAAAATTGTAAAATTAAAAAGGCTTATATTAATGAGTTTAACCCTGAAATATACCTTTGTTATGTTGCGATTCAGAAAAATGTTGAAAGGGTTATTAATTATTTGAAAACTTTGGAGAAAAAATACCATGGCCTAGATTCAGCAAACCAAGAATCATTTTATTATCGGATTAGAAATAAATATAATCAAACACGACAAAGAGTTAATTATAAAAAATATAGCACGAAGGAATGTTCAGAACGCGCCGCAATGGTAATATTTTTAAACCGTACTTGTTTTAACGGATTATATCGCGTGAATTCTAAAGGTGATTTTAACGTTCCATTTGGGCGATACAAGAATCCAACCATTTGCAATATCAAGAACTTAAGAGCAGTTAGCAGCGTCTTAAAGAATGTAATAATAACAAACGATGATTTCGCAATTGTTCAAAAACAAGTCAAGCAGCGTTCTTTTGTTTATTTCGACCCTCCTTATCGCCCCTTAAATAAAACCTCAAGTTTTACTTCTTATTCCAATAATAATTTTGATGATAAAGAACAGGAGAGACTTGCTGCTGTTTTCAAAAAGCTAAGCCAAATTGATGGTGTAAGAATTATGTTAAGCAATTCGGATCCTAAGAACGAAGACAAAGAAGATAATTTCTTCGAACAATTGTATTCTGATTTTAAAATCGAGCGCTTGAAAGCCAGGCGCATGATTAATTGCAACGCTTTAAAACGAGGAGAAATTAACGAATTACTCGTTATGAATTATTAAATTAGGAGCTAATATGCACGATGTTTCCTGGAAGAAGATTTTTGGTGATTATGATATTCTTAAACATGATTTTTCCAAAACCCCGTTTATTATTACCGCGGAACAAATAAAGAAGGCTACGCATTCTTTTAAAAAGACCGGAGAAAAAGAGGTTCGTATTTTATGCAAACAGGATTGCCGAGAAGATAGGGCGGAGGTTTTCATACAGAATGATTTGTTTCTGTTGCCGATAAAGAATGGGGCTTACGCCATAGTTAGAGGAGAAGGTTATTTAAATATTCCCAAGATTACAAATGCCGTCCAAATTTATAATTCTAAGCTCGATTTTAAATTAGATACTTCAAAGGTTGGTAACTCAGAGATGCAGCACTTGGATTTTGCTTATGCATCCAGTTTAGTAAGAACATTTTTAGATGATTCTACCTTAGTTTTGACAATCAGAGGAAGAAAATATACGCCTGCTTTTTCATTCAGAGTCGGTAAGCAGCTTATAGAAGCGAAGGGGGTACAAACTGAAGTTGATGGCGGTTATGAAGGAAAGGAACAAATAGCTTTAATTGAAGCAAAAAATAGCACGACAAACAATGTTATTATTAGACAGTTGTTTTATCCTTATCGTCAATGGTCGCATTACACAAAGAAAAAAGTAGCTACTTTATTTTTCGAAAAAATTTCCGATTGGTATTGCCTATGGCAGTTTGAATTCAAGGACAAAGATGATTACAACAGCATTCATCTCATAAAATCATGTAAGTACAAGATTGTGGATATATGAATCACGATGTCTGCATAAATTTTGAAACAACTACTGTTTGGTCGTTCCCGGAACGAGGCGCATGGGCAACGCATAATCCAACCTACCGAGGTAACTGGGCTCCGCAAATTCCCCGCAATCTTATCCTTAAATATACCAAAGAAGGTGATTCAATCTTAGACCCTATGGTAGGGGCTGGCACTACTTTGATTGAAGCCAAATTGCTGAATCGCGATGCAATTGGCATTGATATTAATCCCTATGCTATAAAATTAACAATAGAAGCGCTCAAATTTGAAGTAAACAATAAATCTAAACAAGAATGCTATATAGGCGATGCTAAGAGCCTAAAAAAGATTACTAGTGATTCAATAGATCTTATTGCGACACACCCGCCGTATTTAAATATTATTAAATATTCAGAACAGCCTATTTCAGGCGATCTGTCAAATATTAGTAGTCTTTCCAAGTTCGTTGCTGAATTTGATCTAGCGGTAAAAGAGTTCTATCGCGTCTTAAAACCAGACCATTACTGCACAATTTTGATTGGCGATACAAGAAGGCATAGACACTATGTTCCTTTAGCATTTAATATCATGAATCTATTCCTCAAGAATGGGTTTATTCTTAAAGAGGATATCATAAAAATTCAGCATAATTGCCAAACTACCCCGCGTTGGAGTGCCGCTGTTAAAAAGTATGATTTTTATTTAATCATGCATGAGCATTTATTTGTTTTTAGGAAGCCTAAGCACAACGATGAAAAGGTATTGTATAAAGAAAGTACTTTAATCGAATCGTAAGAATGCGCCAATTTATATGTACTATAGCAGAATAGCTACAATACTAATAAATAAAATTTTCATACAAATTTTTCTAGGAGATTTTTAATATGGAAATTAAAGATTTTATTGGTAAAAGCGTAGTAATTAGTGAAATCGAAAGCGAGAAAAACTACTTTGAAGATTCTTATTGGGAATATAATGAGAATCAGAACTTGGAATTTAAGGGCAAGGAGTTAACACAAGTAAATTTTATTGTAGCTGATGGCATTGGAGGAAAAGTAAATAATCAATATTTTACTAATGCTTGTCCTGATGATGTTGAGCCACAGGAATTAACAAGTTACACGGCTATAATTCTATTGGACAGCAATAATAAAATAGTGGATTTTGAAGTCTATTCCGAAGAAGGCGGAGCTTGTTCTGGCCCAGGTCCAGCAGTCGAAAGCATAGCTTGTTTACCTAAAGTCGTTGAGCAAGATTTTATCAGGCGTTTAGAGAAAATAGTAGATATGGGAGATAAGCAAATAACGATTGATGTTGAATTAAAATCACACCAGTCATCCCGGGAACACATACTTAAGTTTGATGTTAAGGAAGAAATAAATAAATTCTTCAACGAGGCGTCTATTCCTGCGAAAGGCGAGCCGGAATTTGTGTTGATTACAGGCGGTGTTGGCGCTGGCAAGACTACTTTACGTAAAAGTAGCTTTTCTAAAGGATATGTGGTTCTTGATGCTAACGAGATATTTATGAATCTCTGTAAAGGCGTAAATTCTAGATTTGAAGATTTCAAAGAAATGGTAGAAATTCTTGGAAGTTTAATAGCTGACAAGGCTGTAAAAGAAAAAAGAAATATTGTTATGGAGGTAATTGGAGATTCTTTTGAAAATACCGAGTCTATTATCGATGCAATAATATCTGTTGGGTATAAAATTAAGCTCAATTCTGTTGACTGTGATCAGGCAGAAGCCTATAAAAGGCACCTAAAGGCTGTTAAAGACGATAAATTATATATTTCTTGTTATTTTACCCAAGATCTTCATAGGCGCTGGATATTGGAAGCTGTGAAAAAGAACCAGAATTCAGCAAAATAAATGGGTAAAAGATATGGCCAAGATTGAAATAGCAATATTGCGAGACACTATAAAGGACTTAATAAAATCCAACAAGAGCATATGGAATGAACTTAAGCGTGAAATCTTTGATTATGGCTATCAAGAATGGTATTGTTCGGAAGGAGATTTCAAAAACCCAACTATAAAAGCAGTATTCTCATTAAGCAGGGAAGCTAAAGAAAAATTGATTAACGAATGGAAACGAATACCGCGGCTAATTGAAAGAAAAACTGAAGACGAAATCTTAAAGCTATATTCCCTGATAGTTGTAGAAAGGATAGTTGACAGGGCTAGAGTAGCTTAAGTGCGGACCAGCATGTTTTAAATTTTGTGAATTTTTGCGGTTTTGTTCTGCAAAAAGGCAAAAAATAAGTCAGCAGGATAGAGATATTGTTTCCTCGCAAAAAAGCGAAATTTTGGCGCGGGAAAATTTCGCTTTTTTGCGAGAAGCGTTAAGCTGGCTCGGACTCTGGCCGTATAGGGTATTTGGAGCTGTGATAGGCCAGAGGCGGACGAACGGACATTAGATACTTTAGATAGCGATAGAGCGAGGACGCAGTCGGCTGATGGCTGGGTGCGGGCAGCCATCAGCCGACTGCCGAGCCTCGTGTTGAAATTTTTATTTTAAGGGTAAGCCTTTAAAATAGGTTCTGATATCGTTACATAGACACAGCCAGTCAATGCCCCCTTGCGATTTTGCGATTAAATCAAAGGGCTTATTATAAGAAACTAAAAGAGTTAGGTCTTTTAAAACAAAGTTCGAGCCGAGAATTTTTAAAATTTCTTTTTTAGGGCTTAAAGTTTCCTTTCGCCTTCGGCGAATAAGTAAATTTTTGAGATTTATCGAGATCTCAAAAAATTCCTTTGCCAAGCGACAGAACTAAAAAGTTTTTGGAGGGTTGATGCCATGCCAAAATACTACTTATATGCCAGGAAGTCTACAGATGATGAGGATAGACAGATATTATCAATAGAATCGCAGATAAATGAGCTGAGAGAATACGCTAAGAAAGAAGGCTTATTTATCGTAGAAGAGTTTGTTGAGGCCAAGACAGCTAAAAAGCCAGGTCGTCCTATATTTGATTTTATGCTAAGCCAGATTGAGAGTAACTTAGCCGATGGTATTTTGGCATGGCATCCAGACAGGCTTGCCCGTAATAGTGTGGATGGCGGTAAGATTATTTACCTGATAGATATTGGCAAGGTCATAGACCTGAAATTTCCTACATATCGCTTTGATAATTCAGCGCAAGGTAAATTTATGCTGTCTATCGCATTCGGGCAGAGTAAATACTACATAGATAATCTCTCTGAGAATGTTAAGCGTGGACTACGTGAGAAGTTACGGCGCGGCGAATGGCCTGGATGGGCGCCTGTAGGATATCTGAACGATTATAAACAGCATACGATATATCCTGACCCGGATAAAGCGCCATTCGTTAAGAAGATGTTTGAACTATACGCAACTGGTAAGTATAGCCTTGAATCTATTCGGAAAGAGGTTAATCTTTTGGGATTATCTGGAGCTAAGGGCAAGCCTGTCTGTAAAGCCCATGTTGCTAAAATGTTAAGAAATCCTATCTATTATGGGGTATTCAAATATAAGAATGAACTGCATGAAGCGAGCCACCCGCCGCTAATCTCTAAGAAACTTTTTGATCAGGTTCAAGAGGTATTAGATAATCGCCATAGGCCACGTAAGCCAATGGAAGTAAAATATACTTTCACAGGGTTGATGAGATGCTCTTATTGCGGCTGCAGCATCACTGCTGAGAAACAGAAAGGCCATATTTATTATCACTGCACCAAGAAAAGGGGCATATGCTCTAACAAAAAGTTTCTTAGAGAAGAGGCTTTGCTTTCCCAGGTGAATAAAATAATCTCGAAAGTCTATATTGATGATGAAACAAAAGACAAGATGACTAACCGATTAGAAGAATTATTCCAAGAGGAAAGCAAAGCCTCTTTTTCTCTATCTGGCCAGATGAAGAACAGGCTCAAAGAATTTGATACTAAGATTGAGCGGCTTATAGATGTCTATATTAACCGTGAGATTTCGCAGGAAGAATATATAGCTAAGAAGGCTAACTTACTCAACGAAAAGAAAGATTTACAGGAAAACTTAGGCCAGATAGAGAAAATTAGCGGCGGGTGGCTCGAACCCTCCAAAAACTTTTTAACTACTTGTAATCAAGCAGGTTCTGTTGCTTGGCAGGAAACTTTAAGCCCTAAAAAAGAAATTTTAAAAATTCTCGGCTCGAACTTCTTTTTAAAAGACCTAACCCTTTTAATTTCTTATAATAAGCCCTTTGATTTAATCGCAAAATCGCAGATTGGTTACAACTGGCTGGGACGTGTGGATTCGAACCACAATAGCGAGATCCAAATTCTCGAGTCCTACCATTGAACGACGTCCCAAGATCTACTTCGTAAATTTTAATTCTGAAGATTCTAACTTTACAAATGGTGCCTGGCACGAATTGTAAAGTTAGCTTTATATTTTATTCTTCTCAGCCTGATACGCATCCAGAATCTTCTTCTGGATATATTCTCTTGCCTGCACAGTAATAGGATGCGCTATGTCCTTATGCTCTGATTGCCTTAAATCATGCGTCTCTTCAGGAGCTGGAGAAACAGCTTGTGTTGATACAGGAATACGATCTCCGCATTCATTGCAGAATTTACTATGGACCACGTTTTTATGGTTGCACTTGGGGCATGGCTCTTTTATTTTACGCGATGGCATTGCAATAAAAAGCCCTGTTTTACCTTCTATAATTTTTATGTTTCTCACTACAAACGCATTGTCAATGGTTATGGTGGCGTATGCCTTTAATTTACTGTTTGCGCCTTCTTTTGAGAAAATCCTAACCTCTGTTATCTCCATAGATGCCTCCTTTATAAGTCTTTACTAAAAAAACGCTTGTATCTCTATCCTTAGGCATTTTTCTAAAGACGGCTTTCGCATCTTCTTTATCTTTAAATGTGCAGAAAACCGTTGGCCCGCTTCCTGATAAAAGGCTATGCTCTGCGCCTCTATCAGCCAGCATTGCTTTGGCCCTGTTTATGTGGACATTATCTCTGGCAAGCGCGCTTTCGAAAATATTATAATAATTTTTTTCAAGCGCTTTTACATCCATTTTTTTCAAGGCATTAAGCGTTCCTTTAAGAGAATGCGGCTTGGTAGAGAAACTGCATTTATCTATCCTTCTATACATTAGCTTGGTTGAAAGCGGAATAGAAGGTTTTATCAATATATGGAAAAGAGATTTGTTTAAATTTATTTTTTCTAACAGTTCTCCTGCGCCTTTTGCAACAGCAAAAGGGGAATTCAGCATAAAAAAAGGAACGTCTTTACCAATATCTCGCGCTATAGAAAACAGTTTTTTCGCAGGTACCCCGAGTTTAAAAATCTTATTTACGGCTTTTAAGACAGAAGCGGCATCGCTTGAGCCGCCGCCCAAGCCAGCTGAAACAGGGATTCGTTTTTTAATTTCGATATCAAGGTTTAATTTAACTCTTGCTTCTTTAAAAAGCGCATAAGCTGCTTTATAAACTATATTTTCTCTGCCTTGGCTGCAATTAGATGGGGTTGTTTTAACTTTTAAACCTTTGCCTTTTTCTTTTATTATTATCTCGTCTTTTAAATCTATTTTTTCAAAGATTGTTTCTATATTATGAAATCCATCAGGCCTTTTCCCCAAAACGTCTAAATAAAGATTCAGCTTCGCAGGCGCAAAGACTTTAATTTCTCGCATTTTTTCTACTTATAGCCTTTTTTGCTGCTTTCACAATATCATCCGCTGTAAGGCCGAAGAGTTTAAATAGTTCTTTCGGATCTCCCGATTCTCCGAATCTATCTTTAACGCCTATGAATTCCATGGGCACTGGAAAACTTTGCGATAAAACCTCGCTCACAGCGCTGCCCATCCCTCCGATTACAGTATGTTCTTCAGCAGTCACGACTGCGCCTGTTTCCTTTGCAGCCTTAATTATGATATCTCTATCTATAGGCTTAATTGTATGGAGATTTATAACCCTGGCTGAAATTTTTTCTTTTTTCAATGCTTCAGCCGCGCATAATGCTTCATATACTTCCACGCCGCAGGCTATGATCGTAACATCTAACCCGTCTTTTAATAGATTAGCTTTTCCGATCTGGAAAAGATCTTCTTCCTTAGTTATAAGAGGAACGCCGCTTCTCCCCAGCCTGAGATACACAGGGCCTTCATGAGAAGCGCTGGCAATAGTAGCCTTTTTTGCTTCCAATGCATCACACGGAACTATAACAGTCATATTAGGCAGAATCCTCATAAGGGCAATTTCTTCGTTTGCCTGGTGAGTAGGCCCGTCTTCTCCCACTGATATGCCGCCATGTGTTCCAACAATCTTTACATTTGTTTTCATATACGCAAGAGAAACCCTTACCTGGTCCCATGCCCTTCCTGCGGCAAAAGCCCCGAATGTGCACGTAAACGCCACCTTCCCTGATAACGCAAGGCCAGCGGCTGTGCCCATCATATCCTGCTCGCTCACGCCCATTGAAAAAAATCTTTCAGGAAATTTTTCTTTGAACCAAATGGCGCGCGTCGATTCTGTAAGATCTGCTGAAAGCACCACTATATCGTCTCTTGTCTGGCCCAACTCAACCAAGCCTTCGCCAAATCCATCTCTTGTAGGTTTCATCTTAATTTCCATTTATCTCTCCGTTTCCAATTCTTTAATTGCCTTTTCCAGCTCTTCATTATTAGGCGCCAGTCCATGATATTTATTTTTATTTTCAAAAAATGAAACACCTTTACCTTTCACAGTATGCGCAAGAATCATACTCGGTTTTCCCTTTATCTTCTCCGCCTTATCATAAGCGTCTATCACTTCTTTAATATTATGGCCGTCTATCTCAAAAACCTCCCAGCCAAACGCCTGCCATTTTAGCTTCAAGGGCTCCAGGCCTTTTACATCTTCAACTCTTCCATCTATCTGAAATTTATTGTAATCGATTATGCCGCAAACATTATCCAGTTTGTAATGAGCGCTGGTTAATGCTGCCTCCCACACCTGGCCTTCATCCAGTTCTCCGTCGCCCATCAGGCAATATATGCGTTTCGGATCTTTATTCAGCCTTGCGCCTAAGCTAAAACCATTGGCAATAGAAAGCCCCTGGCCCAAAGAACCGCTTGATATCTCAACGCCCGGCAAACCTCGCTGAGGATGGCCCTGAAGCCTTGTGCCGATTTTCCTTAAAGTACAAAGTTCGTCCTTGCTGAAAAAATTCATATGCGCAAGCACTGCATACAATGCAGGACAGCCATGGCCTTTTGAAAGTACAAATATATCGCGCGTGTTACAGAGCGGTTTGTCAGGCTCGCATCTGAACTTATAAAAATATAAGCCTACCACAAGCTCCACCATTGACAAAGATCCGCCTGTATGGCCTGAGCCGGCGCAATTAAGCATCTTTACAATTTCTATCCTTACCTCTTTTGCAATTCTTTTTAGCTCATTAATATCAGGTTGTTTTACCATAGCCATCCTTTATTTTATTTTGGATTTTTTAATAGCGAGTCCAGTTTTTCCTTTACCTTTTTATCCTCTTTCAATGCTATTGATTTAGCCCACGATTCTTTTGCCTTGCCTAAACTGCCTATCTTAAAATACGCTTCTCCGAGATGGTCGTAAACAACAGGGTCTTCGCCTATTATTTCCTTAGCCTTCTCAAGCTCTAACCTGGCTTCTTCAAACATGCCCTTTTTAAAATAAACCCACCCAAGGCTGTCTATATAAGCGCCGTTGCCAGGGCTTAGCTTAAGCGCCTTTTTTATAAGCCTTTCAGCCTCGTCAAGATTTCTTCCCTCATCCGCATATATATAACCTAAATAATTTAATGCCTCAGGGTCCTCTGGGTCTAATTCTATTGAACGCTTCAGCCTGAGCATAGATTCCTCTTTCTGGCCTGTTTCTTCCAGCACAGCCCCTAAATAAAAATGCGCTTTTGGGTTAAATGGGTCTATCTCTATGCTTTTTTTGTATTCCTCGATTGCTTGAATCTTATCGCCTTTTTCAGAATAACAAAATGCTATGGCAAGGTACACATCAGCCTGTCTTTTTTCCAGAACGAGAGCTTTTTTTAAAATAGCTATTGCCTGGTCCATATTTTTCATTGCAATATATATATAACTTAATTGGATGTAGGCATTCACGTCTTCCGAATCAATGCTGATTACTTGTTCATATTGTTTTACTGCCTCTTCCTTTTCATTCATCTCAAAATAAAGCTGGCCTAATTGATGATACACTCTGATGTTAGATGGGTCTAGTTCGAGCGATTTTTTATAATACAAAAGCGCCTGGTCTTTTTTATTCTGGATTTCAAAAAGTACCGCAAGGCCAAGGCAAGCTTCTAAATAATCCGGCTTCAATTCGACTGCCCTCTCTAGCGCCTTTATGGCTTCATCAACCCTGCCCGCCCTTGCATAAACTATACCAAGATTAAAATGTATTACAGGAGAATCTTTTTTTTCTATGGCAAGATTTTCGTATATCTTAATGGCCCTCTCCATATCCTGGCCGACTATATAAAGATCAGCCAAAGATGTCAAGGTTGCCAGGTCATCCGGCTCTGATTTTAATATCTCTTCATATTCTTTTGTTGCCTCATCAAATTTTTTCTGGGAGGTGTATATAAGGGCCAGGAGAAATCTGGATTTGGTATCTTCCTTATCCACATTTTTTGCTTTCTCTAGCGCTGCTATAGCAGAATCAAGCTGGCCTGATTTTATAAAACTAGCTCCTAGTCTGTAATAAAGAGGCGCTGCGTTAGGGTCTAATTGGATTGCCTTTTGATATTCTTCTATAGCTTCCGCGGTTTTGCCTTCATTATCATATATTAAGCCTCTTGAATAATGAGCATATGCCTTTGAAGACAATGCGGGCGTATTTCTTTTTCTAGTTAGATTGAGGAACTTTTCTCGATGGCTTTTGGCAACAGGAAAGCTTTTTTTGGCAGGCTTCGTAGATGCGCATCCAGTTAGATTAGAAACAACTATGGCCAAAAAAATTATTGTAAGAAAATATCTAGGGGACATTTCAATGTTGTAGAATTTGTGAGGGCGGGCTTGAAACCCGCCCTCACATAACAGATTACCACAGTTTCTTTTTATGTCTATCTCTTCGCAGTCTTTTCTTTCTTTTATGTCTTGCTATCTTCTTTCTCTTTCTTTTTCTGCCGCAAGGCATGATGCCCTCCTTGTTAGAATTAATATATAACCTTATTCAACGGATATTCTATAATCCCCTGCGCTCCGTTTTGTTTAAGTTTCGGTATAAGGTTTCTTACCACTGACTCATCTATAATGGTCTCTATCGCGCACCAGCCTTTTTTAGAAAGATGCGATACTGTCGGGTTCTTAATTGCCGGAAGGATTGATATTATTTTATTAACATTTTTTTCTTCCACGTTCATTTTAAGCCCTACCTTTTCTTCGGCAAGTATTGCGCCCTGTAAAAGAAGCGCTATGTTTTCTATTTTTTCTTTTTTCCAGGGGTCTTTCCATGACGATTTATTTGCAATAATTAAAGTTGTAGACTGGCATATTGTATCCACTATTCTGAGATTATTTGCTTTCAAGCTTGCGCCTGTTTCAGTGAGCTCAACTATCCCGTCCACTAATCCTGCGCCAACCTTTGCTTCAGTAGCGCCCCAGCTAAACTCTATATCCGCGCTCACCTTTTTTTTCTTAAAATATTCCTTTGTAGCATTCACTAGTTCTGTAGCAATTCTTTTACCTTTAAAGTCTTCTGGTTTTTTTATCTTTGAATTGTTTGGGACACAAAGAACCCAGCGAACAGGCCTTAGGCCCTGCTTGCCATATATAAGTTCGCATACTTCTTGTACATCCCTTCCGCTTTCAATAGTCCAGTCTCTTCCTGTAATACCGCAATCAAGAGCCCCATCAGCAACATAACGCGCCATCTCCTGCGCTCTTAAAAGAAATGGCGAGATCTCCTCATCATCTATTGAAGGGAAATAGCTTCTAGGCCCTATATTTATAGTAAAGCCCGCTTTCTTAAACATCCTCACAGTAGCTTCCTGCAAGCTTCCTTTAGGAATCCCGAATTTTAAATTCATGGTAAAGTTATTATACAGTTCAGAAAAAATTTTGTAAAGGGAATTTTCTAAAAGTATACCCTATAGTCTCAAATCGTCAAGGCATGCTTTACTATTGTTAAAATGGAGTGAAAATATGGGAGGCTTTAATTCCCTGCTTGTTCTATATAGAGGACGAGATCGAAACATTTGGCACTGTAAATTCGAATCCATCATCATCTTTAGAATCTTCTGGTTCCCTTAAAAGGGATGATTTCCCTACCCACCAAAACAATATTCCGATAATTATGCCTACAAATGAGTTAAAAAACAATATGTCGAATATCCCATATGCCAACCAGGACATTACATAAGCGCCATAAACGCGCCTCCAGATATGAACCCTATTGTAATCCGGGTCATAAGTAGTTCTTGCCCAATAATATGCAATACCTGCAATAATCGAAACACCAACCAGCATACACTGTATTAGCGGGCCAACAGGCGCCTCTAATGCCTCTGCCTGTTCTCTGTTACATGCAAGCGCAGCAATAAGAAGCGCAATAAGAGCTAATCTAATTTTTGTATCAGGCGCATGTTGTCTTAATCCTTGAATATAATAAGATTCCATTTTAGTTATAGGATTAAGCGTTTCTATAAGTTGCGCAGTTGTCAGGTTTAATTCTGTCTGAGATTGGATAAGTGTTTTGGTAAGCTTGGCGTTTTCTTGGGCTTTTCTGTTCTCCCAATCTTCTTTATCTTGAGGTTGTTCTGTCAATGCTTCTTCATCAAACAGTTCATGACCAAACAGGCCTATTGCGATGAGTAGTTCTATTTGAGCTGGGTGATTTATGGCTAATAGGGCTGCAAGGTTAGCTCCTATTACACTATTAGACTGGCAGTCTTCAAAGAGATGAGTATACCCTCGCGCCTCATCATAAGCAAAAAATTCAAAAGTAAGACCTTTCCCTCTATTTCGTAAGTTGGCCATTAGGTTAGACAGAGCTTCTGGACCTTTTTTCTTTGCTACTGTATTTATAAGAGCTATTAATCTATCTCTATTAAGCGCTACGCCATTTTGTTGGAATGTATCTATGATCTTATGTACCACTTTATCCTTTAATTCATTAAATACTGTCTGGTCATCTTTTCCGTCTTCTTTTATTTCATAGAAATAAGACTTGGGTGGTATTAATTCATCTATTTTCTTGCCTGATTGAAGTAATTTAGCAGCTACTGCTTGATAGTTAACATTTAATGGGAAATGAGACGAGTCTCCGTCTTTTCTTGGGCGGAATAAAACCCACAAGAAACCAGCAATTATTACAAACAAAAAGATAAATGCCGGTATGCCCTCTTTTTCTATACCTAATATAGTATCTGAACCCATAGGAATGGGTATTATTGTGGGCATTGCTGTAGGAAGCAGTGTTTGAGTTGGAAGAAGCGTTGGCGTAAAAGTTGGGGTTAATGTTGGAATCTGCGTAGGAACTGGAATTAATGTAAAACCAGATTCAAATCCTGCGACCTGTAATAAGATCAACCCTAATATGCCTAATAATAATATACCTGCTCCAATGCTCAAAATTTTGATCACTTTTCGCGCTTTCTCTTGCTCGTTTCTATAGTTGTTTATTTTCTCTGCGTGCTCATCTGCCGCTTGTCCTCTATACCAGTGCTGAGGAGAGGCATATGCACCCCCATATGCTCCTTCTCCTCCAAAAGTTTGAACAATGGGGCTACCTCTATATTTTCTATTTGCAGTTTTTATCTTTTCTTGAATTCCCGTAATCTTCTTTTTAAAATAGAATAACAAAACTGATAGAACAATTACCACAACAACCAATCCTCCGTACAACAGAAACATTATTGGATCACTGCTTGAGCTTAACTGTAGAGCCGTATTTAAAGTTTCCGGCATTGCGCCAATACCGCTTATATCGCCGCCACCTATTCCGTCGCTCGCATTCACAGGATTTACCAATGTAAGTAAAAGTATTAATGCAATAGATATGGCTACTTTTAATCTTGCCAACAATCTGATTGCTATGGATGGCTGTTTGATAGTTGCTTGCAACTCCTCACTAAACCCAACATTTCTACCCTCCCCAAACACCCTGTCTTGTAAGCCGTATATAAGCTCTCTGCTTGTTAGGCCAAGTTTGGCATTATGTCTTATAAGGGCGAATTCTGCTGGGTTGTGCCTTTCTTGCGGAAGATTAGTTTCTAGGAATGTTATCAGTTCTTCTGGGTCGGTGAATTCTCTATCTTTTAGCAATTCTCTTATATGTTTACCGCATCCTCTTAAGAATGTGTGGCTATTTACGCCTTCTGGGAGTAGCTCTGGGTGTTGGGCAAAATATTGTTCACCAAGTTCATGGAATAATGCTATGGGGTTATTCAGGAGAGATTTACTAATATAGAGATGTTCTTTGTCTGCAAAGCCCTTTATATGCTCATTGTCTTCTATGAGTATAACTTCCTTGCCTGAGATGAATTGTATTATGTAATTCCTGAGGCTTTCGTCTAAGATAGTTAAATCTGCATCTTTAAAATCAACCTTGACAGTAGGTAAACTTATTACCTTCACCTTTGCTTCGTTGCCGTTTTTGACATAGAGAATATTGCCGTCCTTTTTAAACACAAGATAATCGCCCTCCTGTACGGCTTGGACGCCTGTTACCACCATATTGCCAGAGCTATCAAAGAGCTTGCCAATGGCATTGCCTTTGCCGGAGTCTTGTCCGACGGCGGGTGGCAAGCGAATTTCATCGTGCTTCAAAACAAGTCTTCTCCTCCTTGTCGCTGAGGAGAAAGATTCGATTGCCAAACCAGCTCCTATGTCAACGTCCACATCTATAAGAGGATCCAGCGCTTCATCTATTGTTTTCCAGAATTGAGCTGCGTTGTCTAATTTGACAGCTGCGGATTTATACTCATAAATTCTATTCCTCCACCAAGATAACTTTTCTTCTTTCTGCTGAATAGTTCCTGTTGTTGCATCCGATTTTATAAAGGCAATTAAAACCGCGCATTCACCCTCCTGGCGCGCCTCTGCGTTAAAGAATGCCTGCAATATTGCCGCTAAAACAGAATTTCTGTTTTCAAACTCAGCTAACGCCTCCATAAATCTCTTGTTCCCTCTGGAAGCAAAAACTAAATCCCAAAGATTCTCCTCCAGGGTATGGTATCTTTTTATAAGAGCTGCCAGCAAGATTGTCTCTCCAAAATCCCACTCTCCCTTCTGGAGAGAAGCAAATATAAGTTTGGAAATCCACTCTGTTGTATAATCCTGAACAACAAATTCTTGAAGCAAAGCAACAATCCCCTTTAAATATGCCCGCATCCTGGCTGGCCCCAATAAATCATCTGTGTCTGGATTAATGAACTTACTGCCAGCGCTAGCCGCTTCGCTGCCTAACGCCCTTGCCTTGCCCAGATTAACCAGTAATGCTACAATTTCTTTCAGAGAAAAGTCTCCTCCTCCTGGGTAAAATTCGTCCCCAAAATAAATAATTATCTCACGGATATCTTCTTCCGTTAAGTTTAAACGCTTCGAAAGAAAAGTCACCAGTCGTTCCATGCGCATGCGCTTATCACCTGAAGCAATATCTATAGAACTTTTTCCAGAAACCTCGACGGTTATACCCTTGATGCCCCTCTCTTTTATTAATTTTACTATTGCTTCTTTTAATAGGGCGCGCTTTGTATGATCCACGTCATAAGCATCCTTTAGTCCCTTCGGTATATCCTTACCAGTAGGATAAAAAGTTACCTGTATTACATTCCCTTTATCGCTTTTGCGGATATCTATCCTTTCGCCATAAGGCGTTAACGGGACAGAAGCGCCTTCTACCGCGCTCTTATGTTCATCAATAACTTTTTCCAAAACTGCTTTTATGCTGGCTACCGAATTCTCATCCATAACTATTTCATCCATGCTGACAAAACTATCTTCCTCATTACACACCCAAATCTCCCCTCCTGAGGAATCAATGATAAAGTTAGAAAAAAGTTCTTTCTTCTTTTTTTGCTTCTCTTCATCGGGAAGGCGTTCATATTGTTCTTGAAAAACATCCATAAGCCCGTTCCAGACGTTTTCTATAGAGCTTTTTTTAGTATTATTAGTGAAAACTATAAATGGAAACCCTGTCTTGAATAACTCGAAGTAAAGTTCAAAAATCTCAAGAAGCAGCAAAGCAGATTCTCTGTCTATCAGGCTATTTGCGTCAACAAGGCTCCCATCTTTATCAATAGCAAAAATAAAGCTTTTTCTTTTTAAAAGCATCTCTTTAATACCACGTAAAAGTTCCGCCCGCTTTGCTGATGGCGATTCTATAGATTCGCTTGCATCCTGAAGAATCCTTGTTTCTAAAGAAAACATTGTTGTTTGGGTAGTGTTATTTATCCGGTTCATGCTGGCAATACCCTTCATTACATTATTAATAAACTGTTCCTTATCTTTTTCTTCCACACCCGGCAATGTAGAAGCTTTTAATATTTTCGCGGCCAATTGTCCTCTGCCGCCAACTGTACCTGGAATTGAGCCTAAATGAAATAAAATGGCTGCGGCGCAGATAAAATACATATCCACTGCCTGCCCCTCAAATTTGCCATCTTGTAGATAAGAGAATGCTCTTTTTATTGCCTCCAACCCTTTTAATAGATCCTGCTGGTCTTTTCCTATAAACTGTGCATACGCGTTTTCTCCTAATGACTTTTTTGCCCCGGCTAAAAACGCCCTGATAAAATCAATGTATGCGCCTGTAGTTGCCTTGCCTATCTCTTCTATCTTTTGCTCTATTCTCTCCTCTGCCTCTATCCTTCTCGATGCCTTATTTTCTAAAACTGCGGTTCTATCCTGATATTTCTCGATAAATAAATGCCTTAAAGCAAGCTTGTCTTCGTAGGCTAAGGCTGCATCTAATGCTGCGCCGGCTAAGGCACTAACTCCCTCATATGAATAGTGCACCCTAGGTATTATTCTCTCCCAGGTAGACCTTATAAGTTCTGGGGATAATTTTCCGGCGCCCAGATACTCAGCCTCTGCGATAAATAGACGAGCTAATTCGGGAAGTTCCTTTGGGTCCGGCCGAGATTCAGCTATTAACCTTCTCATTTCTCTCGTATGTTGATCTTCGTCTGACATAGATTTTATTCTTTCTAAAATTTCGTTCCAAGGTAATCCTCTCCGCTCTACTAACATTACAAACACATCCTCAAGGCGGCCACAAGCAACATCAGCATAAGTATCAGGATGGTAATCGCCATAATAAAATCTTAGTGGGGATTTTTTTCTATCGCCTCTGCATAAAGCAGAAGATATTTTTTCTGTTTGCTTACCATTGTAAGTACCCCCTCGCCCTATCAGCCCTACGGCCAACCTTGCTGCCTCTAGATAACATTGAAGCGCCCTGGCTCGATAGTAAGTTAAGCGTTCCTTGTTCCTATCTTTACTTGTAATGTTCCTAGTATAGAGGTCCTCAAAGACCCTCCCTAACACATAGAGGCACTTTTCCTCTCCCGGCTTATTAGATTCTGTCCTATATAAAATAAGCGCTCGTTCCAAAAGCTCTACCCCCTGCCGAATAGTTACTTCCGATTTGGATAACTTTAGGCCCTGCAAAAATATCCAATCAGAGATCTCTAAAGGCTGTTCCCCTCGATTAAACTGGTCTATTAAAATAATCGCTGAATCTGGGCTTAGTTTCTGTAACTGTGCTAAGGGAAAAATGCTTCTGATATATCCTACAGGTAAGAAAAACTCATCTCTAATTTCTTCTTGAGAAGGAACCCTGTAATGTTCTAGTATATAAGCTCTTACCCAGTCTCGAATATTTTGAAAATCTAGCGCCTGTAATTTTTCTTTTTGTTCTTCATATCTGTATCCCCGCGATGTAAGTAACTGGGGCATTTTCAAAAAGTCATCTATTGTAACATTATCCCAGCCCGGATGCTCCTTTTTAATACTATCTAAGGCTTGTTGGCGTCGAGACTTCGCTGTTATTAAAACATCATAGAAAAACTGCCATTGCGCGGCAGTAATGATTAAATTGGGGCCACAGAAATAAACAGGAAAGGTATAGTAGTTACCGTATTGCTTTGCTATATATTTAACTAAATCTATAAACTCTCCTTTATCTAACCCTTTTAGCCAATTAAACCTGATGTTGTTTTCTGAGGTAAGACGCTCAAAAATATTGCCTGCGCCAGGGCCTACTTCATTCACCGCTGCCGCCACAGCCTCTCCTAAGGCATACACCCTATGAATATTTAATTCTATTGACCCACGCCAGATTCTATAATGCTTTCTTTGATCCAGGCTTCGTACATGTTTTCTCAGATGAAAAGACGCAGTAGTAGCTATAGCATTAACGATACCTTTAAAATCTTCTAAACGCACATTGTTCCAGGCAGGATACCTTTTTTGCAGGATGGTCAAGGCTTCTTGCCGTAAAAAAGCGGCCTCCTCAAGAGCAGCAATAATATAATCGCGCTGTGTTCCGGTAATAACCAAGTTAGCGCCTGCATACATCTCAACCCCAAACCGCCCTACTAAATATTTGCGCAAGGCAATAAAATCTTGTGTCGTAGTGTTTTTTATCCATGAAAAGCTTGCATTTTGCCCGAGTATCTCTATTACCTTTTCTATCTCTGGCCCGTTTGCTTCAATAGCTTCGCTAATGGCTTTTGTTAAACTAAAGGCGGATACTCGATCAAACTTAATCGCATGCCATCCTTTCTTGGGCGACATAGGGACAGTGTTATTTTGGGCACTTAACTCAACATCTTGAAAAACAGGTTTTTTAGGCAATGCTGCGGAACCAAAAGAAAATGCATATTCACCATAGCCATTCGTCGCAGCCCAGTTATTGAAGTCTGTTACTTTTTCTTGAGTCTCTTTTTCTCTTTCGTCGGCTAAAGCAAGGATTTCCAGGGATGCCATATAGGTATTTCGGCCTATGCTGTTTTTAAATATCCTTAAAGCCTTTTTAAAGAAATCAAACTCTATGTGCCGAATATCGCTATAAACCTCTTTTGCCTTCGCGGTCAAGGCGGTTGGCTCAAAATATCCTAAGTCCACCAAAGACCTAAAATGCGAGGCAAACGGGTGTACTCTTTTTGAGAATCCGTTCGTTGCATTATAAAATTTTTCAATATCTGGATCTCTAAAAGGATAATCCCATATACTATCTGTTATCTTTGTAAGCGGGACATGCCTTTTTAAAAGCTCGTCGTAAAGCCTTGTCTTTTTATAGACTAATAATTTTATCATCATACCTGGCACTGCAGTTTGAAGATTGTGCCTTTCTATAAAGGCAGTATTCCTTTCTAATTGCTCAAATGTAGTAAATTCATAAAAATTAATCAGGCCTATTCTTAAATCTATGCCTAATTCTTGAATAATGCTGATAGCCTTTGAGTTTTCTTCGGCAGTAATTCCCTTTGCATAATAACGCAGTTGTTCTGAATCTGCGCTTTCTATTCCTAAATAAACCTGCGTTAACCCTGCTTCTTTTAATTTTCTAAACACCTTTTCGTTTCCAATAATAGCTTTTGCCCTAGTTAAGAACCAAAACTTAATTTTTAACCCTCTGCGCATAATCTCATCTGCTATCTCTTCGGCTCTCTCTGGACTAAGCCCAATAAAATCATCATCTACAATATCAAATCCTTCTATCCCATACCAGTAGTGCAAAAACTCCATCTCATCTACTACCCTTTTTGCCGAACGAGGCCTCCAGATTAATTGTCTCTTTGAATCTAAATTACCTGCTGTTCTTTCTTCAAAAAATGCGTGTATACCGCAGAACTTGCAATTACCTGGACAGCCGTGAGCAGTATCAATCATAGCCTTTTTAATAAAAACATTGGCGGAAGACGTCTCTAATAATGAGTAATCAATAAATGGCTCTCTTTCAAGCAGCTCAGAGGTTAATAAAAGATGAGGATTAACCATTACCACGCCGTCTGCGTTTCTATATATCAAATTATGGACATCTTCTATTGAGCGCTTGTCTTTTATGGCCTCTATTAATTCAACTATTGCTATCTCACCCTCTCCTCTTATGGCAAAATCTATATTAGGGAAGTCCTGTAAAAATTCTGCGTATCTCATCGTAGGAAGATATCCCCCTGCAACCAGCAATATCTTATCTCCCTTTGTACCCTCATTGAATAATTCTGTAGTAGACTTTAACCACTCTGAGTCATTAGGCAACGAAGAAAAACCAGCTATAACTTTGGCATCCATTTCTTCGCTGATAGCCTTTACTCTTTCAAACACTTGTTGAGGCGTTAGATTCTCGTATGAAGCATCGATAAATTCCACTCTAAATCCCTTTATCTTAAGAGAACTGCTGATCCTGGCCAACCCTACAGGTTTTATCGCTCTGGTGTCTCGTCCATGATTTGAATTTATCAAAATAATAACCGGAGGAGCTCTCGCAGCAGCGCTTAAATTAAGTTCATGTCCGCGAGGAGGTATATTCTCCAAGATTAACTTTATAAATTCCTTGTCACGCTTTATGACCAAGCTGCGCGTAGTATCGTATAAATCCTTGCTTATCTTCCCGTCCCTAAACTCCTCTTCTATCACTGCTAACACTATTATCGGGTCTAATTTGCTTAAGCGTTTACCAATTTTATCTAATAAGTATCCTGTACCTTTAATTTGTTTTGCTTCTATCTCCTCACTAAATTTAACATTTATTCCTTCTCCAAACATCCTGTCCTGTAGGCCGTATATAAGCTCTCTGCCTCTTAGCCCTTTTCCGTAATTATGTCTTATAAGGGCAAATTCAGCTTCGTTTTGTCTTTCTGGTAATTTAGCTTCCTGTAGTTTAGTCTGTATGAAACTGATAAGTTCTTCTGTAGTTATAGAATCTATATTATTTATTTGCGGCATAAGGTTTCTTATATCTTTACCGCATCCTCTTAAGAATGTATGGGCATTTATGCCCCTCGGAAGCGATTCTGGATGTAAAGCAAAAAAACCTTCTCCTAATTCATGAAGAAGGCGGTCTTTATGCTTTAGCATCTCCTTAGTAATATATAAAGTATCCCCATCAGAAAAGCCAAAGATATTTTCATTGTCCTCTATAAGCTGAACTCTTCTGCCTGATGAGATAAATTTTTTTACATAGTCTCCTAATCCAGATACTTCAGTATTTAGCCTGGCTAGTTCAACTTGCGTAAAGAGGCCTTTGGGTATCGCAGTGGTTTTACCCAGCTTTATCCTTGCTTTTTTGCCATCTTTTACATAGAGAATAGTTTGATCTTTAGCATTCCCGAAGGATAGATAGCCATTTTCTTCTATAGCTACAATGCCTTCTGTTACCATCTTACCGGCAGCATCAAAAAGTTTGCCCATGAGGTTGCCTGTTCTGGAATCTTGGTTGGTAATGGAAAACTCGGAAAATGAACCTGCAAGAGGTAGCCGAGGGTCGCCGATTAGAATAGGTGCTTCTACCGCAAAGAGGTTTCTTATCATAATATATCTTTGCCGCATATTAGAAAATAATGCGCCCTCTACATCTTGAACTACTTCTTTAAGCCTTTCAAATGGCATGCTTCCAGTTTTTATCCTAGCTATTGCTTCGGCAAATAGCTGTTCTACTATATATACATCCTCTTTAGTAAATTCTGCTTCAGGTGTCAGACAAAATAAAATGCTGGCAATTTCTCTTCTATGCAGCTTCTCCAATACCCTTAAAGCATTGCCCTTCACGATAGAATCTCTATCTTTCGCAATATCAACCAAAATGTAAGTAGAACTAAACATATAACTAAAAGCAGCGCCGAGACCGAGTTGCCAGTTTAAGCCTAACCAATCATCGAGTAATTTTAATATTAATTCTTCTGCCGGCTTTGGCATTCTTTCCAATGACAAAAGTTCTCTTACTACCCATTCAATCGCCTCTGGAGAAACCTTTCTACTGCCGCCAACTTTTCCCCATATCATTTCTAATACAGTATTTATAAAGCTAACCTGTTCTCCAACAGGCATGCCTTTTTCTTTAAATTCGGCGAGGCTGTATTTTGCGATAGGAATTATTGATCCCAAAGGTGCGTCTTTATACGCTTGCCTCCAAGCATAGCTAGCTTCACTTGAAAAGGGATACAAAGATGGGAAATGCTCTCCCTTAGCGGCCAGATAACTCAGGTGCCAACTACTAAGTGAGATGTCTTCTACTCTTGTATCTCCTGCCTCATGCAATTCCCAGAGCGCCCACTCAATTAACATTTCCAATCTTTCGTTACCTCCTACTCGTGCTTCCCGACGCATCTCAAGAAACCTGTCAAAAGAAAGTATCCCATTTTTATTAAGAGATATTTCTGCAACGATAAAACCTGCGGGAGACTGATGAAACCATTCCGCCTGAGAATGAATGAATTCGGTATTGGAAATTAAAAATCCATGCATCTGCAAAAAACTAACCCAATTTTCAATAGTTCTTTTCCCAAAATTCTCATAAGGCATAAACATGGATTCTAAGCCGCCAACCACTATGTTTGCATACCAATCATGAAACCTGTAATATTTAATTTGCTGTTCCCGAGTAAACAAAAGAAACATATATTTTAATTCAAGGATATCCTCTTTCATATCTGTCCATGTTATGTGAGAAGAAGTATCTTCTAGAATTAACACTCTTCCGCCTGGTTTAAGAACTCTTTTTATTTCTGCTAAAAGATAGGGCATGTCTTCGGATGCAACATGGTGAAGCACAGCATGAAGTATAATTAAATCTGCCTCATTATCCTTAAATGGTAATCTTCTTGGATCTTCCTGAACTTTGAATTTTAATTTTGGATTAGAAAAATCAATATGCCAATCAAAAATATCTGTGCCTGTTACTTCAACCTTTTCTCTCCTATTTACAATTTCCGCGCCTAAGGCATTATTCCCACAACCAACATCAATAATCAATATCTCTCCTTGCTTATTAATCAACTCATCAATATAAGGCAAGAAAAGCCGCATGGTTGGTTCGAATTTTTGCCCTACTTTATAACGCGCATAAGCTGCTTTAAACTTAGCGTCTGTCCTGAAATCAATAACTTCCGAATATAGGGCATGTTGAGCTTCTTTTGGATTATCCGTATGAGATGCCAAGGTAGATATGATACGTTCGGCTAATTTTGGGTCAAGGTCAAATTTAGAATATCGTTGCTGTAAAAGAAGGGTGATATATTTTCTTACAAAATCATCTTTTAACGCTTCCAAAGGATTAATTGAATCCAAAGATCTAAAATGTAAGGCAAAGTTTTGCTCTGCTCTTATCTTCTCAGTTAATTCTATGTCCCGTTTTCCAAATATCTCTTTTTGCAAGGCGCGTAGCAGATAATGCGGGCTAGTAGAGTCTTTATGTGCAATGGCTAATGCTTCGTCATTAAGGCTAATGGTAAATGGGCTGTTATTTATAGATATTGCGAGTGTGCTTTCTTTTAATGTTAATTTTAAGGCCTTTGACTGGGCTAAGTATTCGCATATCTCATGGAATACGGCTAAAGGATTATCGCTAAGAGCTTGATGGAGGGCTATTAGATTGTCTTGGGACCGGGCAAAACCAAATAGATTCTTTATTAATTTAGAGTATGTATAAAACTCTGGCGGTGATGTTTGGAGCAATGCAAGAAATTCTTCCAGAATAGGCTTGTGGGAGCCATCTGCGGTTTCTTTTAATCTGGTTAATGCTTTGATCAATATCTGGTCGTCTAATTCTTTGGTAAGCTCTATATCTCCTAAGAATTCGCTATCAGCAATATTCTCTACTCTGGCTATTTTCTTATCATCTCTGTCAGATATTTCGGTTACTTTAAGACCTTTGCCAATTTGATGTGTAAAATCTTTCCTGATGCTTCTTATTATTTCTATTGCTATATTGTTAAACTCTCTGGCCTTTGCTTCTAAATCATCAGCATCACTTACGTTTTCTCTCACTGAAATCGCTCCGGGGTGGCCTCCGCCATCAAACCTGCCCGGGAACTTTTCCTGCAGCGTGTCGATAAAACTCTTCTGTCCTTCCCGTGGATTTGTGGATAAAATAAACTTTGCTCTATCTCCGTCAAACCTTAAACTATACTTTAGAACAGCCTCGCCGTCTCTTGTATCTTTAACCGCAAATATTAAAACACGCCTTGTTGTAATATCTCTTTCCACCTCGCGCTTAGAGCCCAGTAATTTTATAATCTCTGTCAATTTAAATCTTTTCTCTTCAACTGTTATAGAAGTATCTTCATCGCTAAGATAGGCAAAAACAATGTTTTCATTACTTTCATTCTCTCTGAACATCCTGCCAAGCGTCCCATTAACCTTTTCTATTATAAGCCCGTAAAATCTCCTCAACTCTTCTATGCTATTTCCTCCCTCTACAAGGCTTAAACCGTCTTTTCCCGTAAGTATCAATACGTTTATAATATTCGCGCTTTCAGGATCATTAAGCCCCCAGAAAGTATCTGCCCAATCGTATAATATACCGGCATCCAGATAGTTATCAAGGGACAGCCCCCATCCTTCTGGGGTTGTAAGCCCTGATTCCTCCCCCTTCTTACGTAAAGTATAATCCAATAATGAGAAAGTAAGTATAGAAGCCGGCATAAATTTTGACTGGCCTTTATACCCTGCCTTTTCAAGGTTTACTAATATTATATTGCCGCTATGTTTGGCTTTTAATTCCTCTTTAATAGCCTGCTCGTTTCCGTTCAATTCATGATGGTCTACCGATATATCAATGCCGCTTACGAGATTTCCCCAGAAAAGATCTAGGACTATTACGCTGTTATAATTTTCGTTTTCTCTCAATTCTCTTATCTCGTCTGACTTCCTTTTAACATCTTTAATGGGGCCTTCTTCTCTCAAGGCAATCTCGACATTCTCAATCCCTGATAATTTTCCATAGTGCCTTATAAACGCCTCCGTATTCCTGGCTGCGGAAAGTCCATCTCCGTCGTTATCATATAATATACAGATTTTAGGTTGTGTATTCAGCCTGAAAAGTTCGTCAAAATATCCAATAAGCTCATCAGCAATAGAATCAACTTTCCGTGGATCCAAAATATCTGATAATTTTTTAAGGGTTTCTCCTTCTTCGGGTTTTATTCTTTTCGCTATGGCTTCATTCGCGTCTAATCTATCTCTTTCAACTATCCCGGTTACTTCAAGGACTTCTGGCTGCGCAGCTTCTTCCAATAACATATATGTATCTAAATCATTGTCGGTTAAAATCTGCTCTCCATAATAACCGGTCAAAATAGTTTTAAACCTTTTGCGCTCTATTGATCTATTATGCGCCAGAGCGCCTTTATTGTCTTTTGCATCAATATTAACTATGTTCTCGGGAGACGGGAGATTGAAAAATGAGCTAGGCCAGGCAAATTTTGCTAAATCATCAAGTATATCTAGATATTGTTCTGTCGCCTTTTCTAAATCTTCTTTTGCAATCCTTACCACCCCTAAAATAACTTTTACGTTTACATCTGCAGACTCTTTAACCCCTTTACTCGCTTCATCAGAAAGTCTATCCGCAAACGCCTTAAGATATTCCTCTTGGAAAACAACAACCCCTTCCTTTTCTTCCTCTAGTATCTTATTAAGCGCTTCTATTTCAGCGCTGATAATATTATTCCCGACTGTATGATCTGGCTGTTCTCCAACATACTCATTTGTTATTTTAAACCCATACCCATTCAACCATCTCTGTCTCAAGGTGTCAGGAGTCTCTTTCCCGCTCTTTATTGCTTCTTCTACTTTGGCTCTGAAATCCCCCTGAGGCTCATATACCATTTCGATTTTCCTGATAATAACTGACTCGTCTTCTAATTTAGTAACTATATAAAAATTATCCGGCGGCCCCCTTACCAAAACCGTAGTGCCTATAGCCGCTGAAGGCATCCGTTGGACTGCGTATAAAAGATATTCTCTTTTTACAATCGGGAAAAGCTCGTCAATCTGGTCATAAAATAACTCAATGCCTGATTGAGTGTATTGTTCGGTTATTAGTTTGCGATCTTCTATGGATAACTTTTTCGCAGAAGCCTTTGCCATTTTTTCATCAAAATCATCAAATTCTCCCAGAGCATCAGATGTCGCCCCGTGTAAATTATTCTTTTTAGCCTTGCTTTGTATATATTCCGCATGCCTCATGGTAATGCCATAATTGGCATGGGCGTCTTTCCCCTGGATATTTACTGCCTTTACTATGCCAAAATTTATTCTTGGGCTTGGTATCTCAAAAGGTACAGAATCCCGTTCTGATATGCTTATGACAATATTTTTGTCTTTCAAGCTCTTATTTATCATAGCGACTGTTTCTAAATACGGCTTTGCCTTATCGAACAACAGGAAAAAACCATCCTTATCTTTATACACTCCTGCCATGCCATCTGTATTTAAGGCTTTATTTATCTCATCTATATTTTCATCACTCACGCCATCAACCTTAACAAATCCATAATAATCAGATAAAAACTCGCTAAGCGCAAGTTGAAGTTCTAATCTTATATTATTAACTTGCTCTAGAGTTAACGTGGATGGGAGCGCCAAACCTACTTCGTCGCCGCCTGTCCTGACAACGCCGCCTCTATATTGATTTAAAATGGCATTAGCCGCGCTAATAGTCAAAGGGATAAGCTTATCAATTATTTTTGGTATAAACACCTTATTAAAAACAGAGATTTTAGAAAAATCCCCATAACCTATAAAACACCCTGAATCTTTTTCCATGTAGTCTATTATCCAATTAACTTTTGTATCTTTTGATGAAGAAATAAAAGAATCTGGATTGGATTTAAATTGTTGGCGTACTTGTTTAACATTATCAATAGCCCGGGTTTCCAACTCGCCAAACTTTTTAGCCCGGATACGGGATAACTCCGTCCTTTGTCTTGCTTTATTTTGGACATCCTTACCAACTGGCCTAATTTCCCAATAACTGCCAAAGTCCATAAATTCAACGGTACCGGCTTTATTAAAACTAATGATATTAAAGGCTTCTTCCGGTATTAAAAACCGTAGCAAGCCGGACTTTTCCATTTTAACAGCTGCAGGGAATACATTTCCAAACATGCCTCTCTGATACAAGATACGTTCTGATAATTCATCAGGCGCTCCCTTATTAACTGCCTCTAGCCACTTTTCTTGATCAAAAACCCTAATGGCACCTTCATTAGTTGGTTGTAAGAGTAAAGTCATGCCTGGCTTAAACTTCTCTCTGTACTTTTCTGGAATTGTTAATCTGCCTTTAGAATCTATGGAAACTGTGTATTTTTCAGCTATGCTTTCTTCTTTAGCTGCGCCTTTTCCTAGTCCCCCTAGAACCTTTGCTGGTTTTTGATATGCTTCTTCCAGGTAAAGCTCCAAAAATTCTCCGGCTCCAATTAGTTTAACTTTGCTTCCAGTTTTGAAATCAACAAACTGTTGAAGCCCTTCTGGCATAAGTACGCGACCAGTTGCATCTAATTCAGCATAATAGGCTGACGCAAATATTTTATCAGGCACACTTTGTTCTTTGACTAAACTCAACCATTCTTCTTGGTCAAATATTCTGATAAGATTTTTATCTATGACTTGAAGTATAACCTTACCGCTTGATATGCGGCTTCTTAGTTCTGTCGGAATTCCGATCCTATATCCTTCATCTACAATTCTATTATATGTTCCAAAAAATGCTCTATGGCTGTCCCGAATCCTGATAATATTACTAGCTATTCCAGGCTCTTTAGGATGTTTAAACTCTGCTTCAAATTTTGTCTTTGGCCAAATTTCAATCTTATTGCCAACGCCTACTAGAACCACTTCAGAGTCAGCTTTGAAACCTGACAAGTCTTTTATTGCTCTTCCTATATTAAATCTGCCATCTCTAGTTAATCTATATTTTCCTTCTTGTGATTCAATCATGCTAATTACCCCGTATTCGTTTAGTCGTAAATCTACCTTGTTATTTTTTACTAGACGCCTAAACACAACAGGAAGCACTAAACGATATCTGTCTAGTTTCATTGAATATGTTCCCATAAAAGGCAGTCGGGCATCTGGACCAATAACAGCCACTTGCGTTATAGCAGCTTTAAACTCTGCCTCGGTTGAACTAGCTATAGCGCCTTCTTTAGTTAAAGATAAATAGTTATTTTTGTAGTATATATGAATAACGCTGGCTTCGTTCTGGCGAATTTCAATGGGGCCTTCAAACTGTTCTTTGAATCCAGTAGGAAGTATGGATTCTATCTGGTTCTGCTCTATTGGAGCTTTGCTAAGTAATACGGCTACTAAAAGAATAATAAATCTATGGAGCAAAGGCTCTCTTGTTTCAAGGCCTTTTAGAAATTCCCTATCCGCAAACCCCATAGGAGATCTTAGTTTCTCATTAAGCTCAGATATTAGCTCTTTTAATGGTTTTCTCTTCCCTGCTAATAAGTTTCTATAGTTCTCTTCATCTATAGTTGTCTTTGAATATGGAGAGATAACTACATAAGAGTAGTTGTTGTCTTTTAATAGCTTTGTTATGCCTTGTGTATGGAACCCTCCTGCTATTAGAGCTGTTAATTTAGGTTTACGAGTTTCTATTTCACTTATGGCGTTATTAAACATTGCCAGGTCTCTTTTATGGGCAAGTTCGTAGAAGTTCTCGAGGTCTGGTAGGTTTTTATCTATTAGGTCTGGGTTATAATTTATGAAAGAATCTATATTGTATTTTTGAAGGTTTTCTTTTAAGTAGCTTTCAAAGAATGTTACTTTAAAGCTATCCTTATCTTTAAAATAATATTCTAATTCTTCATTCGAGACTTTAAGGTTAAAGAAGCTTTCTAAGAAATGTATGTTCCTTAAGGCTTTAGTGAGGAGTTTCTGGTTAGGGTTGTCTGAGATAAGGTCTTTTATATCATAAGTGAGTTCTTCTATTTCATTAAAGAGCTTATTGGAATCAAGGGAGTTTATTTTGGTTAGATAATCTACAAATTGGGTTAAAGCAGGGTATTTATTTATATCTTCTTTTAAATGGCGCCTGGCTAATTCATCCAAATAGCTATAGAATGAGAATGGGGAGATTTTCTTATCTTTGAATAGAGATGCTTTTATTGATAATGACTTTATCTCAGATTTATTGTCCTTATCTTTTAAGATAGATTGGAGGATTGATAGGATCTCTTGAGATTCTTTTATAATCTTAGACTGGTCTATTGTCTTTTCAGCTTTGTAGGATTCTTTAAAGATATTGATATTCTTATATTTTATGGCCTGTCCAACTTCGTAAGTTGCCGAAGGTAACTTGCGAAGTTGGACATCTAATAGATATTCCAAGTATTTAGTAGTATCTAATTTAGATTCTTCATATTCAATTTCTTTGGAATCTAGGTCTAGTAGAGCTTTTGAATATATCTTTGGCTTTAGGTTATTTAACTCATCTTTTATTTGATTTATAAGATTCAGGGCATCTTTGGAGAACTTTATTATCTTATTGAATTCTATGATATGTTGGAAGTATATGTCTTTATCTTCTATGCCCCAGATAGGTAGATTAGGGAACTTTACTATAGATAGATACTCTTCTCCTGTAAGTTCTCCTGAGTTAACAAAGACTCGAGCGACTTTTTCCCTTACATCCTTATCTGGGAAGTTTGAGACAGATGATGTATCTACTAAGCCAGTTGCTCCTTCTGAACAAACTAAGTTAAGATCATAATCTTTAATTAGAATCTCTAAGATATTTGCTAAGTTAAGAGATGCTTCTGGGTTAGTGTGTAAATCCTGGATATGGATTATGGTTCCTTTTGGATCAGGAGGAGTGTAAGAATCTATTACTTTACCAAGAGTATCATTGATATATATATTAGCTATATCATTAATATAAGAAGCTTTTAAGCTAAGAGTAGAGTCTTTGTGATATATAGAATCTTTTATATTATTATTCTTTTTATGAGACAGAGCGTCTTTTATTGTTTCAAGGCTTTGTTCATTCTGGGAGCTTATGGTAGTCTGATCGACTTTTTTATTCTTAAATAGGCTTCGAGAAACGTATTGTTTTTTCTGGAGAGGGGTAAAGTCCGTTGCCCAGGCTATGTCATATGTAAGAAAAGCCGCTATAAGAACTGTTGATATTATCTTAATCCAGGGTTTATTCTGCCAGTCTAACATTTAGTCCTTCTTTCCTAATCAACATCCAGGGCATGTCTCTATGGTGAGATAGGCCTGCCATGGGAGAGAGGCCATATTCATTAAGAGGCAATGCCCCAGATATATTGTTAGAACATAATAATAAAGCCAGGTATTATTATTCATAATTACCTGGCTTATCTTGTTTAATATTGAGGTTCCCATGGCACAAGTACCTTGATTTGAGTGATTTTTTACTGATTTACCGTACTTCAGATACTTATAATTCTTTTATAAACTCTATCATTAGTATATACTATAAAGGGAGAAATGTCAAGGGAGGTAGGGAGCATGGGTCATTTGAAGCCTATGTTCCTTTATTTACTTTCTCAAGCAACTTACGTGCCTCCTTCTGGAGGATAACCATGGATGATTTTTAAAACAAACTGTATGGCTAAAAGCCATATTAACCAGAAAGAATAATTGACGTTTTACACCCTGCCCCGTACCTTTGTGGTATGGAGCTGTTAGGCCTCCTATGCGGCTGTGTGTTAGTTTCTTTAGAGTGGCGTCCCCACGGGGATTTGAACCCCGGTCGTCAGATCGAAAATCTGATGTCCTAGACCAGGCTAGACGATGGGGACAATGACCTATTCAACCTCGTAGGATACCTCCTTCGACTTCGCTCAGGACAGGTTCGGCAACTAAGAGGTTTGCTCTTCTTCTTTTTCTTCAGGGACTACGTGGGCGATGGATGAAACAGTATCGCCTGAATCAAGTTTTATTATATGCACGCCTTGCGCGCTTCTTCCTGTGGATCTTATATCTTTTACGCTCAAACGGACAATCATGCCCTTCTGGGTTATAACCATAAGCTCATCCTGGTCATTGACTATTTTAAGGCCTACTGCTGCGCCATTTTTATTAGTAACTTTTACGTTGATTATACCTTTGCCGCCGCGGGATTGCTTTCTGTATTCGCCTATTGCTGTGCGTTTTGCAAAGCCTTCAGAAGTAGCTGTTAAAACAGTGGAATCTTTTTTAGCTACTTCCATTGCAATGACTTTGTCTTTTTTGGCGAGTCTTATGCCTCTTACGCCTTTGGCGCCCCTGCCCATATCTCTCACTTGTTTTTCAGGAAAACGTATGGCCTTGCCTGAATGAGTTGCCATTAATATTTCTTGTGTTCCATCTGTCAGCGACACATCTATCAGTTCATCGCCCTCTTCAAGCGTAATGCCAATAATGCCACCTTTTCTTGGGTTCGAATAAGCCATGAGATCTGTCTTTTTAATAAGGCCGTTTTTAGTTGCCATGATAACAAAATTGTCTTCTTTGAATTCTTTCACTCTTACGTAAGAGGAGATGTTTTCACCTTGTTCGAGCTGCAACAGGTTTATAATTGCTTTTCCTCTTGCTGAACGGCTTGCCTGAGGGATTTCATAAACCTTAAGCCAGTGAACCCTGCCTTTATTTGTAAAAAACAATATGTACTCATGCGTGGACGCAATAAATAAATGCTCTACAAAATCCTCTTCTTTCATATCTATGCCTGTAACGCCTGCTCCACCCCGCTTCTGGCGCCTATAAGCGTCTACCGGCAGGCGTTTTAAATAACCCGCGTGGCTTATTGTAATAACCATGTCCTCTTCTTTGATCAGGTCTTCTATCTCAATATCCTCTACTTTTCCTACTATCTCGGTTCTTCGCTCGTCTCCATATTTCTTCTTTAATTCCAATGCTTCATCTTTAACTATTTCTAGAATCTTTTTCTCGCTTTTTAGAATTGCCTTATACATTTCTATCTTTTTTATAAGCTCGAGATATTCGTTTTCTACCTTATCTCTCTCAAGCGCTGTCAGGCGCTGCAACTGCATCTCTAAGATAGCCTGGGCCTGAACTTCGCTCAAATCAAAATTTTTCATCAAGGCAGCCTGAGCTGCTTTCGGATCCTTTGATTCTCTGATGATCTTTATGATCTGGGTCAAATGCTCTATCGCTATCTTAAGGCCTTCTAATATATGCGCTCTTTTTTCAGCTTTAGTGAGTTCAAATTGTGTCCTGCGCCGGACAATTTCTTTTCTATGCTTGACATATGCCTCGAGCATCTCCTTCAGGTTTAAAACCTTTGGCCTGTTGTCAACCAGGGCAAGCATGATAATGCCAAAGCTTTCTTCCATCTGGGTATGTTTATACAATTGATTCAGGATTATCTCTGCGTTCTGGTCGCGTTTTACCTCTACAACAATTCTCATCCCTTCTCTGTCAGATTCATCCCTGATATCGGAAATACCTTCTATCTTTTTATCCTGAACAAGGCCCGCCATATTTTCTATAAGTTTTGACTTATTTACCTGGTAAGGTATCTCTGTGATAATAATAGCTTCTTTGCCTTGTTTCTGTTGTTCAATACTCGCTTTGGCGTGTATTTTTAAAAGCCCTCTGCCTGTTTCATAAGCTCTTTTAATGCCTTCCTTGCCGCAGATAATACCAGCTGTAGGAAAATCAGGCCCTTTAACAATCTTCATCAGGTCTTTTATGCCAGTCTCAGGGTTAGCAATCAATTCTACTATCGCATCCACGATCTCGATTAGATTATGCGGCGGTATATTCGTTGCCATACCTACAGCGATTCCACTCGAACCATTTACCAACAAATTTGGAAGCCTGGATGGCAATACCGTTGGTTCTTCCAGAGTCTCGTCAAAATTAGGCGTAAATTTTACAGTATCTTTATCTATATCAGCGAGAAGTTCATCTGCTATAGCAGCCATACGACATTCTGTATATCTCATCGCAGCCGCAAAATCTCCATCAACCGATCCAAAATTTCCTTGGCCGTCTAATAAAGGGTACCTTAATGAGAAATCCTGAACCATTCTTACCAGAGAATCATACACAGCTGTATCTCCATGCGGGTGATATTTTCCAAGACATTCTCCCACTATCCTTGCGCATTTTTTGTACGGCTTTGTATGCTCTAATCCAAGATCCTTCATCGCATACAAAATTCTTCTATGCACAGGCTTTAAACCATCGCGCACATCAGGCAGAGCTCTTCCTACAATTACGCTCATGGCGTAACTTATATACGAGGCCTTCATCTCGTCTTCAATGTAAACAGGGATTACTTTTTCGTTTTGAGCGTACATTTTTTAAATATCCAGGTTCCTGACTTCTAATGCATGCTTCTCTATAAAAGCTCTTCTTGGCTCAACAGCATCGCCCATAAGAACTGTAAACATCTCGTTTGCCTCAACCGCATCCTCCATAGTAACTTTTAAGAGCGTGCGAGTTTCAGGATTCATCGTAGTTTCCCAGAGCTGTTCGGGATTCATTTCTCCAAGGCCTTTGTATCTTTGTATGGCAAGGCCTTTCTTGGCGATTTCTCTAACGTAATCAAGGCATTCTTTTAATGTGTTAAGTTCTTTTGCATCATATTCTTCTGATGTTATCTTGTATGGTTTTTTCTTTTCCTTGTCTTTCTCTTTTTTATCTCCAGGCGCAGAACATTCTTCTAAAATATCAAAACCTAATTTTTCTATTCTTTCAATGATCTTTTCCATATCTCTTGCCCCGTAAAATTCTATAACACCTAACGCTTTTTCATCTATCTCAACGTCTTTGCCAAGTTCTTTTTCTCTCTTAGCTACGGCCTTTGCCAGCTCATCATCATCATATAAAAATTGGGAGTTACCCTCCACTTTTATCATAAAAAGTGGTAGTTTTTTGGTCTTTTGATGTCTACAACATAGGTATTTTGATAATTCTGCTCCACGTTTTACTATTGACGAAGATAGCCTATCGTATTCTAACACTAACTGCAAAAGCTCTTTTAATGGATTGGCGGTAAAACTCTTTTTGTCGCTATTGCGGCCAAGAGTCAGGCCTTCTGTGCCTAATTCAAATAAAAACTCATTCATCTTTTTTTCTGTTTCTATATATTCTTCACGCTTGCCTCTTTTTACCTTATAAAGAGGCGGTTGGGCTATGTATATATGGCCTTTTTCTATCAATGGCTGCATATGTCTAAAGAAAAGCGTTAAAAGCAGTGTTCTAATATGCGAACCATCTACATCAGCATCAGCCATAAGTATAATCTTATGATACCTTAACTTTAAAAGGTTGAATTCTTCGCCTATGCCTGCGCCAAGAGCGCTTATAATAGTCCTAATTTCTTCATTGGACAGCACTTTGTCTAACCTTGCTTTCTCAACATTAAGAATCTTTCCTTTTATGGGCAGGATTGCCTGAAACCTTCTGTCCCTGCCCTGTCTTGAAGAGCCGCCTGCCGAGTCTCCTTCAACTATATAAATCTCGCAGATAGCAGGATCTGTTTCAGAGCAATCAGAAAGCTTGCCTGGTAATGCCATGGAATCCAGAGCGCCTTTTCTTCTTGTAAGCTCTCTCGCTTTTCTGGCAGCCTCTCTTGCCCTGGCTGCAAGGATAGCCTTTTCGATAGCCTTGTTTGCGACTGACGGGTTTTCTTCAAAATACGCTCCTAAAGAATCGTTAACAATAGAAGAAACAATGCCTTCTACTTCACTGTTGCCAAGTTTTGTTTTTGTCTGGCCTTCAAACTGCGGGTTAGGGACTTTCACGCTTATAACAACTGTCAAGCCTTCTCTTATATCCTCGCCTGAAATAGCTATGTCTGATTCCTTCAGCATCTTTTTATTTTTACAATATTGGTTTACAACCCTTGTAAGGGCCGATTTAAAACCGCTCAGATGAGTACCGCCCTCGATTGTGTTGATATTATTGACAAATGAAAATATATTTTCAGAATAGCCGTCATTATATTGAAGGGCTATCTCGCATGTAACATCATCTTTAGCGTTTTCAAAATAGATAACCTTTTTGTGAAGAGCTTCTTTATTTTTATTAAGATATTCTACAAACGATACGATGCCGCCTTCGAATTGAAACTCATTTTCCTTGTCGGACCGCTCGTCTATTATCTTGATCTTAAGGCCCTTGTTTAAAAATGCGAGTTCTCTGAGCCTGTTGGAAAGAGTCTCGTAAGAATATTCTATGGGGCAATTAACAAAAATTTCCTTGTCTGCTTTGAATGTAACTGTTGTACCTGTTGTTTTTGCCTTGCCCACCACTGTAAGTTTTGAAGCAGTCCTGCCTTTTTCATATTTCTGATGGTGGACTTTCCCATCCCTTTTTATCTCTACTTCAAGCCATTCGCTGAGCGCATTTACAACGCTTACACCAACGCCATGCAAGCCTCCTGACACCTTATAAGAACGGTGGTCAAACTTGCCTCCTGCGTGAAGCGTTGTGAGCACCACCTCGACAGCCGGCTTTTTCTCGCCTTTGTGCATATCTACTGGTATGCCACGGCCGTCATCTGCAACTGTAACGCTATTATCCACATGCACAGTCACAATGATATTTTTGCAATAACCCGCCATTGCCTCATCAACAGAATTGTCCACTACCTCGTATGCGAGATGATGAAGGCCTCTTGTGGAAATATCGCCTATATACATGGCAGGGCGTTTCCTTACCGCATCCACCCCTTCTAATACTTGTATAGTAGTTGCATCATACTTTTCTTGCTTTGGCATATATATTTTGTAGGGACAGGGCATGGTCCTGCCCCTACATTATCTCTCCCATTCTAAACCTGATATCTTTTATCTTTTCTTTACCTAAGGCTTTTTGCATCTTTAGCAGGGTGTTTTTCTTTTTTAAACTTAACATATAAAGCCATGTTGAGCTATCAACTTCTATCGTAAGAATATTTTTTTTAATTGCAACTGGCTTTGTGTGAGAAATCGCTTTTGCCTCAACTGCATTGTGCCATGCCTGCACAATTTCTTCTATTGAGCCATGGGTTTTTGTATCCAGTTTTTTTATTACCTGGCTTATTATAAGCCCTATTTCTTCTGGTTTTTTCCCTTTTTTTCTCGTCATAATGCCCTTGTTAAACAAGCTGCATTGGAAGCGCAAGATACAAAAACCAGTCTTCTATTCTTATCACAGCGGGCTTGTCCGGCCCAAAAACCTCCAGAGCTATCTCGTCTTGGGGAATAATTTTTAAAACATCCAGTATGTAATTCGGGTTAAAGCCTACTGTGATCTCCTGGCCTTTATAAACAGTGTCTATCTCTTCCCTGACTTCGCCTATGTTTGGGCTTGATTTTGAAACTACTATTTTATTTTTCAGGATCTCGAATTTGACAGACTGGGAATCCTGTGTTGTAAGCAGCGCCGCTCTTTTTATCCCGTCCAAAAATTGGCTTCTCTGTATCATTATTTTTTCCTGCGCCTCTTTAGGCACAACCTGTTCATGATTAGGAAAATCCCCTTCTATCAGCCTGGATATTATTGTTATATTTTTCAAATCAAACTTCACTTGGTTTTCACTGAACACAATCTTCACATCGCCTTCATCGCCCAGGATTCTGTTTAATTCATAAATGGTTTTTGACGGGATAATAACAGTTTTATTTAATCCGTCTTTTTCTATGTCTTTTTTTACAAAGCTAAGCCTTTTGCCATCTGTTGTAACTATTGTAAGATGTTTACCTTTAAATAAAAATAATGCGCCGTTTAAAACATACCTTGTATCGTCATGAGACATTGAAAAATGCGTCATATTGATCATGTTTTTTAAAACACTTTGTTTTATTACAACATTTGGTTCGTCTTTAAATTCCGGCAGTTTAGGAAATTCTTCTTTTGGCAAACCTATTATTTTAAAAAAACACTTGCTGCATTTTATAACCATTGAATTATTTTTCATTGTGCTGATAGATATATCCTCATCAGGTAGTTCTTTTATAATATCATTAAATCTTTTAGCCGGGATAGTTATAGCGCCTTCTTCTTCAACATCTGTCTCGAGTGATGAAGACATACCTATATTAAGGTCTGTGCTTGTTAAAACTACCTTGTTTTTTTCCGCTTCTATTAAAATATTTGAAAGTATTGGTAAACTATTCTTTGAAGATATTATATTTTGAACGTGTTGTATGTTTTTTAAAAATTCCTGTTTGAGTATTTTTATTTTCATTATATCTCCCTATTTTCTATTATCTAATTCAATTAAAAATAGAAGAATTAGATAGTAAGCATTGTGGATAAGTTGAAAAGATTGAAACCCAAGTTTACTATTATAGTTATGAAATAAAAATAATCCACAAAAAAATAAAAATAATCCCCATTATCAACTTTTTATGTCCAACATCAGTTTTTGTATCAGGTTTTTCATATTACGGTTCTTTTTTAAATCAGAATCTATTTTTCCAAACGCGTGTATTACTGTTGAATGGTCTCTTCCGCCAAAATGCTCCCCTATCTCCGGCAATGTAAGGTCTGTCATTTCTCTTGCCAGGTACATGGCCACGTGCCTGGGATAGGCCACCTGCCTGGTTCTTTTTTTTGTTTTCATATCAGAGAGTTTTATGTCAAAATACTCAGCCACCTTTTTTTGAATAAGCTCCATAGTAATTTTTTTAGAACCTCCTGAGCCTGTATCTTTTAGGATATCTTTAGCGAGCTCCATAGTAATTTTTTTATTCTCCAAAGCAGAATATGCGATTAGTTTTATAAGAGCGCCTTCCAGCTCCCTTATATTGGTTGTTATATTTTCCGCGATAAAATAGAGTATATCATCCGGAAGCTTTGAGCCGTTACGTTCCGCCTTTTTTTTAAGTATAGCTACGCGGGTTTCAAAATCTGGCAGCTCGACATCTGTAACAAGGCCCCACTCAAACCTGGAAATAAGCCTTTCTTCTAAACCCGGGATTGTTTTGGGGGCGCGGTCGCTGGAAAGGACTATTTGTTTATGGCCGTCGTAAAGCGCGTTGAATGTATGAAAAAATTCTTCCTGGGTGGCTTCTTTGCCGGCTATAAAATGTATATCATCTATCAAAAGCACGTCCACGCTTCTATATTTTTCCCGGAATTTCTGGGTGGTCCTCGTTTGTATACCGTTTATAAGCTCGTTTGTAAAGCTTTCGCTCGTTGTGTAAAACAATTTCAGGCCCCTGTGCATTTCTGATATATAATGGCAGGCTGCTTGCATAAGATGGGTTTTGCCAAGCCCTACCCCGCCATAAATAAATAGAGGATTATATGCCTTTGCAGGCGCTTCTGCAATGGCAAGCGTTGCCGCGTGCGCAAAACGATTCGAAGAGCCTACGACAAAACCTTCAAAGGTATATTTTGGGTTTAGATAAAAAGGTTTTTTCTGAACAAGTTTTTCAGGAGGCGCAACCTGCGCCTGGTTTGCTGGGCTGGTTGTTTTCTGCAGGGCCTCTTCTTTTATATCGAAAGCCACAGGCAAAACCTTGCCCAATGTTTTTAATATGGAGATATTCAGTATATCTCTGTAGTGGTCATAGATCCAGTCCTTGAAAAAATTAGAAGGAACTTGGATAACTATGCTATCGTCTGTCACAGAAACAAGTTTTGCCTGGGTGAACCAGTTTTCAAAAGCCTGTTCCCCTATTTCCTGCTTTATGTATTCGAGAATTTTATCCCAGAGATTAGCTAAATCAAAAGACATAATCTATCCACAATTTTTCCACATTATAACAATCCTTCGTTTTCTTTTCAAGATAAATCTTTTTGGGTGTCAAGCTGCGACATGATAATGTAAAATAAATTGTACGCTTTTAGCTTCAAAGTTCTTTGAAAACCAATAAAAATGGCATACCATTAATGGTTGTTAAACACAATGAACCATTAACCGGGCTTTTCAGCCCAGGGAGGTA
>Ga0209211_10001794_pt1 | contig 39038 bp, 35 predicted proteins | sample RifGroA2_FD_183992 | JGI IMG/M metagenome (GOLD analysis project Ga0209211, IMG submission 183992) | Groundwater microbial communities from Rifle, Colorado, USA - Groundwater A2 (SPAdes) (version 2) | ecosystem: Environmental > Aquatic > Deep subsurface > Groundwater | place: Rifle, Colorado...
GCAATATCACTGGCATCGAAGCGGGTAATGGTGGTGATACCACTCTTGCCGGCCAGGAGATTGGCCCAGCCACTGCTCACATCGTTACCAACCGGGGACACATGGCCCAGACCGGTTACTACTACTCTGCGTTTTGACACAGGGTATCTCCGCAAAAAGAGGGAGGGAATCTCCCGATAGTCCTGAAGTGCGCCCAGCATGGCAGGCCATGATATCAAACGCACGTTTCAGAGCCACTACAGCAAAAGACCTCTGCAGGCGAGCCAAGGCTACACCGGCAGAGGTCCTGGTAAGCCCCGGGGGGATTACTTGTTCAGGTGAGCCGTAACGTAGTCAACTGCTTGCTGAACGGTAGTGATTTTCTCGGCATCTTCATCCGGAATTTCGCACTCGAACTCTTCTTCCAGTGCCATCACCAGTTCAACGGTATCCAGGGAGTCGGCGCCCAGATCGTCAACAAACGAAGAGTCGATTTTAACTTCGGCTTCGTTCACGCCCAGTTGCTCGGCAACGATCTTTTTAACGCGCGCTTCGATGTTTTCCATTTGTTTAAATCCTTTACCTTTCTGTGTACGGGACAACAAAACCCCGCCATTCTACAAAAAAAACCTGCCCAAGCCTACCGCAGTCACATCATTGCCATGATATTGGCCACGAATCGGCAGTCAGTCCGGCTTTTGACCCGCCAGCATGCTCATGCTGCACTGGCAAAAACCACAAAACTATTCGTTGCCGTTGCCGCTTACGGCATCAGCATGCCGCCGTTTACGTGCAGGGTCTGGCCTGTCACGTAAGCCGCACGGCTGGATGCCAGAAAATCGACGGCATCGGCGATGTCCTGTGCCGCGCCCAGGCGACCCAGTGCAATCTGTTGTACCAACGCCTCACGCTGAGCTTCCGGCAGCGCGCGGGTCATGTCGGTATCGATGAAGCCCGGTGCCACGCAGTTGACGGTAATGCCGCGACTGCCGACTTCGCGTGCCATCGACTTGGTGAAGCCCATGATGCCGGCCTTGGCGGCCGCATAGTTGGCCTGACCGGCGTTGCCCATCGCGCCAACCACCGACGCGATGTTGATGATGCGGCCCCAGCGTGCCTTCATCATGCCGCGCATCACCGCCTTGGACGTCTTGAATACCGACTTCAGGTTGGTATCCATGATTGCATCCCAGTCTTCGTCCTTCATGCGCATCAGCAGGCCGTCGCGGGTGATGCCGGCGTTGTTCACCAGAATCGCCACATCGCCGTATTCCTTGCTGATGGTGTCGACCAGCGCGTCGATGGCACCGTCTTCACCGACGTTCAGCACCATGCCGACACCGCCCCACTGCGCCAGGCGCTCGCCGATGGCGGCGGCGCCGCCTTCGGAGGTGGCGGTACCGATCACCTTGGCGCCGGCGGCAGCCAGCGTATCGGCGATGGCAGCACCAATGCCGCGCGAGGCGCCGGTAACCAGCGCAACTTTACCTTGCAAACTCATTGTCTCTCTCCTGCCCGGCCGGCCGCATGCGGCCAACCTTATGTCTTTACGCCAGCTCGGCGCGAGCGGCTTCCAGCTTGGCGGCATCGGTCAGCGCGTGGCAGTTCACGTTGCCGTCGATACGCTTGGCGAGACCGGCCAGCACCTTGCCCGGGCCGCATTCGGCCATCAGCACGATGCCACCGGCAGCCAGCTGCTGGATGGTTTCGGTCCAGCGCACCGGACGGTACAGCTGACGCGTCAGCGCGTCACGGATCTGGTCGGCGTCGCCATAGGCGGCAACGTCGGCATTATGCAGCACCGGAATCTGCGGCGAGCTGATCTGGATCGTGGCCAGTGCCGCGGCCAGCTTGTCGGCGGCAGGCTTCATCAGCGAGCAGTGCGACGGTACCGACACCGGCAATGGCAGCGCGCGCTTGGCACCCTTGGCCTTGCACAGCTCCATCGCGCGCTCCACCGCAGCCTTGTTGCCGGCAATTACCACCTGCCCCGGCGAATTGAAATTCACCGGTTCCACCACTTCGCCCTGTGCCGCTTCGGCACAGGCGGCGCGGATGTCGTCATCGGACAGGTTGAGGATCGCGGCCATCGCGCCCTCGCCGGCCGGTACCGCATCCTGCATCGCCTCGGCGCGCAAGCGCACCAGCTTCACCGCATCGGCAAAGTCCAGTGCCCCGGCAGCCACCAGCGCGCTGTACTCGCCCAAGCTATGGCCGGCGAGGGCAACAGGCAAGGCACCGCCTTGCGCCAGCCAGGCACGGTAAGTGGCCACACCGGCGGCCAGCATCAGCGGCTGGGTATTGACCGTGGCGTTGATCGCCTCCGGCGTCCCCGCCTGCAGCATTGCCCACAGGTCTTCACCCAGGGCGGCCGAGGCTTCGTCAAATGTCTGTTTTACTACCGGCAGGTCGGCAAAGCCGTCCATCATTTTCAGGCTCTGCGAGCCCTGACCGGGAAAAAGAAAGGCAAACGCCATCTCGGGGTCTCCTTTTGAAACGGGGTGAATGATGACCGCTTGCTGCGATTTATGCAAAAGAAACTGTCAAACGCTCGTATGATCGCCGCAGTTCACTGCAGCTAGACGATGTTTTGACAGTTTCGTAGCGCAAGGCGCGCGACAGGCGATCACCTGTCGCGCACAGCACCTTAGAAGCGCAGCAGCACCGCGCCCCAAGCAAAGCCGCCACCGATACCTTCCAGTAGCACAGTCTGGCCGCGCTGGATGCGACCATCGCGCACCGCGCAGTCAAACGCCAGCGGAATGGAGGCCGCCGAGGTATTGCCCTGCTCCGGCAAGGTGACGATCACCTTGTCCATGGACAGCTTCAGGTGTTTCGCGGTGGATTCGATGATGCGCAGGTTGGCCTGATGCGGCACCAGCCAGTCGACATCGGCTTGCGCCACGCCGGCTTCGTCCAGCGTTTTTTCCGCGATATCGGACAGTGCCTTGACCGCGAACTTGAACACGGCCGGGCCGTCCATGTGCAGGTAAGGCATGCCCTGGATCTTGCCGCCGGCGATCTGCGCCGGGGTATTCAGGATGCCCTGGTAGCGGCCGTCGGCGGCCAGCTTGGCGTGCAGCAGGCCCGGTTCGTCCGACGCTTCCAGCACCATGGCGCCAGCGCCATCGCCAAACAGCACGCAGGTACGGCGGTCGTCCCAGTCCAGAATGCGGCTCATCAGTTCGGCACCGACCACCAGCACCTTCTTGGCCATGCCGGCCTTGATATAGTTGTTGGCGGTCACCAGCGCGTACATGAAGCCGGCGCACACGGCCTGCACGTCAAACGCAGGAATGCCCGGCACGCCGAGCTTTTCCTGCAGGATGCAGGCAGTACTGGGGAACACCATGTCCGGCGTGGTGGTGGCGACGATGATCAGGTCCAGCTCGCTGGCCTCGATACCGGCGCTTTCAATAGCCTTGAGCGATGCCAGATAGGCCAGGTCACTGGTCTTCTGGTCATCGGCAGCGATGTGGCGCGCACGAATGCCAGTGCGAGAGACAATCCACTCGTCACTGGTTTCGACACGTTCAGCCAGCATCGCATTCGTCATCAGTAGTTCCGGCAGGTAGCTGCCGGTACCGAGAATGCGGGAATAGGTCATGCGCTGTCTTTAGCTTCTGACTCGGATTGCTTGATATTTTGTAATTGAACGGCAACCCGGTCTGCAATGTGACCAATCACGTTGGCGCGAACTTCCTCGCAAGCCTGCTCCAGCGCGATACGAAATCCCAGCGCGTCAGTTCCACCGTGGCTTTTCACCACGATTCCCCGCAGCCCCAGAAAACTGGCGCCATTGTAACGACGGGGATCCACACGGGCCTTGAACAGCTTGAGCACCGGCATCGCGGCCAGGGCACACAGCTTGGTCCACCACGTGCGGGCAAACTCTTCGCGCAGGAACGTAGAAATCATGTGCGCCAACCCCTCGGAGGCTTTCAGCGCAACATTACCGGTAAACCCGTCGCAGACTACCACATCTACCGTCGATTTGAAGATGTCGTTGCCTTCAACGTTACCGTAGAAATTCAGGCCGGACTCGCGCAGCAGCTCTGCCGCACGCTTGATCGACTCGGTGCCCTTGATGTCCTCGGAACCGATATTCAACAAGCCGACGCTTGGATTCGTCCGGTGTTCGAGGCTGGCCACCAGTTCGGAGCCCATGATGCCGAACTGCAACAACTGCTCCGGCGAGCAATCGATGTTGGCACCCAGATCCAGCACGCAGGTATTGCCCTTGATGCCGGGCATCATCTTGGCGATGGCCGGGCGGTCAATACCGGGAATGGTTTTCAGGACGAATTTGGCCGTCGCCATCAGCGCGCCGGTGTTCCCTGCGGAAACCGCTGCCTGCGCCAGGCCTTCTTTGACCAAATTGATCGACACCCGCATCGACGAGTCTTTCTTGTTCTTCAGTGCCAGCTGCGGCGACTCGTCCATCCCCACCACTTCGGAGGCATGACGAACCGTGATGCGCGCGCGCACGGAAGCCGGCAGTGCCATCAGCTCGGCTTCGATTGCCGCCTGATCGCCTACCAATACAAGATTGACATCGGGAGTGTCGCTAAGGAACTGGACAGATGCAGGGACAGTGACCTTGAGGCCAACGTCACCGCCCATTGCATCGACCGCTACGGTGATAGTCATCAACGTGACACGGTAGTTAACCTACCTGTTGTTATGAAGGTAAGGATAATAGTAAGGAACGATTACTCGCCCTTGGCCTTCACAACCTGACGACCACGGTAGAAGCCGTTCGGGCTGATGTGGTGACGCAGGTGGGTTTCACCGGTAGTCGGCTCTTTAGCGAGCGACGGAGCGGTCAGAAAATCGTGTGCGCGGTGCATGCCACGCTTGGACGGGGACTTTTTGTTCTGTTGAACAGCCATGGTCGACTCCTAAGGATTCAAGTTAAACGTTCAGGACTTGGATTGCTTCAACACCGCCAATACCGCAAACGGATTAGGCTTGTCAGCCTTGGCGCGCTTCAGTTCTTCCGTGTCGCAGTCGTCGTGCATCAACGACAGCGGCAAGCCCATGATAATTTCGTCTTCGATCAGTGCGATAACGTCGAAAGTTTCTTCCGCCAGAATGGCGTCCAGTTCGTCATCGGCCTCTACCGCTGCTTCCAGCTTGTCCTCGCGGGAGAACAGGGTAATCACACCCCCTGCTTCCAGTTCGAACGGCATCGGCGTCAGGCAACGCTGACATTCAACGCTGAGCGTGGCAGACAGACGGTAACGCAGCGAGGGTCGCAGCAGACGGTCCTGAAAACCTTCCACTTCGAATTTCACCACGCCAGCATCGGATGCCAGCAGCTCATGTACGCGCTCGGCGAGCGTCGCAACCGGCCGTTCGTTTTGCAACGAAGCGCCATCGCGGGCAAACGCGAGCGGATCAATCAAAATCGGGTTAGACATAAACCCGGCATGATATTATCAGCGCCATCACTTTGTCAAAACAAACCAGCATACTGACTGCGGCAGCGGCGGCAACAAGCCATTGATGCAACAGACAGCCTGCACCCTCTTTACCACGGATGACCGACATGCAGATCGTGCTTGCCTCTACCTCTCCTTACCGCCGCGAAATCGTGGAACGCCTCGGCCTGCCGGTCACCGCCGTGGCGCCGGTGTGCGACGAAACCCCGCTGGCGGGCGAAACCGCGCTCGACACCGCCGTGCGCCTGGCGCGCAGCAAGGCGATGTCGCTGGCCGAGCGCTTCCCGGAGGCGCTGATCATCGGCGGCGACCAGGTGGCGCTGCTCGACGGCCAGCAAATCGGCAAGCCCGGCAGCTTCGAAAACGGCGTGGCGATGCTCAAGTGGATGAGCGGCCGCACCGTGGTGTTTCACTCCGCGCTGGCGCTGTACAACAGCAAGAGCGGCCACATGCAGGAAGACGTCGGCATCACCCGCGTCACCCTGCGCCAGCTGACCGAGCAGCAGATCCGCAACTACCTGACGCGCGAGCCGGACGCCCTCAACTGCGCCGGCAGCGCCAAGAGCGAGACCCTGGGCGGCGCGCTGCTGCAAAAGGTGGAAGCCGACGACCCCAACGCGCTGATCGGCGTGCCGCTGTTCGCGCTGGTAAGCATGCTGCAAAACGAAGGCGTGGAGATCCTGTGATGGCCGGCACCCTGTATCTGATCCCCACTCCGCTGGGCGAAGGCGACACCCCATGGCTACCCGAGGGCGAGCGCGCCCGCGTCACCCACATCAGCCATTTTGTAGTGGAGGCGGAAAAAACCGCGCGTAAACACCTGAAGCAGCTGGGCGTGAGCACGCCGATCCGCGAGCTGGTGATGAACACGCTGAACGAGCACACCAAGCCGGCGGAAGTCGCTGCGCTGCTGGCACCGTTGGCCGCAGGGCTGGACGTGGGACTGGTGTCGGAAGCCGGCTGCCCGGCGGTGGCCGACCCCGGCGCGCAGCTGGTGGCGCTGGCGCACGAGAAAGGCTATCGCGTCGAGCCGATGATCGGGCCGTCGTCGATCCTGCTGGCGATGATGGCCAGCGGCGCCAACGGCCAGTGCTTCGCCTTCCACGGCTACCTGCCGGTGGACGTCGCCGAGCGCGGCAAGGCAATCAAGGCGCTGGAAGCGCGCTCCCGGCAGAACAACGAAACCCAGCTGTTCATCGAGACGCCGTACCGCAACAACGCGCTGCTGCAACAACTGCGCGACACGCTGGCGCCGGCCACCCGCCTGTGCGTGGCCGCCGACCTGACCGCGCCGACGCAGACCATCGTCAGCCGGCTGGTGAAGGACTGGCCGAAGGAGGCGCCGGACTTTCACAAGCGCCCGGCGATCTTCGTGATCCACGCTGCCTGATAACAAAAGGTTGGCCGCAACGCTTGCGGCCAACCTTTGTTCAGACGCGACAACAAGTAGCACCAGCGTCCCTTAGTCGGGCCCGCCGCCGTGCCGTTGCAATTCCCGACACACCGCCTCGGCCAGCTCCTCCAGATCAAACACCCCGCACAAGGCAGCCCGCTCCGGCGCCCCGACTGCGGCGGAACTGCCCGGATAGTCATCACTCTCGCCCTGGCGCCGCAATTCGTACTGTAGCGCCGCCAGCACCACCTGCTGCAGTCCGTCGTCCGTCATCCCGACTCCTCCATCCGACACCCATCACACCCTGACGCTAAACGGCCGGCGATCCCAGCACCGCTGCCAGCGCCTGTTGCTGTGCCGCCGTCAGCCGATCTGCGGCCAATCTTGCCGTCGCCGCGCCCAAGGCGCAGTACAGCGCGTCGTCCGTCGCCGACAGCCCCTGTCGATGGCGCGCCACGGTGCCGGCATCGCCACGTGCGATCGGGCCGGTCAGCGCCGCCGCCGGCCCCAGTGCCAGGGTATTTTCCAGCGTTTGTCGCATCAGCCCGCCCAGCACCGCGGCAGCCACCTCGTCCGTCATGCCGGCCTGCGCAGCCACCCGCGCCGCCAGATCGTGCAGTGTGACCAGGTAGTTGGAGGCAATCGACAGCGCGGCGTGGTAGGCCGCCTTGCCGCCCGGCGCCAGCACGAACGGTACGCCGCCGATGTCTGCGGCCAAGCTTTGCAACAACGGCAAGGCCGCCGCGTCACCCTCCAGCGCGCAGCGGGTGCCGGCAAAGCTGGCCACCGCGCGCGCCGGATCGGCAAAGGAAAACGCCGGATGCAGGCTGGCGCAGTGCACGCTCTGCGCCGCCAACGGCGCCAGCAAGGCCGCTTCGCCGACACCGCTGGCGTGACACACCACGCTGCCGGCGGCAATCACCCGCGCCGCCGCCAGATCGGCCGCCACGCCAGCAATCTCGCCGTCCGGCACCGCCAGCAGGGTGATGTCGGCCGCCGGCAAGGCAGCCAGATCCGTCAGCGCCACGCCATCGCCAACAAAGTCGCGCGCCGCCAACGCCGACGCCTGGCTGCGGCACAGCAGCGCACCGATGCGGTAGCGGCCGCTGGCGTGCGCCAGCCGCGCCACGCTCTTGCCCAGACGCCCGCCGCCGACAATATTGAGAGAAGTCATCTCGCCCCTTTCTTGACACCCGCCAGCACTGCGGTGACGATGGCATCGAATTTCAAAGGACACCCGCTCATGCCATTTTTCCTGTTCGTTTCTGCATTCGTGGTGCTGCTTTTCTACGGCATCCTGCTCTACAACGGCCTGGTGCGCCTGAAGCACGAGGTCAGCAAGAGCTGGGCCAATATCGACGTGTTGCTGAAACAGCGCCACGACGAGATCCCCAAGCTGGTCGATGTCTGCCGCCACTACGGCCAGTTCGAGCAGGACACCCTGACACAGGTGATGGAAGCGCGCGCCGCGATGTCGGAGGCCGCCCGCGCCGGTAACGTTGGCCGCATCGGCGAACTGGAAGGTCAGCTGCGCGGCCTGCTCGGCCAGATTTTCGCGGTGGCCGAAGCCTATCCGGAATTGAAGGCCGATGTGCAGTTCAGCCACCTGGCGCAGCGCATCAGCCAGCTGGAAGACGGCATTGCCGATCGCCGCGAACTCTACAACGAAGCGGTCAATAACAACAACGTGCGCATTGAGCAATTCCCCGACGTGTTCGTCGCCAACCTGTTCGGTTTCCGCACTGCACGCGCGCTGCGTTTTGCCGAAGCGGAAAAACGCGACGTCGACGTCAAGGCGCTGTTCGAACGCTGAACCACACCACCATGACCCTGCTCGCGGCGCTGCAACAGCGCTACGCCTCGCTGCTGCCCTACCTGTTGCTACCCCTGCTGGCCTGGCAACTGGACGAACTGCCGCCGCGGCTACTGCCGGCGGCCGGCGCCCTGTGCGGCGTGGCGCTGTGGCTGCACTTCTACCGCCAGTACCGCCATGTGGCCGACACTCCGACCACCACCTCGCAGGCGGCGGCACAGGGCTATTGCGAATGTTTTGGCGAGGCCGCGGCGCTGGACGGCCCGCCGCTGGTGACCCCGTTTGGCGGCATGCGTTGCGTGTGGTACCAGGCGGAACGGCGTCCGAACGGTCGCCAGCAACGCCCGCAGCGCAGCGAACGCCTGTGCAGCGACGACTCGTTCCGGCTGCTGGACCGGCGCGGCGAGATCATCGTGCAACCGGCAGGCGCGAGCATCGAGGCCCGCCACCAGCGCAGCTGGCATGACGGCGACGACGTGCTGAGCGAGCGCTGGATCGCCATCGGCGACCCGCTGTACGCGCTGGGCGAGCTGCGCAGCCTCGGCGGCCAACCGGACCGGCAAGCCTTCCGTGACGACCTGCAACTGACGCTGAACGAATGGAAACAAGACCCGGCGCAACTGCTGCGCCGCTTCGACCAGAACGGCGACGGCACGCTCAGCAGCGAGGAGTGGGAACACGCGCGCCAGACCGCCCACGGCGAGGTTGGCCGCAATCACCGCGCGCTGGCCGCCATCCCGCTCAGCCACCACCTGCAACGCCCCGCCGACCGCCGCCCCTTCATCATCAGCTGGCGCTCGCCACAGGACACCGCCGGTGCACTGCGCCGGCTGGCGTGGAGCCACGCCGCCTGCGCGCTGCTGGCGACGCTGTGGCTGGTGCGCAGCGGCTAGCGGCCAAGCCCCCTGGCCCGCCCGGATGCCACTTTGCTCTCCACAAGGTCAGGCAAGGCAGAAGGCAGTTTCTTTCCAGAAAGCAGCGGCGACAGCGCTTACCCGTCGCGGGCTTGATCTTCAAGATGATTTTTTGGAGAGGCATTACGCGCGCCGTGGCGCCTTATACCCAGATGCTGACTGGCAGAGGGCAATCTACATTGAATTCAGCAACTTGCAGACAGGACGGCGTGATTAGCCAACAGACAAAGAAGGGCATTTGACGGGCGATTATCGCGGAGATGGCCGCAGCCGCCTCGGAAAACAAAAAAGCCCTTGATTGCTCAAGGGCTTAGATGTTGGTCTGGCGGAGAGGGAGTCCGCCATGACCGCTTCTATCCGATTCCAATGACACCCAGAAACACCTTTATTCTACAAGCTTTTCAGACTATCTTACTTCCAGTAAGTACCAGCGATGGATACCAAAATCCACGCCAAATGTATGGGCTGGTGTATGGGCTCAAAGGTATGGGCTGATGCGATATCAGTGGAGGCTGGAATGGGGGTGCTGACAAGCAAGACCGTTGAGAAGCTGGCGAAGGCCGCCATGGCTGGTCTGACCAATGACGGCGACGGCCTGTACTTCAAGGTTGGCAAGACCGGTGGAACGAGCTGGATCTTCCGTTTCAAGATTGCCGGCAAGAGCCGGGACATGGGGTTGGGCCGTTACCCCGAGGTTGGCCTGGCCGAAGCCCGCGACAAGGCCACCGAAGCGCGCAAGCTGTCCAAGGCCGGTACGGATCCACTGGCCGTTCGCGATGCTGAGCGGGAAACACAGCGTATTACCCGGCAGGCAGAGGCCGCCCGTGCAGTGAGCTTCAGGGAGGTTGCCTCCGCCTATATTGCAGCCCACCGGGCCGGCTGGAAAAATGCCAAGCATGCCCAGCAGTGGGAGAGCACGCTCGCCACCTACGCCCATCCGACCATTGGTGCACTACCACCACAAGACGTGACTACTGGGCATGTGCTGGAAATCCTCCAGCCAATCTGGACGACCAAACCCGAAACCGCCAGTCGCGTACGCAACCGTATTGAGCTGGTGTTGGATGCTGCCAAGGCCCGCAACCTGCGCCAAGGCGAGAACCCGGCACGCTGGCGTGGCCACTTGGACAAGCTGTTACCAAAACGCTCCAAGGTACGTGTTGTAAAAAGCCATGCCGCCATGGCTTGGGGAGAGCTACCAACCTTCATGGCCGAGCTGGCGAAGCAGGAGGCTCTCAGCGCGCGTGCCTTGGAGCTGACGATCCTGACCGCCTGTCGCACCTCTGAAATCCTGAACGCAACCTGGGGCGAGATCGACCTGAACTCACGCACCTGGACGATTCCCTCCGAACGGATGAAGGCCGGTAAGGCGCATCGCGTCCCGCTGTCGGATGCTGCCATGGGTATGCTGGACCGAGTTCCACACTTAGAGGGGGCGGACTATCTGTTCCCCGGTACCAAGGACGGCAAGCCGCTCTCCAACCAGGCAATGACCATGACCCTGCGACGCATGGGTAAGGGGCACCTGACCGTGCATGGCTTCCGTTCTACCTTTCGCGACTGGGCGGCCGAATGCACCCCTTACCCGCGAGAGGTCTGTGAGCTGGCCTTGGCACACCGGATTGCCGATGGGGCAGAAGCCGCCTACTGGCGCAGCGATATTTTCGAAAAACGGCGCGCGTTGATGGAGGACTGGGCGAGGTATGTTCTGCCAGCGGACAACACAGCCCAAAGCAACCAGTCGTGTACCTGATTGGTTGACCTCCAATAAATCTCAGCTTGGTGACACATGGACGAATTTGAAGATATCAAAGCCCCGGTTGTGTTGGCTGCTCTGGAACGGTTTGGTTATGACCCTGCGCTTGCGAACTTTGGGGCGACGGCAACTATGCCGCTGTTACTGAAAGGGCTGTACGACCATCACCCAGAAAGTCCGGAGGGAGGGGCAGTGGCGGACGAAGTGGGGAGGCTGCAAGACTCAATCAGCGCATTAAGCAGGACTCTCGATGCGGACCAGCGCAGCCAGTTGGACAAAATAGTTGTCGAATTCTTTTCCCTGACCGCAGCCCTGGCCCTCCCTTATATCGAGGAAAAAGATAATCGTAGACAAGGGCAGCGGAACGCCAGCAGTAGTAAGAGGCGAGGCGAGGCTCGGGCACTGGCGGAGCTGATTGCAGAAGAAGCCTGGAAAAAGGATCCCACCATCCGGCTTCTGGAAATGTGCAATAAATTGTGGGTGCTACTGGTCGACAAGGGCTATGAGGACGTGCGACCGGAGACGATAGCGGGTATCAGGGCGTGGATTCGACATATTGTGCCTGAAAGTGCCAGCAAGCCGGGGAGGCCGAAAAAGAAAGAAACGAAAAAAGAAAAATAATGTGGGGCTAGAGATAATCAGATTATCTCTAGCGTCAGGAATTTTTCCCATTTTCACTATGGGGGAAGCTAGCCACTCCACACCGCGCCTGTGTGCGCCAAGGAGATATGGCAATGACTACCACTTTCCACCCCCATCCCCGCCGCATCATGCGTCTGCCGGAAGTTTTGGCTGTTACCGGCTTCGGCCGTGCCTGGATCTATCACCTGATGAGCTTGGGCCAGTTCCCCAAGGCCCGCCGCATTGGGGCTCGGGCAGTCGGCTGGGACAGCGAGGCCGTCAAGGTCTGGGTCGAGGCTCGTCTGGAGGGTCAAGCATGAACGCCCATACCGATGCGGAAACTATCCGCGCACATATTGAAGCCTTCCTCAAGCGTCTGCTGCGCCTGCGAGAACTGTACGACCGGGTAGCGGACTCACGGGCGGTTGTCATCTTTGATAAGGACGCGGCTGGCATCCTGACAGGCTACATGGATGCCTACACCCGCACTACGAATGACCTGACCACGATGGATGAGCAGCAACTGCCCGCTGCTCTTTCGGATCTGCACCGCCGCGCCGCAGAGGTAGAGAGACTGCTGAGTTCAGGCCGAGTCGAGATCATCGCAAGACGGTCGGAAGGTGACACCAGCAAGGGGAGCGGCGACATATGACTACCCGTGTTATCAAGTACACCTATTTTTCGGATGCCAGGGGGCGGGCGTTGCAAGAGCGGGAAACGACCTTTCCCGAGCTCTGCACCATGCTGGAAGAGATCCCCCCGTGCGACAAGAAAGCCGCTCCATTGATTAAATTGGCGACCTTTACAGGCCAGCCAAATGATAATGGCTGCCGGCGCTATGACGCAGCGATGACAGCAATTACGGGGATCGAGGGCGACTATGACGAGGGTGACGTAACACCCGAAGACGCACACGAGCGTCTGGAGCGTTACAACCTGTCAGCCGTGATCGTCACCACGCACAGCCACACGCCTGATCGTCCGCGCTGGCGGGTGCTGGTGCCACTGGCGCGTGATCATCTGCCTCAAGACCGGGAACGACTGGCGGCGGGACTTAACGGGGCACTGGGGGGCATTCTGGCTAGGGAGTCCTTTACCATGAGCCAGTCGTTCTACATCGGGCGGCCGCCGAATGGTGAATACAAGGTACTGCCCACGAGCGGGGCCGTCTACCTTGATGAATGGCCAGCGCTCGACGCAAGCGCGATCTACAAGAACGGGGCAGCCCCTGGCGCAGCATCTGGCAGCTACGACATAGTTGCAGGCGAGGATGACGAAGACTCTGAGCTGCTGGAGATGGTGCCCGCGAAACCCGGCTCCATGGAGGAGCTGCTGGAGGCGCTACAACAAGGTGAAGACGTGCATGGCAGCTCATTGCGTCTTGTCGGGCAACTGGTTGGCCGTGGTGCTGATGATGACACTATCCGGCTGGTGTTCTCTGCCGTAGCGTACGACGTGGCCGAACAGCGGGGGGAGGAGCGAGTGCGTGAGCTCTTGGGGTCGGAGCTGCAGCGGATGATTGATGGGGCACGAGCCAAGGGATATGGACAAATTGAGCCGGACGCATTCGCTTTCGTCCGAGCCACTGAAATGTCGGTACAGCCAGTCTCCTGGTTGGTTCATGCCTACCTTGAGGAAGACACGATGGCAGTCATGTATGGGGCTCCCGGCATGGGGAAATCATTCCTTGCTCTGGACATGTCATGCTGCGTCGCAACGGGCACCCCGTTTCATGGACAGGCCGTCAAGCAGGGGGCCGTATTCTATATCGCCGGGGAGGGGCACAACGGGATCGCTAGGCGCGTGAAAGCTTGGGCTCAATACCATGGATTCTCGGGTATGCCGGAACAGCTGTTCGTGTCCAAAGCCCCAGCCGACCTTGTAAATGGTCTCAATGCAGTGGGGGTAGCCAATGCCATTCGCCGGCTTGTCGTTGCGACGGGGGTTATGCCGAGGGTGATCGTCATCGACACGATGGCCCGTAACTTCATCGGGGATGAAAACAGCGCGGCGGATGTGGGGCGATTTGTCAGCAATGTGGACATGTTGCGCCGGAAATGGCGTGCCACCGTAGTGATTGTCCACCACAGTGGCAAGGACAGCAGCAAAGGTGCGCGGGGGTCATCGGCGCTTAAAGGTGCAGTGGATGCCGAGTACGAGGTGAGTCGTCCAGGTGGAGGCAAAGTGGTCCAGCTGACCGCACACAAGATGAAAGATGCTGAAAACCCGCCTGATCTCTCATTTGAAATGATTGCTGTGCCCTTACAGGAAGATACCCACGCAGTCACCCTCAGTGCAGTACTCAAGTTGACCGATCACTCGGCCCATATGAAACCCGAGGAGCCAGTGAGGCTGGGGAAGCACCAGGTAACCGTGCTGGATATTCTCAAGCAGATGCTGGGCGATGATACAGAGTCTGTCTCAGTGGCTCATTGGCAGACGCAGTGTAAAGAAGCCAGAGTCCCCCGCAACCGATTCTACGAGGTAAAAGACACCCTAGAGGGCCGAAAACTCATTCGAATCGATGGGTCGAATGTGTCGCTTGGGGAGGGGCGTCCGTCCGTCTCCCCTAGTGGTACCAAACCGGACGGACAAACCGGACATACATCGAGACAACAAAACCGGACGGACACAAAACGTCAATGCCGGCCGTCCGAGGTTGCCACCGACATTAGCGACTTGATCTGAGCTGCGCCTTGTTCGCCAAAACAGTGGTTCTAAAATAGCGAAAATCGGGATTCACCTTTCCGGCCTATCCGGTTTGTCCGTCCGGTTTGGTTTCTCTAGGAAGACCGGATGGACAGAAAAATTGACGGCGTTTATTAGCTATCTCGCCATTTTTCGAAAACCGCGCTCGGCGCCGTCCCCGGAGGCCGAGAAACCGGCGGAAGTACCTGTAGCGAGGCCCTGCCGCCGGGCTGGCCCGCTGACACCGTGAAGACGGGAAACCGTGAAACCGGATAAATCGGGATTCACTGAAACAGGAAAAAGGCGGATTCAGTGCGGCCTATAGGCCCAGGCGTGGCGGCCGGCAGTGCTGGCCTGGTGCGGGTAGGTGGGGCTGTGGCCTGCAGGGCTGGCCTGGTGCTGGCCTGGTGCTGATGTGGTGGGGCTGTGGCCGGCAGTGCTGGCTTGGTGCTGATGTGGTGGGCAGCCCAGCGTTGCGCCGGGCGGCTTAGATCAGCGGGTTATTCGTCGTCTTCGTCGTCGTTTTTACGGGTAACCGGCAAGCCTAATTCAAACAGGCGAACTAACACGATGAAGATTCCGGCGGCGATAAAATCGCCTTGAAACAGCTGATAAACGGCCACGCTCAGACAAATTACCTGCAGCAAGTTTACGTCTTTTATCTGCTGCAGTGCTTTGTTGTAGGCTCGGATATTCCGGTATTTTTTCACGGTAAACCCCTGTCTCGATTTTGAAATTGGCTACTCAGAACGAGATGGCAAGTGCCTAATCACGGCGACGATTCATTGGATTGTAGACTGCCACCCTCTTGTATCTAGAGTAAATTCTGGACGATGCCTGAGCCGTAAGGTCCGATGGCTTTAGCCAACCGCAAACCGTAGCCAATCGAAGTCAGTAGTGAAGAATTGAGCTTCGCCGCGACATATCGGATCACGTTTCAACTCAATGTCGGCCAGGGACACCAAGGGCCGTGTTGTAAAAGTTTGGTGTAGCACGGATGCCTGTTAATCTGCTTCCTTTCCGGTGGTTGCTGGCCATTTTTGATCCCTTCTGTGATGGTGGCCAGCTGCCAAGCTAACAAAATAACTTCAGCGCTTTACAACCTCTCTGCAAAGAATCTAAGGCTGTAGTGGCTCCCCTAAACGAAGTGTTAGACTAGTCCCGGGCAACGGGTCTTCGGCCAAAGCAGATGGTAATGACATAGTGGTATGATGGCAGCTATTGGACATTTGCTGACTTTAGTTTATAGATACCCAATACCGTTTTTGACTGATGTCGGTCGTGTGGGGTTTAGGACGGGCCTAGATGTCGATCGAATTCGTCACTTGCCCTTCAAGCATCTGCATGACTTATCCCATCTTTCCGCTCGCAACTCGAACTCCAAATGACTGGGACTGATGCTGGTAGGCCTTTCTTTCAGACTCAGGCAGGAACACGCAAAGGAGCCCACGAGCTCTCGATAGGCCGGCATAGTGAAGCATCGACATGCCCTCGTCTCCGAGATGATCCATATCCACTGCAATTACGACGTCCCGCTCGAGCCCCTTGAACGAATGCATGGTGGCGTAGTCGATCGTGGTAGCAGCTCGCTGATCCCCTAGACTGACCAGCTTCAGCCCCCCAAGCTCCAGGCAGCCAGAAAGCAATGAATTTTCGCGCCGGCGCGGAGAGAGAACGATCATCTGCTCGGGCAGAACATCCGACGCTAGAAGAATTTGCACGCAGCGGCCAAGCTTCTCTATGAGATCCTCACTGCTCCTGTAGTAGTTCAGTTCTGTCTCCGGCCCATCCGGAGCACCCTCCATCGCCATATCCATGCCGGAAATGATCGATGTCTGCACGGCCACTTGGCGGGTATTCCTGCAGTTATCGTAGAGATCGTATTCGGCAAACCCCATTTCTTCGAGAAAGTGTTCCGCCTCTTCAGAAGCCTTTCCATAGATGTTCTGCATCGGGTCCAGGAACATGTGCCACTGCCCCTTCCTGAGCCCTCCTGCAACCAGAATGTCGAAGGCGTCGAGATGTTCCATCGTCAGGAGATCCTGCGCTTCATCAACGACCAGAACATCCACGCATTCCGACAGGGCCAAGAATGCAGCCTCCAGAAAGACCTCAGGAAAGACCCGCCCAAAGTACTCCGGCCCATCGTTCTTTCGTTCCTCAAGAAGACCAGCAAGACCTGCCCGCTCTATCACTTCGCGATAGAGCGAATGCACATGCCGAACATGAATCCGCTCCGCAGCAGGTTCGTCCTTCAGGCTTTCGGCGACATGCCTTGCAAGAAACTGGTTAAAACACAGATACAGGACATTCTTTCCGGACTCCGCCTGACGTCGGGCATGATCAATCGCGATGACTGTCTTGCCGGTACCCGCACGTCCTCTGATCAACGTCCGCGGATTATTTGAAACACCACGTGCAGCCCTGATCTGTCCATTGGTCAGCTGAAGCTGCTCCTTCTGTAACCCCGTGAAGTAGCTGCCAAGGCTGAATGTGGATTCGATATCTGGCCTCAGGATCGCTCTTATCTTCCTAACATCATCCTTCGTCGGCAGACGACGCTCATGACTCTGCCGTTCATTAGCAGCCTGCGCCCAATAGCGCTGCAGGTCGCCGATATAGAAGCCGAGATTGCGCCTGAAGCTGTCGGCATTGAGCAGCGTATCGAGCTCGATCTCGGGACCGGCTGTCCTGAAGCGTTCATGCGGCATGATGACTCCATAGCCGAACAGAAGACCACTGAGCGACTTATCGGCCTTGACAACTGCATCAATCACCGCATACATCGCATCCTTGGCCTGTGTCCAAGGCGACTCCTTCCGCCTGTAGGGGGTGCGACCGGGGGCCTCATGAATCCACTCTCCATCCTTGCAGGAGATCCGGCCTCCCTTCACCTCGATGGCAAATATTCCTTTTGTCGTCAGTAGGACGAAATCCGCCTCTCCCCAAAGCTTTTTCTGATGCTGGACCAGCCCCAGCGAATGCAGGACGACCCAGTCGTCGTCAAGGTCTCTTGCCAGCCGCTCGAATACAACGCGTTCCCCGTTCGGGCAATCCTTAGGTGTTTCAGGTATGAGAATCGCCATGACTCAATCCACTCCTTGGGTGGGCATGCCATCGAAGAACCCTTTCCAGCGTCCTGCCGCGTCACCGACCAGCATGGACCGATCGAGCTCCCGGTTGTATTTCTCGCAGGCGGTTTCCGGCAGAAGCATGCAGCAGTGACAGGCCGCACCGCTGATCCTTTCGCCGGACTGATCCGGTTCCATTTCCAGACAGACTGGGTCGCTCCCGCACCAACGAGCAGCCCTGACTGCGCGCGAAACAGCGTCGACGACGAGCTCAGGTAAAGCCTGCCTGACAAGCCCCCCTAGGCTTCCCTCGGAGTCGGGAGATCCCGTGTAGATGAGAACACCATTCATGGCCAGCTGGCCTTCCTCCGGCTCGGCAATGTACAAGCGCTCCCTCAGAGCGGAGGAGGAGTAGCCACAATCGATGGAAAGCTGTCGGATCATCGCATGGGCAAAAGAATGGACCAGAAGAAGGCGCGGAGTCACCGCGTGCTGCAGCTTGTAGCCGCGCTCGTCTGCAAGTTTTTCTGCAAGTGCATGCAGAACACCCGCCCTATACGAAGCCTCCGGGTTCTTGTCAATCCAAGCGTCGATCGCATCCGTCCTGAATCTGAGGAAAACTCCCTCACCGCGTATCTCGGCAGCAGGGAGCCAGTTTCTAGGAAACTTCGACAGCGGCGCCACATGCCCATCCCTGATCGCTTGGGCAATTCTGTCGCCGCTGACGGGGTAAGGTTCGATTCTGGAAAATCCTGCCAGTGCGCGAACCTCGCGTAGGCGGGAAACGGCTCCGACCAGATCGAACCATTCACTGATGGCCTGAGGAGCATCGATGACGTGATTCTGGAACTGCGGAATGAAACCAACCACCGCATCATCGTCCCTGTCCTCGCCTAGAGCTAGGTACTCCTCGGATCGCGAATCCAGATCGCTGTATCCGACGTCCCCCCGCTCGATCATCAGTCTTCTGGCATGAGCTGCAACAAGGGTTTCGACAGGAACCCCGTATGTTGATGCCATTCCAGCCAATGCGCCTGCAAGCGCCTCCTTTGGAATGCTTCGAATGACGCTCCAGTGCTCGTCGAGCATCTGGAAGATCGGTTCTGAGACGGGCGGAATGGAAAGAGCGGATGCAACAGCCGGAAAATGGACGTTGGAGGCTCCCCGCTGCAGGGCTCGAGGCTCCCTGTCGCATTCCTGCCTGTCTAACAGCCATGGACGCCGGCCACTGCACTTCATGTGCTGTATCCCCTGGCCGGTGAAGGCCTCCCGCAGCGAAGAAGAAGACCCGCAGGTCCTGCATTTCACGAAGAGATCGGCCAGAGATGCGCTTTTTCCATGCGACTGCAGATACAGAACCGGGTTGTCGCAGGATCCTGTACCCCGCTTGCGGTGCGCCCAGTGAACCCACGGGAAATCGGCAATATGACCATGATCGCACGCAACGACGAAACGGACCGGATTGGCGATGGCATGTTCTCCGCAGGCTACACAATGCAGCCGGTTTCCATCGGACCGCACTGCGAACGGGTCATCCTCCCTGCCAAGCCGATGACATCTCGGACATTCGTGCCACTCGGGAAAGCGGACGACAGGCAGGGCATATCTCGTATCTACCATACCCGGCCGGTTATCGAGCTTCTCTTCCATCGGAGGAAGCCGGAAGTGATCGACTCCAAGCTGGGCCTGCAGCCGTGCTTCCGATATGACCGTGGCACCAACCCGGCCGGCCCTCGTCTGCTGTTCCCAATCTTCAAGCCCCATCGGCATGAACGAGCCATCCTCGAGATCCACAATCGCTCCGATGCCGTAGGTCGTGATTACCTGCGAACGCCGAACCTCGCCAACCGGCCTCGCGGCCTGGACATCTCCGCCTCCGGTGGCACCACCTCTCTGAGCGCCACTTCCGGCACCTGTCCCGCGACCCCGATTCTGGTTACTGGTTGCCATCACCCGACTCCCTCCGCCGATGAATGCGCTTCAACAAGAATGCCGTAGAAGGCTCCACGTCGCGCATCGAATTCGGGGTCGGCCACGCACCGCTTTCCGGCCCCTTGAGTTCCTCCGCCGCACGCATCAGATGCGGGGCCGTACGACCGAATGGCGCACGCTTTTCCCAGTATCTGAGCTTGCCCCCTGCTGCACGGCTCGAGGCGCTGCGCTTTGCCCATGTTGCCACTACCGCGTCTAGGTCGGCTCGGGTCTCGCCATCCTCGAGTCCATCCGATGCCGCCCTAGCCCGGGAGACAAGATACTCGACGAGCTTTGCGACTCCGCCACGATTCGGGTCGAAAGATATGGCACTCTCATCATCGACCATGCCTGCCATGAGGTGCCGTACCAGGGATGCAAACACGGCGTGCAGCGCCTTGTCCCTTGCGCGCGGAGCCCAAGGAGTGACACTCGTGGCTTCGACGCTTCGATACAGGGCGCCATGATAGGAGCCGAAATGCTCGAAGTGCGAAACATCCCTAGGGCGCCCGAAGTTGTAGAGGGTCATCACCAGCCCCGGCAGGCCACGACCCACCCGACTCGTGGCCTGAATGTATTCCGCCGTCGATTTCGGTTGGCCATTGACCACCATCAGTCCCAGCCTCGAGATATCGACACCGACCGAAATCATGTTGCTGGCCAGCACCGAATGCACCGGCTCGGGTGCGAACGGGTCGTTCGGATCGAGCGTGCGCTCCAGCTCGATGAGCACCTCGGGAATCTCCCGGGAGGATACCCGGCTGCTCAGTTCCCTTGGCGGCTCCTCGAGCGGTCTCGGCGAACAGCCCAAGCACGATGCCACGAAACTCATCTGGCGCGGCACGTCATCCTGCATGAGCACGTGTGCGCCACCCAGTTCGCGCAGACTGTTGAAATACGAGACACAGGTCCAGTAGGGGTCAACCTCGGTATCAGCCGCCATTCCCGATTCGCGGATTGCTGCAGCTGACTGCAGCAGGGAAGCGATCACTGCCTGCAAGGCAAACTTGGGGCTTCGGCCAGCGCTGGTAACACCCACATAGGTCCGGTCCGGTCCTGCATCGTCGCGTACCGCAAAGAAGGAATCCCCGGACTCGAATCCCGGTGGAGGAAACTGCAAGACCGCTCTATCGAACAGCGCTCTCACCTGTTTCCTTGCCTGGCCAATGGTGGCTGTCGAGCCGACGATCTTCGGCTTGATCCCGTTCCTGTCGGTACAAAGCAGATCGATTGCGGCCTCGTAAAGACCGGTCATCGAGCCCAGTGGCCCTGAAATCAGATGAAGCTCATCCTGAATGATCAACCCCGGGCGCAATGCCCCCTCTAATCCGAACAGACGCCGGATGTCGGTACGTCTGGGAATCTGCGCAAACTTGTCGATCGTTCCGATCAACAGCGACGGCGGCGTTTCATACATTTCCTCATCGACGGTCATGACAGGCAATGGCGTTCCATGCGTCGGGCAAGCCGTGTTTGCGCAGCGGATTTCCATGCGATTCGCACCTGGGAAAACCCGATAGGTGGATACTGGGAGATCACCACCGCAAGCAGGGCATTTGAGTAGCTGCCGGGGGGTCGATTTCGGTCGCTGCCCCTGGCGCTCGTCATCCAGACGTTCAGCTGCCACGGCAAGCTTGTTCGGTGTCGAATCATCACCAACGTACAGCCCTACGGAAATTCTCGCAGTACCGAGAGCCTGTTCGTTGGCTGCACGAATCATATCGCAGGAAACGACGAGCGCTGCGGCACGCTGGAACTGCTGCACGGTAAGTAGTCGCAGCGTGTAGCGCATCAGGACATCCACACCTCCGGTTGCTCGCCATTCCGGCTGACTCAACCGCCTGTAGAAGATCTGGAACGCCGTTAGGCCAAGATAGGCTTCGGTCTTGCCACCGCCGGTCGGGAACCAGAGAAGGTCCATCGTGAGCCTGTCCTCATCTGCTGGATCGACGATGGCCGAAAGCACCAGCAGCAGGAAGGCGAGCTGAAACGGGTGCCACACGAGCGGCCCCACCCGGCTTCCTTTCGAAGGAAACCTCGACTGCACATCCATGGCCCGATTGGCCAGTGCGAATGCCTCCCACGCCGGATCGGAATCGCGCAGCGTCGCGACCCCCTTGCGCATCCTCGCCAGCGTGTCCGAGCACCCTTGGACATTGTGCACCGCCGCTTCCTTCAGCTTTCCGGAGAACGATCCGACTCTGGCTTTCAGATGCGATTCGATCCATGCACCATAGATGTCGCAGAACTCTGACAGTGCAGAGCATGCGGCCTCCCTGCTCGCCTCACTGCCGAGCCATGCTGCTCGGAACGGGCTGGCGTCATTGGATCGTAGGACGGCCAGCGACTTGTCCCCATGGGGGCTCGTGCTGGTCACGCGAGCGACAGGCATCCATGAAGTGGCCACCCATGGAACCAATTCCTTGGGGTTATCGGGCCACGTTGCCGCTATCGAATGCCCCGTGGCGAACTCGTGCACATTGCGGTAGAGGAGCAGATTGTTCAAGGCATCCTCGTCGTCTGCCAGAGGATGTGTCTCGCGGGGAAAGATCCCCTGCAGGCCGTCTGCATCAAGCACCGAGACGCGGAATCCGGCCTGAAATATGCACAGTGCATCTCGACGAACGCCCCCTTTTGGCTGTGGCGCCGCATTGATCAGCGTGACGGTCATGATGACACACCCTGCGGAAACTCTGCGCTTGATGTCGATCGCCAGATGAGGATCGTTCTGCAAACTGCCGTCCGGCATGCTGAAATCATGCGTCCGCCAAGAGGTGCGGGTCTCCTCCGGATCAATGCACACCCGATAGCGGATCGGGCATCGCCGCCAGGTTTCGTCCCCGTCGGCAGCATTTTCGCCCGCTTCCGCACCCAGCTCCATGCGCTCCTCGACCGAAAGAAATTCGGTCACTTTCGACGCCGGACCATCAGAACCAGCGGATGACCCATCTGCCTGTTCCGACTCCGAGCTCTGCAGCACGTAGCGTGCGCTCCCATCGAGATCAATGCAGAGTCCCACTCCCTCAGCGACGGCAAAGGTGAGTCCGATTGAGCACGGCCTGATGACCCTGAAACCGGGAACGGGAAGTTCGATCCCATCATCGCCATCGGCTGCAGTCCCTTCGCCATCATCTTCCTCTGCGCCGATCTGCGTACCACGCGGCCAGAGAATACCCGTCAGGTAGGTATCTGATGGAGCCGAAGAGAGCACTTCCAATTCCTCATAGGGCCCAACGAGCACCCTGACCGCGCTTGCAATCAGCGATTCCCTAACATCATGTTGTTTCATCGAATTGCCCCCATCAACTCATCTTGAGCGATTCCATGGCTTGAAGTCTCCCGTGCCATAGATGCTCACGCCAAGCCAGATACCGGACTTTGCCCATGGTTCCACTAGACCGGTGACGTCGTCGCCACGCAGTGCCATAGTCACGACATCCGTCACACGAAGGTTGTAGATCTTCTGGGGTAGGGCGTAGCCCAGCCCCCAGATTCGGTGAACGATATCGATCGTCAGCTGCTGACTGGTGAGACCCAGAAGCAGACCCGGCTTATCATCATTCGTCTGCAGATGAATTCCATAGACGTACTTCTTGTCAGACTCAGGTGCCAAGCGCTTGCAGAGCATCACTTTCCGGCCCCTCAGGCTGGCTCCCTCGCGAGCCAACATGTCCTGCAAGTCCTTCACAGCATCCTGGCTACAATGAACCCTCGAATCGATGAAGCTCGTTGCAGAGACATCGCCCTGAAGCCCCATTTCAAGGTTCATTAAGCCGTTCCACCAGCGCTCCCAGCGCACCCTGATGCCATCGCCGTATGAATGTGGCTTCAGTGGAGGCATGAGCTGGTCACGAGGTATCTGATGAAGGATCTTCCCCGCCCGAGTGATTCCAACAAAGATCACGCTGGCTTCTTCTCTCGGATCCTCATCCTCACGCCCCTTTGGGTCTCGCTCGAGGAGCGATACTGCATCGAACTCCATCCCCTTCGATTGGTGGATGGTCATGATGTGGAGGGCACCTGCCTGAACTGTCAGATCGTCCGGCAGGAAATCGCGCCAATCCATGCGCTCACGGAGGGCGCGCATCTCGAAGGAGGTCGCCGTCTCGTCCAGGCCGACTGCCACGACGAGCAGTTTCCACGCCCGGTCCTCTTCCGGAACATCCAGCGGACGATTGTCACCGGTATTCGCACCGAAAAGGAACCTGTAGATCTGACCGAACTTCGAGTGCGTGACCGTTGCGCCAGGGAATCTGCCGAGGATGGATCCGATCCAGGCCGGCACCCTCCTGGCTTGGGAGCCCGCCCCCATTACCACCGCAATGTCCGGCGCAGCGACACCCTTTCCCATTAATTGCTGATATACCCGAATGGCCTCGCCATTGGTGCGCGTCAGTATGGCCATCGTTTCGCTCTCGAGCTCCTCATAAGTCGAGAGGTCGACATCTCCCTGCAGCAGCGGTATCTGCTCCATGATCTTGCGCATGGCGTCGAGCTTCTTGTCGCCACTGATATCCCTGACCAAGATGTTCCGAAGGTCCATGGCAATGTTAGCCAGCTTCGGAATGGAGCGATGGTTCGTCACGAGCTCGGAAACGACCAGTTCCTTCGCATAGGTGGTCCTTATCCGGGAGATCATCTCGGCCGTCGTGATTCCGTTAAGCCCATCGCCGTTCCGGACTGCGAATCCGTAGATCGCCTGAGCCTCGTCGCCGAGAACGGTAAACCCGGTGCTCTTTCTGCCTGCGGGGGCCAGCAGTTCAAGCAGCGCACAAACCATCAAACCGCGGACACCTGAGAGATCTTGAAACTCATCAACCACGACATGCCGCACGCCGGAAAGCAGCTTGCAGACATCCTCCCGGCGCTCCCCCTGCATTAGCTCCAAAAGCAGTGCAATGTTCCGATCGTGACTCCCCTGTAACAGATTTCTGGGAACGAATCCCAGCTGCCTCAGGATGCGGAATGTCCATGAATCGAATGTCCGGATGCTGACATGGCGTAGATCATCCAATGTGTCTTCGCCGGCCTTCGAAAACTGGGCCAGGCGACGCATCAGGGTTCGGACAGCACTTCTGGAAAATGAAAGCACAAGGATTTGTGCCGGGCGAACCTTGTTACGGATCAGATGTTCGATCCGCATGGCAACGGTTTGTGTTTTCCCTGTTCCGGGGCCGGCTAAAACAATCTGTCGAACTTCCACAGTCTGTTCGGCAGCTCGCTTTTGTGCAGTATCAATTTGCATCATTTAGGAGTGTTAAATTGGGTTTTGGCATGAGAGAAAGAGATGCTGACCCTAAGAGTTAAACTTTCATGAAATCCTCGACTGGTATCATAAGCTGGTACCTAGGAATTCCTTTAGTATATGAGCCTGATTTTGTTCCGTCAGTCCGGGAAATACCATCGATATGCATTGATTCAATATCAAGACACCGCAAATCTGGAGGTGACAGGGGAGAGAGCTGGGGGTCAAACAATTCTCCAGCCTTGGCGGGCCCATGGTTCCATATGACATGCCGGTAGATCCAGCCGTTGTCGCTGCAAATCAGAACATTTTCAACATGCGATGTATCGAGACCGAAGCATCCTTCATTGGGCATTACGGTTTCCCATTTTTCGGTATTTTCCAGCTCAGCACCTAGTTGGCTGGACTTTAAGGGGCGCCGGCCCGCTTGTTTTGCCTTCCATGCCTTGCGTTCCTTCTTGTTCAGATTCTTGGCGACCTCAAGGTAGGTCTCCAGCTGTGAATTTTTTTGAAGCAAGCGGTATCTGAATCCACAAGCAGGATCCTTCCTTTTGAATTCGACAAAGGTGAGCGTCCCGGAGTCGTTGATGCCTATTCCGTCAATATCGGTAAAATAGTTGCCAGAGAAGTTCATTAGACATCTTGTAGCCAACAACTTTTTTAACTCTGCGGTGCTCAACAGCTCGAGCCACGGGCCGATCTCGTTGTCGGATTCTGTTGAGGTATAGCGCTTCAGCTCATTTGTGGTTCGTGCGGTGAATTCTTCGGAAAGCCGCAAACCTTCCTCCGTCGTATACCGACAAATGCTACTTCCCTCACTTAGCAAGCTTGTTATCTTGAAAGTCACAGCTAATGGCAAGTTTGCCTTGTCTGGCTTCGTGCTCTGTTCACACTGGATCTCGTACTGGATCAGATAAAACCTGTCCTGGGGCTCTTTTTTGGACATTTCCTTGATAAACCGGAGGCTTGGCTGCTTCTTCGCGATGCTGTCGTTTGAGGCTATCTTGAACCATTCCGTACACCGGCCTTCGCTGGAGTTTCTCTTCATCCAGCCAAATGCAATCGCAGGAGGAAGGTTAAGTTTCCGGTTTAGTGAAAGGTGCCACTCGAAATAGACTTCGGTCACCAATGAAGGCCGCCGCTTGGTTGGCTCGCTTTTTTTCAGGTCGTACTCGACCTTGTGGATCCAGTCGATCAGGAATGCCTTTTCGTTCATTTTTTCCGGCCATGCTTTACTAATGGAGCTGAGCAGTTTTGACTTGAAGGATAAATTCCTGCAGATCCTGTAATTCGACTTGTTGCCGTGCTGTGTAGGTAGCATGGATGCTAGCCGGAACAACCAGCTGGAGTCGGTGGGAGGCCATCTCATCGGTCTGGGCCTCGCTGATGGCGGCTTCGAGGGTGACGAGGTGCTTGGAGGAAATACGGTTTGCTTCACTCAGGACTTGGCGCCAGCGGTCCTTGCAGGTGGTCTTGGCCCCTAGCATCATCAGACTTCCGGCGGGAAAGGCCGGGTCGTGGTAGGCGGTGAAAGACGGGAACATGAAGTCCGGCCGGGCGTTGTTTTCGGTGACATTGCCCTTGCCGCGGCCTTGCTGGAAGTGCAGGCCGTGCAGGCGGAACAGGGTGTCCAGATGACTTTCAAAGGCATGGCCCACCCGTGACTTGCGGCGGTTCTGCACGCTGAGCGAGTAGTTGATGAAGGTGTCCACGTCGTCGCCGTGCTCGCCAAAGCCGGCGCGCAGCTGCGTCTGTACCAGCTGGCGTTCGTACAGACGGAACAGTTTTTCTTCATGATCCATCCACGCCATCAGGGTGGTGTCCGGATTGGCCTGCGCATCTGTCTGTTCGGCAATGCTGTCGCGGGAAAAAGCGGAGAAGTCCGCCGTGGCCGGGAAGGTCTTGCCGCCGAAGGTGGCCAGTAGACGCTCGGTCCATTCGTCATCCGAGCGGACCGGTTTGTTCAGCTCAATGCCCAGTGTTTCCAGCATCATCCGTAGCGGCAGCAGCAGGGTACCCGCATCCAGTTCACCAGCCTTGAAGCGTTCGCCAATGTCTCCTAGGCCAAACAGTAGGCGCAGTTGCCGCTCGGCAGTACTGCCGGCGGGGGCAAATACCATCAGCAGGCTGCCGGGCTTAAGTGCGGCACCATCCTGCGGCAGGGTGAGATCCTGCAGCGGCAGGGCCTCCTCACGCAGCTTGGCTACCAGGAAGAAGTCGCCTTCGCTAATACGTGTGGAGACAGGGCTGTCGTAGTAGTAGAGGCGGTATTCCGGGCTGCGGTGTGCCACCTTGCGGCGGCAGTCATACCAGGTAACATGGCTGTCGCAGATGATGGGTTCTTCATCATCGTCCGAGATGTATACCTGGCGGGCGCGGAAGCGGTATTCCTCTTCCTTGCCGGGTGTACCCAGCCATTCGCGGAAGCCAGCAGCGGGCAGGCCGCCAATTTCGTGCTGATGGGATTTGCCGGGCTCTGCGTCCACGGCACTCAGGTATTTGGCGGCAACGCCTTCTGTGTAGTCACTGATTCTGTCATCAAACATGGCAAGGGCTGGATGCCGGTCTCATCGATGTGTGCGTCACAGTTACCCATTATCAGCCAATTGGCGATGCAGTCAATTAGCATGTCTTTTGACAGGGTTTCATTCTTCCGCGTTGCGCATTCCCAGACTACCAGCACCCGCCAACCTGCCTGCTGCAATTGCACCAGTTGCCGGGAGTCGCGTTGCCGGTTGCTGTTGATCTTGTCCAGCCAGAAATCTGTACGGGTCTGCGGCACCTTGAAATAGCGGCAGGGGTGACCGTGCCAGAAGCAACCATGGATGAATATCACGGCCTTGTACCTGGGGAAGGTGAGGTCCGGTTTGCCGGGCAGGGACTTGTCGTGCAGGCGATAACGAAAGCCCTGCGCATGCAGGGCTTTGCGGATGAGGACTTCCGGTCTGGTGTCCTTGCCACGGATGCCCGACATCATCCGGCTGCGGGTGGCCTTGTCGACGATGTCGGTCATGGTGTCAAGGTCAGCCCATGGCGGCCTGCAGGGGCAGCTCGGGCTCAAGCGTTTCCTGGATAAGGAACTGGTACATAAGGCGGGCAGTGTGGGCCATCACGTCCACCACTACCGAGTTGCCAAACTGCTTGTAAGCTCGGGTATCGGATACCGGAATTCGGAAGGTGTCCGGAAAGCCCATCAGGCGGGCACACTCGCGCGGGGTAAGGCGGCGCGGGTTCTTGTCTTCACCCTGATACACCAGGATTTCCGAGCCGTCCTTGTAATAGCGGGCCGACAGGGTGCGGGTGACACTGTCTGCACCCACCATGCCAAAGCCGAAACCATTGCCTTTGGCGCGATGCTTTTCGGCATAGGCCTGCAGATAGGCCCACAGCTTGGGTGTGAGGGTGTACTTGTCCTGCACCTTGCGGGCAGCGTGGTCGAAGAAGCGGTCGCCATCCCATGGCAATAGCGGCTCACTGCCATCGGTGCGGTGCAGGATCTCGCCCAGCCGGACATTGCCTTTGGGCGGCAGCGGCAGAGCGTTCCAGTCGAATGCCACCGGTTCGCGGAAACCGACAATCAGGATCCGTTCGCGGTGCTGCGGGGTGAAGTGGGCACCATCAATCACCTTGCAGTGAATGTGATAGCCCAGCTCCTCGCTCAGGGTGCGGCGGATTACGTCAAAGGTACGGCCCTTGTCATGGGACAAGAGGTTTTTAACGTTCTCCAGCAGGAAGGCACGCGGACGCTTTTCGTCAATGATGCGTGCTACGTCAAAAAACAGCGTGCCCTGTGTTTCATCCTGAAAGCCGTGGGCGCGCCCTAGCGCATTCTTCTTGGAAACGCCGGCAATGGAAAAAGGCTGGCAGGGGAAGCCAGCCAGTAGTACATCGTGGTTGGGCACGTCAGCGGCATGCACCTTGGTGATGTCACCGTTCAGTTGGTGCTGATCACGATTGTAGTTTTCGGCGTAGGTTTTTTGAGCATAACTGTCCCATTCGCTGGTAAATATGCAGCGGCCCCCAATGCTTTCGAAAGCCTGACGGATTCCACCGATGCCGGCGAATAGATCGATAAAGGTGAAGTCGGCATCGTTGTCGAACGGAAGCAAGGGTGGCAGCAATTGGCGCAACGCATGTGCCAAGTAAGGGGGGGGGGCGCAGACACCAGACCTCCAGCGACGGATGGTTCGCGCATCCACTTGGAGTTCGGCGGCAATCTCAGTTTGGGTGCGCAAATGCAGGATTTCATCCAGCATGGCCGTGATGTTGAGGGAGTCTGATGTGTTCATTAATATTTTCTGGGTCAAAATCCGGACATAAAGTCCGACAGCAGACCCATTTTATTCGGGTGAATAAGGAATTGCCAGTGAAAACAAGAGTAGCGTATGAAAATGTACAAATTCATTTGCGTATGAGCGGCCCCTCCTTGGTGCAAGCTTGTCCGGACTCATGCGTAAACCGGCTCTTAACTCTTGCCTGCCCTTACTGCCTGCTGTGGCCAATGATCTGCCTTTGCTCACGCTGGTGAGCAAAGGTTGGCCAAGGCGGTCATACGCTTAACGGAGCTGTATCAACAGCTACTGGCGAGTAAGTCGCTTTATTTCCATGCCCACTCCACCTGGGGGGGGTATCACTCGGGTGGGGCCTCGCCTTGGATTGTCAGCATGAAGGGCAATCTGAATGGCAGCTTTGCTTGGCTGCAGCCAAGGTATGGGTCAAAGTATGGGCTGATGAGGGAAAAACAAAAAAGCCCTTGATTGCTCAAGGGCTTAGATGTTGGTCTGGCGGAGAGGGAGGGATTCGAACCCTCGGTACGCTCGCACGTACGCCTGATTTCGAGTCAGGTACATTCGACCACTCTGCCACCTCTCCGACTCAGGCTGCGCATTATAGACTTCGATTTTTGATCGGTCAAGCGTATTTCATGAATATTGGTGCGGGGCGGTGGCTGCGGCATACTGACTGCCGAAGACACGCCATGCGCGTGCCCATGACGTTAACAAAGGGATTGCCGTGAAACTGTCAAAACGCCTGTCCGCCATTGCCCCGTTCCAGGTGATGGCGATTCTGGAAAAGGCCCGCGCCTTGCAGGCGGCCGGCCATGATGTGATCCATCTGGAAGTGGGCGAGCCGGACTTCGCCACACCGCAGGCCATCGTCGATGCCGGCCGTGCGGCGCTGGCGGCGGGGCATACCTATTACACCGCGGCGCAGGGCTTGGCCGAGCTGCGCCAGGCGATTGCCGCGTTCTACCAGTCGCGCTTCGGCGTGACCGTGGCGCCGGAGCGCATCATTGTCACGCCGGGTGCGTCCGGCGCGCTGCAGATTGCCCTGTCCTTGCTGGTGGACGAAGGCGACGGCGTGTTGATGGCCGATCCGACCTATCCGTGCAACCGCCATTTCGTCAGCCTGCTCGGCGGCGTGCCGCAGACGGTGCCGGTCGGCGCAGCGACACGTTACCAGTTGCTGGCCGACGAGCTGGACGCCAACTGGCAGCCGAACACGGTAGCAGCGATGGTGGCCACGCCGGCCAACCCGACCGGCACCGTACTCAGCCGCGACGAGATCACCGCGCTGGCCGAACGCTGTCGCGCCCATGACGGCGCGCTGATCGTGGACGAGATCTACCAGGGGCTGATTTATGGCGCCGATTCGTTCTCCGCATTGCAGCTGGCGGACGACGCCTTCGTGATCAACAGCTTCTCCAAGTACTTCCAGATGACAGGCTGGCGGCTGGGCTGGCTGGTGGTGCCGCCGGCCTATGTCGAGCCGGCGATCCGGCTGGCACAGAATCTGTTCCTGTGCCCGCCGGCGGCGGCGCAGCACGCCGCGCTGGCTGCATTCCAGCCGGCGGTGCTGGAGGTACTGGAAAGTCGTCGCGCCGAGTTTGGCCGGCGGCGGGCTTTCCTGCTGCAGGTGTTGCCGACACTGGGCTGGCGCATCGACGCGGTGCCGGACGGTGCCTTCTACGTCTACGCTGACGTGTCGGCGGTGACCAATGACAGTTTTGCCTACTGCCAGCGCATGCTGGACGAGGTCAAGGTGGCGATTACACCGGGGGCAGACTTCGGCAGCAACCGCGCCGGCAGCTATGTGCGCGTCGCCTACACCACCGGCATCGACCGCCTGGCCGAGGCGGTGGCACGCATGAAAACGGTGCGCTAGCGCCGCAAAATGCTCATCCGGAAAGCGTTACCGGAATGACCGTGCGCGGCAAACGCCAAGGCCGGCAAACTGCCAGCCCTGGCCAGAGGGCGACGAATCATTGAGCTGCAGCAGGCCGATGACGCTCTGCCCCGCTACGCCCCGACCTCCCGCCACAGCTGCTCGACAACAGCTTTCAGCTGCAGCGACTCCTGCCAGCGGTCGGTGATGTCAAGACCGTCGGCGCCGGTGATCGCATATGGCGCCGGCCCCAGCTCGCAGGTGAACGACAGCGTGTCGCCCGCCGCCGCGCGCGCTTGCCAGCTGTGCATGCCGTAGCGCCACCAGTCCTGGAACTGCTGCAGCCACGGCTGGTGCTGGGCAAAGCGCAGCGGCACCTGCACCTGGTGGCCGTTGGACACCCGGCCGTGAAAACCCCAGCTGTGATCCAGAATGGTCCGCATCTGCCGCTGGTCTTCCGCCGCCGGCGGCAACGGCAACTCGCGCGCCACCACGTAGTGCGACAGGTCGGCCAGCAGCTTGAGATTGGGCAGCTGCTGCAGCACATCCAGCGTGAACAGCAGGTCGTTGGTCAGCCGGTAGCGGTGGGTTTCCACCAGCACCGGCAAAGCCACCTGCTCCGCCAGCCGCTGCCAGCCTTCCAGCACGCGGATCGCCTCGCGCAACGTACGCGGGCGCAGGTCGGCCTGGATGGTGATGTGGTGGCAGCCGAACTCGCTGCCCAGCTCCAGTGCCGGCTGCAGGCCGTCGATGTCGCCGGGGAACACCTGGCCTTCGGCCTGCAGGCCCAGCTCTCTGGCAGTCGCCGCCAGCCGCTGCACGTGCGCACGCTGGTAGTAGTGGTCGGTAAAGCCGTCGAAGCCGGCGGCGGCCAGCTGCTGCAGGTTATCCTCCACGCTGGCGGTGTGGCCGTGGGGATGGATGCGCTCCATCGCCCACATCGATTGAAAGATCAGCAACGGCTTAGACACTGGTCACTCCTTTGAGCAGGGATTTCAGGCTGCTGGCCGGGTCGGCCAGCGCGGCGGCGGGCAGCGGCTTGCCGCTGCGGATCAGCATCTCCGCCAGCTTGATGTCGCGGGCGATGCTGTTGCCGGCACCCCAGCCGCAGGCGCCCTGCAGCCGCTCCGCCGCATCGAGGTAGAACAGCAGCAGGCCGTCATCCGGCAGCGGGCGGGTCACACAGTTGGCCGCAGCCTGCAGCTGGCCGGCCAGTTGCAGGCTGTGATCGAACTGGTCGGACCAGAACCACGGCAGCGCGGCATAGGCGTCGGCGGCGCCCAGCAGGCTGCGCGCCACGTGGCGGCCCTGTTCCTCCGCATTGCGCCAGGTTTCCAGCCGCTGCGGCTGGCCGCTGGCGGGGCAGGGAAACTCGCAGGCATCGCCCACCGCGTAGATGTGCGCGTCGCTGGTGCGCAGCCGGGCATCGACGCGGATGCCGTTGCCCACCGCCAGCCCGGCGGCGGCGGCCAGCTCGGTGTTGGGCTGGATGCCGATGCCCACTACCACCGTGTCGCAGGCCAGCAGCTCGCCATCGGCCAGCTCCACCGCACTGACGCTGCCGTCACCACGAAAGGCCGCGATCTGGCAGCCAAGGTGTACTTCCACACCGCGCGAGTGGTGCAGCGCCAGCAGCTTGGCGGAAATTAGCGGCGGCAAGGCGCGTGCGGCCAACCTGTCGCCGGCTTCTAGCACCGTCACCGCACAGCCCAGCTGGCGCGCGCTGGCGGCCACTTCCAGGCCGATGAAACCGCCGCCCACCACCACCAGCCGCTGCCCGGCTTGCAGCCGTGGCCGCAACGCGACGGCGTCGTCCAGCGTGCGCAGCAGCTGCACGCCGGCGAGATCGGCACCCGGCAAGCTGGCCTGGCGCGCACGACCGCCGGTGGCCAGCAGCAGCTTGTGATAGGGCAGCGTGCGGCCATCATGCAGGGTGATCTGGCGCTTGGCCGGGGCAATGGCGCTGACACGGGTGGCGCTCAGCCGCTCGATGTCCTGCGTCTGGTACTGCTCGGCGCTGCCGATGTGGCAGGCATCCGCCGGCTGGCTGTCCAGCAGCAGTTGCTTGGACAGCGCCGGGCGCTCGTACGGCAGGTGCGGCTCGTCGCCGATCAGCAGCAGCGGCCCGGCGTAGCCCTGTTCGCGCAGAGCCAACGCGGCGCGGCCGCCGGCATGGCCGGCGCCGACGATGATGATGGGGGCGGTATTCATGGCGTGGCTCCGTTCAGACGTCGGCCAGCGCGATCCACACCCGGCCGCCTTCCAGCTTCACCGGGTAGGTCTGCAGGTTCACGCACACCGGTGCGCCCAGCGCCTTGCCGCTGCGGTAGTCGAAGCGGCCGTTGTGCTTCGGGCATTCGATGATGTGATCCATCACCAGGCCATCGGCCAGATGCACTTTCTCGTGAGTGCAGGTGCCGGCGGTGGCGTAGAACTGGTCATCCGGTGCGCGGTAGATGGCATAGGTGCGGCCGGCGTGGTCGAAGCGCAGTACATCTTCCTGCTCGATGTCGTCGACATCACAGGCGGCGATCCAGTGGCTCATGGTGGGGCTCCTCGGTGCGGGTGTCGCCGGCGCTGGCCGGCGCGATTGTCTGGGTTCAGGCGTAGCTGCGGACGGCTTCAGGGTTGGCCGCAACGCGGTGGCTGGCCGGCAGCGGCGGCAGCTGGCGCGGAATGCTGTAGTCGGGGTCGCTGCGCTGGCGCCACAGGGCCGGAATGATCTCGCGGTAGGCGTCGGCCAGGCCGGGGTGGGCCGGCGGGCACTGCTCCTGGATCAGCGCATGCAACTTGGGCAGGTTGTAGAACGGCACCATCGGGAACATGTGGTGCTCCACGTGGTAGTTCATCTTCATGTACAGGAAGGCGAACAACGGGTTGAAGATCACGGTGCGGGTGTTCAGGCGGTGGTCCAGCACGTCTTCGGCCAGGCCGGCATGCTGGGTGATGTTGAATATCTGGGTCAGCGGCGAGCCGTAGAAGCGTGGCAGCACCACGAACAGCGCCGGCAGGATGCTGCCGCTGTAGACGCAGGCGGCAACGGTGGCGGCAAAGATCAGCGTGTACACCTGGCTGGAGCGGATCATGCGGCCGATTTCCGATGCCGGCACGAAGGAGCGGGTGGCGCTGCTCACGCTGCCAAAGGCGTGGCGCACGGTGCGCGCCAGCTCGATGCTGCCGGACTTCAGGAAGAAGAAATCGGCCAACAGCCCGGCCAGTTTGACCGGGCGCGGAAAGGCGATTTCGCGGTCGTTGCCGACGATGATGGTGTCGGTGTGGTGGCGGGCGTGGCTCCAGCGCCAGAACACGGTTTCATGCAGCGCCAGAAAGGAGGTGAGCTGGAAGAAAAAGGTATTCAGCCAGCCGGTGCGAAACGGCGTGCCATGCGACAGCTCGTGCGAGCCGTGCTCGCCGGCGGCATACAGCAGGCCGTACAGCAGGAAGGCCGGCACCGCCCACGGCGTGCCCCAGGCGTGGTAGGCCAGCACGCCGCTGCCGATCAGCAACGCCAGCCAGCTGCCCAGGTATTTCAGCGCCTGCCAGTCGTCGCGCTGCATCAGCTGCTTCATCTGCTTGCGGTCCACGCTGCAGGCAAACCACTGTGCCGAGACCAGGCCGCGCGCGGCGGCCTGCTGGCCGCACGGGCCATCGAGACTGTAGTCCCGGACTTGCTTGTTTTCTATCATTTTCTATCATCCTCCGATGTATGGTGTCGTGATGCGCCTGCTGGCGGTTACTTGTTGGCAATCAAGTGGCAGCAGGATGTAATCGAGTATAATCAGCCAGCGCCAGCGTACAATCCGGCCGCTTCACTTGACATCAATAGCTCTCATTGGCTGGTGGCTAGTGGATGATAGAAACTATCAAGACAAGGCAAGAAAATGGGACCAACAATGACGGATGTGGCCCGCGAGGCCGGGGTGGGCGTGGCCACGGTGGACCGGGTGATCAACAAGCGCGCCAGCGTCAGCCAGGAAACCGCCGAGCGGGTGCTGGCGGCGGCCGAGAAGCTGGGCTTTCGCCGCGCCGGCCTGATCCGCAACCGGCTTGACGAGCGCACCGCCGGCTACCGGCTGGGCTTTATCCTGCAAAAGAGCAGCACCCATTTCTACAGCGAGCTGGGCAGTGTGCTGGAGGCGGCGACCCGGACGCAGATGCAGCCCGCGGGCAAGGCGCTGGTGGCGTTTCTGGACGAGCTGACACCGGAACACGTGGTGGCCAAGCTGTACGAGCTGAGCAAGAAGGTGGACGCCATCGCGCTGGTGGCGGCCGATCACCCGCTGGTCAGCCAGGCCATCGACGACATCACGGCGCGCGGCATCCCGGTGTTCGCGCTGATTTCCGACCTTACCGCCGACAGCTGCAGCGGCTATGTCGGCATCGACCACCGCAAGGTTGGCCGCACCGCGGCGTGGGCGATTGCCGAGCTGGCGCCGGCGCCGGGCAAGGTGGGGGTGATCGTCGGCAGCCACCGCTACCTGTGCCAGGAGCAGAGCGAGATGAGCTTCCGCTCCTACTTCCGCGAGTTCGCGCCGCAGTTCCAGCTGCTGGACACGCTGATCAGCCTGGAGGACATCCACCTGGCGCAGTCGGCGACGCTGGAATTGCTGAAGCAGCACCCGGACCTGACCGGCATCTATATCGCCGGCGGCGGTATCGAGGGCGTGCTGCAGGCGCTGAAAGACGGTAATCCGCCGCCGGGGCTGGTGACGGTGTGCCTGGACCTGACCGCGGTGACGCGGCAGGCGCTGATCGAGCGGCGCGTCAACATGGTGCTGTCGCATCCGCAGGAGTGGCTGGCCAGTCGACTGGTGGCGGTGATGGTGGCCGCGATTCAGGACAAGGCCGCCCGTGGCTCGCTGCAGAGCAGCCTGCCGTTCATCACCTACACCCCGGCCAACGTGTAGCGGACCGATCCGGCCGGCCTTGCCAGCGGATGGCCGCAGCAGTGCGGCGTTCGGTACCCGCAAAAAAGGGCACCCCAACGGGGTGCCCAAGCTTACCAAGCGGGAGACAACAACGGCTGACGACCGCGCCACAGCCGCCACCACGCAACAATGCGTTGCCGCATTGCCGCGCGGGCGGCCATGGTGCCGCTCGTCAATTACGACTCTGGTAGTTCTTGTAGTTGGCCGCAGTCACCAGCTCGTACGGCACCCAGATCATGCTCGGCACCTTCTCGCCGGCCGCCAGCTTGATCGCCGCATCCACCGCGCCCTTGCCCTGCGCCGCAGCATCCTGGAATACCGTCACCTTCATATCGCCGGTCTTCATCGCGTTCAGCGCATCCTGAGTGGCGTCGATGCCGGCGACCACGGTCTTGTCCAGCTTGCCGGAAGACCTCAGCGCCTGGATCGCGCCCAGCGCCATTTCGTCGTTGTTGGCCACCACGGCATCGAACTTCAGGCCGGCGGTCATCCAGTTCATCACCAGATCGCGGCCTTCGGTGCGCGACCACTTGGCGGTCTGCTTTTCCACCACCTTGATGCCGTTGCACGGCGCCTTGGCCATCACCTCTTCCGCGTACCGGGTGCGCAGGCGTGCCTCTTGCGTGGCCAGATCGCCCATCATGATCACCACACTGCCCTTGCCGTTGAGCTGGCGGCACACCTCTTTCATCTGGATGGTGCCGGACACCGAGTCATCCGAGCCGACAAACGCCACTTTTGGCGGCAGGGTCTTGTCGGTGGGCATGCGGTTGACGAACACCAGCGGGATACCGGCTGCCTGCGCCAGCTTGGTGATCTTGGGCGTGGTACTGGTATCCACCGCGCTGACCACGATGGCGTCCACCTTCTGCGCGATGAAGTTCTGCACCTGGCTGATCTGGCGGCCAACGTCGTTCTGCGCATCCTCCAGCTGCAGGTTCACCCCCTTCTGGCTGGCGGCGTAACTCTTCATGTTGTTGCGCAGAATGGTCAGGAAATTATTGTCGAAGGTGGCCATGGTCACGCCCAGTCGGGCGGCCGAGGCCGGCACGGCCTGCATGGCGAGGGAAACCAGTACTACCGAACCTGCATGCTTGATGAAACGTTTCATTGGTGTATCTCCTGTGTTTTATTAATACCACCGACACCTGCCACCTTCCCGCAGGAAAGCAGGCAGGCATATGACGCTGTTTCAGACTGCTGCTGCCTTACCCGCCGCGGCCGGTTGTTCATCATTGCTGGATTGCCGCCTAACCGCGGATCTCGGCCAGCGCCACCGGGCGGCGCTCGGTCACCGAGGCGATGCAGGCCAGCGCGATTTCCAGCGCCGCCTTGGCATCCGCCCCGTCCGGGCCGCTGTTGCGGCCGCTGCGCACCGAGGCGACAAAGGCGTGCAGCTCGGCGGTGTAGCCGTCGATGAAATGGTCGGTGTCCAGCCGCCAGGTATCGTTGGACACGCCATCCTTGTCGAACAGCGTCATGCTGGAGCGGCGCACGTCGCCCATGCTGATCATGCCACCGGAGCCGAACACCTCACCGCGGATGTCGTAGCCGTACAACGCGCTGAAGTTGGCCTCCGCCACCGCCACCGCGCCGTTGTCAAAACGGATGGTGACCACCGCGGTATCCAGAAAGCCCTTGTCCCGGAAATCCGGGCGCACCAGCGCGTCGGCCACCGCGTACACCTCGGTCGCCCGGGCACCGGCGTTCAGCCACAGCAGGGTGTCGAAGTCGTGGATCAGGGTTTCGAAGAACACCGTCCACGGCGGGATGCGCGCCGGGTCGGCACCGAACGGCCCCGGGTCGCGGGTCAGCGAGCGCAGCAGCTGCGGCGTGCCGACCTTGCCGGCTTCGATCGCCGCCTTGCCTTCGGCAAAGGCGCGGTCCCAGCGGCGGTTGAAGCCCACCTGCAGCGGCACCCCGGCCTCGCGTGCGGCGGCGATGGCCAGCTCGGCATCCGCCAGCGTCAGCGCCATCGGCTTTTCGCAGAACACCGCCTTACCGGCGCGGGCGGCGGCGACCGCCAGGTTGGTATGGAAACGTGCCGGCGAGGCAATGATCACCGCCTCGATCTCCGGGTTGGCCAGCAGTTCATCGATATCGGTGTAGGTCAGCGGGCATTCCAGCTGGTCCGCCAGCCTGGCGGCGGCGCCCGGTGCTGGGTCGGCAATGGCGGCTAGGGTGGCGTTTTTCAGGCGACGGGCGACGATCTCGGCATGCGAGGCGCCGATGCGGCCGGCGCCAATCAGCGCCACGGCGACGGGTTTGGTGGAAGACATGTCTCACTCCTTGTTTTGTGGGGGATGAATGCAGCAGCGCGCTCAGGCCGGCAACGTGAAGGCGTCGCGGAAGCGGCGCAGCGCCAGCTCGTCGTCACCGGAGGCAAACGCTTCCAGACCGATGCTGCCGCGGTAGCCCAGCGCCTGCAGCGCCCGGGCGATGGCCGGATAGTTGATCTCGCCGGTGCCCGGCTCGCAGCGGCCGGGCACGTCGGCGACCTGGATTTCGCCGATATGCGGCAGCGCCTTGCCCAGCAGTTCGATCAGATTGCCCTCGCCGATCTGGGCGTGGTACAGGTCCAGCATCAGCTTGAGGCCGGGGCGGTTCACCGCCGCCACCAGCGCCAGGCAGTCTTCGGCGCGGGCAAACGGCACGCCGGGGTGATCCACCGCGGTATTCAGGTTTTCCAGCACGAAGGTCACCCCTTCGCGCTCGCCCAGCTCCGCCAGCTGGTCGAGGGTGTCACGCGCCTGCAGCCACATGGCGCCACTGACGTGGTGCGCCGGCTGCACCGGCAGGCCCTTATTGTCGAGGCCGGTGCCGTGCAGGTTCAGCCGCGGGATACCCAGTGCCTTGGCCACCGGGATCGATTCTCGCGCGGTGTGCAGCAGCTGCTCGGCACCGGCCGCGTCGGCCAGCGTGCCGCGGATGTAGCCGGTCATCGACGAGAAGGTGGCACCGGTACGCGCCAGCGCATCGATGTCGTGGCGGGTCCAGTCCCAGATTTCCACCTGGAAGCCCAGCTCGTGAATGCGGTGAATACGCTCCAC
>Ga0209211_10001797_pt1 | contig 38986 bp, 38 predicted proteins | sample RifGroA2_FD_183992 | JGI IMG/M metagenome (GOLD analysis project Ga0209211, IMG submission 183992) | Groundwater microbial communities from Rifle, Colorado, USA - Groundwater A2 (SPAdes) (version 2) | ecosystem: Environmental > Aquatic > Deep subsurface > Groundwater | place: Rifle, Colorado...
TCATCATGTCCTGATCTTTTTGAGAGAAAGACAGTACCAAGGCCAGAGTAATATAGTACTTGGTGGAATACAGGAAGAAAAAGGTTCCCAACAGCAAAGCCAGCAAGGCAAATGATATGCCAAATACATGGCCCACCGAAGCTGACTCGCCATACAGGCTAGCCAATGCTACAAAGAATCCTGATATCAGTACTCCAGAAGCAAGCGAAATAGTAAAAACCCGGATCAAGTCAGTTTTGGGGTTTGAAACCGGCACTGAGCGGACTATGGGAGGTAAGACAGGAGAAATTGAGACAAATGAATTTGCATAATTCATTCTCTGTTCATAAGTGGAAAGATTTAGGCGTTTAAGAATATTCTGAACTCCATGACCGCCTATAAATTTCAAGTTTTCAGAAATCTTACGGCTAGAAAAAGATGGGTTACTCTTTACCAACTCCATTACCTGGTCATAGGCTTCCGGTTTGGCACCCCTGTGATGTTGTACACCTTTGGGATTGGCATCGTTTAACTCGCAATCTGTGTGAGCATTGTATCTTTTTTTCCACTTGGCGTATGTTTTTCGGGAAACGTTATACAATCTGGTAACCTCGTTCACCGACATACCCCGCAACACCACATCCTCGACCATTTTTTTTCTTTCTTCCGCACTTTGTCTGATGATTTTTGGCTGAGCAGAATTCATAAATCTGCTACAGGTTACCATTTATGGGTTACGAGTCAAGAGATCAATTTTAGGTTCAGATTTGACTAATTATTTGTAATAAAATTCACATTTATAGCACTAAAATCACTCAAATGGATACGCCACAAATTCAATATTGAACAATTTTTTTTTGACCAATTTTTAATTTTAGAATTTTTACTCTAGGATTGTCTGTGCCTGAGGAAAATTATGTCACCATTTATGGATTTTTGTCTTATTTATAAAAAAGTGTCAATTGTTCCAAGTCATGAGGATTGCTAGAAACTACCACCATATTCCCCATGGGATCTTGGGAAATTCTGACTCCTCTGCTGCTGGCTTTCCATCTTTTGTCGTAAGAAACCGCCATCACAATTCCCTCTCCGGATGAAACCGTTCCGGAATTGATCTCTATTTTGTCTGTATCTATCCATTTATAGTCTGCCACAGGTCTTTTCTGGGCCGCAATATAACCTTCTAGTGATAATTTCTGGGAATATAATTTCTCTAGGTCGACTATCCAAGCCTGTGAAGACTCGATTTCGTATATTGAGTCACCCTTGTCCACCCATACCAATTTACCCACTTCCAGCCACTTTGTAGGATCCTTAAAATCATGGTAATACTCAGCCGAAGTATCTCCATGTACTAAAACGTATTGCACTCCCATGGCCAGTAGCCAATTTTTTGATTTTTCTGAGTCTGAATCCTCTCTTAGCTGGTAACTAGCATCATCCCAGTGTAAATTCGTGGCTACTTCGTCTTGTCCGCCCCTAACTTGGCTCATATTGTGTAATGCGTCCAACCAAAAGACTGCCGACCCTGACACAAATACCCGTTGCCCCGACGGTACTATCTTTTCCAAAGCTCCCAAAGACTCTATTCCGGGCGAAAAACTGTCAGAAAATAGCTGCGGGCGACCTAATTTATTGTAAATCACAAAAACCATCACGGCTGGCAACAATAAAAGTATCAAAAGTTTGCGGCGGTTCTGTGCTAAACCGGCCAAAATCAAAATTAATCCAATTTCCAACTCATAAAACCAAGATATCCAGTCCTGCCAAAATTGTGGGTTGCCCAAAAATCTAAATATGGTTAAAAATAAAAATGTAAATAGCCAAATACACGCAAAGATTACATATTTATTTTGAATTTTCTTCCACATATAAACCGTAACAATTGCGGTAATCAAAGGTAAAATTGCTCTCAAAAGCTCAAAAATCCGAATTAATACTTTAAACGAAGAAGCTCCCCCGATAGATGGATTTGATAAGATATTTAGCCAGTATCCCGGACCATACCATAGCGTAGAAATTACAATTCCCAAAAATATGATTTTCAAAATATTGGCAATCATATATTGAAGATTGCTAAATTTAGCTTCATGATAAGCCTCTCCAAAGGCTATTGCCAAAACTCCCACAAAAATGCTGGGTAAAATACTGGAATTAACCAAAAGTGTGATTCCCATGGCCAACCCACTACCCCAGAACCAACTTTTTTTGCCATTTCGCAGATAAGTCAAAACCCAAATTAAGACATAAGGCACACAGGCTTTGGCCAGCATCGTGGTTCCCTCGTCGAATACCAATCCCGTAAAATATTTCCAGGGGGAAACCAACATGACCAAAAAAACCAAAATGGCCATTTTCTTATCTTTGGTTATTAAATGTACTAACTTTGCCCACCCAAACGAAGATAAAACCATACTCAAAACCACAATAAATGTCACAATATTAAAAATTGAAGTACTGGGAGTAATTGCGTGAACCAATATTGTAAATAAAGGCACAATAGGACCGGAAATGTATCTGAGTGGCACCCCTAGATACCAATAAGGATACCAATGGTGCCCAAACAATAGAGAAACTAAGCCATACTTATGTAGTATTAGTTCATAAAACTTGGCTATGGTCACCGTGACGGGTATTAATGAAGTTTGAGTGGGATACATCCCTTGTATTATACGTTCTTGTTATTCCCGAGGGACAAATACAGCACAAAAAAACAACCAATCAAATAGCCGGAGGTGAATAGTGCAAAGTACAACATATAGAAGGACAGGAGAGAATCTGGGTTGGAGTTATACCTCAACTATATCAAAATGTCAATTACCCACACATCACACACATACTCTGATTGTATCTGAGAGAAAAAATAGACAAAAGTCCTGACCACAAACTATTTACAACCATTCCCAGAGACATAAGCATTAAGGGAAACCCGATTATCAGATAATATGGTGAGACAGAAGCTTTAAATACCACGTATCCTACAATTCCCAACACAATCCACACTATTGATCCGAGAATGGATTTAACCAGTAAATAAACCGCAGTTATTAAATAATGGAAGATATTATGTTTTCCAACGGCCATAAGGAAATTATAGCAACTGTTTAAGCAGTTTATCGCGTTTACGTCTATTTCCAGTCACACCATCATGTAATTTTTTAAATTCTGCTACTACCTCGCCCCATTTCTTGCCTGTGGATAATCCCATCAATAAATCGTGTGCGACTTTAGCGGATAAATAATAACCATCCTCATTGTCTTTTCCGGTGGGAGGAAATTTCAAGGCGTTTCCGTACTCTCCCAAAAGGGCAGCCCACAGCTTGTTTTTATTTAACCCCTTCAATTGTATCAATCTCCAACACACACTTCCCCAATCTGTATACCCTTCCTCCAAAAGTGTGGGTTTAAATTTTAGTGACTGATATTTATGTCCATCTTCATGTGCCAAAAGTATAATCGCTAAATAAAATTCAACTTCGGTTGCGGTCATTTGAATGTCAAATTTATTACACACCCGCTGTATATTCTTCTTTGCTTTCAATACGTTAGTCGCCACCAGTATCCAGCTATCATTTAAATACTCTCCTTGGGTGGGTGACAATGCTGTCCATCCCGCCCCCGTTACCAATTCAACCATCATCGCCTCACCTTTAATTTTTTTCCTTCCATAGACTTCCGCCGTTCCATCTAATATCAAGCCTGCCCATTTTGCTATTTCTGGGTTTCTAGCCGGCCGTAATACTTTTATATCTATTTCCGGTACCATTTCCTGATGTTTTTTCGCACTAGCCTCTCCGTTTTGAGCAAAATCATACCCCTGTATCAATAGCACTGTTTTTCCACCTTTGTATCGTTTACCCGCATCTTTAACCATCTTTCTGTTAATTTTGTCTACTTCTTTGCCTCCACGAGCTTTTAGCAACGCTTTCAATCCCTGTAATTGCGCCTTGTATAATTCATATCTTGGATCATTTTCCAACACCATTGTCTTTTCTTGAAGTTCTCGGCATAATTTAGGCTCCAAAGTCCATAACGATCTATGCCGACTGGTTCTTTTGGTCGCAGCTCTAAATAACTGTGTCACGGGCTCTGTAATCTGATACACCAGCTCAACTGCAACTCTCTCCCTCTCAGGAATTTTTGCACCAAGAATCTGCTCTTGGTCTAAAATTAGGTGTGACAAGGCTCCAGCAAACAATCCCCATCTTTGTCTTTCATCTGCCATCCAAAATTTCTCCCCTTGCTCAATAAGCCTGCCTATCCGTTTCTCGGTCATGTCCGAAATCATACCACTTGCTTGAATACCTCCAATGCGCTACAATACTTGACAAGAGTCGCTTAGACTCTATTTTTTGTTATGAATCCTGTCAAATATATCCAAGAAACCCTAGGCGAGTTGAAACTAGTCCATTGGCCCACCCGCGAGACTACTGTCAAGCTGTCGATCATGGTCATTGCAGTGTCTGCTGTTGTCGCCTTGTATGTAGGCGGACTGGATTATACTTTTACCAATTTACTTAAATTAATTCTCAAATAACTATTATATGACTACAAATGACCAATCTATAACTGAAAAAGGCCTGGGCGGTAAAGTTATTACCGGCCATATGGTCATCAACCCCAACATTCCAGAAGAGGCCAAATGGTACGTGATTCATACTTATTCTGGGCACGAAGCCCGCGTGGCTGAAACTTTGCGCCAACGGGTAACCACTTTAAACCAGACCGATAAAGTTTTTGAGCTTTTAATCCCCACCCAAGACAAAATCCAGATCAAACACGGTAAGAAATCTACTATCAAAGAAAAGATTTTTCCAGGTTACATCCTGGCCCGGATGATCGTGGACGACAATTCCTGGCTGGTGGTCCGCACTACTCAAGGCATCACCGGTTTTGTGGGTTTTGGTGGTAAACCTACTCCCCTATCTGATGTGGAAGTGGAAGCTATCAAACAATTTATTCAGATTGGTGCGCCCAAGTTTAAGACTAATTTTTCCGTAAGTGAGGCTGTAAAGATTACCGATGGACCGTTTACCGACTTTTTAGGTTCAATTGAATCCATCGATGAGGAACATGGTAAACTGCGTGTACTCGTCTCAATCTTCGGCCGCGAAACCCCAGTCGAACTCGACTTTTTACAGGTCAAAAAGATATAATTAAAAGCACTAAATTTAAAATTCTAATAACCAAATAAATTTCAAATTATAAAATATAAAATCATAAACAGTTTTTAATTTAGAATTTTGATATTATTTGGATCTTAGAGTTTAGTATTTAAAATTTTCTGAAAATATGGCACAAAAAAAAGTAAAGGTTGTTATAAAACTGAATCTCCCAGCCGGTGAAGCTACTCCAGCTCCTCCCGTCGGTCCCGCTCTTGGTCAACATGGTATTCCCATCATGGAATTTGTCAAACAATACAACGACAAAACCAAAGAACTCAAAGGAAATATCATCCCAGCTGTCATTACGGTTTATGAAGACCGTTCGTTTACCTTTATCACCAAACTCCCTCCGGTCTCGGCTATGATCAAAAAAGAAATGGGGCTCAAACTTGCTTCTGCCAAACCCGGCCGCGAAACTGCTGGTACCATTTCCATGGCTCAAGTCAAAAAAATTGCCGAAGAAAAAATCATCGATCTCAATACCAGTTCTTTGGACTCCGCTATCAAATCAGTCTCCGGCACAGCCCGCTCGATGGGTATCATAGTCGCCACTTCTTAATTAATCCTACCACTCTTAATTTAAAAAATAACAACACAAATTTATTACGACCGTGAGAAATTTGTGTTAATTAAATTTCAAAGATTTGTTTGAGCTCGTCTTGGTTTTCAATCCACGATAATTTGGCAAATTTAACGCCATTGGGAACATCCAATACTTCCCGCAGATAGCTCACCTGATCAAAAATATCGTACGGACTGACAAACACACTCTCCTGCATCTGTTCCATCCCCAAATTCCGCAAACAAGCCCGTAGGCTATCCCGTTTTTTCCGCTCTATCTCAGAAATATCAAAAAATACCAACCTCCACTGTCCATCCCATGCACTTTTGGGTGGAGAAAGTTTAAGTAAATCGTATTTTAAAGTTTGCTTCTTACCCTTATCGGTAATTTTTACAACAACTCCGTCTGGAGTCAATATTTTTTCCACCAATCCCCTCCGTTCCAATTGATCTGCCGCCAAATAAACCGAAGCCGGTAAATAATCTTCCCAATAAGGAACCTTCACATATTTAAATCTATATGCCCCTTTCCTGGTTAGAGGAAACAAAACTGATAAATTATCTCCAATAAATCTAAGTATCTCTTTTGCCGACGCCCGTTTTTTAGCCACAACCACTTTGTTCCTACCCATACTTTTATTATATTAACACAAATTTATTACGGTCGTAAGAAATTTGTGTTGTTATTAATTTACTCCTTTTCTTGACCTCTTTTTCCAATTTCTTTCATTTGTTTAGCCAATCTTATTAAATTTGGATCGCCTGAATCTATCAGAAGCGACAATGTCACATTTCCTATCAAATCCCCGTATTCCATTTGCGACATGAGCGACTCTCCTGATATTTTACGTCTTGTCTGTTCAACATCTCCCATCATTGTTGCCAGAGCAAATATTTGAAGTATATCCATACTATGATTTAAAACTATAGCTCAGCATCATTTTGTCTTAATAATTGTTCAGTGGCAGTTATTCCAGCAACAACCCTTAACCTATCTACAGGACTTGAACTTCTCTGAGCTTGTATGGCGGCTATAACTACTCCAATTAACCATTTAAATTTATATACTCCACAAGGATTACATTTATTTTCTCCTCTTTGTGAAAGAGGACAATTTTGGCATCTATTTTTGCATCCAACAAATTCTACCGTACTCATGCTCGTATTTAACCTTATTACCTGCGATTTATCTTGACTCTAAATTGACAAAATGTTCACCAAACCTCACAAAATGCTAAAATTCCCCCATGGATGAGTTTAGAAAGCGCATTTTGGGCTTTTTGGCTCGGGGTGAATCGGTCCAGATTGTGGCCCCCGACGGCTATGGCAAAACCCGCTTTGGTAGATCTTTGGGAGGATTGTATTTGGATACTAATTTATTGGGCTTAATTACAATTTCGTGTTGGTAAAAACGATTGTTTATGGCTTCTTGACCGTCTGATCCGGAATTTGAGTTACTAGGTAAGTAACTCCGTACATCTGGTAAAAGGTTAGGGTGGGGTGTAAATGCCGCCAAAAACTTATTCGTTGGGGTCAAACTGCAGCCGGAACTGTCAGGTGGAAATGCCCAGACTGTGGCAAGACTAGAACTCGCCAAAAGTCCGGGTTTCGGCGTCACTTGCTATCCAAGTTTTTAGTAGAAGGAAGAACGGCCAACCAACTATCTAGCGACCTGGGAATTCACCCTAATACGGTGAGAAATCGACTGGGTAAATACTTGAATAATCCTCCCCCTCAAAAGTTTATACCGGAGTATTTATTAGACAAAAAACTTTGGCTCATCACGGATGCTACTCATTTCAAAAGATGGGGTTGTTTGTTGGTGACAAAAGCTACCGGAGTTAAGCAACCGCTGGCGGTATCGTTTCACGATCGGGAATGTTTTGAAACGACAGTAAGACACCTAGAGCCACTCAAGGATTTGTTGGTTGTAGGTTACACCACAGATGGTAAAAAGGGCTTGGTAATGGCCCACCAACTACTTTTCCCCGATGCTGGTCACCAAAGGTGTTTAGTGCACATCCGGATGAAAGTTCAAACATTGTTAACTTGCCATCCCAGAGTTCCTGGAGGAAAAGACTTACTTAAACTATCTACTCAACTAACGCAAATTAAATCCACAGACCAAGCCCAGAATTGGTGGAGAAATTTTTGTGACTGGCAAGAAAAATACCGGCCGGTGTTAACCCAAAGGACGCATCGGGGAAAATCCTGGTGGTATACCCACCGGAACATCAGATATTCCTGGAAACACATCCTCAACGCTGCAGACAGCTTATTTGTATTTTTGGCTTACCCCAACTCTGTTTCAAATACTAATCATTTGGAAGGTTTATTTGGGCAGAGGAAACCTGCCTTATCCCGGCATCGCGGATTGTCCCGGACAAAAATTGCTAATGCTCTTTTCTGGACGTTTTATTTTCTAAACAAACCCTAAATCACCAACACGTTTTTGTTATTAACCCATTTATTGCAAACTCCGGCAGAACTTTTGCAAACTATAAAAGACTCCTCCGAAAGGAATTTAATCGTGATTGATTCTTTGGACCGAATACTGAATACCGAACACCGGGCACTTTTTAACTATCTCAAAGCCCTGCGCGATTCTCATAAATACCATCTGGCTTACGTCTTTTTGTGCCACGCTGAAATCAAAGCCAACGAAATTCTAGACGATTTGGAATATTTGGTTTCAGAACACATCGAACATTTGCCCCCACTCACATCCGATGAATACGATTTATTCGGTTTCCAACCTACTCCCAAACAATTAAAACAGCTAATTGAACTTTCGGGCGGTATCCCCGCTCTAGTCAAAGTTTACGTTTTGGCTATGCGCGATGGACAATCATTAGATTCTACACAAAATCCTCAAATTGCCGCGATGCTAGTCAAAACTGGTAAAACCAAGCTTTCCCAATTAACCGCCGCGGAAACCAGGTTAATGGATTTGTTTTTGACCAACCGTGGTCAAATAGTTTCCAAAAACCAAATTTGTGATGTTGTTTATCCAGATGTCAAAAACAAAGCAGGAATTTCCGACCATGCCCTGGACCAGCTGGTCCATAGACTGCGCGTTAAAATCAAAAATCAATATACTCTCACAACACATCGGGGGTTGGGGTATAAATTATCTTAACTTTTCTTAGTTAATTTTTTGGCGAGCACACAATTTGGGTCGCAATCTTCACATTTTCCCCCTTCCGGATACTTAACAAATCTACCATCATCAACGACCGTTCGTATTCCATTATCATCTACTGTCATACTTGCAAGCGCCAAGACCTTCAAGTACATGGTTTCAATTACCAACCCACAAACCCTACAATACTCTTTTTCCCAATTTTCAAATTGTACCCGATCTCCTTCATTGAACGCCATAAATTGATATTACATCTCTAATTTTTAGATTAATTGACAAATTAATCTCACTTCCCTCACCCAAAATCACAAAACCTGCCTGCCGGCAGGCAGGGTGTATAATAAAATGTATGATACTGCAAAATTACCCTGAAAATAAACTAAAAAGTGAAATTAAAGGCCTGGTCGGAAAATATCTGGATTTAAATAAACACCAATTGATAATTTTTGGTTCGCGGGTAAACGGAAAAGCTTCGAGATGGTCAGACATAGATGTGGGCATACTCGGATCAAATACCATTTCCTCAAGTGCCATCGGAAAGATCAAAGACGGTCTTGAAGAAATGCCGATTTTATATAAAATAGACATAGTCGATTTTGCCGGCGCCGATCAAAAATTTAAGAGCGTCGCTTTACAAAATTATGAACAAATTTGAAGAAGTCAAATCTCAATTTGAACAAGCTTTGATCAGATTAGAAGAAGCCTTGGCTCAACCAAAAAACGATTTTATGAGAGATTCATGTATTCAACGGTTTGAATTTACTTTGGATTTGGCCTGGAAAACGGTTCAAATTTATCTCAAAGACGTCCATGGCATTGATTGCAATTCTCCAAAAACATGTTTCCGGGAAGCTTTCCGGGTAGATTTAATTGAATATGATGATTTTTGGATTGAGATGGTCGACAAAAGAAACGAGACAGTTCATACTTATGTCCAAGAACTAGCCGAAAAAGTTTATGAAGTTTTACCACACACCGTGACGCTTTTTCACCAGCTTTTAGCCAAGCTAACCCACTAAATCCCCCCTCTTCCAACTTGCGGCCATATCTGGTAAAATCTCCCCTGTGGGAAAAAAGAAAGTTTCATTTTTAGGATCAGAAAACGAAGACGCTCTCAAAGCCAAAAAGGCCACTCAACGTGAGCAGAAAAAAATGCGTGAGGGTAAGGTCGTTGCTCCTGTCGCCGAAATTACTCCAGTTTCAGAAACCGTTACCGAAAAACCAATAAAAAAAGTCCGTGTCCGTTCCAAAGCTTATTTAGCCGCCAAAAAACAAGTTGACGTCAACAAAAATTATTCTTTAGAAGATGCCCTCAAACTATTACATAGTATATCGATCAGTAAGACTAATGATACAGTCGAATTACATATTAACGTCAAAGAACCGGGTTTATCCCGCGAAGTAACACTTCCCCACCCTACCGGCAAAACTAAATCCATTGCTGTTGCCAATGACGAAACCATTGCTCAAATCGAATCCGGTAAAACCAATTTTGATGTTTTGCTGGCCTCTCCCACACAAATGGCCAAACTGGTGAAGTTTGCCAAAATTCTCGGCCCCCGTGGCCTGATGCCCAATCCCAAAAACGGAACTGTGGTAACCGATCCCGAAGCCAAAGCCAAAATCATGGCCAATTCCAACGTCGTCACCCTCAAAACAGAGAAAGATACTCCAGTCATTCATACTATCGCTGGCAAACTGTCTATGAAAGATGAACTCTTAACCAGCAATATTAACGCCATCCTCACCGCCCTCTCAGGCAAAATCACTAAGATCGTCCTCAAATCCACCATGAGTCCCGCCATCAAGTTGGTAGTTGCGTAAAGCCTCGCGCGACCATAATATTAATACAATGCCCAAGGGTTTTAAGTTTTTGGTGGTCGCAGTGCTTTTGGCTGGTTTAGCCACCGGAGTTGTCGTCATCCAGAGAAAAACCACTCCCCCTCCCTCTCTGGCTTCTGGATGCCGCTGTGTGGACGATGGAATGTGTTCTTCCGGAGAAAACACTATTCCCAATATCGCCTGCGATGATAATAAAAATGGTTTTGGGACTGCCTGTTGTGGAAATGCCCCCGCCGAATCTGCTCCCCCCACTGCCAGTTGTGATCCCAATCAACAGTCAGACGCCAATGGCAATATCGGTTGCGGCGACGTGAATCAAGGCTACTGTACCCGTTGCAATGAAAATCAAGTTGAATACTTTTGTAAGTCCGGAGCAATTGCCAGTGGAGCAGGCTGTATTGCCGCCGCTCCCCAAAGTACTGGAGGAACTGCTGGAACCAATTGGCAACAATGCAATCCCAATCTAGCTGGAACTCAATATGGAGTATGCTCGGGTAATTCCCTCTATGCTTGCGGATCGGATTTCCGCGAAACCAAATGTGTAAACAATCATTGGGAAGCCACCGGTAACTGTTGTCAAACCCCCGGCGACATAGTTCCTCCCACAACTACAACCGACACTACTACCACAACTACTACAACAACCACTCAAACTGCATCATCTGTAGCCCAAACAGCTCTTGCTTCAGGCAAATGTGACATTAATTTTGGTCTTTGCCAAGCCTTCGATCCCAAAACCGGCGAAATGACAGGCTGGGTACCCGCAACCAAATCTGTATTTTGTGATTCCAGCTGTGCCCTAGCCGCCAGAATGAATGTGATAATCGGTTCCGGTTATCAAACTATCACTATTGATGGAAAACAATATCAGGCTTATGACTGGAACGTTGGATCCCCTACCAGTACCCAAGCAATATCTTTATCTGGACTTTCTCAACAAGATGTTGCAGAAATTAAACAAATAGCTGATGCAAACAAAGTCCAGTTTGATTCTCAAAATAATGCCATTGTGAACTTGACCAAAGACCAAATAGCAGATTTACAAAAGCGTGTAGACAATTTTTCTAAAGAACAAGAAAGTGTTCAGATAGCTCTGGCGGCAGATATAAATAAAAAAATCCCCGGTCTCTTGGCTGAGTGTAACTGTAGTCCAGATAAATTCGCTGAATTTGTCAAAGGAAAAAGTGAAAATCTGCATCTGAATTTACTTACTTCCGATAATGCCACGCTAATATTAACCTCTGCCAACTCCTATGCCATAGACAATGGATTAATAAATTCTTATTCAAGCCTGGATACAAATTCTGTTATTCAGGCATGTTACAACCTGTTAAAAAATGATGCTGATAAAACTGATTGTGAAAATTTAAGTTTAGCCCGTCAGACATTGAGAGATGCCATATCTTCAGATAACCGTACTCTGGCCGATGATCAACTCCGGGCCAATCAAAAAGCCAATGATTTAGCCAATCGATATCAAAAAGGTGAAGATATTACTGAAACACAACTAAGGGACGCAGGAATTATAGATACGGACATTAAAAAACTTACTGAAATCCGCCAGCAAAACCTGGAAATTGCCCGCCAAAATCAAATAAATACTGCCGCTTTGAATTTACATAACGCTAAAAGCCAAGGACCAACCAGCCCCGACGAAAGGCAAGAAAGAAATGATTTGGCTCTTTCCGGCTTAGATGCCACATCCAAGATAGCGGCACAAAAGAATGCCGCTCTTCTCCAACAATATATCGATTGCCGTAGTGATAAATGCACTAATCTATTTTCCCAACTCCAATCTGTTTTTCCTAAAGAAGTATTAACGGAAATTAATAAAACCAGAATCGACCAAATTACTTTTGAAAATACCCAATACCAGGCTCAAGCTCAAATGGCCTACCAAACAACTCCCACACTTCCCAAAGATATTCAAACAGCAGTGGACACTAAATATACCCAATTGGAAACCAATCTAATTATGACCCGTCTTGCCGCCAGTGAAAACCCCGATGCTCCCATTCAACTGTCTGACGCCGAAAAGGAAAATCTGCGCCAGCAAGCCCTCGTTGACACACTTTCCCAGTCTCCCCAGTTAGTGACGCTAAATCCTTCGACAGATGATACAGGATTTCAAAATTATCTTAGCGACTGGAAAGCCAATAATTCTCCATTAAGCACAATTAAAGGATTTTTTCCACCCACAATAGATCAACTTAAACAAGACGCGGTTAAATTCGCCGTGCAGACCTGTGCCGCTGCCGAAAGTTTATCCGGTTGCACTCAATCTATGTCATTAGATAAATGGGGAGCCGCCCAACGGATATTCGAAGCAGATTCAACCCTAAAAAATCTCCCTCCGGGAAGTCAACTCTACCAAGATTTTATAGACGGAAAAGTAAATCCCATAGAACTGGAGCAAAATCTTATCAACATCAAAAAAGACTGGGTAAATGGCTTAGCCCTCAATGTTAACAACGTCTTTCAAGGAACCACGGCCACCGGAACTCTCTTGCAAAAAGAAGCTTTAGAAACAGGCGATACCTATAAATATATGCGTGGCACCTGGATAGCCGGCGCTCCCATTGCCGCTTCCGCCGTAGCTATAGCCGGAATCGGACTTTTACCAGTAGTGGCCCCAACGGTAGCCGCGGTAACCGGAACCGGATTGCTCGGAGGCACTCTCACAACTATCGGCACCGGCTTTGGAATATACGGCACCACCCAGGGCATAGGCTCAACTTATCAAGCCTGCGAACAAGGCGTATTTGGAGGAACGGATGAACAAAAATATGCTTGCGCGATCGCCGGAGGAAACACTATTTACATGGCTTTATCCACGGGCATGGGAGTAGCCACAGGCGCTTATGCTTCCGCATCCAAGGCGGCTACCACACTTAATCTGTCAAAAATTGGCAATTCTGGTGCTACTTTGGCTACTGATGTTAACACTACATTTAAAATGGGTACTGCCGCCATTAATACTCCGGCATGGATAGAAAAAGTCGGGTTTGCAAATTCAATGATTGGTATGGGAGTTTTTGGCAGTCAAGCTGTAGTAGAATGCGGCAAGGGCTTTTCGACATCATGTGTTATCAACTTAGGCATGGCCATAGGCTCCCTAGGGCATTCCAGTACCTTCATTGCTTCCAAATTTGTCCCTAACTCCAATATTAGTGCTGCTATCGCTCTTGGCCGTACCAGGCAAGTATCGGGAGAAATATCTGAACTGTCAGACAAATTAGATGGACTAAATTCATGTAATCCCGGGGTTATTGGCGGTTTCAATATTGGAGATTGCATTTCCGGGTTGATTGACGGTTTTGCCGACGGCAACTCTATATCCGTCAAAGACAACATGCTCCAAGCTCCCTCTGGTCTTGTTTCAGCCCGGCAAAATATGGACAGTTTGGCTACTTCGCTACAAACAAGCTCCACCGACGCATTACCTGAAGGCGATAGAATCACCATGACCAAGGCAGTTATGGATGCTATTGATGAAAACCGGTACATTCAAGTGGCACTGAAAACACGCATTTCCAATAACCCCACCATCATGCAACAATTTTTGGCCACCCAGCAAACCGCGTATCAACAAAATCCTAGCCCCACTTCGACTTACAACCTTCTTCATGCGTTGTATCTGGTCCAACAAGAACAAACTCTTCTGGCTCCAATTAAAAGCTTATCTCCATCACAAGATTTAAAAGATTTGCGCCTTGCCCAACAGCAACTTGATCAAATTGCCCACTCCTCTTCAACTGATATAACGTCTGAATATTTACCTCAAGCCAATAAAGTTATTGGCCTATTAATCGCGGCTCAAAAAGATAAATTTACACCAGAACAGGCTCAAAACATAGAAACCGCTCTAAATAGCTTGACCAATAATCTACAACAGCAAGCCGACGCATATGCGGAAGCCGCCAAACAAACTGGTGATCCGTCTTTTACTGATGCCGCTCAAAAAGCTGAGCAAACAGCAACCGCTTTAAATATCACGCCGGCAACATCAGTTATTCCTGATTCGGCTCCCCCAGTTCCAGCCCCTGTTTTGATTTCTACCACCATTTCTGTTGTTGGCCAACAAAAATTACCTGATACTGTAGGCACCACTATTACTGTCCAAAATAATGATGTCGTTACCATCCAGATTTCTCCACAGGATACCGTTTCTCTTAATGGTCAACCCGTTATTGCCGGAAACCTAACTTTACAAACAGGTGACGTGGTTTCTGTCACCACCGGCCAATCCAACGATACATATATTTTTAGTGGAGTTGAAAATAGTCAAGCAACATTTACTCACAATACCCAAACTCTTGCCCCTACGGCCCAAGTTCCAATTCCACCAATTACTTCAGCCGCCAATCATTTTGGCACAATCATCAACGCCATTGTTCTACCAATCGAATCCGAATTAAATATTGCCATTTCTCAAATTTCCAACCAAGTTCTAGATCCATTTGGTTCAGGGATTGCTTCTTTCGTTAAGCAAAACCTCGACTCTCTATCTTTTGCTTACCAATTTTTTCCCACTTCTCAAAACGTCAGTAGAATAGTATTAACAGCCGCTGGAGAAACCGCCCGCTGGCTCAATGATCAACCCATCATCGGAAATTTCGTACCAGTTGTTGAACTGGCCAAAGATTTGCAAGCCAAATTAGCAAAGCTCACCACACCGGCACCAACAGTAAATATCAAATTTGAAAACGAAATGAGATTAAATGTTGGTCCCCGTGCTCCTTATCACTTGATCCGGGTATTTTTTAACGGTGATGGAAAAATAGTAGCCGTGTCACAGGAAAAATACGGTGAAACTTCATCCGTGAACAATGTCCTCATAAACGGTAAATTAATTAATTCTAATCAACCTTATTTAGTAAATAATCGTGATCGGGTAACCATTACTTATGATGGAAAATCTGAAAATTTTGTCGTTTCTCAAGGAGAATTTATTGGAAAAAACGGAATTCCAAAAACAGAATCCAAATATGTTATCGGGCTTTATCCCCCTCCAACAGGACTACCCATTCCCGCCCCAAGTCGAAAATTCTCTGTGGTGGATTTTGCTAAAGAAACCGCCGACAATCTCCCCTGTCTAATTTCCAACTACTCCATCGTCTCCCCAGCCCTGGCCGCCGGGTCAAGTATCCCCTGCGGAAAAGTAAGTATTAATACCTCAGGTAGACAAGTAACTAGTATCGATGGAGTTGGCAAAGTCTACGTTCACCCACAGTTGCTTGATCTTGCAATTATTTCAGAAGGTGAAGGAATATATAGAACAGCAAAAGTAGGAGAAACAGTCCAAATTATTAACTCATCTGGTGAAGCTGCAAACATTAAGGTCATTTCAATTACCAAGGATCAAATAGTAGTAAAAATTGACAACAAACCCAATACGTCAATTGCACCCAAAAGTCCATCAGTATCTAGGCCACACCTAACTGGAGACGAACCTAAAATTTCACCCATCAGAGATCCCAATAAGTCAGGACCAACGTATGAATACCACGGTTACGAAGCTTACGACTCATATGTACAAATTTATGGTCAACAACCCACCACTCTATACGTAGGAGCCAAACCCACAGATTTATTCCCGTTCCAAGAGGATTTGATTAAAGCCGCACAAGGTCAAGCCATTGATTTAAACAAAGTTATAAAATTCCTCAATCAAAATAAAATCGGCGTCAACATCTATTCGGACCCAGCAGAATTAGTGTATGCAGACCAGTTAAGCGACGAGGTAGACCGAGCTCTTAGAAATGGCGAAAAACCCAAAAACAACAAATCTGACATTCCAAAACTAGTCAAAGAAGCAGCAGCCCAAGGAAAATTGCCAAGAGTAAAAGTTGAAGACGTAAAAAACACAGGCTTTAGTATAAACACTCTGCCGGGACTGCTTGACACTCTCACCGGAAAAAACAAACAGGAAATCTACCTTCTTACTCCCAATTTATACGCACAGTTATATCAGACCACACCTGCAGAAGGTTTAATTGTCTTTTACCAAAAGCTCGGGCATGAAGGGGGCCATTCTATGGACGATGTGACCTTCGGCAATCTATCTCCCTGGGCTACTGAACTCCGGCAAAAAGCATTCAATGTCAAACTGTATCAAGCCATTGGAGATGTTCAGCTGGCCAAAGAATATCAAAAATTTGTAGATGAAACCCTAAGCTCATCAAAACATGTACTTTATGATGAAAATCAAAAGATTAGCAAAACAAAATACCAAAGTGCCCTTAAATCCGGACCGTCACAGTCTCCTATCTTTCTAACTCCACTTGGTAGTGGACTGGCAAACCCCATTCTCGCTCCCATCATTGCCCCCATTGCCATGTTGCAAGCTGTCGACCCCATTTTACAAGCCAACTGGCCCGATCTCCCCTTCTCCAAAGCCTGGCACAACGTCACCACCGGAAACTGGGGGCAAATTTGGCAAGATATTACCTCTTCATTTAACCGCACCTTACCAGCACCATTAACCTTGTTAAACACACTCGTAGTCAAACCATTCATCTACAACTACCGACCCCCTCAAATACCAGAACATACAAATACAAATTACCAGCCTTTCGGCTCAATCATCGATCAAGCTATTAGCCAATATCAAAATTCAACAGGAAAATCAGTCTACTGGCCACAGAATAAACAATTTAGTTTGTCAGATTTCATCTCTTCTCTGTTTATCCCTCTTTCCTTCGAAACTCAATCAAATCATGCGCATCTTATGAACGACACCCAAAAAATGCCACATACCGAGTTTGAATCTCTCATAAGTCTATGGATCACAAATAGGGATCCATCAAGTAGCCTTAGCGATCTATTGAGCAACACACGTATAATTCTTTACGCTAGCCTCCCTCCCCAAACAAAAGACATAATCGCAAATGCCTATGACGATTCTTTTAACAACTATAAGCTCGAGAGAAAATACCAACAAGCAAAGGTTTGGATAGAAACTAATTCTCCTAATTCGCCCATGTCTTCTGCCTCTATTCTCTCCCATTTTATCGAACAAAACAGTGGTAATCTATCCCTATCTCTGGATGATCTATCCGGATTTCTTAGATGGATAGCCAGATCTACAGGAAGCGACTCATATATATGGATGAGAAATCATATTGCAGACGAATTCAGCCCCAACGTTTCTTTTAATTCTTTTCCGTCATCTGAAGAATATCCTTATACTGGACCATTTGGATCAAAAATTTCTTTAAATGGCCAATTAAACTATGATTACTCCTTACTAAAACAGGTTGGAAAACCATATCACAGCGCTCATATTGTATCTCTCCTCTCTTCCCAGTCCACGGGCACCATTACCTTCATGGTATTTGGCGAATATATTCTCCACGGCAGAGAACACGGTCTAGAACAATTTATCTCTGACATGTCTCTGCTAGCAAATCTTAGCAAGATTAACAAATCTCTCAGGTCTCTTCCTTATAATGCTCATCCACCAATAAATATTCCACCCCAAACCACCACTTTCCAATCCAACGCCGGCAAGCCACCAACTATATACGGCCCGGGCCAAACTTTTTTGGAAAAATTAGGATTTCAATACACCGATGAAACTGGTACTCACTGGAAATGGCCATGGGGAAAAATAGAAAATCAGGACAGAATTTCTCAAATTATCTCCGATGTCCATGCTCAGGTCCAAAAGGAATTAGCTCAATTAAAGACCAAACAAGAAATTATTGACTATATAACCAATGACCTGGAATCAATGGGGGTGGAAGTAAGAGACGGCACTCCCCGGGTTGCCACCAAAGGATATGATGCAATGAAAGATGTTGGTTCCATGAATGAAATTTACATTCAAGTCGACAGAAAGAGACCAGCAATAATGGCTCATGAATGGGAACATGTTAGACAAGTAAAAGCATTTCTTGAAGCCGACATTCACACCGGATTATTGGAAAACAGCTCGCTTGTAAACCAAATAGAGACTCCTGCATACGCCACCGGAACCAAGCTCTCCTATTCAACAAAAGCATTTGACGTCGTGGGAGCCATCACCCAACCCCTCGCCTTTGTAGTAGCAAAGGCTGGTCTAATTGGTCCGTTAAACACTTTTAGCCGTGTAGTCACATATCCAATTAATTCATCATGGACCAACCTAACCAAACCCCTCTTCAACATCGGTGGCAAACCGGTTTCAGCCCTGGACATTCTCATTCCCTGGACAAAATTTGGGGAAATTGGGCAAATGGGGTTAAATCTTTCTCTATCCAATACCGACAAGCCTCTTGAGGTAATTTTTCCAATCGTACCGCCAGGAAAAATTGAATATCTTAATAAGGGCATTCCTATTTTAATCGGAGATAACGCAGCAACTGAAAAAAGCGATGAAGAAAAATTGAAAGTATTTGACGATAAACTTTCCATGGCTAAAGATTCTCATTCTTATTATCAAGTAAAGGTTCTGGACTCGAGGCGGAAAGTATATACAATTCAAACAGAAGATGGAGAAGTCATCGCCGCCGCAGATCTCTTACTACCAAACTCAGAACAAACCTCTTATGCACTACATTTTATTAATGTTCTTCCAGAATACCAAGGTCATTATGACGTCGGATCTGCGTTACTCCGGCACATACAACGTGAATTATTAACTATCGCGATAAATAGCGGAAAGATACAACAGTTACGTCTTGCTACTGATGACGCAACTGGGCCGTTTTACGAGAAACTAGGATTTACTCAGATATCAAGCAAAAATGGGTCACGTGTATATGAATGGAATACAAATATTGGACAAGTTGAAAAAAAACTGGATGGCTTATTTGATAGTATGCCTTCCCAAGCGTTTGTGAACACTGTTTTAGACCTACAAAGAAAATATGGCATAGATAAAATCAGTAGCTACTTGGGCAGAATAAAAATTGCGGAAATTTATGATCAAAAATCCCTGACTGAAAAAGAACTATTAAATCAACAATCTTCTCCCCCATCACTGGACGCAGAGCTTCTCCATTATTTAAGTCCATTAGATTTCGGGATTTCTAAAAGTGACCCCGATTATTCCAGAATTCAGGCCTTAAAAATACTTGAATTAGCCGAGAATCCAGAGATTATGGCTGCTAGGACCGGCCTGGATATCCAAACAATTAACCAAATTACTACAGACTCAAGACAAATCGCGATGGATGCTTTCCATGATAATTTTGAACGTGCCTACGATGCCGAAGTTTTGCCAGATTTTGACTTGTCTGGATCTGTCTCCCATATTATATTCCTGACTTCCGAAGATATGAAAAAGATTCCGGGCGGAGGCGGTCACGGATCGGCCATAAGTTCGGCCAGATTGGCTCTGATTGACGGCGGATTAATTAAAGGCCTGGGAGACATGGGCGTTATCACTGGAACATATATTGGAGTTCATGAACTCGGACATTTGTTGGCAAACAATAAATGGCTTCTTCCCAATCAAATGACAGACATAAGACTTTTTACTAACCTAGAAGAAGCCAGAACAATAGTATTTGAAACTACGGCCATGAGCGCAAGAGGAAATCTATGGACTAATTCCCATTCTCCAGACCGCGAAGCGGTCCGAACAGCATTAGTTAATAAAATAATAGCCAAAATGCACGCTGTATCACCAGATGATGTTGCCCAATTATTAAGCCAAGTAAAGCTTGGCGATTTTTCTGGTCTGATTGCTGCCACTGGTGGTGTGAAACAGTTTGAGGATTTTCTGGCAAGTTCTGATGTTTTTGGCGCGCAGATTTTAATAACCCCAAAGACAACTATTACCCACCCTGATGGAAAGGTTGACACATTGGGGATTAATGGTGCCATGTATATATCCCGTGGAGACACCATAACCACATCCGACGGCAGATCTTACCATCTAGATCCTTCCACAAAAGTGCAGTTATCGTTTGGTTACAGTCATTCTGGTGCCGACCCTAATTACTATTGGGATTGGAGTGACAACGAACCTATAGGCGTTGGTACCGAGATGTTTATGAGAATTAACTATCTCGCTATATCCCCTGATTATCTGCCCACTCCCCCAACTCTGGTAATATCCTCCCAACCCTAAATCCCCATGCCCTTGGCACTTGACAAGAACTGTAGGTAAGAATTATTATTACTTATAGACCATGAACACCACAAATACCGGTCTGGTTGAAATTTATAAGTCATCTCAAACCGTCTTCAATATTCCCGGTTTGGCTCTCATTTGGAAAGCCACCGATCCTAAATTAATTAAGTCCCGTATAAATTATTATGTTAAAACAGGAAAAATCCTTTCGCCCAGAAATGGCATCTACGCTAAAGACAATTTTGATCCCATGGAGTTGGCCACCAAAATTTACACTCCCAGCTATGTTAGTCTGGATACAGTTCTTAGAAAAGCCGGTGTAATTTTTCAATATTCTACTCAAATTACCGTCATAAGTTACGTCAGTAGGCATTTGGTAATTGGAGATTTGCAAATAGCCTACCGCAAAATTAAGCCGGATATTTTATTAAATCTCACGGAAATCCAAAATGTTGGAAATTATTACACGGCTTCACCGGAACGGGCTTTTTTGGACAGTTTGTATCTACAAGGTCCCATTCATTTTGACAACCTAAATCCACTTAATTGGAATACTTGTCGTAAATTGGCAAATATTTATAAAAACAAAAATTTACTTAAATTAGTAGACGCATATGCTCGACACCACAAAACATAAAACCATCCTTATCAGAATCCTGCGCGAAATTTACTCTCATCCGGAACTGGCTCCCGTTTTGGGATTCAAAGGAGGAACAGCTGTGTTTTTGTTTTACAATCTCCCCCGCATGTCTGTGGATTTAGACTTTGATCTATTAGATATAAACAAAAAAGATGCCGTCTTTAAAAAAGTCACTGCAATTTTAAACAAATTTGGCACCCTTACCGAAGTCAGAGATAAAAAGTATACCTTATTTTGGTTAGTTTCGTACGAAAAAGGCCTGCAACATGCCAAGATCGAAATATCAAAAAGACCATCTGAGTCAGAATACGAAATCAAAAACCTATTGGGCACAAATATCCAAGTTATGAACCAAAGCTTTATGTTTATTCATAAATTGATAGCCCTCCTCGACAGAAAACGGCTAGCCAACCGGGATCTGTTTGATCTTTGGTATTTCTTTAGTCAAAACTGGCCGTTAAACCGTAAAGTGTTAGAGAAAAATACCAATATGGATTTTTCTAAGTATTTGCAAACATGTATCGAAAAAATAGAAAAGGTGGAAGCCAGAAATATTTTAGACGGCTTGGGAGAGCTCCTGGACAATAAAATGAAGTACTGGGTCAAAAATAAATTAAAGGAAGAGCTTATCTTTTTTTTACGCGCTTCCTCCCAACCCTAAATCCCAAAAATACGTTTCATGAGTATTTAAAAAAATGAAACGCATTTAGCCTCAAGAAAGCCGAAAATCCTCATCCAGCAATACGAATTCGTGCTAAACAATTACTTTCGCACCACAAAAATGCTACACTAATTTTATGGAGCAAATTATCTCTGCCCAACCTCAAATCATTAATTCCAACTCCGGTTTTTTCGGTTTACTTAAACTCAGTATTTCCCAATTTTTCAATAATCTAGGATATTTAATCATTTTTGGACTTGTTCAGACTGGTATAACTCTTGTTTCGATTATTCCCCTCATTGTCGGCCTGACCCTCATCGCTGTCAAAAGCGCCATCTTGGGTACTATTATTACGGTGATTGGCGCAATTATTGGCTTTTTTGCAATAGTAGCCCTCCAAGCAGCCGGTTTTTATCAAATCCAATCCATTGTAAACACATCTCGCAAGAGTATCCGAGAGCTACTATCCTTGGGCAAGAAACTCGCTCTCCCTTTGTTTCTTACCCTCCTTCTTCTTAGCTTGGTCACCATTTTGGGATATCTGCTCTTAATTATCCCCGGCATCATTTTTTCAGTGTGGTTTATTTTTACCATCGTGATTATGATCAATGAAGACGTCTGGGGTCTGGCTGCCCTCAAATCCAGCCGCAACCTGGTCAAAGGCCATTTTTGGAAAGTTGCTAGCTATTTGGGATTTTGCCTCATTCTTACTTTTATCTATTCGTTTGCCGTTTCCCTTCTCGTCTCAATAATTCCAGGTGGCAAGTGGATCGGCCAACTTCTAAGCAACATCTTGAATATCCCAGTTCAAACTATCTCCCTGCTTTTCATCTACAACTTGTATCACCAATTGAGCATTGCGCATTGAACCTTGAGCATTGTATAATCCCCCAAGTTACCAAAGACAGCAAGCACACAAACAAGTCTTGCCGAGGACAACTATGAATAAAAGAGCACCAAAAGACAAAAAAATCTCCCGCGTGGCTTCTTTGTCGGATCTGATCAAATCTTCCAAGTCTATCGGCATTGTCGATTACAAAGGCATGACCGTCTTCCAGGCCACCCAAATTAGAAACGATGTAAAAAAAGCCGGCGGTGAAGTCAAAGTGGAAAAAAATACCCTCTTTAAATTGGCTCTCGGCTTAAAAGATTTAAAGCTTGACGGATTATCCGCTTTTGTCTTTTCCAAAGACAACGAAATTTCCGCCCTCAAAGCCATGGCTGACTTTGCCAAAAAGAATAATATTCTGGCTTTTAAAGCCGGCGTTATGGGTGATCGCCTACTTTCTGCCTCCGAAGTCCTTGGTTTAGCCAATACTCCAGCCAAGGAAACTTCAATTGGCAAACTATTATTCTTACTAAATTACAACACATCCAAGTTAGTTCGCACGCTAGACGCTATTGCCAATATTAAAAAATCCTAAATTATAAATTCTAATAATCAAATAAATTTTAAATTTAAAATATAAAATCCCAAAACAGTTTTTAATTTTGTATTTTGATTTTATTTGGATCTTAGAATTTCATATTTTGAATTTTAAAAAAGGGGGTGTTTCATAAATGTCAGACAAATTGCAAAAAATCATCGACGCCGTTTCCGACCTTTCAGTAATTGAAATGGCGGAATTAGTCAAAGCCCTGGAAGAAAAATTTGGAGTGTCAGCGGCAGTACAAGCCACAGCCGCCTCCACTGGCAATGCCAGTTCCGGCGAGCCAACGGAAGAACAATCTGCTTTTACAGTAATTCTTAAGAGTACTGGAGGCAATAAAATTGCCGTCATCAAAGTTTTGCGCGAAATCAATCCCGCTTTGGGATTGGCCGAAGCCAAAGGTATTTCCGAAAAACCCGACGCCGTAATTTTGGAATCCGCTCCCAAAGATAAAGCCGAAGAAGCTAAAACTAAACTGGTCGCCGCCGGCGCAGCAGTGGAATTAAAATAATTTTACCTCACCTCCAACCCCCTCTCCTACTGTAGGAGAGGGGAACGAAAGGGGTGAGGTATTTTTTTAATTTTTGCCAGTTGACACTCGTATTTCAAAGTGATAATTTGTATATCAAATGGCAACAACTGTTTCTCTCAGTTTAGATAGTCTTCCCGATTTACTCACCGTCCGTGAAGTAGCGCAAATCTTACGGGTTTCTACTCTTACTATCAAACGCTGGGGCAAACGCGGCAAACTTACTCCCATCCGCATCAACTCCCGCGGTGACCGCCGCTACAAAAAAGAGGCTGTCCTCTGGATGCTTGGCATGACCCCCAAAACTGTTTAAATCTAGACTTCCCTCTCCACCATGTATTCTGCAATCCCCTGAATATAGTCAACGGCTTCAGTATCCAGGTTAAGTCCCCGCAGTTTGCTAGCCGTAACCGCCGCTTTAGTTGCAAACTCTTTGGCCAATTTACGGTTATATTCCAACGACCCACAATTAATTATGACCTGCTTCGCTGCGTCCAGATCAACTCGCGTTGCGTTCATATCACCCCAGACTTTTTGCACTGTCGGTTCATCAAAAGCTTTTAATACCAACAGCGTGCTTTTACCTTGTTTCAGATCGGAATCAGCGGATTTTCCAGTCTCTTCTTCATCCCCAAAAACTCCCAAAATATCATCTTGCAATTGAAAGGCCACTCCTCCATCCATAGAATAGTCATGCAAAATTGACAGTGCTTTTTGGGGAAGTTTGGCCAAAAGTGCTCCTATAAACAACGGGTTTTCGTAGGTATAAATTGCCGTCTTGGCCTTGTGTAAAGCAATAATATCGTCTTCGGACCACTTCTTTTCAAACTCCAGCAAAATATCGTACGATTGTCCGTAAGCGGTATTTGATACTCCCCGTAACATTTTTACCATAGCGTCTGTTGATCCGCATTTTGCCAACATTTCGTATCCCAATGATTGCAACAAAATTCCGGCATTGATACCAATCGCTTCCCCTAGATGTAAATCGCCACCCATCTTTTTTCTATAAAATTCATGGGTTGTCGGACCACCTCTTCGCAATACATCCCTATCTTGAATATCGTCATGCATCAAAATCCCACTATGTACCAATTCTACTGCCATTGCCGCCTGCCAGATTTTATCATCTGCTTTTTTACCTTCCAACTGATATCCATAATGCACAAACGAAGATCGTAATCGTTTTGACCGACGCAAATTATGCTCTTTGGAGTGTAAAAGCATTTCTCTTACTACTTGCTTTTGTCTTGTGTTGAATCCAAAATCACAAAGCATCTCTTTATCGAAATATTCAGCCAATTTTTGATCAATTTGGCCAACATAATCTTTCAGTGTCAATTTAGCCGTATTGTGACAACACATATGCAACAAATTAGATAAACTGAAGGGGTGAGGGTAAATCCGAAGTTAATAATCAAACTTCTGAATAAAGATGAACCTCTTTCTGAGTTGGGTATTAATAGAACCACTGTTTGGAGATGGAAGAAAAAGGCAAGAACCACTAGAGGTACCTTGAGTTCACGGTATTTGACTAGAAAATCTACACGACCACATCATATTCATAGGTATATATTTAGTGGATCAGATCGGATAAGAATTGAGGAATATCGGAAAAGAACTCACCGGGGAGCTGTAAAGATTAGGCATTACTTAGGATTAGCAGCCAGCAATCGGACTGTTCATCGTTTTCTTGTCTCACATCAATTTGTGCGAAAATATAAGCATCACAGAAGACCTAGATTTCAAAATACAATCCATATGCATGCCAAGAATACTCCGACAGTAGGCTACCTCCAATTTGATGTCAAATACATCACCCCAGAGCTTTCAGGACTTACCTGGACTTGCTTTGAGTATGCTGTCATAGATATCTTTTCTAGATATAAAGAGGCGGTGATACTAAATCATTTAGATCAAGATGGCAGCATAGCTGCCATCCTAGAAATGTTTCCTAAACTGCCTTTTAAACCAGCCTTCATTCAGACTGACAACGGACTTGAATTCCAAGGCAGGTTTCATCAAATGTGTGAAGGGATGGGGATAAAGCACCTCATGATTCACAAGAGTTCTCCCAATGAAAATGCTCTCATTGAAAGATCTTTTAGAACTGATGAGGAAGAGTTTTTCTTTTTACTAGATAAAGCACCTCAACATTATGATGAGCTTAGAAATTGGTTCTCTGTTTGGTTACACGAATATAATTATGAAAGACCCCACCTGTCACTTGAGCTCAAAACTCCTTACCAGATTGTTGCAAATGTCTTGGCATCATAAGGTATAAGTTACAATAGAAGTATGTATAAAAAGATCTTGGTGATATTTACTTTCACTCTTCTACTCTTCTACTCTTCTACTCTAGTTTTGGCTGATGAATGTGAGACTACGCGAGACCCAGTGAAGATTGGGCAGTGTATTGACGAGCTGCAAAAAACTTCGAATGCCATAGCCTCAGCTAACACTACAAATGCCAAAGAATTGGCAGCCCTCAATGCCCAAATCTCAAAGCTCAAGACTCAGATAAACTCTCTAAATAATCAAATCATAAAATTACAAAAAGAGGTGTTTGAGAGAGAGGTAAAAATTGGAGTGAAAGACGCATTGTTGTCGGCCAAGATAAAACAGGACTATATTAGAAGAAAAGACCAACCTTTATTATTGATATTGTTTTCCGCTGATTCGGCAGCCAACTTTTTCCGCGATCTGGCTATCCGGGAAAAACTGGCTCACGAAGACCGGGATTTGATTGCCTCGGTTTCGGGGGAAGTAAAAATGCTCAAGGCTCAAAGCGCAATGCTCAATGGACAGAAAATTAATTTGGATGCTTTAAAAATTAGAGTTAATGAACAGGCCACGTTTTTGGCCGGGGAAGTAGCCAAGGCCAATGCTTATGTGGCAGATTTGGGAGGGAAAATCTCTGCCTTAACAGCCAGACAACAACAAATTTTGGCAGAGAAATTGGGAAGTTTAAATTTACCAACTAGCTTGGGGGGCGGCACTCTTAGTTGTACCGACGATCGCAAATTGGATCCAGGTTTTTCTAATGCTTTTGCCTTTTTTACTTATGGTATTCCTCATCGGGTAGGGATGGATCAATATGGAGCCTATGGGCGGGCTAAAGCAGGCCAATCAGCGGAAGATATTTTAAGAGCATATTTTGACAATTTTGAGTTTACAAGCGGAAGAGAAGGGGAGACTGTAAAAGTAAACGGAAAAAATGAGTTTGGTCAGGTATTTAACAACGAATCGATGAACATTGAGGATTATCTGAAACATTTACACGAAATGCCGTCAAGTTGGGATTCTAAAGCTCTTCAGGCTCAAGCCATTGCGGCACGGTCTTATGCTTTAGCAGAACAACGGGCAAAGGGGTATTTATATCCAAGTCAAAAAGATCAGGTAATTAAAAAAGAAATGAATACGCAAAGTTGGATAGATGCTGTAGAGGCAACAAGGGGAAAAATAATGGCTCAGGGGGGACAACCCATTAAAGCGTGGTACGCTTCAACTTCTGGTGGCTACACATTTAATTCCGGTGATATATGGTCAAGAAATACGTCGTATACAAAAAGACTACGAGACGCGAGTGGAGACATTGGGGGTTTTGGAGATTTGCAGAACAAAGCGTATAGCAAAGATTCTCCATGTTTTTATTCAGCTCAGGGTTGGCGAACCCAATACAACAAATCGGCATGGCTCAAATCTGAAGAAGTGGCAGACATTGTCAACGTGATCATGCTTGCACAGAAAGATTCTTCAACACAAAACCATCTATCTCAAACCGACAAACCAAACCCTGATAGGGTGGATACCTGGGATTCTGGACGAGTGCAACAAGAATTACGGAGCAGAAATACCACGCCTTATTCCAGCGTGTCTAGTATTAGCGTGTCTCCAGATTTTGGTAGTGGTAGGGTTACAAGTGTAACTGTATTGGGAGATGCGGGCACTCAAACTTTCTCTGCAAATGATTTTACAAATTATTTTAACCTGCGCGCTCCCGCCAATATCCAAATAGTAGGACCATTATTCAACATTGAGAAGAAGTAACTCACCTCGACTGCGGTCACCCCTCTCTTAAATTAAGAGAGGGGACGGGGGGTGAGTTATAATATGAGTATGCCGGATGTATATGAAGCTCCCAAAAAACCAATAACCACTCCGCCAGTGGAAGATTCGGCCAAACGGGAATTCAACGAAGACTTACGTCAAAGTAGGGATTGGTGGAAAGTGGTAGTGGATGAAGTATTGGAAGCCATGGGAGAGTATCCCCGGAGCGCCGTATTGGGGGCATATAATGTGCGTCCAGGACACAAATTTTTTACCCAGCAGGAAGACGAAGAGGTAATAATGCTCCTGCGGGCCCATCCGATTACCAATGTGGGATGGATTTTACTAACCATTTTTATGCTTATATTACCCATGGCTTTGGAACTGACGGGAATATTCAAAAGCGTGCCCGGAGGATTTATGTTTGTGGGAAAAGTAACTTGGTATCTAATGACTTTTGCGTATTCATTTGAAAAATTTTTATTTTGGTATTATTCAGTGTTTATTATTACCAACGAGCGGTTGGTGGATATCGACTTTTACAATTTTATGTTTAGAGTAATAACCTATGCCAATTTAAACCATATCGAAGAGCCGGCTTCGGTTACGGGAGGATTTATCAGATCGGTGTTTCAATATGGAAATGTCTGGGTAACCACGGCTTCAGAAAAGCCTACCGTTGAAGCCTTGGGCGTACCATATCCTGATAAAGTGGTAGATTTGATAAGCAGGTTATCGGAAGAGCTGGAAAAAAGAAGGGAACAGGGAAAATGATAAACATATATAATATCACCGCCTTTGATATTGTGAAGTGGTTTTCTGTAGTAGGTTTAATCATGTATTCCGCTTTTGCGGCGGTGGTGATTAGACAAGTTATGACCATGAACGAGTCGGTTAAAGACCCGTTAAATTCCATAATACTGTTGGTTTCGATTGCACATCTGATTTTGTCGCTATTACTCATAGTCGTAGCCATTGTGCTACTGTAAACAACATGGATATTAGAACAGGGAGGATTGTAGGAAAAATGGAAGGTGGAGTTTGGGGACAAATTTTTGAACGGGATGGGTTGATAGCTTTAGTCTCCGCAGAGACCGAAACAATTTCGGCCGGTCGGGAAGTGATCTCACGTTTAAACGAGTTGTATTTTGGGGCAGAGGCTCGTGGCTTGGCTATCCTTAAAAAAGTGGTAGAGGAAATGATCAATGAGTTTGAAGGACTTCAAATTGTAGCTATGATTACCACTGATGACTATATGGGGATAGTTTCTGTGGGGGGTGGGGTATGGACCAAAAAAGCAGACGGAGAAGGATGGATAATACCCCTGGAAGCTGAAAGTAAATCGGTAGTAGCCATGGGGGGAAAGATTGTTCCCGGCCAAACAATTGTGGCTGGAGACCAGGCGTTTTGGACTGGAGTGACTCTGGGATCTGTAAAGGCGGCCGTGGAAGATCCTGATTTGGAACAAGGGGCGGAAATGTTGGGAACCATGATCCGGGGTGGGCAAAGAATGGGAGGAGTGGGGATCGTTTTGCGAATGCAAAACAATACTCAAAGCTCAATACTCAATACTCAAAAGGCTCCAAAATTAAATTTTAAGGTTCAATGGCCGAAAATACATTTGCCGATGATAAGTTTGCCCAAGATAAACTGGCCCAAGGGTAATACGATTTATTTGGCCAAGAGTAAAGAAGAAAAACAAAAACACACTTTATGGGTAGGAATACTTTTTTTGATAATTTTGACAATTTTAATTGTAGTAGGACAAGTGAGAAGGTTTGAACTGGCACAAAAAAACAGCGAATTTGCCAAAAGAGTAGAAACTTTGAAATTTAAATTTGGGGAAGCCGAGGGTTTGGCCGGAATAAACCCCACGAGAAGCCGCAATTTGTTGACTGAAATTGACAAAGAAGTAGCCAGCCTGTCTGCTTTTAAGCAGAGCAAAAAAGATAAAGACTTGGCTTATATCAAGTCAGGTATTGGTGAAGTTTTGGGTATAGCAACCGGAACAAAAAAGACCACCGGAGATTTGGTGATCGATTTATCTCTAGTGCGTGACGGTATGACCGGCACAAAAATGGTTTTTGGAGATGACAAGTTGTGGGTGTTGGATACTTTGGGATCACGCTTGGTGAGTGTGGATCCGGTGAAAAAAAGTGCTGATGTTATTGCTGGAAAAGACATTTTGGGGGAGAGTAAGACGATGGCGATTTATCCAGGGTTGACGACAATTCTTAGTGAAAAAGGAATTGTCGAATGCTCAATGCTCAATGCGCAATGCTCAATAAAATTAGCGTTTGATGAGGGGTGGGGAAATGTGATTGATATGGGCATGTTTGCGGGGAATATTTACATATTAGGTGGGAGTCCTTCGGCAGGCTCAGGACAAGTTTGGCGGCAGCAAAAAACTGATACCGGATATGGGTCCAGACAGTCTTGGCTGGCAGACACAGAAAAAATTGATGAGCTGTCGGGAGTGCAAAATATAGCCATAGATGGGTCTATTTGGTTATTAAAAAGCGATGGACAAATTTTGAAGTATGTCCGTGGTGTCAAAGAGAATATAAATATTTCTGGACTGGATTTGGTCTTTGGTAGTAATTCCAGAATTTACACTGACGATGAAGCCGAAAAACTGTATGTGTTGGACCCCGGTAATAAAAGAGTAGTGGTGTTGAAGAAAACCGGGGAGTATGAAAATCAATATCTCTGGGACGGTATTGACCAGACTACTGGTATTGCGGTCGACGAAAAAGGTAACAAAATATATTTGCTGGGTGGGAGTAAAATTTGGTCAATCCCGTTATGAAGATTGTCAACCAAAAAGCTAAGTTTGATTATGAATTGGGGGAGAGAATTGAAGCGGGAATTGTTTTGAACGGAGCGGAAGCCAAGTCGGCGTATGGAGGAGCAATAGATATGACTCATTCTTACGCCAAAATTATGCCGTCTAAATTTAAAGGTCAGCGTGAAGCTTGGGTGATAAATTTGCATATTTATCCGTATTCTCATGCCGACAACGACAAATATGATCCCAAGAGAACCAGAAAACTATTACTACATCAAAAAGAATTATTGTCACTGGAAACTAAAATGAGAACAGCCAGATTGCAATTGGTTCCGACCGCTATGTATACCAGCTCCGGGAAAATAAAAGTCGAACTAGCCCTGTCGCGGGGAAAAAGAGTGTTTGAGAAAAGAGAGAGTATCAAGAAGAAAGATCTAGATCGGGAAATGGAACGAGGATCGAAATAATTTGTGGAGGTGGTGGGAATTGAACCCACATCCGAAATATTACTTTGAAAGCATCTACAAGCGTATTCGGTAAGGAACTGCCGACAGTTGTTTGCTAATTAGTCTTTCCCCGCAGTTGGCTAGCCAGCCTTGCGGGGGCACCTCGATTGGTTGTCGCCTTAATAATGCAGTCGAGGAAGCAAAATTAAGACGCCCGAATTACGCGAATGCGTAATTGCGAGGAGTAAAAGGATTCAGTTTTGCAACTGCCCCTTTTACTTGTGCAACGAAATCGTTGACACTTGTGTTTTGAACCTGTTTTACGAGTATTGTCCAAACTCGGCTTGCAGCTTGTTAAAGTTCTAAATCGTCGAGTGCCTAGCACCCCCAGATAGGTGCGTATTATACCATGTTTAGCCCCATATTTTCATAGTGCTTGAGGGAGAGGAGAGAATCATCGGGGTTCAGGAGAATGGCGACCATGTCGATACGGCAGGGGACATCGCGACCTTTGAGAAAAATAACCGACATATTTTTGACACGTTGATATTTACCACGGGTAAACATCTCTTCGGGAGTACCCCAATCCAAACTTTTTTTGGTTTTGACTTCCACAAAAACTGTGGTTTCGCCATCTTTAAAAATCAAATCAATTTCGCCAAATTTGGTACTAAAGTTTTTGGTTATTAGTTTATAGTTTTTGGACAGCAAATATTCTTCGGAAAATTTTTCGCCGAGAAAACCGGTTTGTTTATTCTGAGCTTTCATGATACTTGTCTGTACTGGATTGCTTCGGCCATGTGCGAGGGGAGAATATTGATTTCTGAGGCTAAATCGGCAATCGTGCGGCTGATTTTGATCAGGCGGAAATAAGCCCGGGCAGAGAGATCAAATTTTTCGATGGCCAAACGCAAGAGGCCTTCGGTTTCGGGAGATAGCTGGCAATATTTTTTGACTAACTTGTTGCCCATTTGAGAATTGGTATAAACCTGCCTGCCGGCAGGCAGGTGCGTTTCGGCAAACCTGTCAATCTGGATTTTGCGGGCGGCGATAACTTGGGATCTAATTTCTTTAGAGGTGGGAGAGGTAGAAACATGTTGGGTAGAGAGTTTTTCAACTTCGATAACCGGAACGTGGACATGCAAATCGATGCGGTCCAAAATGGGGCCGGAAATGCGGGAACGATATTTTCTGATTTGCTTGTCGGTGCATTTACATTCTTTTCTGGGATGACCTAGGTAACCGCAAGGACAAGGGTTGACGGCAGCCAAAAGAGTAAAACTGGCAGGATAGGAAACGTGGGCGCTGGCGCGGACAATAGAAACTTCACCGTCTTCCATGGGTTGGCGGAGGGATTCCAAAACCGATCGGGGAAATTCGGGCATTTCATCCAAAAATAACACTCCCAAATGAGCCAGAGAAACTTCACCAGGGGTGGGATTGCTGCCGCCACCAATAATACCGGCAGGGGAAACACCGTGGTGGGGGTTTCTGTAGGGACGGCGGCGGATGAGTGACTGGCCGGTACTCAAAAGTCCGGCTACAGAATAAATCCGAGTGACTTCCAAAGCTTCGGCGGGAGAGAGAGGCGGAAGAATGGAGGGCATGGTTTTGGCCAGCATGGTTTTGCCGGTGCCAGGCGGACCCCACATCAATAAATTGTGACCACCGGCGGCGGCAATAGTGAGGGCGCGTTTGGCCAGTTCCTGACCGGCCACTTCGAAAATATCGGTTTCGAATTCCACTTCTTCGACCAGCTCGCTGACTTCTAGATGTTTGATGGGAGTGATTGATTCTATTTGATGCAGGTGATCGACTAATTCTTTGAGATTACGGACCGGAAAAACCTGAATGTCTTCGATAACAGAGGCTTCATTGGCGCTTTCGATGGGAACATAAATTTGGGAGACATGTTCTTTTTGAGCAAAAATTCCTACCAAAAGAACGCCTTTGGTGGCCCGCAGACTGCCGTCTAGGCTAAGTTCGCCATAATAAATGGCATTCATAGTCATACGATTGTCATTCATGGTCATAAATGGTATTTGTTCGGAGGCGGCCAGGATACCGATGGCGATAGGAAGATCGTAGGCGGCGCCGTCTTTGGGAATATCAGCGGGAGCAAGATTAACAGTAATCTTTTTTCCTGGAAAATCCAATCCCGAATTGACGATAGCGGTTTTGACCCGTTCCCGGGCCTCTTCTACAGCTTTACTGGCCAGCCCCACAATATTAAATCCAGGAAAACCTTGCGAAGCAACATCAACTTCAACTTCAATGGGCAGAGTTTCAAGCCCAATGTTGGCAACCGATTTTATTTTCACCAACATATTTTCACTTTATCACTCTCTATACCTTAACAACAACTAAAACATATTAACGCAATTTTCTTACGACCGTGAGAAATTTGTGTTAATTTATTTAGGGTTGGTAATACTTTCCATTTTTTTCGGAAAGTGCACCGGTAAGGATCATAACTGAAAGTTCGGCGGAAATTTGGTTGATGGGAATCTGAAGTTTCCGAGAAATTTCGCTGCTATCTAAACTTTCGTTTTGTAAAATATTTAAAATTGAAGTTTGCAGAGAATTGGCGGAACTAGTGAGGGGAGAGGATGGGGATTTTCCCAACCAGGGTTTGGCCAGCCCGTCGGCTAAAAGCTTGTTGGTGCCGGCGGAAACAGATGAAGTAATGGGACCAGGGATGGCCCAGATGGGTTTTTTGAGATTGCGAACCATGGTGGCAGTGAGCAGAGCTCCGGATTTTATGGCCGCTTCCACAACGATTATTTCGTGAGATATTTCGGCCACTACTTTATTACGGGCGGGAAAAGTCCAGTTGGTACCGGGTTGGTCGTTCCACAAAGACAAAACCAGACCATCCGAATCAACAATCTGATCTAGAAGTTTCTGATCGTGACTGTCGTTTTGATAATTTATACCCCAACCCAAAACAGCGATAGTTTTACCACCACATTCCAAACAGGTTTTGTGAGCAGCAATATCAACTCCGTACATAAATCCGGAAACAATGGTCCATCCGTCAAAAACCAATTGAGGTACTATTTTTTCAACCACTTGGTGACCGTAGTTGGTAATGCGGCGGCTACCGACCACACCCATGCATTTGGTAAATAGTTTATCGTTCCAGGTTCCTTTATAGTAGAGATTAAATTTACCAACCTGTTTTATCTGCATACTCATAAACATACCATAATGTTGTTAGTACCTCACCCCTTTCGTTCCCCTCTCCTACATCGAAAAGTTTTTCTAATTTTTCGTCTCTCACTTCGTTCGACATAGGAGAGGGGCGGGAGGTGGGGTATATTAAAAATATGGATATTTTAGACATTCTTTTTCCTAAAAAATGTGTGGGGTGTGGGAGGACGGGGAAATATGTGTGCAAGGAGTGTGAAGTGGGATTGTGGGAAGAGGAGCAAATTTGTCCCGCCTGTCGGCGGGCAAGCCGGTATGGGCTGAAACATAAATATTGTCACGAGCCATATGGTTTGGACGGTTTAATTTGTTTGTGGGCGTATGAAGGATTAGCTCAAAAAATTATTAAGAAAGCAAAATATAAACACCACTTTGATTTTTTATCTGCGTTATTGGTTCATAGTTCGTGGTTCACGGTCAGACCAGAATTTGGTTACTTTTTAAAATTTTTGGAAACAAAACCAGTTATTGTTCCAGTTCCACTTCACCCAAAAAGATTGAGAGAAAGAGGATTTAATCAAGCTTTAATTATTTCCAAAATATTTTCTCAGATTTGGCATTTGGAATTAAATGATTGTTTGATGCGCGTTAAAGATACTGGGCATCAGGTGGGGAGAACTCGTTCTGAACGCCTCTTGGCACTTGAAAACGCATTTGATATCACCCCCCGACCCCCTCTTGATCCAAGAGGGGGAGCCAATATCTTACTTGTGGATGATGTGTGGACCACGGGGGCGACGATGAATGAGTGTTGTAAAACTCTTAAAAAAGCAGGAGTGAAAGAAGTGTGGGGACTTGTATTGGCCAGATAAATTCTAAATCAAAAATCATAAGTTCCAAATAAATATTAAACTCTAAATTTTTTAAATTTTAAACTTGTAATTTATTTGGTTATTCGAATTTAGTATTTAGAATTTATAATGGGTAGATATGAATTTTTGGCAAAAATTAAAAAAACCATTTACAGTGTTGGCTCCTATGGAGGATGTGACGGATGTAGTTTTCAGGCAAGTAATAGAAGAAATTGCCCCGCCCGATGTTTTCTTTACTGAATTTACAAATGTGGAAGCCATATTACATGGCGAGACTAGCAGGCTGACGTACAAGAAAACAAAAGTACTGACAGTTGCCCAAATTTGGGGAATAAATCCAGAAAATTTTTACAAAGCAGCACAATATATTACGGCACTTGGTTTTTCTGGCATTGATATAAACATGGGTTGTCCGGATAAAGATGTAGTAAAGAATGGGTGCGGTATAGCTTTGATTAGAGACAGAAATAAAGTTGGTGAAATAATTCAAGCGACCAAAAAAGGTGCTGGTGATTTACCAGTGAGCATTAAAACCCGAATAGGATGGGATAAGATAGTGACGGAAGACTGGTGTGGATTTTTGTTGGAGCAAAAACTAGATGCATTGACGATACACGGACGAACAGGAAAAGAAAAGTCTGATGGATCGGCGCATTGGGACGAAATTGAAAAGATTGTAAAACTGCGTGATCAGATTTCTCTCAAAACTATTATTATTGGAAACGGAGATGTTAAAAATGCCCTAGACGCTAAACGCTATACGCTAAACGCTGGTGTTGATGGCGTAATGATAGGTCGAGGTGTCTTTGAAAACCCCTGGTGTTTTTCAGATCACTTGCCGACCCAAAAAGAAAAATTGGACTTGCTAAAAAGACATTTAGAACTGTGGGAAGATACCTGGGAAGACAAAAAAAATTTTTCTGTTCTCAAAAAATATTTCAAGATTTATGTGAGAGATTTTGACGGAGCGGGTGAGCTGCGGGGAAGACTGATGAAAACTACTGATGCGGAAGGGGCGAGATTCGAACTCGCGAGGGACTTGCATCCCTAGAGGTTTTCAAGACCTCCGCACTAGGCCTCTATGCGACCCTTCCGTGCTTGATATTATAACCTGCGGAAGGGGTGGGATTTGAACCCACGGTCCCGCTGAGCGGGACGTCAGTTTAGTAAACTGATCGATTAAACCACTCTCGCACCCTTCCTTCAAACGTAATTATAACATTGGACCTTGATTTGCGTATTCGGGTTTTGTTAGTATATAGATAATGAGCAAATATTCAAAATTATTAATAAGTCAGGCTCGACGCTTAATGATAGCAGATAAACTTAATCCCCAAGAGATAGGACATTATCTCGGTGTTGACGAATTAGTGGTGAATAAATGGTTAGCCAAGGTTCCAACTCCACAAACTTCCGGATTAATTAGAAACAACGCCGAAAGAAGAACTAAATTAATAAATACAGATAAGTCACTTTTGAAGAATTTTTCATTTAATATCGAAAATTCGAGATTACTTTGCGCTATTCTCTATGGATGTGAAGGGGCCAAATATCCATCAAGTAACATTGTATCACTCACAAACAGTGATCCTGGATTAATTAGTTCTTTTGTCAACCTGATGAGACATTCTTACTCATTGGACGAGTCGAAATGGAGAGTCGTAATGCAAATTCATTCTGACCAAGACTTTGTTTTATTGAGAAAGTATTGGGGTGAGCTATTGAAAATAAATAAGAAATACTTTTATAAGCCAACCGTAACCGTCTCAAGTGGTAAAAAACACAGAAATGGTTACGTGGGGACTTGTTCTGTTCGTTATTCAGATTATCGAATTCAATTAAGATTAATTGGTATTTTCAATGAATTTTTGAGAAAATCGGTCGAATAAGGAGGGTGGGCAGAACGGTTATGCAGAAGATTGCTAATCTTCGATCGCGTAAGCGGTCAGTGGGTTCGACTCCCACACCCTCCGCTTTCACCCGCCGAAGCCCAAAGGGCGAAGGAGGGCTTCGCTTTTATGGTATATTTAATACATGGATCCAAATCCTGCCCCAACCAAAAGAGGAGTATTACAAGAACAGGAAATTTTGAAGTGGATCGCTCCGGGTAGACCATATAAAACTCGGGATCGGCAGTTTTTTATGACTATGATGGTGATTGCCATTTTAGTTTCGATACTTTTAATGTTTGCCGGAGAGTGGATGTTGGTGGCAGTGATAGTGGCTATGGTGTTTGCTTATTACGTGTGGTCCACAGTTCCTCCAGAAGAAGTGGAACATGTACTGACTACGAGAGGAATCAGGGTGTATAGCCAGTTGTATAGATTCGAAGATATGGACAGATGGTGGATAGAGGATAAGTGGGGTCATAAAATATTAATGATTGATGCGCCCATGTTGTTTCCCAAGAGATTACATTTGGTATTGACCAATGTAGATGAAAAAGCCGTTACCGAGGCTTTGGGAGAATATGTATTAATGGAGAAGCCAATTGAGACTTCAATCGACAAGATGGGCAATTGGTTGTCTGAGAGATTTCCCCTGGAAACCAAGTCCTAGCTTCGGGAATGGTAAAATGAGAGAGTTATTTCCACAAAGCTCTCATAGCTCAATGGATCGAGCATTGGTTTGCGGAACCAAAGATGACCGTCCGATTCGGTCTGAGAGCACTAGGGAGGAGTGCAGGGAATGGTAACCGGACGCTCTCGAAAAGCGTTGTCCTTTTAGGACGTGTGAGTTCGAGCCTCACCTCCTCCGCCACGCTCAGCGTGGCCGATGGTCCGCTAAGCGGACCGCCCCGGGCCCTCATAGCTCAATGGATCGAGTGCCGGTTTCCGAAACCGTCGATGCAGGTCCGATTCCTGCTGAGGGCACCAAAATCTGACTTTCGGAAAATTGACCGACTTTTTCGTTGGCGGCGCAAAGCGCCGCCCATGCGTTTTGCCCCGACAAATCCTCTCCGCTCGGCGCGGTGAGCCACGCCTCGCGGTTGGCCAAGACGAGGTTCGAGCCAAAGATTTCTTTGGCAGCAACCTTTTTCGCAAAAAGGTTGCTCTCCCGTGCGATTTTAGGCAGGTTTCCTGCCTCTTTTATCCATTCCGACATCGGTTCGAGCCAGCCAGTCCGCTTTTGTTCAATCCGCGCCATTTGTTCTTCCAGCGACTTCTTTTCGGAAAGTAGTTTTGCTTTCTCGGTGCGGTAGATTTCGCGCTCAATATCTTGTTCCAAGTATCCATCAAGAAGTCGCTGGAGTTTGGTTTGTATGGCGCGGATTCTTTCTTGGCTCTCTTGAACAAAAGCGGTTGAGGATTGGGCGGATTCGGTTTTCTCTTTTTCTAACATCTCTCGTAATTGTTCCGCCCAATCCTGTCTCAAAGAAAATTTTTGAATAAGGGATGATAACTGGCGATCCAGTTCCTCTTGGCGAACACAAGGTTCAGGACACTTCAGTTTTGATTTCTTGGTGCAGTGATAATAGACATACTCGTGGATATTGCCGTTCTTTTGTTTTTTAACCTTGTATTCGCCAGTTATCATCATTCCGCATGAGGCGCAGGAAAGCAGTCCGCAAAACGCTTGTGGCTCATTTTTCTGCTTATGGTGCGGCCTGCCTCGTTGCTTCAAAACTTCCTGCGCCTTGTCAAAAATTTTCTTTGAGACAACTGGCT
>Ga0209211_10001801_pt1 | contig 38920 bp, 38 predicted proteins | sample RifGroA2_FD_183992 | JGI IMG/M metagenome (GOLD analysis project Ga0209211, IMG submission 183992) | Groundwater microbial communities from Rifle, Colorado, USA - Groundwater A2 (SPAdes) (version 2) | ecosystem: Environmental > Aquatic > Deep subsurface > Groundwater | place: Rifle, Colorado...
CTTTGGCTCTTAAAGAAAAGGGTAAACTTGAAAAACTCGATGAAACGCGGATTAAAGAATTAGTTGGAGCGGCATCGCGCTATTCTCCCAAAGACGTTGATAAATTACTGGAAGTCGCGCCTCATATGGCGACTGAATTTAATAAAAATATTAAAGCTATAGTAGGAAAAATAGAAAAAGCCGATAAAATTATGCTCCAATCGCTGGCAAGTTCCAATGTAGTGCTCAATCTAAACCCTATCCAGTTAAGAGATATAGCCCAAAAAGCCGACGATACTAAGGTTCAAAAAGTAAAAGATGTTGTCAATGCGTCATTCAGAACCTTGCCCCCTCTGGCTCAAGCAGAAATTAATAGAATTATCTCAATTACAAATAAAGATAAAAGAAATAGAGAATTGAATACTTTCTTAGAGAACGAAACGGCAGCAGGGATATCTACAGATGCAGTTCAGAGGCGCGAAAAAATAGCGCGAGCAATGGCTACCACTAAGTCACCGGCTTGGCAAATTTAATTTTTAATAAAATGCCTGAACTAACAAGAGAAGAAAAATTAAAACTGATAGAAAAACTACCTCAAGGGTTGCAGGACTTTTTGTATTCCGAAGACACGGGTGCGTTTTTACTTTCTATAGGCCAAAAATATAATCTTACGGACGAAAAAATTTCAGCACTTTCAAAGATAACGGCTGATATTGTCTTGAAAATCACGCCGATAACAAGTTTGGCTCAAGAGATTGTCAATAAAGTTACTCCTGATCATCAAATAGCAATGATAATCGCTCAAGAATTAAACCACGAACTTCTAACACCCGTATTAATGCCTACACCGGTGCTGCCAATTTCAACGGCACCAGCCGTTCCCATTACTCCTACTCCAGTGCCAGCAACGCCAAGACCTGTTGTACCGGCCGCTCCTACATCTCAACTTGCGCCAACTCCAAAAACCGATCAATATCGCGAACCGACGACGGGCGGGCCCGAAATAATTGATTTAAGAAACCAGCCCGAGGCTGGTCCGCCTCTGGCGGAAACTCCGCCTCCGCCGATACAAATGCCAGTGGCTGCCGCGCCCGCCTACATTCCACCACCAAAACCATTAACTTTCACAAAACCTGTAGAAAAAATCCCTCTTATAGAAGCGGAACCTCACAAAACATCCGTGCCTACCCCAGCGCCTCAAGCGCCTCAAAAGAACGATGAAGAAAAGCCCCAGTTCATTGTTCGGCCGCCGGGACTGGCCCCAACCGATCTGCCTCACGATGTTTTAGATCTAAGAAAAGACAAAGGAGAATTTTGATGCAGTATCAAGTCCCCCAGTTCATAGACATAGAAGACAGAATAATCGGGCCGCTAACGCTCAAACAGTTTATATATCTGGCTTTTGCCGCCGCCGTTCTTTTCGTGTTCTGGTTTTTATTTAAGTTTTACATTTGGATAATTGTCGCCCTGCCCATTACCATCTTGGCAATGGCCTTCGCTTTTTTAAAAATAAACGATCGGCCTTTTATTTACTTTTTTATTGCCGCCGTATTTTATTTCATAAAACCGAAATTGTATATTTTCGGAGCAATGCAAAAAGAACTCAGGAAAGGAGCCGTGCCGGAACCGAAACCCGCGCCAGTTGAAACTCCGGAAAGTGTAAAAGTAACTTATTCAAAATTAAAAGAATTAGCGTTAAGTTTAGATACAAGGAAATAAATTATGAAAGGCAAAAATGAAATTTTAAAATTGTAGGTGGGGGCGAGCCGCCCCGCCGAAGGCGGGGTGGGGCTAAGCAATTTTAAAATTTCATTTTTGTCTTGAATATATGGTAAACCAATCAACAACCAAAGGTCCCGCAACGCAAGAATTTGTTGCTATTGATGAAATACGCGAAGGCATTATTGTATTAAAAAACGGCGGCTTGCGAGCGATTTTAATGTGCGGTTCAAGAAACCTTGAACTTGAGTCCATGGACAGCCAAAACGCCGTCATCAGCGCTTACGCCGATTTTGTAAACTCTTTTGACTGGCCGATCCAGATAATAATCCACTCGCGAAAACTGGATATTAATCCGTATCTCAACATGCTTGAAGAAAAATTAAAAATGCAGAAGAACGAACTTTTAAAAATACAGACCGCTGAATATATAGATTTTATTCGCAATTTTACAACTCTTGCCGATATTATGATTAAGAGATTCTATGTCGGCGTTCCTTTTGACCCGATAGAATCAAAAACCGAGGGGCCGATAGAAAAAATAACTTCTCTCCTGCCAAAGACCCAGCCAAAAAACGTTCTTTCGGAAGAAAAATTTAAAGAATATAGAAGTCAGCTGTTTCAGCGGATTGAACATACAATTCTCACATTGGCCCATGTGGGCATCAAGGCCTCCCAACTTCAAACAGATGGTTTGGTAGAATTATTTTATAACCTCTATAATCCAGAGGAACTAGAAAAACATGCCGTTTTTTACTAAAAAAGAAGAAATATCTGTCGCCGGACCGGAACAAATTTACCAGAAAGGTTTGGCGGCTTTACATGATATTTTAGCGCCATCCGCTTTGGAAATTAATTCCAACTATCTTCGTATTGGGAAAAAATTAACCCGAAGCTTTTTCATTTTCAACTATCCGCGGTTTCTCAACAGTAACTGGTTCGCGCCAATGATTAATCTTGATAAAACGATGGATATCAGCTTCTTTATCAGCCCGATAGACACCGGAATGGCTTTAAAAAATTTAAGAAAAAAAGTGGCCCAAGTTGAATCGGAAATCAGTATGCGCGAAGACAGGGGGCTGGTGCGTGATCCGATGCTTGAGACCGCTTACCGCGACCTTGAGGACTTAAGAGACAAACTCCAGCAAGCCCGAGAAAAACTCTTTAAATTCGGGCTTTACATTACCGTTTACGCCGATTCTCTAGAAGAATTAAACAAAATTGAAACGTCAATTCGTTCAATTTTAGACGCTAAGCTGGCTTACAGCAAGCCGGCAATCTATCAGCAAGTTGAGGGTTTTAACTCCACCCTGCCGATTGTTACAGACGAACTACAAATTAACACCACAATGAATTCCGGGCCAATCGCCGCCACTTTTCCGTTTGTTTCTTCGGACCTTACTTCCGACTCCGGCATACTTTACGGAATTAACCGGCACAATAATTCTCTGATTCTTTTTGACCGGTTTTCCTTGGAAAATGCCAATACGGTAATTTTCGGAAAAGCCGGCGGCGGCAAGTCCTACGCCGCGAAACTGGAAATTTTGCGTTCAATGATGCTCGGCAGCGAAGTGATTGTTATTGATCCGGAAAATGAATATCAATATCTGGCCGAAACTATCGGCGGGACATTCCTAAAAATCTCGCTAACTTCAGAAAATCATCTGAACCCTTTTGATTTGCCACTGCCTAAAAAAGAAGAAAGCCCGGCCGATATTTTGCGCTCCAATATTATTAACTTAGTGGGACTTTTAAGAATTATGCTCGGAGGCCTTTCACCGGAAGAGGATGCTATTATTGACTCGGCAATTACCCAAACGTACGCCAGCCGCGACATTACTCCAGTTTCCGATTTCAGTAAAAGCGCAATGCCCACGATGTCGGATTTAAAAACCGTTTTAGACAATATGACCGGCGCCGAGTCGCTATCAAGACGGCTTGAAAAGTATGTTACCGGCTCTTACGCGGGGTTTCTAAACAATCCGACCAATCTTGAGATTAAAAACAAATTAGTGGTTTTTGGCATCAGAGACATGGAAGAAGAATTGCAGCCGATAGCCATGTATGTGATCCTGCATTTTGTTTGGAATATGATTAGAAGCGAACTTAAAAAAAGAGTGCTGATGGTTGACGAGGCCTGGTGGCTAATGAAGCACGATGATGGCGCGTCATTTATGTTCGGCATTGCGAAGCGCGCCAGAAAATATTTTTTGGGAGTTACCACCATTACTCAAGATGTTACCGACTTTTTGGACAGTCCTTACGGCAAACCGATTTTAACAAACTCTTCTCTTCAGTTCCTTTTCAAACAGTCGCCAACCAATATTGGCGTTTTGCAAAAGACCTTTAACTTAACCGATGAGGAAAAATTCCTACTTTTGGAATCGGAAGTGGGCGAAGGTTTGTTTTTCGCCGGCTTAAAACACGTAGCTATTAAAGTAATCGCTTCTTACACCGAAGACCAGATCATCACTTCCGATCCCGCCCAGCTTTTACAGATAGAGGCGGCGAAAAAAGAACTGGAACGCGCCGAAGCAATGGCGCCATAGTATAAATTTTCAATTTCTAATTTTCAATTTTCAATTTTTGAGTTTATAATTAAAGATATAAAACAAAATTTTGGTTTTATATCGTATAATATGGCAATAGCAGAAAAATTAGCCAAAAGAGAAACGGCTCTAAAAGAGAAATTAAATAAGAAATCACAAGAAGCCGAAGGGGGTAAGGCGGCCGAAATTGATTCAATGGAATGGCTGTTGTTATTCCTCGGCGCCGGTTACATAGACATTCTTTTTATTATTTTAACTATTGTCGGACTAATTCCGGTTGTCGGACAGGCAATCTACGCCATTGCCGATCCGGCTTTAAACTTAATAGCGACAGGAATTTTCTGGTTTTATCTACAACATAAGGGGCTTGGCGGGTATTGGTGGCTGGCTTTTGGAGGCGGCATAGCGAACTTAATTCCCGTCGTTAATTGGATTGGCTGGATAATAGTGGTTTTAATTCTTTATTTCCTAGTCAAGGCGGAAAAAATTCCTTTTGCCGGAGAAGCAATAGAAAAAGCCGCCAAAGTGGCATCAAAAGTTCCAGTTAAATAACTCAATGAAAAAACAAAACAATCAAAATAAAATTCTTCATCTCTATTTTGGTTTTTCTTTTATCGTCTATTTTCTATTGCTTAATGTTACGGCAAGCGCGCAATTTGAATTGCCAAATATTGGAAACATTAAACCGGCAATTATTTTAAATTCCGACCCCATTACGCCGCTTCCCAATTCAACAGTTGCCATCACCGCCAGCCTTTCGGGGATAACCGGAGTCGGCGATTCAAATTACGCTTGGTTTTTAAATGGCGCAAGACAAACCGGCGCCTCGGGCTTGAATAAAAATACTTTTGCTTTCAGAACCGGCAGCGTCGGGACAGTTTATAGAGTCAATGTCAGTGCGACAACTCCAAATGGAGAAAATCTTTCCGACACCATTAATTTTACGGTAAGCGACGTTGATTTAACATGGATTGCCAATTCCCAAGCGCCGATATTTTACCGCGCTAAAATAATGCCTACCCAAAATTCTTTGGTTATAATTTCGGCTCTGCCTTTTATTTATCGGCCGGGGACTAAAAATTTAATGGCTTCAAACAATCTAATATACAACTGGAAAATAGACGGTAAAATGGATTCAGAAAAATCGGGCGCCAATAAGTCCTCTTATGTTTTAAGGGCTAGTAATTTTCCCGGGAATTCCTATTCCGTCCAGGTTGAAATTAAAACCGCAGACAACTCCGCTTCTTTGAACAAAGACATATTAATTCCGGTGGTTAAACCTCAAGTTTTTATGCATTTTTCCGACCCTAAAACTAATTTGCCATACGGGGTCGCGTTAAAAAATTTAACAACGGGAGCCGCAAACTTGAATTTTATCGCGGAAACATATTTTTTCACCGCGCCGGCAAAAAATTTAAAGTGGCTTTGGTTTATTAATAACGCGGAAGTAGGCGGCGTAAATAAGAAGCCGTGGCTTGCGACGCTAAACTTGGCAAACGACTTTCTGGGGCAACTTTCCGCTCAAATAAAAGTTACGGCCCAAAATCCCGGTAACGAACTGGAAATCGCGCAATCAATAACTAATTTAGAAATTAGATAACGAATTATGAATTATGAATAAATTAATTAAAAATAAAAAAATAATATTTCTGATTTTGGTTTTTTCATTCCTTATTCCTTATTCCTTATTCCTTATTCCAACTCCAGCGCAGGCGCAGGTTAAGCTTGAAACCGGGCTCCCCGGCATTCCCGCGAGTGGGCTTCCGGTTGGCCAGGAATTGCCATCTTATATAAACTACCTGTTTATTTTTAGTTTGGGATTGGTTACAATTCTGGCCTTAACCCAGATGATAATCGGCGGTATAACGTACATTTTAGCCGCCGGCAATGCAGCTAAAGTGGAAGACGCTAAAGATATGATTTTTCAGGCTCTTTTAGGTGTTGGTATTTTATTAATTTCCTATCTGCTACTACGAACCATCAACCCCGATTTAGTTAATTTAAGAAATCCGAATTTAACGCCGACTAAATTCCAACCAATAGAACAACCCCTGATAGGGAATGAACAAGAAAAAGAGGGAGCGCCGTGTAATGAAGGCGAAGTTTCTGGATCACCCCCAAATGTTGCAATTTGTATTAACGGCCAATGGAAGAATACTTCAAACATGCTGCCATAAAATTACCCTATTAAAATATGTCTAAAAAAACTTTTTATATAATTTTAACGGCGCTTATCGGCATTATAATAATCGGGGGAATTATTTGGTATTTCATGTTAAAACCGAAAGAAGCGGCGCCGGCAGGGGGCATTGATTTTACGGTGCCGGGCCAGATTAAAAATGGCGCCAATCTTAAGGTAATAAGCGAGGGACCGATTTTATCTTTAATTAAAAATAACGAAGTAATTTTGTTCTATGACTTTAAAGGTCAGCTCTGGCAGCTAAACGAAGCTGAAGAAAAACCAACTTTATCCAGCCAAGCGCCAATCGAAAATTTAGCAGAAATAATATGGCCGAAAGTCATATCTGCCGACGGCAAGAAAATTGTTTATCAGAGAAATAACGGTTTATTTACCAGCGATGCAAGTGGGAAAAATCAAAAAACCTTGATAAGTGACCTGAAACTGAAAGACATTATTTTAAAGTGGCCTAATACAAATAATGTTGCGCTTATTGGGAAGCCCAGCGGCTTGGCGGCCGGAGGTTTATGGTTTTTAGATGTTAGGAATTCAAATATCAGAAAAATAATAGGCGATTTTTTCGGGCTGGAAGCATTATTTTCACCCGATGGCAATAGCTTTATTTACTCATATGTTGATCAAAACGGCCGAGATTTAAGATTGGCTGTTTATAAAAACGGCAATCAAAAAATCATAAGTAATATTTCAACTTTGGTTGATAAGTGTGTTTGGACTAAAGACCTAATAAATATTTTCTGCGCCGTTCCAAAATCGTGGCCAGATTCCGCCGCCTTGCCCGACGATTATTATAAAAACGCCTTTTCAACCAGCGATGATATTTGGAAAATCAATACCGAAACCGGTGAAAAGACATTAATTTTTCAATATATCGGAGGCATTTCAAACCTTGTTGTAAGCAACGATGAAAGCCATATTTTCTTTATATCAAAAGAAAATCAATTTCTTTATAAACTAATTATCAAATAAAAAAATAACCCCGCAATTGCGGGGTTATTTCTAACTAATATATTTCACCACTACCCGACGATTATTGCCTTCACCGGTGCTTTCGGTTTTAATATCGGGATGAACGGCAAGTTCAGTATGAATAATTCTTCTCTCGTAAGCCGACATGGCTTCTAAAGCCACCGGCTGCTTATAAAATCTGGCGCGCCGAGCCGCTTTCTTAGCCAACTCTCTTAAGGCCTCGTTTTTAAATTCTCGATAATTATTAATATCAAGGTGAACAGTAAAAACATCTCCGATTTGTTTTTTTATTACTAACCGAAGAATCGTCTCAAAATCCTTAATATTACGCCCTTCTTCACCTATATATAAACTGGCATCACGGATAAAAATGCCAATATTTAAAGAGCCGTCAGTAGCCGCTTCCACGGCTTTAATCTCAAAATCCAAAATTCCGGCGCGTTTCCAAAATTCGTTAACAATATTTTTAACTTCATCAAGTTTTCCCATTATTTTTATTTAAATACTGCTGAAGGATGGTCATTAAAGTGACAATAATCCAATATAAGGGAAGTGCGGCAGGCAAAGTCCAAAAAATAACCATACTTATAATCGGCCCGAAATAAAGCATTTGTTTTGACATAATCTGCCCGAAATCGGCGCTTCCTGAGGGTTTACCCTCCGAAGCTTTAGAATAGGAGGGCATAATCATTTTTGTTTGGAAATACTGCAAAACTCCGGCTATCACAGCTAATAACATATTTCGCTTGGTTAAATCAAATAAACCTAAAAAAACCACCTGAATTGAGACCGGGGCCTGAACAAATGAGTATAGCAAACTAAAATCATAATTTATGCCATTTAAAAAAATCCTCCAAAGAGCAAAAATAATCGGTATTTGGATAAGAAGGGGCAAAATGCCTCCCAAAGGATTGATTTTATTTTCAGAGTAAACCGCCATTAGCGCTTTCGCCTGCACTTCTTTATTGTCTTTAAATTTTTTCTTTATTTCCTCAATTTTTGGCTGCAGGGCGGCCAAAGCCTTTTGACTCTTAATACCCTTATTTGTTAAGGGCCAGAGTATCAAGCGAATAATAATAGTTAAAACAATAATGGATATCCCCATATCGTGATTGGGGATAGTATTATACAAAAAAATTAAACCATTAAATAATGGCTTATAAAATACTTCATTAAAAAGATAAGAAATCATGTTTTATCATTAATTATCTTGTTTAAAATAATTAATTCTCGCAAAGAATCAGTTAAACTTTTATAATTGAGAGAGGTAGAATTTGTTTTGGGCCATATGACTATGTCAAAACCGGATTTTAAATCTTTTAATAATAGCTTACAGATCATTCTTAGGCGCCTTTTTAAAACATTTCTTGCGGTTGCCTTTTTTAAAAGTTTGGCGCTGATTATAAAACCAAATCGGCTAAAATTTTTCTGATTTTTTAAAAATTTAACGCGGAAAAATTGATTTTCCGATGTTTTGCCGTTTTTAAAGACATTTCTAAAATCTTTATCGGATTTTAAACGGTTCGTTTTTGGCAACATGTCATTTTTATCGAAATCCCTGAACCGTCAACCTGAAACGCCCTTTTTTCCTGCGTCTGGCGATAACCTTTCTCCCGCCCGCGCTTTTCATTCTCTTTAAAAATCCGTGCTTTTTTTGCCGCCGTTTCTTTTTTGGTTTATAAGTAATACTCATAACTAATCTTATAACATAAAAACTTCTATTGCGTCAAACATTTTAAATGATTTATTATTTTCCACAGAAAATACACAGATTATTAACTTTTTTGTATTTAAAAATGTCCTTAAGGTATTTTAATTTAGTGTTATACTTAGATTAATAATTTTTTAACTTTTATTTAAATGGACTTACACGAACTCTGGAAAGCGGCTTTGGGAGAAATAGGACTTCAAATCTCAAAAGCAAATTATAAAACCTGGCTTGCCAACACTTCGATCGCTGATAAGAAGAATGGCGTTGTTATTGTTGCCGTGCCCAATAGTTTTACTAAAGAATGGCTTGAAAATAAATATCATAAATTTATTTTAAGATCGTTGCGCAATATTGAATCGGAAATTAAAGAAGTAACGTATCAAATTAAACCTAACTACATAAAAGAAGAATTAAAAGACAAAAAACAAACGAAAGAAGATGAGTTGATAATTCACAAACAATTAGATTTTGCCGAACTAAACGTTGATGTGGAAACCAACCTTAATCCGCGCTATACTTTCGATAATTTCATTGTTGGCCCTTCTAATGAGCTGGCCCATGCCGCCGCTTCGGCTATTGTTAAAAATCTTGGGAATAAATATAATCCTCTGTTTATTTACGGCGGCGTGGGACTCGGTAAAACTCATTTGATTCAAGCTATCGGCAATGCGGTTAAAAAGGAAAATTGCAACAAAAAAATAAAATATGTTACTTCAGAAAGATTTACTTCTGAAGTTATAACAACTTTAAGATCCGGATCGCTTCGGCCAAATGACATTGACGATTTTAAAAAAAGGTGGCGGGAAATTGATCTGCTTATTATTGATGACATCCAATTTCTTTCTGGAAAAGAAAAAACACAGGATGAATTCTTTCATACTTTTAATGCCCTATACGATGCCGGCAAACAAATAATTATTTCTTCCGACAGGCCGCCAAAATCAATCCAAACACTGGAAGAACGATTGCGTTCTCGGTTTGAAGGCGGAATGATAGCCGATATTAGTTATCCTGATTTAGAAACAAGAATTACTATTTTAAAAACTAAAGCTAATGAGAAGGGTTTCGATTTTTCTTACGATATATTTGAATATATTGCTTTAAATATTAAGAAAAACGTCAGAGAACTTGAAGGCGCCTTAAATCGCCTTATTGCTTCAAATTTAAACGCTAACAAAAAAGATTTAAATTTAACTGAAGTTAAAAAAGCTTTAAATATAATAGTAAATACTCCAAAAAAATCCACAAATTTTAAAAACATTATTAAGGCGGTAGCCGAATTTTACGATATAAGTGAAAAAGAATTATTGGAACGCTCAAGAAAAAAAGAAATAGTAAAACCAAGACAAATAATAATGTATCTTTTAAGAGAAGAATTAAAAAGTTCTTTCCCTTTTATTGGTCTTAAAATTGGCGGCCGAGACCATACTACAGCCATCCATGCTTGCGATAAAATAAAAAAAGAAATAGAATCTGATCAAAATTTTAATGATGAAATTAATATGATTAGAGAAAAGCTTTATTTAATCTAATTTAATGTTAATTACCAGTAAATAAAAAGTAGATAATAAGTTTATAACTATAATTATACAAAAAATAAGAAACAAATTATCTATAAATTATAAACAGACATATTAACATATTGACATATTAAATAATGGCTTAAAATAATAATAAACTAAGTTTTTCCACAGATTTTTTAATCAGTAATAATAGTAATTAGTTAATTAATTAATAAATAATAGTTATTATTAAAAATAAATTTCTAACGTGATGAATTTAATTTGTTTTAAAGAAAATCTAAAAAGAAATTTAGACAATGCTTTAAGAATTATAAAGTATAATTCAACATTGCCTATTTTAAATAATTTTTTATTATCGACTGAGAAAGGAATGTTAAAAATTTCTTCGACTGACTTAGAAATCGGTTTTACTTCTTTAATACCTTCAAAAGTGTTAAAAGAAGGCAGTATAACCGTGCCGGCGCAACTTTTAAGCCAATTTGTTAATAACCTTCCGAATAAAAATATTAATTTTGAAGTTAAGGATTTTAAACTTTATCTAAATTGCGATAATATAAAGGCCTCTATTAATGGTTTGAATGCCGAAGATTTTCCGATTATTCCTAAAGTGAAAAATGATTCAATTTTAACTATAAATTCAAAAATATTTAAAAATTCTTTAAGTTGTGTCATTAATTCGTCGGCGATTTCCGATGCTAGGCCGGAAATTTCCAGTATTTACATTAAAATTAATCCTGATCAATTAAAATTTATAGCTACCGATAGTTTTCGATTGGCTCATAAAACAATTTTTGTTTTATCTGGTGATAATAAAGAAAAAATAAAAATTAATTTTGAGCAGTCAAAAAACATTGTTCTTCCGCTGCGAACAGCGGGAGAGTTACTAAGGATTTTAGGAGACCAAAATGACAATGTTAAAATAATTATTGATCAAAATCAAATATTATTTGATTTTGATAATACCCAATTAATTTCAAGATTAGTGGAGGGAAACTACCCCGATTATGAAGCTATTATTCCAAAATCATCCGAAACAAAATGCTACCTCAGTAAAAATGATTTAGAAGAATCAATTAAATTGGCAGGTTGTTTTTCTTCAAAATTAAATGATATTACGATGAAAACAAATTCCGAAAAATCCCAAATGGAAATTTTTTCAAACAATAGCGAATATGGCAATCATCACGGGAAAATTGATTCGGAAATTAAAGGCAAAGACGTTACTATTGTTTTTAATTGGCATTACTTTTTAGATGGCCTAAAAAATATTAATGAAGATGAATTAATTTTGGAATTTAATGGAGATCAAAAACCCGCCGTTATTAAACCGGCAAAAAACGCCGATTTTTTCTACATTTTAATGCCTATAAGAAATAGTTAATCAGCGATCGTAATCTTTGGGTAGTTTATTATAGTAAGCGGATCCATAATTGTTTAAAAGCCAATTTTGAAGAGATAATTCCCAATTTTTAAATTGGGAGTCGGACTCCGGATCTTCCGGCGCCGGGCCTTGAGGGTCATTCTTATCTAACCACCAAAGAATTTCGTGAATTTCCGTAAAAGATTTTTCCTCCGTTAATTCGGGCGGGGTTTTTTCAGTTGCCAAGAGCATGTTAATTTTGTTAATTTTCAATTTCACCGAAATTTGGTATTGACCGTTTAAAATCGGCTTTTCACTGATTATAGGGTCGGGCTTACTGAATGTTTCAATCGGTTTATCTTTTAACGCGGCAGTCATAAAATTTTGCCAGATAGGACCGGCGGCCGCGACTCCGGCTCCGCCTTTTTCTATCGGAGCGTTATTATTATTACCAGCCCAAACGCCGGCAACGAGCGATGGCGTGTAGCCGATTATCCAAGCATCCCGGGCTTTGGTCTCGTCATTGGGGTCTTGAGTCGTGCCGGTTTTCGCGGCCGCCGGTATTAGCCCAAGCGAAAGGGGGCTGTAAAGTCCAAACATCGGCGCTCGGGCATTATTATCCGATAAAATGTCGTTTACTTCTCTAGCCGCTTGTTCTTCTATCACTTTTTGGCTTTGTTCTCTATATTCTTCCAATATTCGTCCGTTGCCGTCTTCAACTTTTATAATACTAACCGGTTCTCTTCTAATACCGTCTTGGCTAAAAACCCCAAAAGCAGAGACCATGTCCAATAATTTAACTTCGGCGGCTCCTAGTACCAACGAAAGGCCGTAACGAGATCGGTCTTTTAAAGTGGTAATGCCCATATTTTCAGCCGTGTTTATAGCATTATTGATTCCGGCAAGATACAAAACTTTGACAGAAGGCACGTTTAAAGAGTTCGCTAGCGCTTGTTTTAACGTTACCGGGCCTCTAAACTGTCCATCATAGTTTTTTGGCCTATAGCATGTTTCCTGATCTACTCCCGATTCGGCAATGCCATTCCACGAACACAAAGGGTTAAATTCCGTCGGTACATCCCATATTACCGTTTGAGGCGTGTAACCATTGGTTATGGCGGCAGCATAAACAAAGGGCTTAAAAGCCGAACCCGGCTGGCGCAATCTTGTGGCAATATTTACATTCGGATCAAATTCGCAATTTTTTCCCGGTTCGCATCCTTCCGGTTCCGGATCGTCGTTATAATTTTTTGATCCGACCATGGCAAGGATTTGTCCGGTTTTTGGGTCAATAGCTGTTAAGGCGGCGTTTTTAGCGTTATAAATCTTATTTCTTTCGGCGCCTTCTTTAACAACGCGCTCGGCAATATTTTGTAAATCAAGGTCGAGGGTTGTCGTTACTTTTAAACCGCTCTTTTCAACAAAATTTTCGCCGTATTTTTCATTTAAATATTCACGGACAAACATTACAAAGTGGGGAGCGGTAATATTGCTTTTTTGATTTGCAAAATCAACGGTCATTTTTTCCGCTCCATCACGGTCTTTTTTTGAAATATATTTTAAATCGTAAAGCCGGCCTAAAATGTAATTAGCCCGGGCTTTTAAATCATTACCATGGCTGCCGTAAGGAGAATAATATGAAGGCGCTTTTGGAAGGGCGGCTAAGTAGACGGCTTCGGCAAGATTTAATTCTTTTGCAGGCTTATTAAAATAAGTTTGGGACGCCGCCTCAATGCCGTAAGAATTGGATCCATAAGGAATTTGATTCAGGTAAAAATTTAAAATTTCGTCTTTGGAATATTTTTTTTCCAAAGTAATCGCTAAAATCAATTCTTTAATTTTTCTGCTGAAAGTTCGTTCCGGAGAAAGATAGGCATTTTTAATAAGCTGCTGAGTGATGCTTGAGCCGCCTTCAAGTATTTTTTTATCCCTAATATCGGCCAAAACTGCCCGCAATATGCCGCGAAAGTTAATGCCGGAATGATTGTAAAACTCGGCGTCTTCAGCAACAATTGTGGCGTTTTTAATTGTTTGAGGTATGTCGCTATAAGCAATTATTGTCCGTTTTTCTTCGCCATGAATTTCATATAAAAGCGTCTTATTTTCCCGATCATAAATTTTGGTTGATTGGATCACCCTCCTGTCTTGCCAAGCGTTTGGATCGGGAAGATAGCGGCTGTAATAGAAAAAAGCCGCAATAAATGAGGTAATAATAATAAAAACAAAAAGAATGCTCCACAGAGCAATATGAGATAAAATTTTTTTGATTTTTTTTGGCATCTATATTAAGGTAGATTACAATGATAAAGCTAAATTCACAAGAGCAAAAAATTAAAGAAGCGCTAACAAAGCATATAGATAAAATTTATCCAAGCAAAGAAGCTATGGAAACTATTCTAAAATCCGGGAAAAAACTGACTATTTACTGGGGAATTGATCCAACGGCTCCAGATATTCATTTAGGCCATAGCACCAATCTTTTTGTATTGCGGCGATTTCAAAACCTGGGCCATAAAATTATTATTTTAATAGGCGATTACACCGCTCAAATTGGCGATCCGACTGGCAAAGATAAAAAACGAAAAGTGCTTACCGAAAAAGAAGTTAAAAAAAATTTTAGAACGTACAAAAATCAAGTTCTCAAAATATTAAACGCTAAAAAAACCATTTTCAGATTCAATAGCGAGTGGTGGAATAAAATGAGCGCCAAAGAGCTACTGGCTTTAGATGATTTAACAACCCATCAGCAAATAATTGAGCGCGACATGTTTCAGCGCCGTATTAAAGAAGATAGGCCAATCAGTATGAAAGAATTACAGTATCCTCTTTTACAGGGTTACGACTCCGTAGTTTTAAAGGCCGATGTTGAACTAGGTGCTACCGACCAATTGTTTAATATGCTGATGGGCAGGGATTTAGAGAAAACCCTCTTGAATAAAGAAAAATTTGTTATTACGACGCCTCTTTTAATTAATCCGGAAACGGGCAATAAACTAATGAGTAAAAGCGAGGGAAGTTATGTTTCATTAAATAATTCTCCTTTTGAAATATACGGGAAAATTATGGCTCTTATAGATGCTGTGATATTAACGTGTTTTAAACTGTGTACCGATTTGGAAGATAAAAAAATAAGCGAAATTGAATCAAGGTTGAAAAACAAAGAAAACCCCAGAGACGTTAAAGCCGAATTAGCCCATGAAATTGTAAAAATCTACTATAATGAAAAAAAAGCTAAAGAAGCGGCCGAAGAATTTGAAAGAATATTTAAGAGACACGAGTTACCGGAAAACATTCAAGAAGTTTCTATTACTATAAAGCCGCGCAAACTTATTGAATTATTGATGCAGGTTGGTTTAGCAGCATCTAGAAGTGAGGCGCGTCGCAAGGTTTTAGAGAATGCTGTAAAAGCCGATGGCAAGGTAAAAAAAGACCCGGAAGAGGTTATCGATGTTTATGAAAGGATGATAGTTCAATATGGGAAAAGAAATTTTAGAATGGTAATGAAAAAATAAAAAAACAGCCCCGTTAAAGCGGGGCTGTTTTTTAACAGCTATTCTTATTCGGTTTCTGTCTTTTCATCTTCAGATTCTACCTCAAGATCATCTTCTCCGTCAGCGCTTGTTGGTTTTTCCACTCCTTCCAATTCTTCGTCTCCTAATTCCTTAAGTTCTTGATCTTCTTCTAACTCCTCTAACTCTTCTGAATCGTTTTGATTAAATAATGGCGTTTTTTTCATGTTTATGGCTTAATAATTAATTTTTGATTAGTATAGCAAGCTGTTAGTCCAATAGCAATAGCGTCACTGGCGTCATCCGGCTGGGGCGTTTTTTCCAAATTTAACAATCGGCAGATCATTTTTTGAATTTCTTTTTTTTCGGCCCTGCCGTAACCAGTTGTCGCGACTTTAACTTCAAGAGGTGTAAACTCTAAGACATTGAGATTAGAAGAACTTGCACGGCTAATAATGACACCGCGGGCTTCCGAAACCGAAAACGCGGTTTTAGCGTTTTTCGTAAAAAATAATTTTTCAATCGCTAAAACTTCCGGATGATACTGCGCGATTAAATCGGAGATCAGGCGCGATATTTCCGCCAGCCGTTCAATTTGGCTTTTATTTGGGAGTTCTAAACAACCGTAGGTTATTAAATCAACGCCGATATTTTCTTTTTTGTCGAGCAGCGCGTAACCAATTCTGGTTGTGCCCGGGTCAATCCCCAGTATTATCATAAATTTCATTTACATCTTGATTATCGTCTAACGCTTCGTAAAGAACGGCAAGTTCTTTTTTAACATTTTCATCTTCTATTTTTACCGTTTGATTCGGGACCCAGTCGGCGCCTTCGCGGCGGAACATCCATTGGATGGAGTTGATTTCGGCAAACTTCGCGTTATGCTCTTGTAATATTTTTTTAATTTCCGCGAGTGCCCGATTTTTATTGTCGGTAATGGCCGTGATTAAAATTACCGCGCCGCCCGGTCCGAAAGCGCCATAAGTCACTTCCTGGAGTTCGGCGCCGGCAATTTCTCCGGTACCTCGCTTAATGGCGCGTTCAATATTTTCTTTAGGCAAGTTAACTTCGCGGGCTTTTTCTATTATTGCTCGGAGCGTTGGGTTTTTATCGGGATCGCCTCCGCGCTTCGCGGCAATAGTAATAAGCGAAGAAACTTTAGAAAAAACCTTTGATTTTTTCGCGTCGGTTAAGGCCTTCTTATGTTTAATTGTTGACCACTTGGAATGTCCGGACATAATTTATAATAAATTTTGATTTTCCGGGGGCAGTTTTAGGCCCAGATGTTCATAGGCGAATTTAGTGGCGATGCGGCCGCGGGCGGTGCGATGCAGAAATCCAAGCTGTAATAAATATGGTTCGTAAATATCTTCAATTGTATCAAGTTCTTCGGAGGTGGCGGCGGCGAGCGCCTGCAGGCCAACCGGTCCGCCGTTAAAATTTTTAATTATTACTTCAATAAGCCGCCGGTCGGTTGACTCTAACCCCAAGTGGTCAATTTCTAAAAGCGCCAAGGCGCGCTTAGTCATTTCTTTTGTTACCTCACCCGCTCCCTCAACTTCAGCATAATCGCGCACTCTTTTCAAAAGCCGGTTGGCGACTCGAGGCGTGTATCTTGATGAGTTTGCTATTAATTTTAAGGCTTCTTTTTCAGTTTGAAGATTCATGAGGCCGGCCGATCTTTCCAAAATACTTTCAATGTCGTTGATGTTATAAAAATCCAGCCGAAAAGTAACGCCAAAGCGGGAACGCAGCGGATTTGATAAAAGCCCGACACGGGTAGTGGCGGCGATTAAAGAAAATGGCGGAAGGTCAAGTTGCAGCGTTCTTGCCGATGGGCCCTTTCCGATAATAATATGAAGCATCCTGTTTTCCATCGCCGGGTAAAGAATTTCCTCTATAGCCTTATTGAGGCGATGCGCCTCGTCTATAAAAAGGATGTCGCCGCTATTGAGATTAGTTAAAATTGAAGCCAGGTCGCCGACTTTTTCAATTGCCGGACCCGAAGTTATTTTTATATTGGCGTTCATCTCCCGCGCTATAATGTAAGCCAGCGTGGTCTTGCCCAAACCGGCCGGGCCGTATAAAAGCAAGTGGTCGATCGGTTCGGAGCGTTTTTTAGCCGCTTCAATTAAAATTTTCAAGCTAACCTTGGCTTTATTTTGGCCAATGTACTCATTCCAGCTCTTTGGTCTTAGAGCCTGATCCAGGGTGCGGTCTTCGGGTCTTAATTTTGGAGTTGTGGCGTTTAATTCTTCCATGATTTTTTGGTTGACAAGTTTATTGATTTAAAGTATAATAATAGTTGAAATATAAGAAACTTGCTCTTATTAACCTCGAGGCAATAAAGGCCTAAAAAATTTATTTATTCGGCTTTTTCGGGGGCTTTTTCCTGTCGGTTGATCTGGTTCCGACTGGGTCATTTCACAGAATAGTCCTATCCCTTCGAGCTGGCTCGGAGGACTATTGCCTCGAGATTATTAAGAACAACTTCAATATTTATTCTAATTTTCCTAAAATTCTTTCCGCTTCTTCAATTGTCGTAATGCCTCTTAAAATTTTTATCACCGCGTCCTGCGCCATGGTAACCATTCCGATTTTTTTGGCCGCTTCTTTTAGTTCCACTTCGGCGGGAGATTTTAATATTAACCTTTCAATTTCATCCGTAATTTCAAACAGTTCCATAACTGCTATTCGGCCGGAATAACCATTGTGGCACTCATCACAACCTTTAGCGTCGCTTACTTCAGTTTTATTTGTTAATTCAATTTTAAATTCGACTCTTGGTGGCAAGTTTGCCAGAATTTTTTTAAACGCTTGCAGTTCTTCCTTATTTATATTTCTTTTTGAAGCGCATTTGGGGCAAAGTTTTCTTAGCAATCGTTGAGCCATTAATAAATTGATGGCGGGAGAAATAACGGGCGGCTTAACTCCAAGATCTATAAGGCGGGGCACGGCGCCAATCGCGTCGTTAGTATGAAGCGTTGAAAAAACCAGATGCCCGGTTAAGGCGGCGTGCATGGCGATTTCCGCCGTTTCAAAATCACGGATTTCACCAACTAAAATTACGTCTGGGTCTTGGCGGACAATGGAACGCAAGCCGTTTTCAAAAGTATAACCATACTCCGGTTTAACTTGAGTTTGGGATATTCCTTCAACCTGGTATTCAATCGGGTCTTCAATAGTGATTACTTTGGCGTCTGGTGTGAGGATTTTTTTAATAAAAGCGTAAAGAGTAGTAGTTTTGCCGGAGCCGGTAGGGCCGGTTGTAAGAATCATGCCGGTTGGCCTTTGGAGCTGATTCTCTATAATTTTAAGATCGTCCTCTCTTATCCCCAACTTCTCCAGGTCAATTTTTATCATACTTGGATCAAGAACGCGCATTACGATATTCTCGCCATAAGCTCCGGGCAGTACCGAAGTTCTTATTTCTACTGTTGAATTATCACTTATAATGCTGAAACGGCCGTCTTGAGCTTTTTCATGAATATTCAGCTTAAGGCCGGAAAATAATTTGACTCGGTTTAAAACCAGTTGATAAATTGTTGCCGGCATAAAAATAATGTCTTCCAAAACGCCGTCAAGCCGTAATCTTATTCGGATTTTATCTTTTTCCGGTTCAAAATGAACATCCGACGCTTTGTTAATCAAAGCTCCTGCTAAAACGGCCTCGATAATTTCGGTGGCCTTGGCTTTGAATAAATTTTCCAATATTTTTTTAAGACTTTTAACATTAACTATTTCTTTTTTGAATCGGATTAAAGCATCGCTCGCGATTTTAACCGTTCCGGTAATTTCTTTAATCTCTTCTCTTAAAGGATATTGCAACAAGGCCTTTTTTAGGCTTTTTTTTGAAACAACGAAAACTTTCACAATAAACCCGTTTTTTTCTAAATCGGCGATAAGCGATTGAACCTCTTTTTCATCGGGATTTAAGGCAACCAGTTGCAGCAATTTTGCTTCCTTATTTATAATCGCGGCTTTAGCCGATTCCGATTGTTCTTTTGAAATTATAACTAAAGCATCCCCCTCAATCGGCACGAAAGACAAATTAAGGTAGGGAAACCCCAGTTTTTCCGCTAAAAGCTTCGCCCGGTTTTCTTCCTCTTCGTGCCGGACTTTGGCCAAAAATTCTTTTTGTTTTTCTTCTTGGAATTTCATTAACTTAATTCTCTAATTTTATCGGTTAATTTACAAATTTTTTGTCCCCAGCCAATATCTTAATAAGTGAACATAACGCCATTAAATACTCTTGGTCAACAAAAACTGTGGATAAGTTGCTTCGGTAACGCTATTTTTGTTATCATCAATTTATCTTTATGTTTGAGGCAATTACCAAGTCAGCTAAAGAAACTAAAAAAGTTGCTGCTAATTTAACTAAAGCATTAAAAAATAAACCGATTTTAAAACATGCATTTATAATTGCTCTTGAAGGCAATTTGGGCTCCGGGAAAACCACTTTTATTCAAGGATTAGCCAAGGGTTTGAAAATTAAAGAAAATGTTTTAAGCCCGACTTTCTTAATACTCAAGCAATTTCCAGTTTCATTCAAAAGATATAAAAATTTTTATCACATTGACGCTTATCGGCTGAAAAATCCCGAAGAATTATTGGAACTCGGATTCAAAGATATTGTAGATAATCCGGACAATATAGTTGTCATTGAATGGGCGGATAAAATCAAAAAAATTCTGCCAAAAAATATTTTACAAATTAAATTTAAAAATTTAGGAGAAAACAAAAGAAAAATTGTTTTATGAAACGACTTATTTTAATTGACTCTCACGCTTTAATTCATCGCGCTTATCATGCCCTGCCGCCGCTTACGACTAAAAGCGGCGAATTGGTTAACGCGGTTTACGGATTTACTTCAATTTTGATAAAAACTATTTCCAATTTTAAGCCCGATTACATTGTTGCCGCTTTTGACGCCCAGGGAGCCACCTTCCGCCACGAGGAATACAAAGAATACAAGGCAACAAGAGTTAAGGCGCCGGATGATTTGTACGCTCAAATTCCGCGAGTTAAAGAAATTTTAACCGCTTTTAAAATTCCTATTTTTGAAAAATCAGGGTTTGAAGCCGATGACATTATTGGCACTGTTGCCGAAAAAATTCAATCAAAAGACGAAAAAAATGTCCAAATTTTGATTTTGACCGGTGACATGGATAATCTCCAGCTTATTTCAAAAAATGTATTCGTTCTTTACGCGCCTCCAAGCGCGGCAAAGGAACAAATTATCTATGACGCTAAAAAAGTCGTGGAACGATTTGAAGGGTTAAAACCGGAGCAAATGATTGATTTTAAAGGACTTAAGGGTGATCCATCCGACAACATTATCGGCGTTAAAGGTATTGGCGAAAAAACGGCCATTATTCTGCTTAATCGGTTTAAAACTATTGAAAAATTGTACGAAGCAATAGAAAAAAATAAAGCGTCGGATATCAGCGATTCCGTTTTGGAAAAATTAAAATCGGGAAAAAGTGCGGCGTTTTTTTCAAAAAAATTGGCGACCATAAAAAGAAATGTTCCGATAAAGTTTAATTTAAAAGAAAGCGAGTTCGGAAAATTCGATAACAATAAAATAATAGAAATTTTTCAAAATTTGGGATTTGTAAGTTTAATTAATCGTCTATCAGGTGGGCAGAAACTCGTCTCTGCTGAAGCTATGGCGGGCAAACAGGGAACTTTGGCAATGACTTCAAATATCAGCGCTCTGGGGCGAATCGGCTACGATTTTAAATCTTTTATTAAAACTCCACCCGGAAAACAAATAGTTATCAGTAGCGGCGATTTTGACGTTATGATTGCCGCCTATGTTCTTAATCCGGGCGAGCGCGACTACAGTTTAGAAAAATTAAGTTTGAGGGAATTTGGCGTGGGTTTGCCCAACGCCCTAGCCATTTCAAAATTGGCGCCAGTTTTTAAAAACCGGCTGATTGAAACCAAAACTGAAAAAGTTTTTAAAGAAATTGAAATGCCGCTTATTCCGATTTTAGCGAAGATGGAGATTGACGGAATAAAACTGGATGTTAAGAGAGTAAACAAATTAAGCAATTATCTTGGAAAAGAACTGGAAAAGCTCCAAAACGAAATATACAAGTTAGCCGGCGAAAAATTTAACATAAATTCACCACTGCAATTATCCGAAATTCTTTTCATAAAATTAAAAATTCCGGGAGCTTTGGCCGGAGGCCGGGTCAAAAAAACGCCAGGCGGCGCGCTTGCAACGGGGGCGGCGGAACTGGAAAAATTAAGGCCGCGGCACAAAATTATTGATTTTATTTTAAAATACCGGGAACTCTCCAAATTGAAATCAACTTATACCGATACCCTGCCCAACATGGTTGATAAGAATAGCCGGATTCACACAACTTTTAATCAAACCGGAACGGCCAGCGGGCGGCTGTCAAGCCAGGATCCGAATTTGCAAAACATTCCGGCCCGCGGCGCTTGGGGCGATAAAGTGCGGCAATCCTTTATCGCCGAAAAAGGACATAAATTCATTTCCGTTGACTACTCCCAGATCCACTTGAGGATTATCGCGGCGCTCGCCAATGATAAAAAAATGATGGAGGCGTTTAAAAATGGGCTAGACATTCATAAGTTTACCGCTTCCGAAATAAATAATGTCCCAATCCAAAAAGTAACGCCGCAAATGCGTTTTGCCGCCAAGGCGCTAAATTTCGGAATTATTTATGGCATGGGCGCCCAAAGTTTTGCCGAATCGGCCGGAATCAGCAAAGAAAAAGCGAAAGAATTTATCATAGAATATCTGAATGATTTTTCGGGCGTCGCCGGCTATATAAAAAAGCTTCAGGAAGAAGCGAGGCAAAAGGGTTATACGACAACGCTTTTCGGGCGGCGCCGTTATCTTCCCGAAATTAATTCGCCCAGCCCAATGCTTCGCGCCCAGGCCGAACGCATTGCCGTTAACATGCCTATTCAGGGGCTTGAAGCCGATATTATAAAAAAAGCGATGATTGAAATTGATAGTTGGATTAAAAATGAAAAATTGGAAGATGAAATTAAATTGCTTTTGCAAGTTCATGATGAATTATTATTTGAAGCCAAAAACGGTTCTGTTTCAAAATTAACGCCAAAAATCATAGAATTAATGGAGGGGGTTATAAAACTTAAAATTCCAATTATCGCCGAAGCAAAAATCGGCGACAATTGGGCCTGCCTGCGGTAGGCAGGGAGAAATGCATGCCTGAATTACCTGAAGTACAAACAATCGTAAATGATTTAAATAGGAAAGTTAAGGGTTTAACCATAACCGATGTTTGGACCGATTGGCCCAAGTATTTTAGGCGTTCAAAAGGAGGTTTTGACGGTTTTAAAAAAGAAATAAAAAATAAAAAAATTGAAAAAATATGGCGAATTGGGAAAAATATAATTTTGGATCTTTCCGGTAAACAAAAAATACTTATTCATCAGAAAATGACGGGGCATCTTTTGATTGGAAAATGGAAAATGGAAAATGGAAAATGGGTGCCTGCTGAAAAAGGACTATTAGCTGAAAAAGTCAATGGGTATATTCATGTGATGTTTTGGCTGGGCGGCCCCTCCAATAAAGTCGGGGCAAGTACAATGCTTGCTCTTTCCGATTTGAGAAAGTTTGCAAAAGTTTTAGTTGTTGATGAAAAAGATTTTAAAAATTTGGAAGATGTAAAAAATATCGGGCCGGATCCTCTTAAACGGGGTTTTAAGTTTGGCGAGTTTAAGAGTTTACTAATCAAAAAGCGGGGAGTGATTAAAAAAGTTTTAATGGATCAAAATGTTATTTCGGGGATCGGCAATATTTATGCCGACGATATTCTTTTTACGGCGAAAATCCATCCTTTGAAAAAAGCTGAAAAATTAAATGACAATGAATTAAAAGCGATTTTTGTGGCAACCAAAAAAATTCTAAAAAAAGCCATAAAATTACGTGGCACCTCAACGAGTGATTATCGCGATACGGCGGGAAAAAAAGGCGGCTACGGCAATGTCCGCCTGGTATATCAGCGTGAAGGCGAAAAGTGTCCGAATAGGTGCAGCAGTGTTATAAAAAGAATTAAAATCGGCAGCCGCAGCGCCCATTTTTGTCCCAATTGCCAGAAATTGTAGTTTAAAAAATAACGGGGAGGTGCTTACTAAGCTGGTTGCTAAAAACAGCAATTAGTCCAAGCGGGATATAAGCGAGCGCTGTAAATCCAAGAATGGTCAGCTCAGAAGATTCATCCGAATTCGCGACCATAAATAAAACCATTACAATAAACCAGAATACCGTGAAAACCGGATAATTAAAAACAGTGGATAAAAACGCAGAGCCGGTAAAAGCCAGGAAAGCGAACACTCTAATATAGTCGATTAGCTTCATCTCCGGTGCTCCTATCTGGGTTTTATATTAATTTAAGGTACTGCAACTATTTAATATAATACCAATCATTATTATAACTTATCAAGTTGACCGTCGCACAAGAATCCTATAGGATTCTTGTGCGACACGATAAGATTAAAATTACAATAAAAATTATGACAAGAGGGAAATCGTTAACTAGAGATGTTTTATTTATAGCTGCTTCGGGCACGTTAATTTTATCATCGCTATTTGCGCCCAACGTTGCCCAGCTTTTAAAACCGTTGATGCGCTGGCGCAGAAATTGGGATAAAATGGATCGTCGGCGCATCCGAGAAGCAATTAAGCGATTAAACCAAAAACGTTTGATAAATTTAATAGAAAGGGGTGATAAGATTTATATAGAAATTACGGCGGATGGCAAAAAATTGATGAAAAATTACGATTACGACGATTTAAAACTTCCGAATGAAAAAAATTGGGACAAAAAATGGCATCTGGTAACTTTCGATATACCGGAAAAGAAACAAAAAGAACGTCGGGCTTTTTCTAAAAAACTAAAAGATCTCGGTTTTTACCCCCTGCAAGAAAGTGTTTTTATTTATCCTTACGACTGCAGGAATGAGATAGATTTTGTTTGTAATTTTTTGTCCATAGAACGTCACGTCAACTATTTTATAGTTGATGCGGTTGATAAAAATGAAGGCGATTTACGCAGATTTTTCAATCTTAAGCTTTAATCTTTCTTGTGTATGGTCGCATAAATTTCCTATAGGTAAGTTATGCGACCGAAGGTTAAAAGCATGACATTGATTGATTGTAAAATAGTAAAAATTTAGTTATGGTTAGCGTATGATAATTTTTCTTTACGGGCAAGATTCGTATAGAATCAGCCAGAAGTTAAAAGAAATTGTTTTTGGGTACAGAACAAAAAATCCGAGCGGATTTAATTTGGTTCATTTTGATTTATCGGATGGTAAAATTGAAGATTTTTTTGAAGCGATAAAGTCAAGTTCTTTTATTCCGGAAAAAAAACTGATTATAGCAAAAGGCGTTTTTTCAATCAAAAACCAATCGGAACCGATTTTAAAATTCCTAAAAACTCAAAACAAAATTTCGGAAGAAAATATCATTTTAGTCATCACTCACTTCGATGATTCTTTAAAAAATAAGCTTTTTGAACATTTAACGAAAAAACCGAACCAATTTCAAAATTTCAAACCGCTTAAAGATTATGAGATTAAAGATTGGGCTAAAAGATTTTTAAATTCATTTGACATCGAACTCACCGGAGAGGCCTTAAATTTTTTAATTTCAAACTGCGGCCGTGATCTTTGGCGGCTTGATAGCGAAATCAGGAAATTGGCGGATTTTTCCGCCCAAGGCGGATCCCCCGAAGGGGGAAAAATTAAAGTTGTCAGTAAGTCGCAAGTTGAAGAATTGACTATCCCAGATCGGGAACATAATATTTTTGAATTGACTGACGCTTTACTGCAAAAAAATAAAATAAAAGCACTAAAGGCGCTTCATAAGGCAATAGACAATGGCGAAAAACCAACCGAATTATTGGGGCTTTTGGCTTGGCAGGCCAGGAATCTTTTGAGATTTAAAATGGGGGCTAAGCCGGCGAGCTTAAAACTTCATCCATTTGTTTTAGGAAAATTACAAGAATCGGAAAAGACTTTTTCCATGGAAGAGCTTAACGCGTTTTTATCAAAAATCATTGATTTGGATTTGGCTTTTAAAACAACCGACATAAATACAAAAACCGCGCTCTCGCTTTTAATATCGGAAATTTGACATAAAAAATAAAATAAATATTTTTCTTCGTTTTTTAAAGTTTATTCACCGCTTTTGTTAATCGCGATTTTAATCTCGCGGCGGTATTTTTCTTTAGGACATTGGTCTTAACGGCCTTATCTACGGCTTTATAAACTTTTGGCAAAATCTCCAAAGCGCCTTTTTTGTCTTTTGCGGCTATAAATTTTTTTAGCGTTTTTACCTCATCTTTAAATAAGCGAGATTGTTTTAAATTTCTCGCATGGCGTTTTTTATTTTGCCTCAAGGCCTTTTTAGCCGATTTTGTTATAGGCATGTTTTAAATTAAAAATTAAAAAATCAAAATTAAAAATTATTTATTAAATCATAATAAATCATAATTTTGATTTTGGCAAGTATTTTGAGGTATTATTATAATAATGATTTCACACCTTGAAGGGAAAATTATAGAGAAAAACGAGAAGTTTCTGGTGATTAACGCAGGCGGCGTCGGCTACCGGATTTTTTCCCATCAGGGGATTTTGGAAAAAATGCCCGCCATTGGCCAAAATATCGGCGTTTGGACGCATCTTTATGTCCGCGAAGACACACTGGATTTATACGGCTTTACAGAGAGAGAAGAGCTTGAATTTTTTGAGACCTTAATTTCAATTTCCGGCATTGGCCCGAAATCGGCGCTGGGAATTCTGGAGGTGGCGCCGGTAATGAGTTTAAAGCAAGCTATTGTTTCAGAAGACGAGACCTTTTTTACCAAAGTGTCCGGAGTTGGAAAAAAGACAGCCCAGCGGCTGATTTTAGAGCTTAAAAACAAATTATCCAAGACGATTATACCTATTAAAGGGAGTGATTCGGCTGAAATGGCGGAAGCGATGGACGCGTTAGTAAGTTTAGGATACAAAGAGCGCGACGCGAGAAAAGTTTTACAGGAAATTGCAAAAGACATAAAGGGTGTTGAAGCAAAAGTTAAAGCGGCATTAAAAATTTTAGGAAAAAAATAAAATGAGTTGGTGGCTTAATATAATTGAATACTTAAAAAATTCGGAAGATAACTCAACTGACGGCAATTTTAGCGTTAAGAAAACCGTTACCAGGGCCTTAGCCGAAAGCGTGGTAGACCTGTTGTATTATGCTTTGGGATTTTTCAGTTCAATCTACTTTTTGGCGGGGATTTACTTGTTTTTTTTGGACACCGGCGTTTATAATGGCCTTTTTATAAAAATATTTGATTCTTTATCAGAACCGTATCTCGGTTCGGTCGGTATCTATGTTATACTAAAAGAAATCAGAAAACGGCAATTAAAAACCAAGAGCAAACATTTGGGGGAATACTTTGTTTTTTCTTGGCTGATTTTATTTATAGTCGCCGTTGGTTTTGTGGGGTTTTCGCCAAATTACCACTTTAATGAAATAATGGGTGCCATAACGACAATCACCTTGGCTTTAACCGTAATTTACACTGGTGGTTTGCTTCACAAACCGTAATTTATAATTTATTATTAAAAAATTTAAAAATTTATGAAAAATCATAATCATGATTTGATTCATCATTTGTCGGAAACAATCGATAGCATTTGGCGGTACGATGAATATGTTAAAAATTCGCAAGATTGCGATTCTTGCGTGGCAATGTGGAATAAGTTGAAACAAACGGACATGGAAGTGGAAAATATGTTGAAATCCGAAATTCAGAAACACATTGACGAAAAAAGATTTGATTAAATAGAAACAAAAAACCCCTTTCCCGCAATTTCGGGAAAGGGGTTTTTTGTTTCGATCTTTATCAATTTTTATCAATTCTGTGCCACGGGAGAGAGTTGAACTTTAAGTTGCTCTGACCAATCTGTTATTCACAACTTGGCTTAAAAAATTTTCTGCGATAGGCCTGTTACGTAAGCTAATTCAGGCGTCCATTTAAATTTTTTGAAAGGGAGTTTTGCTTTAGGCATATAAAGTGCCGAAGGTGGGATTTGAACCCACAAGGGCTTTCGCCCATAGCATTTTGAGTGCTACGTGTTTGCCAAGTTTCACCACTTCGGCATGTTCAATATCAATTTTAGCTTAAAATCAGGAAAATTCCAACTAATTTTTATTTGAATTTTTGACTTTTAAGGTTTAAGATTAGATTATCATGGCGCGGATTCTTGCGGTTACCAATCAAAAAGGGGGTGTTGGGAAAAGTACGACCTCAATAAATTTGTCGGCTTATCTCGCGGCGTTCGGAAAATATGTTTTGCTTGTTGATTTAGACCCGCAAGCTAACGCTACGGTTGGCTTGGGATTTGATTCGCGGAAAATTGACAAGCATATTTATCATTGTTTGGCTGAATTTTTGGAACCGGAGAAAGTTGTTAAAAAAACGAGCCTTTTCGGTTTTGATCTTCTGCCGGCGGCGCCCGCCCTAGAACTGGTAAATCTTGAACGCCGAGAATGGCGGCTTTACGATTTGCTTAGAAAAATAAGAACTAACTACGATTACATTATAGTTGATTCGCCTCCTTCTTTAGGACTTTTAACTTTAAACGGACTAGTGGCGGCGGAAGAAGTGATTATTCCGGTCCAGTGCGAATATTACGCCCTTGAGGGCCTTAGCCAGCTTCTTGAAACAATTGATTTAATACGCGATAATTTAGGACGGGATTTAAAAATAAAAGGGGCGCTTTTAACAATGCATGACCGGCGGCAAAAATTGAGCCGAGACGTGGCAAAAGAAGTTCGCAGAAATTTCCCAAATTATGTTTTTTCGGCGACAATACCTCGCTCGGTAGCGTTGGCCGAAGCGCCGAGTTTCGGTAAAACCATACTGCAGCACGCGCCATATTCTACGGGCGGTCACGCATATCGGGAATTGGCGCAGGAAATTATAAATTTAGATAAACAAATTAGTAATATATTTAGCGACAAAATTAAATTTTAAAATTGTAGGCGGGGGCGAGCCGTTCGCCGAAGGCGAATGGGGCTAAGCAATTTTTAAATTTAATTTTGTCGCTAGAAAAATATGACAAAACTTTCAGGGCTTGGAAGAGGACTCGAATCATTAATACCAAGGACAATACCTGTAAAACCGGAAACGGCGATTTTAGGCGATGCTCCAAAAACAAAAGAAAGTATTTTTTTGATTGAAATTGACAGAGTAAAAGAAAATCCATACCAGCCGCGCCGCGATTTTAATAAGGAAGAACTGCAATCTTTGGCCGATTCAATAAGAGAATACGGCATACTGCAGCCGCTCATTGTTACAAAAACCGAGGAAGAAACGGCTTCCGGCATTAAAGTTTCTTACGAACTGGTAGCCGGTGAGCGGCGGCTTAAGGCCGCTAAAATGATCGGACTTAATTTCATTCCGGCCGTCATCAGGCAAAAAACCGAAGGAAAACAAAAACTGGAGCTGGCTTTGATTGAAAACATCCAGAGAGCCGATTTGAACGCCGTTGAAAAAGCGCGCGGCTACCAGCGTCTCCAAAAAGAATTCGGGCTGACTCAAAAAGAAATTGCTCTAAAAATCGGTCAATCGCGGGAATTGGTGGCCAACGCGGTGCGCCTTTTGGGGCTTCCGGTGGAAATTCAGAGAGCGATTGAATCGGGAAAAATTTCCGAGGGCCACGGCCGGGCGATTTTGGCGATTGATGATGATAATCAAAAATTAGCGATCTTAAACGAAATTATTTTAAAAAACTTATCCGTGAGAGCGGCCGAAAGCTTGGGCCGACAGGTTATGGGGGTTGTCAAAAAAGTAAAAGAAAACGCGCTTGATCCGGAATCAAAAGCGCTGGAATCGCGTCTTGAAGAATTCTTCGGCACGCGGGTAAAACTTGCCAAAACCGGCAACCGCGGCAAAATTTTGATAGAATTTTATTCTCCTGAAGAACTCAACGCGATTTTAGACAAGATTTTAAAATCATAAAATCACGGTTTTCTAAATTTTATAACTCACTTCTTCCACCCCTTTGGTTTTTTTAATGGCAAACAAAAGCTCTTCGAGCTTTTGTTTGTTTTTGGGTTCAATTGAAAAATTTAAGTAATGATAAGGGTCTTTTGCTCCCTCGCTTTTTGCGGAAAGAATGTTTATTTTATGAGAAGATATGATATTGGTTACATCTTTTAAGATACCGATGCGATCGCGCACCACCACCCGCAAGTTAGTAGCGAGGAGCGGTTTTACTTTTTTATTTTTTCCGCCAAAGGCGGAAATTTTTAATTTTATGGCGCTTCGGATTCTTTCTTTGGCCAAGCTAGTTTTTACAAAACCAAGCCAATCTTCCGACGGCTTTTTATTTTTCTGGATCAGAATTTCAACCGCGTCTCCCGATTGAAGTTCGGTGTTTAAGGGCGTAATTTTACCGTTAATTTTGGCGCCGGCGCATTGATGCCCGATGTCGCTGTGAATCGCGTAAGCAAAATCAACCGGCGTGGCGCCCTCGGGAAGATCCAAAGCGTCGCCTTTAGGAGTTAAAACGAAAATCCGGTCTTTTAAAAAATCAATTTTAAGCGACTGTATAAATTCATCACTGCCCCGCACAGCTTTTTGCCATTCGCGCAGTTGCTCAACCCAGGCCAATTCTTTTTTAATAATTTTAAAATCATAATTACGATAATTGTGTTCTTTGTAGGCCCAGTGAGCGGCAATGCCGTTTTCGGCTTTTTCATGCATGTCCGGAGTGCGGATTTGAATTTCAGTTATTTTTCCTTCAGGTCCAAACACCGAAGTGTGTAAACTTTGGTAGCCGTTGGGCTTGGGTGTGGCGATATAATCTTTAATGAGTCCCGTGACGGGTTTCCAAACTTGATGGATAGCGCCCAAAGCCAAATAACAATCCTCAATATTTTTCATTATAATTCTCGCGGCCACAAGATCATGGATTTTATCAAAGTCCATCTGATAACGGAGCAGTTTTTTATACAAACTGTAAAAATGCTTAACCCGGGCATGAATTTCCAATGGAGCAATTTCTTCGTTTTTAAAAATCTTGTAAATAATAGGCCTTAGTTTATCAATATGGGCCTTGTGCGTTTCATATTTTTCGGTTACTTCGTTTTCAAGCCACGCGTATTTTTCGGGATATAAATATTTAAAAGCCAAGTCCTCCAATTGGCCTTTTAACTCGCCCATTCCTAGCCGATAAGCGATGGGGGCGTAGATTTCTAACGTTTCAAGCGCGATTGTTTTTTGTTTGTCTTCAGATAGAAACATCAGAGTTTGCATGTTGTTGTAACGGTCGGCCAATTTTATCAAAACCACCCTAATATCTTTGGCCATGGCCAAAAACATTTTTCTTAAATTTTCCGTTTTGCCCTCCGCGCCGCTGTATTTGATTTTATCAAGTTTAGTGACGCCATTTACGAGAAATGCGATAGTTTTCCCGAAATTTTTTTCAATATCGTTTAAAGTGTATTGCGTGTCTTCAACCACATCGTGAAGCAGGGCGGCGGCCACGGTCTCGGTATCAAGGTTCATTTTGGTAAGCATTAAAGCAACACCCAGCGGGTGTTGAATATAGGGCTCTCCCGACTCCCGTTTTTGATCCCGATGAGCGCGCCAAGCCAAATCGTAAGCCGATTTTATAAGCGCTTTTTCCTCCTGTTTTTGAAAATAAGTGAGGATTTTCTCAAGCATTTTCAGTTAATCTTCTGTGGTTTCTAATGAGTTCTTTTGAGGGTTTTCCCAAGTGGCCCAGTCGCATTTGGGCCAATTGGAACAGCCCCAGAAAGTCCGGCCTTTTTTGGTGCGGCGCCTGACGATTTTTCCGGTGTCGCATTTGTGGCACGAACCGAGATCAGCTTGTGGTTCTTTATTATCTTTTCTTTCTATCGTAGCCGTGTATTTACAGGAAGGAAATCCGGTGCAGGCGTAAAACTTGCCATAGCGCCCCATCCTGATTATTAAGTCCTTCCCGCACTCCGGGCATTTTAATTCCGTTTTTTCCATAGTGATTTCTTTTTTATTTAATTCTTCCGATTTTTTGTCTAAATTTTCTTTAAATGGCTCCCAAAATTCCTTTATAACCGGCCGCCATTTCTTTTTTCCATCGGCAATGTCATCAAGATTTTCTTCCATTCCGGCGGTAAACTCCAAATCAACGATTTTCGGGAAATGTTCTACCAATATGTCATTTACCAAAACGCCGATGTCGGTCGGTTTTAGGCGTTTCTGTTCGTCTTTTAAAACGTAGCGGCGCGCCTGAATAGTTGCCATTGTCGGCGCGTAAGTTGAAGGTCGGCCGATGCCGTGTTCCTCAAGCGCTTTAATTAAACTGGCTTCGTTGTAGCGCGCCGGCGGTTCTGTGAAATGCTGTTGAGATTTTAATTCTTTTAATTCTAAGTTTTCTTTTTCTAAAAGCGCCGGCAATTCCGTTTCAACGGTTTTCATCGGATAAACTTTAAGAAAACCGTCAAACCTTAGAATATTGCCGTTCGCTCTAAAAATATATTTTGAAGCGGCTATATCAATAGACGTGGCGTCAAAAACAGCATCCGGCATTTGGGTCGCTATAAATCTTCTCCAAATTAAATCATAAAGTTTAAATTGTTGAGGCGCTAATTTGGGCCTCAGCGATTCCGGTTCGGCGTCCGGCGAAGTCGATCTTATGGCTTCATGAGCTTCCTGAGCTGATTTTAACTTTGTTTTGTAAATTCTCGGTAACGGTGCGAGGTAATTATTGCCGAATGTTTTTCCTATTTTTTCCCGCGCGGCCGAAATTGATTCCTGCGACAGATTTACCGAATCGGTTCTCATGTAAGTAATGAGGCCGGTTTCATAAAGCTGTTGGGCCAGCATCATCGTTTGTTTGGCGCTAAATCCAAATTTGGCAAAAGCGGTTTGCTGCAATGTTGAAGTGGTAAACGGCGCCAGCGGCTGTCGGCGCATTTCTTTTTTTACAATACTTTCTACATTCCAATCGGAATCTTTTCTCCCTTCGGGAGATCCCCCGTAGGGGGATAAATCATTAATGATTTTCTCAGCTTCGGCGGCTGTTTTTACGGCGAACTTATCAAGTTTTTTCTCTCCAATTTTTATAAGTTGTGCCAGAAACTCGCGAGAATCTTTTAAAAACTTTGCCGAAATCGTATGAAACTCTTCGGGCTTAAACTTTTCAATTTCTCGCTCTCTTTCAGCCACCAATCGAACCGCCACGGACTGGACTCGGCCGGCCGAAAGCCCTCTCGCGACTTTTTTCCACAAAAAAGGAGACAATTTATAACCAACCAGCCGGTCAAGAATTCGGCGCGCTTGCTGGGCATCAACGAGATTTTCATCAATATTGCGCGGATTTTTTAAGGCATTTTCAATCGCTGTTTTTGTGATTTCGTGAAAAACGATTCTCTCGGTTTTTGAAATTTTTCCGTCATCTAATCCAAGCGCTTGGATTAGATGCCAGGAGATAGCTTCTCCTTCGCGGTCTTCATCTGTCGCCAGAATTACTTTTTCCGATTTTTTTGCCTCGGATTTTAGTTCGGCAACTCTTTTTTTGGCTTTAGGAAGAATCACATACTGCGGTTCAAAATCTTTTTCTAAATCAATTCCTAATTTTTTTTCCGGCAAATCGCGGACATGTCCGTATGACGATTCAACCTTAAAATCGCTCCCAAGAAATTGTGAGATAGTACGAGCTTTTGTGGGACTTTCAACAATTATCAGTTTCATATAAATTCAGATGAAAATAAAATTTTTAAATTTTATTTTCATCTTCATTTTTTATATCTTGGCGAATTTGCCGCCGATGTTTTTTATTATACCCTGAATTTCCAGTATGGAAACAATTGACATTACTCGACCGGCGGGCATTTTGGCAATTTCGCAAATTTTATCAATATGGACCGGTTCTTTTTCAATAATGCTAAAAATTAATTTTTCTTCCGGATTCATATTTTCTCTTTTGTTTTCTCCCTTTTTGCTTTTTAAGCCGATAAGGTTAAATTCTTCTAAAATATCGTCAACCGAAGTAACCATTTTAGCGCCGCTTTTTATTAAATTATTGGCGCCGATAGAGTTTTTTGAAAACACGGAGCCGGGAATGGCAAAGACCTCTCGATTTTGCTCCAGCGCCAGTCGGGCGGTGATAAGAGCGCCGGATTTTTCCGGCGCTTCAACGACCAATGCGCCCCGGGAAAGCCCGGAAACAATCCGGTTGCGTTCCGGAAAATACCAAATTTCCGATTTGGCTTGCGGTTCGTATTCGCTGATAACGGCGCCGCCGGAATCAACTATTTTTTTAACCAATGCCAAATTTTCTTTTGGAAATATTGACGCGTCGAGAGTACCCGATCCTAAAACCGCGATAGTTTTTCCGCCTCCGGCAAGCGCGCCCAAATGGGCTTGAGTGTCTATGCCGAGCGCCAAGCCGCTGACGATATTAAAACCTAACTCCGCGAGTTCTTTGGCAATTTTAAACGCCAATGTTTTTCCGTACTCGGAAGCAGCTCTTGTGCCGACAATAGCAAAATTCATTTCATGGTTTTTTGGCAATTCGCCGCGAACATAAAGCTGTTTCGGGGCGTTTACGATTTCCCTAAGAATTTTCGGATATTCTTTTGACGATTTTTTTATAATTTTGATTTTTTCGCTAGACATAATTTAAAGAATATACACAATATATACCATTTTGACAAATTTAATCGATTCTGTTATGATTTCGGCAATGTATCTTGACAATTTAATTATTAGTGACGGAAAGGAATTGTCATGGGCACTCCAGCAAGGCATAACAATACCAATTTTGTGACGTTTTTTAAAGCGCTTGCGGTTAATGCCAGTTGCGGAGTGGTGGCTTATTGGGCATACCGCGAGGGTTGGATCAACGCTGTTTTGAAAGCTGATGCAGTTTACATTTCCCGGACTATTTTCGGCTTGGGATTGCTCGGTTTAGCAATGGTGATGTGGCGGATTTTTAATGTTTCAAGAGAGCTGAATATTGCTCATAAATATTACGCGCTCGCGCAAGAGAAAGGCGCGCGGGAAGCAGGCTTTTGGCTCAAATCCACTAAGTCGCTGGTGGCGGAATTTGCGCGGAGATATCGGGAAGCCAAGGCTGACGATAAACCGATTATAGTCGATCAGCTTGAGAAGAAAATGATCAGAAAGTTTTCTTATCTTGCCGCCCTTGAAGATTGGCTGGTAAGATTAGGCCTTTTGGGAACCGTGGTTGGTTTTCGCATGGGCTTAAGCATGATTGATTTTGAGGCCTTTCGCGATTTTGAGCTGTTTGGCCCGTTTTTAAGCAAGCTTACCGGGGCCTTTTTCATCGCGCTTGATACTACTATTGTCGGCATTTGCATGGCTATTTGGCTTGATATCAACCTGAAGTGGATCTTGCGGCCGGCAATGGGGCAAGTTGTTGAAGAAGCGGTTAATATTGGAGTTTCATATGAATAACTGGGATGATGATAGCCAGACTACCACGGGGACCATGCTTTCTGACGTGCTATTTAATCCCGGTATGATTTTTTTTATGCTGTTTCTGATGGTTTTGGTGTTTGTTAATCCTCCCAAAAAACAAACAGCCGCCGAGGCGGTAGTAAAAATGCCCGGCAATATCATGGTTTGGATCAGATGGCCGGATTACGTTGATGTTGACGTTGATCTTTGGGCGCGGGCGCCCGGCGATCGACCGGTCGGATACTCCAACCGGGCCGGAAACACTTTTAATCTTTTGCGGGACGACCTTGGCAATAGTCGTGATACGACTAAACTTAATTACGAAGTTATATTCGGCCGAGACACGCCCGATGGGCGATATACCGTAAATGTGCATCTTTTTCGAAACGGCTCGGAACTTACCGAAGTGCCCGTTGAAGCCGATATTTTTATAAGCTATGGAAGCCGCGCCGATTCGATAGCAAAGAAAAGAGTTGTTTTAACGAAAGTCGGACAAGAAATCACCATCGCTAATTTTGTTTTAGAGAATAGGAAACTTGTTGGCAAGCCCGATATTGTGTTTACGCCGCTTCGCGCCGCCGTTGGAGAATCGCAATGACTGATTACACATCTCTTATCGGTCCGTATTTTTTGGGTTCCATAGTGATTGCGTTTGTTTTGGCAATTGTTTCCATTTGGTGGAGTAAAAGCCCGCTTTTCAAAGTAACGGCTTTTCTCGCTTTAGGGGCGCTTGTTTGGTTAAGTTTTACGGCAGCGGACAATTTTTACAAACTGGCGTTCAACAATTTATCACAGCCCAAACCAATTACTTTTGAGGAGCTTCAAAATATGCTTCCCGAAGGACATCCGGGGCATCTGGTGCTCTACGGCGAAGCAAAAAATAAATCGGGAATTTATCTTCTTTTACGCTCACCCAATCATTCTGAGCCGCGGTATTATCTTATGCCCGCGGATGAAAAGTTGCAGGAGCAATTCAAAGATGCCCAGCAAAAAGCTAAAGAAAAAAATACCCAGCTTCTGCTTGGCGGAAAGCGGAAGGGCGGGGGATTTGGTGATAAATCGGGCAAAAACAAAGCTGATGGCAAAACGGGTCGGGAAAAAGGAAGAGGGGGGTTTGACGAAAGCCCCAAAACAATTTTCCATCCCGCGCCTGTCGCCGGCGGTCCCGAGAAAACTTCGCGGCCGCAAGACCAGCCGATTATAATTCCGACTCCTTCTCCTTCTTTTTCTCCTGATAATTATTAATACTATGGAGAAAGCAATGAAAGCATTGCGACAGCTGTTTATTCTGGTTATCATGTTACTCGGTTTTTTGCCTTCAATGGCTTTTGGGCAAGCCAATTTGTCTCCAGTTTCGTCCGAAGAACGGGAGCTCATATTACAAGAGATGCAGTCCTTCGCGGAAATTCTTCTCTATTATTCGAGGCTCTCTTTAGATAAGCCGGCTGATCTTCGAGCTTGCGCTTATGAGATGCTTCGCATGAAGCCGAATGAGAAAAGCTGCCGCGACAAGCACTCGGCATGGTATTCCAAGGAAGAAGCCCAGATGCTTGAAACCGAAATGGAAGGCAAGTTTGGCGGCGTCGGGCTTGAAGTTTCTGAACAAGACGGGAAAGTGGTGGTTATTTTGCCCATTGATGGCGCTCCGGCGTATCGCGCTGGTTTGAAATCGGGTGACGTGATTACCAAAGTTGACGGCTATCCGGTTGTAAACATTATGGATGCCGTAAAGCGCATGAGAGGCAATCCTGGTACTGAAACTAAGATTACTGTTGACAGAAGGGGCAAGGAAGTAACTGTTAATGTCGTTCGCGAGGTCATTACAGCGCACGCCGTTTCGGCTAAAACCATAAACAGTTCTTTCGGTGCCATCGGTTATATTAAAGTCAAGACCTTTAGTGAAGTTTTGCCTGACGAGTTAAGAAAGGAAATGTCGGCTATTCGAGCTAAAGGCATTATGAAAGTTGTTTTGGATTTTCGAAATAACCCCGGCGGAATTCTTTGGAATGCGCTTGAAATTCTTTACGATTTTGCGCGTTCCGGAGATATTCTTATGGTAATGCGCGAACGCGACAGATCTACTGTTTTCGATACCGCGCATGTTAAAAAAGAACTTAATCTTAATCGCGAATCCGGAATGTTTCGCGATATGCGGGTGGTGATTCTTGTAAACAAAGGCAGCGCTTCGGCGTCGGAAATTTTTGCCGGAGCTATGAAAGATTGGGGTTTCCCGGTGGTCGGCGCGAATACTTTCGGCAAAGGCGTGGGTCAGACGATGATTCCGCTTTCTAATGGTTCGCGTCTGCGTTTGACCACTTTTGAGTTTTTGGTTGGCAATTCCAAGACCAAGATTAACGACATCGGCGTTATTCCGACTCATGAGGTTGTTGACCCGAAGCCGTCTTCTTCAGAGGCGCTTCGCGAAGATAAACAGCTCGAAAAAGCCGTTGAAATTCTTTCTAAATAAAGGGCGCTCCACTCGCCCTTTTAATATTTGACGTGACGAACCAAAAGCGTTATAACTATGTTAATAACTTAAGGGAAAGCAATTTAAAAAACAGGCGGGCAGGCAGGAGATGAAAATGAAAAAGAAAGTCACTTTTTGGATTGTTATGATTTTGGTAAACGTGAGTTTAGGCGTTGTGAGCGTTAGAACTTATAGGAATATGGATGCCAGAATTACCGGCGTTGAGGCCGAGCTGACATTGACTAGTGAAAAAACCGCTGCCGAACTGTTAAATATTTTGGGAGTTGATGGCAAGTATGATTTTAATAATAATTTAATGATAATGAGAGTTTGGGATTTAAATGAATTTTTAAACTATAAAGTTTACGTTAGAACTACCGTGGTTTTAGAAGTTCCGGATAAATTAAGAGAATTAAGTTCCGAATCTGCGCAAAGCATTACGAAAGTCAGTGAAGCGCCGGCGATGATTATCGGCCGATATGTTTTAATGGCTTCTCACGTAAGCGATGCCGAAATTTTCAGCCGGCAAACAATAGGGATAATGACTCCGGAGGGAGCACTGGGAATCACCCTTAGTTTAAAGGTTTTGAAATACAACATAGTGCTCCTAGCGCCGGATGGCTCGAAGCATTCTTTAACAGAGCTGTACAGAAATAAAGAAAAGGACTTTAGTTTATTTGAAATTAAGGAAAATGTTAACCCCGACGGTACCGTCAGGGCAGGCATACTGAATTTTCCTTTTGAAATCGGAGAAAGCGATGAGCTTAAAATCGGCCATTTTATTTACTTAAACGGCAAACCGAAAATTAATTCCGAAGTGGCTCGGCCCGGTTTTGTCACTTCTTTGGTAACAGCTGTTCAGGTTAGCGCGCTTGAAGTAAAAAAAGACGACAATGAATTCGGTATTTCCCAATCAACCGATCAGGGGGATTCCGGTTCTTCTATCGTAGTTTTCAGAGATGGAAGGCCGGAACTCGTTGGAATTTATTTGGGGTGGATTGGAAAAACAGATGATAATGGTAAAAATACTCGGTCAAGAGCGCTAAAAATTAATGTTGCCGTTAATGAAATTAAGGCAAAGCTCGATATTGACTTGCGCGAACTCCAGCACCAGATTTTAGCTATCCGCTAATTTACGGATAGCTTTTTTCATGATTTTATCAAGTTCCCCGAGCTCTTCGTGAGTAAATTTTTTTAAAATAATTTTATCCGCTGGCACGCGTTTTTTTAATGCGGGCTTGCCTTGAGCTTGCCGAATTGGTTGGATGCCAATCCTTAACCGCCAGAAATTGTTGGTCTTAAGCGCTTTTATTACCGATTCAACGCCCTTATGTCCCGCTGAAGAACGGCCGAAAGAAAACTTGAAATTGCCCCACAAAATATCAATATCGTCGTGAACAACCAAAACATTTTCCGGCTTTGTTTTATCTCCCTTCGGGAGATC
>Ga0209211_10001804_pt1 | contig 38876 bp, 41 predicted proteins | sample RifGroA2_FD_183992 | JGI IMG/M metagenome (GOLD analysis project Ga0209211, IMG submission 183992) | Groundwater microbial communities from Rifle, Colorado, USA - Groundwater A2 (SPAdes) (version 2) | ecosystem: Environmental > Aquatic > Deep subsurface > Groundwater | place: Rifle, Colorado...
TTATTTGTTCGTCGTAGAAATCGGAAAGCGGGCTTACAAGCACCAGCCGTTTGATGATCCGTTCGCCGTCTTTTAAGAAATAAAACAAAGAAATAATCATAAGCAAAAGCCCTATCAAAACATTGAAGAAACCGGAGAAAAGATTATCAATATGGCCGACTATCCAATTGGCGAAACCGCTTAAATATCCCGCCAAATCAACGGAAAAATCGGGAGAAAAAGTTTTTATTTTGTCTTCTATAAAATTTGTCGCCGCGTTTAGAAAATCTTCGCCGCCAGTTTGCCAAAACGCCATATTGCCGTAAAGAACAGTCGCCTCTTTAAAAAGCGTCAAGCTGATAAAAACCGCCGGAACCAAAACAATCGCAATAATTATTAATACCGCAAAAAAAGAGGCTACCGAACTTTTGCCCCCGAAAATTTTCAGCAATTTTTTGTAAAAAGGATAAAAAGCGATGGCGATGATAGCCGCCAGAAATATCGGGCCGAGATAAGGTTTGAATATGAAAAAGGCCAAAACGGAAACCCCCGCCGTCAAAATTATGAAAAAAATCAATTGCAATCTCGCCGCGCTTATCATAGTTTTAATAATATGTGTATTATACCTTAATTTTTCTTTTTTATAAACATATTCTTTATATCGACGTTCGATGTCGATAGTTATTCCAACATAACTTTTTCCATATTTTCATCCTTAATGTTGGCTATATCCATATCTTTGATCCACTTCTCTATACTACTTTTGTATTTTTTTTCGTTTTCAAAAAAATTCATTAAAAACTTTCTTTGTGTTACTAAAGGAAAATTATTTTCCCCGATATAATCAAGGTGGCTACTCCAATGATAAGAATTTATAAAATCAATGGCTTTTTTAAAATCTTTTATTCTTCGATCTCGCCACTCCGGAGCAACAAAATCCAATGGATTAAGATGTATGTAATAAGGAAGATGGATAAAATGCGCTTCATCTTTAACGAGAATTTTTTTGTGGCGCCCTTCAAACAAAGCGCCCGTACGATTATATTTCATGTTGAAATACTTGGAATAACCCATATTTACCTTTTTCATAAATTTCGGAATTCCATTTTCAACACTTGAACTGACAAGCAAATGATAATGATTGTCCATTAAGCAAAAAGCATGAACTTCAACAAGTGTTTTTCTTTTCTTCCTTTTATATCGACGTTCGATGTCGATAGTGTTGAAAAAGAAAGTGTTGTTAATTACGTTATCTTGATTATTGAATTCAAAAAGATTGTGGACGAAACGGAAACGATCTTTGTCGTCCAGAAAAATCTTTCTTTTATCCACTCCTCTGCTCAAAACATGATATAGTTCTGTGTTCATGTTTGATATTATATTATATCGACATCGAATGTCGATAGTGGTTTATTTCAAATACTTTTTCAGATATTTGCCGGTTTGGGATTTGGGTTCTTTGACTATTTCTTCGGGCGCGCCTGAAGCGACGAGCTTTCCGCCTTTTTCTCCTCCTTCCGGACCAAGATCAACGATATAGTCGGCGCATTTTATGACATGCATATTGTGTTCAATAACGATAACCGAATTACCTTTCTCCACCAGCTTGTTCAAAACTTTCAAAAGCATTTCTATGTCCTGATAATGCAAGCCGACTGTCGGCTCGTCCAAAATATACAAAGCTCTTTTGCCGAGCGGCCCCACCAGCTCTCTGGCCAATTTTATCCTCTGGGCTTCCCCGCCGGAAAGCATGGTGGCCGATTGGCCGAGTTCAAGGTAGCCCAAGCCGACTTCTTCTAAAACTTTCAGCTTGTCCGTTATCATATAAATGCCGTCAAAAAATTCCCTAGCTTCAATTACGGGCATCCTCAATATGTCGCTGATATTCTTTTTCTTATGTCTGACTTCAAGCGTCTCCCTATTAAATCTTCTGCCTCTGCAAACATCGCACTCCACCGTTACCGCCGGCAAAAAGTGCATTTCTATGACATTAAAACCGGCGCCTTGACAAGCCTCGCACCGGCCGCCGGCCACATTGAAAGAAAAACGGGAATGGGAATAACCCCTTTCTTTGGCTTCCGGCAAAGAGGCGTAAAAATCTCTGATGTGGGTGAAAATGCCGGTATAGGTGGCCGGATTGGACCGAGGACTTCGGCCGATGGGTGACTGATCCACCATCACTATTTTGTCTATATATTCGGCGCCTAAAACTTTGGCGGCATTTTCCAACGGGCCGTTGATATTGATTCTGGACTTTATTCGGTTTAAATTTTTATACAAAACATCATGAAGCAGAGTGGATTTGCCACTGCCGGAAACGCCGGTGATACAGACGAATTTCCTAAGCGGAAATTCGGCGTTAAGATTTTTAAGATTATTGGCCGTCGCGCCGATTATTCTTATCGTCTCCGTTGTCTTTTTTCTTCTTTGCGGTATTTCTATTTTTCTGCGCCTTGAAATATATTCCAAGGTCATTGATTTGCTCGTTTTTGACGAATGGCCTTTTAAAAGTTTTTCCGTTTCTCCCGCCGCCACCACTTCTCCGCCGCGCTTGCCCGCTTCCGGTCCGAGATCAACCAAAAAATCGGAAGCAAAAATCGTTTCCTCATCGTGTTCCACCACGATGACGGTATTACCGAGGTCTCTTAAGGCTTTCAAAGTTTTTATCAAGCGGTCGGTGTCTCTCTCGTGCAAACCGATGGTCGGTTCGTCCAAAACATAAAGCGTTCCGGAAAGCTTTGAGCCTATTTGCGAAGCCAGCCGTATTCTCTGGGCTTCTCCGCCGGACAAAGTTTCCGCTTCCCTGTCCATCGTCAAGTAATCCAAACCCACTTCCAGCAAAAAAATCAGCCGGTCCGTAATTTCTTTAATGACGTTACTGGCGATCTTTTTATCTCTCTCGCGCATCTTGTCTTCGTATTCAACGAAAAATTCGTAAGCTTTTTCAATGGACATAGCCGTTACCTCCTGAATATTTTTGCCTCTGATTCTGACCGACAAGGCTTCCGATCTTAATCTTTTGCCGTGACAAGTTAGACAAATTGTATCCAAAAATAAATCGGTTTTTCCAAGCCCGTTGCAGGCGGGACATGCTCCGTAAGGACTATTGAAAGAAAACAATCTCGGTTCAATTTCCGGAAAAGCGAAATTGTCGTTCGGGCAAGTCCAGTTGGCGGAAAGAATAAGCTCTATTGGCTCTTTATTTTTTTCTTTAAACACGGCGACTGCCAATCCCTTGCTTTGACGCAAGGCGCTTTCCACCGCTTCAAAAAATCTGGCCTGATCTTTTATCATCACTCTGTCAATAATGATTTCTATGGTATGGGCTTTGTATCTGGATAAAATTATTTTCTCGCGCAGATTTTTCATCTCGCCGTCTATTCTAGCCTCGCTGAAACCGAGTGCTAACATATCATAAAGCAATTGATAGTATTCTCCTTTTCTGCCTCTAACTACGGGAGATAAAATTGTCACCGTTTGTTCTTTCAATTCTTTGGCTTTGTCTATGATGATATTGACCATCTCTTCCGGCGAAAGCTTGTGTATTCTCGAGCCGTCAATAGGGCAAAACACTTCTCCCAAACGAGCGTATAAAACGCGGAGATAGTCGTAAATTTCCGTCAGCGTGCCAACCGTTGAACGAGGATTATGAGAAAGGGCGCGCTGGTCTATGGCGATGGCCGGCGAAAGACCGGTAATCTCGTCCACGTCCGGCCGGTCCATCTGGCCGAGAAATTGACGAGCGTAAGGCGAGAGCGATTCTATGTATCGGCGCTGGCCTTCGGCAAAAATGGTGTCAAACGCCAAGCTTGATTTGCCCGACCCGGACACGCCGGTAAAAACAACCAGCTTGTTTTTTGGAATTTCCAAACTGATGTTTTTGAGATTATGAACCCGCGCGCCTTTGATGATTATCTTGTCGTTTTCTTTCATTAAAGCCTATACTAACACCAACGCTGACAACAACGCAAATTTATGGTAAATTAAAATTGTTTAAGGCTATATTTATGAAAAAATTGCGCAAAAGTTTGGGGCATGCCGCCGACGGCTTAAGAGAAACTCTTATCCACGAGAGAAATTTCAAGATAATGCTGGGAATAGTTTTTGTCGTTGTCGGAGCGATGTTTTACTTCCCGACTTTGCGCGCCGAAAAAGCCATTTTGGCCACGGCGATTTTTGCCGTCCTGACTTTGGAGATGATCAATATCGTGATAGAAAGGCTCTTAGATTTTCTCCATCCAGCCCATCACGAAGAAGTCCGCATCATCAAAGACTTGATGGCCGCCATCGTGCTCATCGCCAGCTTCAGCGCCGCCGTCATCGGCCTGATGATCTTCTGGCCGCATATTTTTTAAAAATTGACAACAAAGCAAACCGATTGATTTTTTATTTTTCCAAAAATTTTAGGATGTATTCGCAGTATTTGTTGTAATCCCTTAAACAATCGCCCATTGAGTTGTACACTTTTGAATAATCCATTTTATCGTATTCATGCGCGAGCATATTCCTAGTGCCGACGCTTTTTGAAATTTCTTCGGCAAAATTTTTGTCATAAACGCCGAGGTCAACCAGCGCCGTAAAAGTTTCTTTGTAATCTTTCGGCGCGGAAATGTTTTTCTTTTCGCTCTCCGCGACAATATGCTGATTTATATCTATAGCTCTCGCGATAATTCTTTCCAAAATCCTTTCCACGGCCGCTTGTTTTACAAAATCTTTCGCCACTTCATCTATGGTATATTTCGCCAAATCGGACAGTTTAATCATTTCGTCCTGAATAAGCGTTATTTTTCTTTTTATAAAATCTTTTTTTATCATATTTTTAATATTAAACGGCTAAACTTTCTTTGATAAACGATAATCTTTTTTTAATTATTTTATCTTCCAAATCAAAAAGCGGCTTCGCGTCCACATAATCCCTGAAAGAAAAAGCTTTTAATTCTTCATAATCTTGGGGATCGCCGAACAAAATAACGCCATTTTTTGTTATTTCGTATCTTAAAAGAATGTTGGCGTTGTTTAAGTCGGTAAGATCAATTTTGTCTTCATTCGCGGAAAATATTTTCGCGAAATTTTCCAGCATTTCCGAATATTTTCCCAGGTCGTCAAAAACACTCTTGCCGTCTTTTAAAGACACAGCAAGATCAAAATCGCTTTCATCAGCAACTCTTTCAACTGCTCGCGAACCAAACAACACCGCAAATTTAATATCGGCCTTTTTGGCAAAATCATTCAATTTTTCTTTATCAAACTTTAACATATCCTTACTTTACCAAAATTTGACAACAAAGTAAATGGGTGATTTGAAAAAATCAAACGGGTTTTTTCATATTATATTCCAAACAATTTTTTCGCATTTTTTATTGTTTGTTCAGCCACTTCTTCAAAAGACAATCCTCTTAACTCAGCGATTTTATGGGCCACATATTTTACATATGCTGGCTCATTTCTTTTCCCGCGATGCGGAACGGGAGCGACATACGGGCAATCAGTTTCAATAAGAATTTTTTCTAGCGGAATGTTTTTTATGACATCATTATAAGCGTTAGCGCCCGCTCGCCGAAGAGGCGGAAAAGTAATCACCCCGGAAAAAGAAATATAAAATCCAAGCTCAATATACTTTTTCGCCTGCTCCAAAGTGCCGGTAAAAAAATGCATCACCCCGCTTGGCGGTTTAACCGCCAAGCGTAGAATTTTCAGCAAATCATCGTGAGCGTCTCGGCAATGGATAATTATCGGCTTTTTTACTTCCTTTGCCAATTCCAAATGCTTTATAAAAACCTCTTTTTGCTTTTCTTTAAAACTTTCATCGGAAGTCCTGAAATAATCCAGCCCGCATTCCCCTATTCCAACCACTTTTTTATTTTTTGCCAAATTCAAATAAAAGCCATAATCAAACTCTTCCGGTTTTGATTTGTATTTTACAATTTCCTCGTTTTCTTTGTATTCCACATCCTGCTCAACCAAATGGCTCGGATGCAAGCCAATCACCGCGTAAACGCCCTCTTTATATTCTTCCGCCATTTTCACCGCCCGCTCGGAAGTTTTGCTTTCCGCCCCGACATTTATCATCCAAATATTTTCATCCAACGCTCTTTTTATGACTTCTTTTGAATCGCTTTTAAAGTCGTTGAAATTAACATGAGCATGAGTATCTATCAATAAATTTTTATTTCCCATATTTTTTAAAATTACAGTATATTTGCGATAGCTGGTATACTGCAATAGTTTGATTTGTTTAATTTTTATCTCTTAAAAATTTTTTTATTTCTTTTTTGATGCCTTTCGGCGAGATGTTATGCTTCTTATTATAATCCATCTGAATTTTTCTTCTTCTTTCCACGATGTCCATCGCCCGCTTCATTGAGCCGGTAATGTTGTCGGCGTAAAGAATCACCTTTCCGCTAATGTTTCTAGCCGCCCGACCCATCGTCTGGATAAGCGCCTGCTCGCTTCGCAAAAATCCTTCTCGGTCGGCGTCAAGAATGACAACCAGCGCCACTTCCGGCAAATCCAAGCCTTCCCTTAACAAATTAACTCCGACCAAAACATCAAAAACCCCTTTCCTGAAATCGGAAATAATTTCTATCCTATCAAGAGTTTTGGTTTCCGAATGCATATAATTGGCCTTAATGCCTTTTTTCAGCAAAAATTCCGCCAGCTCTTCCGCCATCTTTTTGGTAAGGGCGTTGATTATCACTCGTCCTCCGTTTTTCTCTATTGCGATTATCTCTTTCATCACATCATCAACCTGCCCCAACCGAAGCGTCGGGGTTTTGCTCGGCGAGACTGGCCTCACTTCTATCGGCGGGTCAATCAATCCTGTTGGCCGAATAACTTGTTCCGCCACCTGATCGGAAATTTCCAATTCCCATTTTCCCGGCGTGGCTGAAGTAAAAATGGTCTGCCTTGTCAATTTTTCAAACTCTTCAAATCTTAAAGGGCGGTTGTCCAAGGCCGAAGGCAATCGCCAGCCGAATTCCACCAGCGATTCTTTTCTTTTTTTGTCTCCTTCATACATACCTCTTATTTGAGGAGAAGCGATGTGCGACTCATCTATGATGGTAAGGAAATTTTTAGGAAAATAGGCCAACAAAGTGTCCGGCGGTTCTCCCGCCAGCTTGCCAGTTAGGTGCCGGGAATAATTTTCCACCCCGTGGCAATAGCCTAAAGTTTTAAGCATCTCCATATCGTATCTCGTCCTTCTTTCCAGCCTTTCTTCTTCCAGCAAAAGTCCGCTCTTTCTAAAATAAGCCAGCCGTTCCTTCAGCTCGCCTTTTATGTTTTTGAGCGCCTCCTTCATTTGCGGTTCGGAACTGATGAAATGCTTGGGCGGGAAAATGATTATGTCTTGAGGCTCTTCTTTTATCGCTCTTTCCAGCGAATCAATAATCTGGATTGATTTTATTTTTTGATTCTCAATTTCAATTTTATAATTCACATCATCTCCGCTGGCTGGACATATTTCAAAGACCTCGCCCCTAACCCTGAATTCTCCTCTTTTAACCAAAGTCTGATTTCTGTTAAATTGCATCTTTACCAACTGCTTTATCAAATCTCCTCTGGTAATCGGCTTGCCCAATTCCAAATGAAGCGCCGATTCCATATAATTCAAGGGCAAGCCCAAGTTGTAAATACAAGAAACGGAAGCGACCACGATAACATCCTTTCTTGTCATCAAAGCGCTAGTGGCTTGATGACGGAGCTTGTCTATCTCTTCGTTTATCATCACCTCCTTGTCTATGTAGGTGTCCGACGTTGGCAGATAGGCTTCCGGTTGGTAATAATCGTAATAGGAAACGAAATAATTGACCGAGTTTTTCGGAAAAAATGTTTTATATTCCTGATAAAGCTGGGCGGCCAAGGACTTATTGGGCGCTATTACCAAAACCGGCCTGTCAAAACGGCTGATGACATTGGCCACAGTGAAAGTCTTGCCCGAACCGGTTACGCCCAAAAGCGTCTGGTGTCTATGGCCTTTTTCCAAGCCATCAGCCAGTTTTTTTATCGCCTCCGGCTGGTCACCGCTCGGTTTATAGTCAGAATGGAGTTTGAAGATTCCCATCAGCTGATTATATATGCTAAAATGAAACTATGTCTATGTTCAACAAGCATTCGTTAAAGTTCGTTCTCGGTTTTGTCCTGATAATTTTTTTGAGCCTGATAAGCTTTGGGGTCATCAAAAGTTTGCGGTAAAGCCGAAACCGGGCATTATGAAATTAACCGATCTTTATGTAATTTTTCCAATAATCGTAAAGCTCTTTGGTGGCGTTTAAGTCGCCGACATTATATCTGGCGATTTCTTTGTATTTTTTTTCTTTGAAAAGCTGGGCCACGTCGTCCCCGGTCACTCCCTGCGCTTTAGGGCTGGTTATGCCAAACGCCCGGCACCATAAATGCAATCCGCCTTTTCGCCTGACGGCGCCGTAAAAAGTAAGCTGGTCAAAAAGGTCAATGTGCGCCGCCCCGAATTTCTGACTGCTTAAATACCTGTTGGACATCAAATCTTTGGACGCTTTTATTTTATGAACAGCCGAACGAACCGCCAAAAACGGCGCGTCAAAACCTCGGCCATTGAAAGTGATGAATTCGTTGTATTTTTCCGCCCCTTTCCAGAAATTTTCCAGCATCTCTTTTTCCGTACAGGGTTTGAAGGTTGTGTTTTCTTCCTGAAATTCCTTAAAATTTTCGCCCGGAGCTTGGAAGTAAACCACGCCCTGATTTTTGTCGTAATCCAGAACGCCGATGGCGACTATTTGCCCGGTAAGCGGCGAAAAACCCAGTCCGCTCTTTAATTCTTCCAAAGCCTTAACATACTCCTCTTCGCTTTCGGAATCTTTTTTTATCCATTTGGTAAGAACATCCCGGGTGGCCGAATCAAGCTCGTCAAAATTTTCCCCGATAGTTTCTATGTCAAAAATAAGTTTAGGCATTATTGTGTTTACATAATATCAGAAACAAAAAATATGCCAAACAAAAACCGCCCCGCTCAAAAGCGGGACGGTTTTTGTTTGTCGGCAAGCTTAGGCTCGCGACACATTGACGGCGCTCGGGCCCTTTTCTCCATTTGCGACTTCAAAGGTAAGGGCATCGCCTTCCTTCAATTCGTCAAATGTCACTCCTTTCAATTCTTTGGAGTGAAAGAAAAGATCCTTCGCTTCGCCTTCTCGGGCAATGAATCCAAAGCCCCTGTCTCTGACGAGCGTTTTTATAGTTCCCTTCATGTGACTATTTTTTTGTTACTTTTATATTACTAGAAACTCGACTACGTCTCTTCGTTCGCACTATTAAAGCCTATCAGATAACCGCAACAATGTCAAGGCAAATTGGAATTTCCCATTTATCCCTTTATTTGAGCCAATTTTTACTCCGTTGTCTGACCGTCAAATTCGGGGCTTGCGGCTTCGGCTTCCGCCTTTGTCGATCTTACCACGCCGTCTTGGTGATGCGCCGGGGCGTAAATGGTATAGAGTTTTAACGCTTCGGCCGGTGAAGTATTAACGACATTGTGCTTCGCTCCGGCCGGAACGATGACAGCGTCGCCGTCGCCGACAGTATAATCGGTCTCATTGATGACAACTTTTCCCTCGCCTTTCTCAAACCGGAAAAATTGGTCGTTGTCCGGATGAACTTCCATTCCGATTTCTTCGCCGGGCTTAAGCGACATTAAAACCAGCTGGCAATGCCCGGCCGTGTAAAGAACCTGGCGAAAATTATTATTCTCCAGCGTCAACTTCTCAATATTGTTTTTATATCCTTTTTTCATATTTTTTAAATTTATTTAATAATCACTTTATTTTATGATACCGCCGACTGAAAAGTTTTCAACTTCGGCTCTATTCTTTTGAGCATAACGGCGTTGGTCGCCACTATAATGGAAGACACCGACATAAGCAAAGCGGAAATTTCCGGCCTTAATTGCCAACCCAAAGAATTATAGAAAACGCCGGCCGCCACCGGAATGGCCAAGACATTATAAATCGCCGCCCAGAAAAGATTCTGTTTCATTTTTCTGACAGTCGCTTTGCTTAATCTTATCGCCGCCACGATGTCCAAGGGGTCCGATTTCATCAAAACAATGTTGCCCGTTTCTTTGGCCACATCCGTTCCGGCGCCGATGGCGATGCCGATATTGCTTTGCGCCAGAGCCGGCGCGTCGTTTATCCCGTCGCCGACCATCGCCACAAACTTCCCTTCGCTCTGCAATCTTTTTACATGCCCCGCTTTGTCTTGGGGCAAAACTTCGGCGTGATATTTCTCAATTCCCAATTCCCCGCCCACGACTTCCGCCACTTTGATATGGTCGCCCGTTATCATTACCACTTCTATTCCCATCACCTTAAGTTCGCTTATGGCCTGTTTAGCCGTCGGCTTGATCGTATCGGCCGCGGCGATAAGACCGGCAAAAATTCCGTCCACCGCCAGCAGGCTTAAAGTTTTCCCCTCTTCCACCAGTTTTTTTATAACTTCAGCTCCGGCGGAAATATCCACTCCCGCGCTTTGCAAAAGTTTTTCTTTCCCGGCCAAAACAGTTTTGCCGTTCACTTGCGCTTTTATCCCCAATCCGGCGAAAGACTCAAACTTTTCCATCGGCCTGGAAGGCATCGCTCCTTTTTTCTTGGCTTCGTCCAAAATCGCTTTGGCCAGCGGATGATTGGAACCGGCCTCAACATTGGCTTCATATCTCAAAACTTCTTCCGCGCTGAAACCGTTATAGGCCGCAATGTCCGTAACTTTAGGCTTGCCTTCCGTCAAAGTGCCGGTTTTGTCTATGACGATGATGTTTATTTTGGAAGCGTTTTCCAAAGTGGCCGCATCCTTGATGAGAATATTATGTTTGGCGCCGATGCCCGTTCCCACCGCCACCACCGTCGGCGTCGCCAATCCAAGCGCGTCCGGACAGGCTATCACCACGGCGGAAATGGCGAATGTCAGCGCCGTAAAAAGCGAAGCTCCGCCGTAAAAATACCAACCCAAAAACGCCGCCAGCCCCGAGCCCATCGCCAGCGCCACCAGCCAGCCGGCCGCTTTGTCGGCGATTCTCTGGCCGGGCGCTTTGGAATTCTGGGCGGTTTCCACCATTTTTATGATCTGGGCCAAAACCGTTTCCGAACCGATTTGGACGGCTTTGAATTTTATCAGACCGGTCTGATTGACCGAGCCGCCTATCACTTTGTCTCCCGTTTTTTTGGACAAAGGGATTGACTCGCCGGTGATAAGCGACTCGTCAATGGCCGTTTCCCCTTCCGTGATTATTCCGTCCACCGGAATTTTATCTCCGGGTTTTATAATCACGATATCGTTATGACGGATTTCCGAACTGGGGATGATAATCTCAAGGTTGTTGCGGATGACTTTGGCTTGCGGCGGAACAAGGTCAAATAAGGCGCGCAAGGCGTCCGAAGTTCCCCGCCTAGATCTCATTTCCATCCAGTGGCCGAAGAGAACGAATGTTACCAGCATAGCCGCCGCTTCAAAAAACGTTTCTCCTTTCAAGCCGGCAAAAATCGTCATGGCAAAACTGTAAATATAAGCCGCCAGCACTCCGGTGGCGATAAGCGTGGACATATCCAGAGTTTTTTTCTTCAAAGAGTAATAGGCTCCGGAGATGAAAATCCAGCCCGGCCAAAATACAACCAAAGAGGCGAGCAATAAGGAAAGCAAATTAACTCCTCCATCCGGAAAGGCAAGACTTATCGGCAAAGGAGCCGGCAAATTAACGCCAAAAATTTTTTGCCCCAAAGAAGAATAAAGAACGATAGGTATGGTTAAAAGAAGCGAAACTATAAAGCCAATTCGCATTTCCTTTTCCATTTGCTTGGCCATTAAGGGATCTGTTGCGTTGGAACAACAAGAATGATGATTGTGAGATTTTTTATCCATATTTACAGCCAAAATATCAAGGTTCAACCTTGATATTTTTTAATTTTTATTTTTCGGCGAGCGCTTGGTTGATGACGGCCTTGACCGATTCATAAGGCTGGGCGCCGTTGATGATAAATTTTTTCCCGTTAGCGGCGACAACAACGTTGTAAGGAGTGCCTTGCGCGCCGGATTTAAGGCCGTCAGCCAAATCATCGGCCACTCGCTTGGCGTATTTTCCGCTTTCCAAGCATTGATTGAACCGGGTTTTGTCCAGACCGGAATATTCGGCGATTTTCGGCAATTCCGCCAAATCCAAACCGTCGTTGGACGGCGTTACTTCAAACAACCTGTCCAAATAAGCCCAAAATTTCGCGCTTCCGCCTTGCTCATTGGCGCATTCCAAAGCCTCCGATTCTTTCCTGGCTTTGGAATGAATGGCGTCCAAAGGAAAATGCCGATAGACCCAAGCCACTTGCCCGCTTTTGCCGTATTCGTCAATAATCTGATTCATCGTGTTGTGAAATCTCTTGCAGAAAGGACATTCCGGGTCGGAAAATTCTATCACTTTGACTTTGGCGTTCGGATTGCCTCTTATGTGGTCAGCGGAAGAAACAGGCTTGACATTATTTTCTTTGGCAATTTCGGCGGCGTTATTGTCTTTTACGACAAGATTATTTGAGTCGCCACTTCCTCCATTTCCTTTATTATTAAAATAAAGCGCTCCCGCCACCAATGCTCCGGCGATGATTATCGCCATCGGCACGGCAAAATTATTTTTTGAGACGATTTCCGGCTGTATGTTTAAGTTTTGATTTTCCATACCAACGATTATATCAACCTCACCAAAAAACACAAATGTAAAAATGTGCACGAAAAAATGCGATCGCTAAAAACCGTGTACATTTTTAAAATTTTAAACTTTGCGTTATTATCTTACGCCATTAACGCCCTCAATTCGCCATTTTTTTTCTGCAAGTCCGTTTTTAGGCCGGCGATTTCGCTGTTTGCCTTTTGGATGTCGCCGCCCACCGCCAAAATCCGCCGTTCTATCATTTCCAAAACAGACTTCTCGCTTTTGATCCCTACATCGGAATTTGCCTTCCGTCTCATATTTTTCTCTCTTTCTAAAACACCCAAATCTTTTTTCAACCTCTCTTCTTCGTTAAGTTTTTTCGCCAGTTCGGCTTCTTTTTTTGATATTTCCTTATCCTGGGGGTTCGTTTGAGATTCTAAATTTCTAAGCAGCTGCTCGTGCCTCTGTTCTTCCTGTTTGAGAAGAGAAATTTCCTGTTCCAGCCTTCTTAGTTCGGACATTTTGCTCATTATTCTTATTCTGATGTCGTCAATTTTTCTTTTTTCGTCTTGGCGATCTGATTCTTTTACGGATAAGCGCTGTTCCGCCTGTTTTTTTTCTCTGTCCAAATTTTGTTTGAGGAAACCGGTTTCTTGATCTATGTTTTTCAGTTTTGCCGTTTCTTCAATAAACTTCCCGTCGTTGGCCGGTTTTTGAACCGCTGATTTTTGTTCCAATTCTTTAATCTTTCTTTCTTCCCTTTGTTTTTCCGACCTCAACATATCCAGCTCGGAAACGGCTCTCCGCAAAAATGTTTCTTTTGACGCCAAACCTCTGGCTAATTCGTCAATTTCTCTTTTTTTGTCGCTTATTTTTAACTGTTTCCGTTTCTGCTCCTCTATTTGCATTTTCCGCTTGCCCGCCGCAGTTTCTCTTTCGGCGTCAGTTTTCAGCCTTCTTTTATTTTCGTCAAAATCTTTTATTGTTCTTGGGTTGTCGTTGTATAACATATGTTTATTGATTAATTTTACCTTCTTCCACTTTCACCGAAATCACCCGATCTTTGACTTTGCCTTGCTCCAAAGTTATGACCTCTTTGACACGCTCCGGATTGGCGATGTTTCTCATTATAAATTCCCTTCTTTCGCCGGCGGTTTGCGCGCGGATATTGCCAAAACCAAGCAAAGTTTGAATTATTCCTTTGGAGGCGATGGCGACATCTTGAATATTTTCCAGTCTTAAAACCGCTTCATCGCGATAAAAAAGCGTTTTCTGATTTATGTCTATCAGTCTTTCAGAGGTTACATACCAAACATCCAAATAATAATTGGTCAAATTTATGAAAAGAAAAATCCACATAAACAGCCACCAAACGAAACAGAAAAAGTAAGCGGCGTAAACCAGTTCAATCCCGCCGGAATTTATTATTCCAAGCGCGAAATCCAACTTGCCGGACATAAAGACAATGGCAGGCGGGATAATCGCTGAAACAAAAAAACCGAACGCATAAGTGAAAGCGACAAACCAGTGCTTTCTTCCCTCCAACACCAAATTTTCGCCTTCTTCCAGTTTTATCATTTTATGAATATAAACAAATAATAAGTCGCCCCGCCGAATAATAATAAGGAAACGCCAAAATAAATCATCGTTACAAAAGCGATTTTAACGCTTGCCGTTTCGTATCTTTTCCAATGATAAAGCAAAACAACGCTGACTATGGCAAAAAATATTAAAGTCGCGCCAAAAATTCCCTCCAAGATGCGGGAAGTATAAGGATTGGCCAGCAATTCGGCGATACCGGGATTCATAAAAACATTATACTTTATTTCAAAACAAAATTAAACCTCCACAAATAATCCTTGCAATGCTTGGCGTAATCCACGCCGATTCTTTTTGACTTTATTATTTCGCGGGGCGATATTTTCAAGCCATTATCCTCAATCCAAATATTTTTGCCGAAAACATCCAAGCCGTTGAAAGTTTTGTCAATTCCAAAATGCCGGCAAACTCGTCCCGGCCCGCTGATTCTCTCATGGCAAGGCGAGACCTTGCCATTGACTTTAATTACGCTTCGTATCAAAATCGCCGACGGATAATTTTCTTTTTCCGTAACGATGTTCAGGCAATAATGCATCCCGTAAATAAGGTAAGCGTAAACCGTCCCCGCTTTTTTGTATAAAGTTTCTGTTCTTTTTGTCCGGCCTTTTGACGCATGGCAAGCCAAGTCGTCTTCTCCGCAATAAGCCTCCGTCTCAACAATCATCCCTCTTAAAATTTTATTGCCCTTTTTTACGCAAAGCGTTTTGCCCAGCAAGCCTTTGGCGGCTTTCAGCGTCTTTTGCTCAAAAAAATCTTTACCCAGTTTCATTGATTAAATAATTGTCTTAAACAATAAAAGTTATCAAAAATTACGCTATCGCCTAAAAAGTGATAATATTTTTATTTATCATTTTATCAATCGCGAAACTTCGGCGCTTATTTTTTCCCCGTCTTTGGCGGACAAGCCAAATTCTCGGTTAAAATCTCGCGCCGAATAAAGCAAAAGGTCTTGAGCCAAAAGTAATCCCTTCCCGGCAAACCGCTCCAGGCTGAATCGGCCGATGGAAGGCAAAATCGTTATGGGGTAAATTTTCTTGTCCAAAATCAAATTTTCCAAGCTTTTGCCAGCCGGGTAATTCCAGCCGGTCAGCTTGATGCTCCGGCATTTGGCGTAAGCGATGGCCTTTTCGGTGAATTTTGTATTGGTAAACAGCCACAAGATATGCGATTGGATATCTTTTTCTCTGCCCGCCGTTTCCTCAAATCTGGCGATGTCCGCCATTCTGGCGTCGCCGTACATCACCACGTCAATGTGCGTTTTTATCCCCGGCTCGTTTCTGTATTTGGCTTCCACTATATAATGCGCGCCGTCTTTTTGAGCGGACACGTCAACCTCGTGGTCAACGCAAGCGCCCCTCATCATAATATCTCGCTTCGTTTGGTATCCGTATGTTTGCAAAATAATTTCAATATATTGTTCAAACAAAAATCCGGCCGGACCAAATTCGCCTATGGCCCGACGCAAACCGTAACTGGCCGCCAGATTCAAATCTTCTTTGACAAGATAATCAAGCGCGGTCCTGAAAATTTTTGCCGTGCTTTCTCCGGGAGAAATATTTTTCTCCGTCAAGCCGCAAACTTTCTTCGCCAAATCAGCCGGCGCTCCCGCCTTCTCCAGCGAACCGCAAAGTTTGTCCTTGTTGAATTTTTCCCTGTTTCCCGCCGATTTGATTATTTCCATATTCCTATTTTACTACGCGGAAACAGAAAAAAGCAAGACGATTAGGCCGTCTTTCTGACCGCTTTGGCGACGGCTTTGGCCACTCGCCGGTCCAAGGGAGAAGGAATGATAAAGTCCCGAGACAATTCTTTTTTGGAAACAAGATTGGCGATGGCGCAAGCGGCCGCCAGTTTCATCTTGTCGGTAATCGCTTTGGCTCTGGCATCAAGCGCGCCCCGGAAAATTCCAGGGAAAGCCAACGCATTGTTTATCTGGTTGGGATGGTCCGACCGGCCCGTTCCAAAAATAAAAATTCTAGAGTTTTTGGCTTCGTCAAAGCTTATTTCCGGATCGGGATTGGCCATAGCGAAGACAATCGGCTTGTCGGCCATTTTTTCCACCATCTCTTTCGTTAAAACATTTCCGGAAGACACGCCGATGAAAACATCGGCTCCAATGACGGCTTCTTCAAGCCCTCCTTTCCTCTCCTCCTGATTGCTGATTAAAGCCATTTTGTTTTTATAATGATTCATATCCGGCCTTCCCTTATGGAGAATGCCTTTGGTGTCCAACATAATCATATTTTTTCCGGACAGGCCCGCCTTGACGAGCAGTTTTGCGCAAGCCATAGCGGCGGCGCCGGCGCCGTTTATCACGATTTTTATTTTCCTGATGTCTTTTTTGGCCAATCTTAAACCGTTGGTCAAAGCGGCCAAAACGACGATGGCCGTGCCGTGCTGGTCGTCGTGAAAAACCGGTATGTCCAACTCTTTTTTTAATCTTTCTTCAATGGAAAAGCATCGGGGCGCCGAAATGTCTTCCAAATTTATACCGCCGAAACCGACGGCGATATTTTTGACCGTCCTCACGATTTCGTCTTCATCTTGAGTTGCCAGGCAAATGGGATACGCATCCACTCCGGCCAGTTCTTTAAACAACAAAGCTTTTCCTTCCATCACCGGCATCGCCCCTTCCGGCCCGATATTGCCCAAGCCCAAAACCGCTGAACCGTCGCTTACCACCGCCACGCTGTTGGCTTTGACGGTGTGGGTGAACATCGCTTCTTTATTTTTGGCGACAAGAAGGCTGACGGCCGCCACTCCGGGAGTGTAGGCCAAAGAAAGGTCGCTCTTGTTTCTCAACAGAACTTTGGAAACGACTTCAATCTTGCCTTTCAGTTTCTTGTGCAAAGCCAAAGATTTCTCCGCGTAATTTATTTTCGCCATTTAAATTAAGCTGTAATTAAATTTAATTATACCACAATCAAAAATTATAAAAACTTGGACTTATAGAATTTTTTCCCGCCGCTGGCGTAAACTATGAAAATCAGCAAAATCCCCGCTGGGATGGAAAATAATTGATATGAGACAGGAAGGGTGCCAAGATAGGCAAAAATAAAAGCGAAAGGAGTTATGCCGATAATCGTGGCTAGCGTGTATCTTCTCCAGCCCAAGACGCCAAAAATACCCAAGGCGTAACTTAAAAGGTCAACCGGTATCATAATTCTTAAAAGAACGACCGACCAAAATATTCTCTCTTGGGGAATGTGTTTATGAAGCTTTTCAAGATTATGCGCTGAAATAAACTTTTGCGCCAAAGGCAATCCGTACCTTCGGCCGATGGCGAAAGCGATGAGCGACCCGATCGTCCAGCCTAAAATACTTAATGCGGCCGTTATGGCGACTCCCCAAGCATTGGCGGCAATAGGTATCAAAGGACCAGCGCTTATCGGAGCCGCCACTGTGGCTATGACAGCTATGACTACATAAGCAACCATTCCAAAAACTCCTCCTCCCTCCACAAAAATTTTCGCCTCCTCGCCGTACTTTTGGGAATAAAAAGCGGAAACGATAAAAAGAGCGGAAATAATCGCGACCGGAATAACGGCTTTGATTTTATTTTTCTTTATTCCCACTATTTAACTATAACATAATGAGCAAAAAATTTGTTAGTTTAATTCTGCGAGCAAAAAAGAAAAAGCCCGACTTTTTTAAAAAAGCGGGCTTTAACTATCGGAAAAAGAACCAACATATTGCAATTCCATCTTTTTAAGCAGTATCTTTTGAAATGGCCCGTACTCCGCCTCTCCTATTATTTTTTTGCCGGCTAAAACAATCGGCAACCATTCTCTGTCGGCGGGCATCATACCGTCCAACGGCAAATCTTTTTTCTCAAACCAAGTCGGACTTGCCATTTCGTCCGTCGGCTGGAAATCGCCTTCCCATTGATGAAGCAAATAAATATGTACCCGGCAAACGAAAACATTTCCGTCGGTTTTAGTATTTTTAAAATCAATAATCGCCACTTTTTCAAGGGCGTTCGGAAACGCTTTTACCTTGGCCTCTTCTTCCAATTCTCTTATCATTGATTGTTCCGGAGTTTCTTCATCGTCAATTCCTCCTCCATATCCATTCCAACAACCCTGCCCGATTTTTTTCATCTTCAAACCGAGAAGAATTTTATCTTCCTTAACGGGAAAACAAAGCACGGCGTTTAATAAAACTTTTTCCTTTCGCATATTTTTTCTCCTTTAGTTTTGTTTTTTATTATTAGTTGTTTTATTTGAAAGAGCTCCAAACGCTATTGATTAAAATCTAACTTTTTGTGTTTATTCTGTCAATTCAAAAGTTACTGTGCGACACTCGATGTTGCACATTGTGCTTGATATTAACTCGTCTTTCTTAATGCTTTCATAAAATCAGTATTTTTAAAAATCTTATCATTTCGTTTATTTGCTTCTGTATCATCAATAAAACCATCTAACCAATCTAAGCCTGCTTTTATTGTCTCTTTTTGATTTTCATTCTCAGAATAAAGCAAGAACAATTCTAGTGCTGTTTTAATTGTTTCTTTAGGATAAGGTAATAAAGATAAAGGAAATACAGCGGCAGGATATTTTTCTATTCCTATATTTTCCACAACTTTCCCATATTTACTTATTATATTTTTTACTTGCTTAATATCCATTCTATTTTTTGGCTGCCGGACTAGGAATCGAACCTAGATTAGGGGATTCAAAGTCCCCGGTCCTACCTTTAGACGATCCGGCAATGTTTCAATAATAATCCGCTATTTATTCTGGCCGATTATCGCCAATAAGGCAAGTTCCAGCGGCGTTTGGGGCAAGTAGGAACGGGAGCGGGTTTCGTAATATTCCAGCATTATTTTCAGCGCCCGCTCCATCTCGCCCGGTTTGGCCGCATCTTTCAATTTTTCTAAAAAATTAAACTCGTTTTCGCCGTATGAATCTTGAATTTGTTTTTTCATCGCCGAAGCCAGTTTAAGCAGAATAGCCGAACGCAAATCCCTTAAAATCATTTTGTAAAAAATTTTTACGCCAATGTTTTTCTCCATTGCCGTTTGAATTGCTTCCAGCCCGCTTTCCGCTTTTTTCTCCAAAACGGCGGCAAGAAACTTTTCTATCAATTCTCTCGGCGGAGCGGACAAAAATCGACGGGCGGCCTCTTCCGTGATTTTCTTCTCGCCCGAAGAAATTATCTGGTCCAAAATCCCTTGGGCGTCGCGAAACGACCCTTCGGCGCAAAGAGCGATAAGGCCGGCCGTCCCGTCGTCTATTTCAAAGTCTTCTTTTTTGGCGATATTTTTCAAAGCCTTTCTCAACACTTCTTCGGAAATTTTGCGGAAAGAAAAGTTTTGGCAACGAGAAATTATCGTTTCCGGCACTTTGTCCAATTCCGTGGTGGCCAAGATGAAAATGGCGTGTACTGGCGGCTCTTCCAATGTTTTGAGCAATGCGTTGAAGGCTTCTTTGGTCAGCATATGCGCCTCGTCTATGATATAAACTTTGACTTGTCCCTGCATAGGAGAAAATCTAACGGCTTCTCTTAACGCCCGTATCTCGTCTACGCCCCGCGAAGACGCGGCGTCAATTTCTATCAAATCAACATCGGAGCATCCCGCTTCTTTGGCCAAAATTCTGGCCAAGCTCGTCTTGCCCGTCCCGCGGGAACCGGAAAAAAGATAAGCGTGGGAAATCCGACCCGTTTTGACGGCGTTTTTCAAAATCGGAACGATATGATCCTGCCCCAAAACTTCCTCAAAACTCTGCGGCCGATATTTGCGATAAAGAACGACTTTGGACATTGTTTTAATTGTATCAATTTTATTGTTTATTTGAAAACAGGCAAAGCCAGCGCCAGATGTTCCAGAATCATTTTGGCCGAGGCGCCTCGATCGGAAACAAATTGCCGGCTTCGAGACAATTCTTCCAAAGTCATACGCCCACTTGGACATTGAATGTCCAAGTGGAGCAAAAATTCCAGGACATTTAAAAATTGAATGGCTTTTTGTTTATTCGCGGACGATTCCGACAGCAGTTCGTTTTCCTCGCCGCTTTTCGCGGACAACTTTTTTACCATTTCCAATCTTTTATTGGGCAAAGCGGCCAAAAATTTCCGACCGGTTTCAAGCAGTTCTTTTTCCAACTCTTCTTTGACGGAAGAAACATCAATAACAGTCAGCCTTGAGCGAAGCGTTGGCATAACACTTTCCACCGAAGAAGTGATTATGAAAAAATGGATTTTATCGCCCGGTTCTTCCAAAGTTTTCAAAAGCGCGTTGGACGATTCCATATTGAAGGAAAAAACTTCCATCACTAAAACCTTTCCCCGGCCGGAAAAAGATTTCGTAGCCGCCCAGCTCGTCAAATTATGGCTGTCATTTATGCCGAACAGTCCAAATCGCCTGAATGAAAAATCCGGATGAGATTCCAAATTATCTTCCGCGAGTATGATTCTGGCCGCTTCTTCGGCCATTTTTTTGCCGGCTTCCTCGTCCCCGCACAGCAAATAAGCGTGATGAAATTCCCTTTTTTCAATATGAGCTTTTAGAATCGGGCGCATAAAACTACTTCTTCGCTATAATGCTTTTCTTGTAGGTATCCAAATGATCTAAAGCCAAACCGGCGCCTTTGGCGACGCAGAGAAGGGCGTCGTCGGCGACATGGGCCTTTACGCCGGTGGAACGGAAAACCAACTCGTCAATATTCCTCAAAAGCGAGGAACCGCCGGTCATCGTGATGCCGTTGTCTATGATGTCCGACGAAAGCTCGGGCGGAGTTTCCTGCAAAACATTTTTGATGACCTTCATCATGTCTTTGAGTTCGGAGTCAATGGCTTTCACCACTTCATTGGTGGTAATTTCCGCCGTTCGGGGCAAGCCGGTGAGAAAATCCCGGCCTTTGATTTTGTAGACCATTTCCTCGTCCACCAAAACCGCCGAACCGATTTTTATTTTTATGTCTTCGGCCGTCCTGTCGCCGATAAACAGATTAAAATTTTTCTTAATATAATCGGCGATAGCCTGATTGATTTTATCCCCGGCACATTTAAACGATGCGGAAGCGACAATGCCCCCCAAAGAGATGACGGCCGCGTCCGTCGTTCCCCCGCCGATGTCAACCACCATATGCCCTATTGGCTCTTGGATGGAAATACCGGCGCCGATGGCGGCCAAAATCGGCTCTTTCATCACGTAAGCCGCTTTGGCTCCGGCTTTTATGGTCGCTTCCACCACCGCCCTCCTCTCGGTGGAAGTAACTCCGGCCGGCACCGAAACCAGCACTTCCGGTTTGGCGAAACTCCATTTCCCCATCGCTTTGGAGATGAAATATTTAAGCATCGCTTCCGTCACTCGGTAATCGGCGATAACGCCGTCTTTCATCGGCCGGTAAGCGGTAATGGTGTCCGGAGTTCGGCCGACCATCGCTCTGGCTTCGTCTCCCACCGCCATAACTTTATTGTCTGGCAAGGAAATGGCCACTACGGACGGCTCGTTTAAAACCACTCCTTTGCCGGGAACAAAAACCAGCGTGTTGGCCGTGCCCAAATCAATGCCTAATTTTTTATTGAAAAATCCCATATTGCAATCTCAAATTTAAAATCTAAAAAATAAAATCTGTTTTTTGTTATTCGTTACTTGCTTCTCTTTTTATGTCGGCTCCAATATTTGCCAATCTCCCGCAAATGTCTTCGTAACCTCTTTCTATAGTATACGTATTTTTTAGCATAGATTGCCCTTTGGCGGCAAGCATAGCTATCAGTATTATGGCAGAAGGACGCAAGGCGGGCAAACAAGTGATTTCCGCCGGTTTGAACTCCGTCGGCCCTTTTATAAAAACCCGATGAGTGTCCGCCAGTTCTATTTTGGCTCCCAAGCGATTTAATTCCGTGTAATATATGGCGCGATTTTCATAAACCCAGTCATGAATCAAAGTTTCTCCTTTGGCTTGAGCGGCGATGGGCACGAAAAAAGGCAGGTTGTCTATGTTGAGACCGGGATATGGCCGGCCGTAAATTTTTTCTTCCGGCGCGATCAGTTCCGATGGATAGGTTTTTATGTCCGCCAGTCGGGCAAATCCGTTTTCCGATTTATATTTGCGAACAATTTTATATTTAAACCCCATTTTTTCCAACTTGAACAATTCCAGCTCCAAAAAATCCAACGGGCATCGCCTGATAACGATTGACGATTTCGTCATGATTGCCGCAGTCAGAAAAAACATCGCTTCTATCGGGTCCTCGCTTAATTGAAAAAAATATTCTTGATTGATATTTTCTTGGCCCAAAATAGTCAAAGTGGTCGTTCCTATTCCTTCCATATTTACACCCAAACCGACCAGAAAATGACACAGGTCTTGGACTTGATAATTGGCCGAGGCGAATTTAATAACCGTTTTTCCGCCGATAAGCGCCGCCGCCAAAATAGTATTTTCCGTCGCCGTGTCGCCGGATTCGTACATTATTATATTTTCGCAAGGAACCAGCTTGTTCCGGCTGATTTCGTATTCGTTTTCCTTAACCTTTATTTTTATGCCGAATTTTTCCAAAGCATAAAGATGAGGCGTAACCGTTCTCTTGCCCAGCTTGCAGCCGCCGGAAAAAGGCAAAGAAAATTTTTTGAACTTGTGAACCAAAATACCTATCAACAATATCATTATTCTGGTCTTTAAAGCGGCTTCAATATCCAATTTTTCCAATTTTAATTTTCCTGGCGGAGACACTTTCAAATTTTTACCCTGCCAGGCCGTTTTCACGCCAATGCTTTCCATTATTTCTATTATCCTGAAAACTTCCTCAATTTTCGGCAGATTGATTATTGTGGTCTTGCTATCATTCAAAAGAGAAGCCAGCAAAATCGCCACCGCCGAATTTTTGGAAGAATTGACCGCTACTTCTCCTTTCAATTTTTTCCCGCCGTTGATTATATAATTTGTCACAAAATAATAATACTGTTTTTGAATTTTTTTACAAACAAAAAATAAATAAAAATCCCGCAAAAACTTTCTTCCAAAATCCCCTTTAATCCCTTTTTCACAAATTAGACTTTACCAGCGATAGCAAATATACCTTAATTTTGATTTCCTAATATTTTGTCAGAACAATGCTGTCAATTATCTCTTTCGGCAAATCTTCGTCAAATTCAAAAACGGTTTTACCTTCTTTTTCTTTTTTATAATAAAGATGAATAGTCGGCTCGCCCGATTCTTTGTTTTTTATATCAACCTCAAACCTTTCCGCGTAATCAAATCCTTGATTATTAAGAACTTCCACGAATTTATTTCTTTCCTCAATCCCTTTTGTTTTTTCAATCAACTTTGCAAGAAAACTCTCTAGGACTCCTTGGTGAGAGCCAAAAAATCTTTTCATCGTATCTTCATAATTTTTATCTTTATCTTGCGCAAGCTCGTTAAAGCGCGGGGCTATGTCATAATATTTTCCAACAATGGAAGCTAGGCTTGAGCTTGTTTAGAATAAGTTGAAGCCTTATCGTCGTTTTCTTCCTTGACCAATCTGTCGCTATCCTCCACTAAGAATTTCAAATATTTCCCGTTTTTTGCGGCTTCAAGCGCTTTTTTGCCGTAATTGGAAGTAAAATCCGCTTCAAAATTTAACCTGTCGTCCACCCTGATTTTTGAGCCTGATTTTAATGGCAAATCTTTATCCAGTTTTTCTTTTAATTCCTCCAGCGTTTCCTTTCCTGTAATTTCCTCCAATTTGCCCGACATAACCAAACCTGATGTTTCTTGTGTTCTTTTTCTGGGCGAACCGAAAGCCATTGACTGATCGATATTATTTTCTTCGGCTTTTTCCTTGGCGTGCATTTTCCCCGTGGGAGTCAGCCTCACTTCCTCGTCGCTTTTTGTCTTATCGTTTTCTTTTTCATCTCCCTGGCAACAATGGCGGCATGACAAGTAATGCCCCCTTCATCTGTAACTATCGCCGCGGCTTTTTTCATGGCTGGTATATACCATGGCGTTGTCATTGGAGCAATAAGAATATCTCCTTCATCAACTTTATTCAATTCTTCTCTAATAAAAACTACTTTAATTTTTCCCTTCGCAAAACCTCTGTTTGCGGAAAACCCTTTAATATCCTTTGAATCAGGCGGAGTATCGCCCGGTAGAGATAGCCCTCTTTTTGCAAGTTCTTCGTAAAAGTTTTCTTCAAAAATAAGTTGTCCGTCTATGTATGCAAAAACAGACTTTTTTCTATGCGAAAGATCATCTTTGTTTATTTTTCTGGTTTTAAGTGCAGAAGTTAGTTCATCATATCTGATATAATTAACAAGTCCGCTATCCCAATTTGTAACTTTGACAAGTTGAGCAAGAAGTTGGAAGATTGTTTCGATTGACTGGTCGAAAAACGGATCGGTTTCTTTTCTCCATTCAACACATTGTTTAATCAATTGCTTGTCAAACAATTTAATGCCCTTATTAGACGCAAAAACTTCCTGCCAAAGTGGCATAAGGTAAGTAACAACAATCCATGGGATGCCCTTCCTAAATGAATCTCTTATCTTGTTTAAGTTTACTAAAATTTCTTCCTCTGTGTTGTTAGATTTATTTCTGATGCTCTTAATCAATTTCAGAGTAGCTTTCTGTCTTTTTAATCCTTCCACTAATCGTGTCGGATTTTCTTTGGCCCATTTTGAAAGTTCCACTGGAATTTTTTCTAACTGAATACTATCCCGCCAGCTTTCCACTGTTCCTCTCTTAAAGATAAAAAAATTTTCTGGAAATTTAATACCGAAAAAATTTTCCGTTTCTTTCACAATTCCCTGATACCAACTTTCAACCCCAATTAAAGGGGCTTCCCGAGTAATAATCTTTACTAGAGGCCTCGAGTCTATTTCTCTTCCCAGCGTCGTTATCGGCCGGCTTTGCGTTATATAAAATTTGTTATTTTCAAAAGCCCATTCAATATCCACCGGAAAGCCGTAATGATTCTCTATTTTTAGGATTAGTTCGGAGAGTTCCATAATCTGATCGTCAGTCAGTTTTTGTTGTCCACCTTTTTCTTTAGGAATATTTCGTCATTCGTTTCCGCCTTCTTTTGGTTTTCGATAAATGCCTCTTTCTTGATGAGAGATGTTTTTGTCTATGATTCTTCTCGGACTTTTCTCTATAACATAAGAATCGGGAGTGATTTGACCGGAAACGATGGCTTCGCCCAGGCCGTAGCCGGCTTCTATGATCATTTGATTGCGGTCTTGAGTGACAGGATGGACGGAAAAAGCGATGCCGGAGACTTCGGATTCTATCATTTTTTGAATAACGACGGCGACGGAGATTTTGCTGTTATGCAAGCCTTTCTCAAACCGGTAGAAGATGGCTCGGGGGGTGAACAGCGAGGCCCAGCATTTTTGGACATTAGCCAATAAGGTTTTTTCGGTGGTGTTCAGGAAGGTGTCCAATTGTCCGGCCCAAGCGGCGGAGGAAGAATCTTCGGCGGTGGCGCTTGACCGGACGGCCACAAATTGGGATTTCAGTTTCTTGAATTCTTTTGTTATCTCTTCCTTGATGTCTTGAGGTATTTTAGCTTTCAGAATTAAATCTTTTATCCTTTCGGAGGCTTCTTCCACCGTATGCATTTCTTTATGGTTGACGGCGTGAAGAATTGAGTCTATTTCCACGTTCAGATCGCTGTTTTCCAGAAACTTCTCAAAGGCGGAGGAAAGAACGACGAAGCCCGGCGGGACATGGGTGCCCACTTGCGTCATTTCGCCCAAAGAAGCGCCTTTGCCTCCGGCGATGGGAGCGTCACTTCTAGTTATCTTTTTGAAGTCTCGAATCATCTCCATAATTATTCGTATCTTATCAGTATTAACTTTTTTTACAAACAAAAATCCAACAAAAACTTTCTTCCAAAATACCCTTTTCATATTCATAATTAAAATTGCAGTATAAAACCTCCAGGTTTTAAATTGAAATACTTAAAAAATATTTCGGGGTGTTTTATTTTTATGCAAAAAAGACCATTTACTTCCGCCGGTTTTTTTGCCAGAATGGATGAAATATCAGCCAAAAAACCGACTTACGATATTACGATATCGGTTTAAAAAATAAAATGAAAATAATTGATGTCATTCCGATAGCCAAAGGAATCCCCCAAGAAAAACTTTCCTATTTCACTTCCAAAGATGTTTCTGTCGGCGCGCTGGTTTCTGTTCCTGTAAGAAAAAAAGAAATTCCCGCCATCGTCAGCGCCGTGTCTGACGCCAAAGAATCAAAAACCAGCCTTAAAAATTCCGATTTCTCCATAAAACCGATAAAATCGGTAATTTCCGCCAGCTTCATAACGCCGGAATTTTTGGAAGCCTGCCAAGAGATTGCCATGTATTATCTCTCCACGCTTGGCTCCGTGATAAAAGATTTTGTTCCGCAAGCCATATTGGAAGGCGGTTTTAAATCAACAATACCCAAAATAACAGCGCAAGCGGGCAACGGGCGCGAAATTATCGTCATTCAATCCCAGTATGAAGAAAGAATTCATCATTACAAAAGTATTGTCAGAGAAGAGCTGGCTAAAAACAAATCCGTCTTTTTGTGCCTGCCGACTGCCGCCGATATGGAAAATATCGCCGTTGAATTGGGACGAGGAATAGAAAAATACGTTTTTGTTTTGTCCGGAAAAATGCCTAAGAAAAAAATGGTGGAGGAGTGGAAAAAAATTGTTGAAGAAAAACATCCAGTTTTGATAATCGCCACCAAGCTGTTCCTGTCCATGCCCAGGCGGGACTTCGGCGCCATAATAATAGACCAAGAAAGTTCTTCCTCTTACAAAAACCAAAAAAAACCTTACACCGACGCTAGAAAAGCGGCCGAAATAATAAGCGACAAAATAAAAGCCCGCCTGATTTTCGGCGACGAGCTTATTCGGACGGAAACTTTTTACCGGCAGGAAACCGGCGAATTCTCTCCTTCTTTTGACCGTCGCGCGAGACTGGTTTCATCGGCGGAACAAATAATCATAGATGCAAAAGAACATTTTGAAGAAAAGAAAACAACCGGACGAAAATTCGTTTCCACCCCGCAACTCGTGCGGATAATGGACGAGGCGGCCGCCGGAAACGAAAAAATAATAATATTCGCCAACCGCAAGGGTTACAATCCGACAACGATATGCGCCGACTGCCGCAGGACGATGCTGTGCGGAAAATGCGACGCGCCGGTGGTTATGCGAAAAACGGATTTAAAAAACTTCATCCAAAGATGCCATAAATGTCTTTCGGAACTGCCTGCGCCGAACAGGTGCCCTTATTGCAAAAGCTGGCGATTGGAATCTTACGGCATAGGAACGCAAATGGTGGCGGAAGAAATGAGGGGCTTTTTCCCCGACGCAAAAATTTTTGAAATGGATTCCGATTCCGTCCCCAACGAAAAAACGGGAAAGAAAATGGCCGAAGAGTTTTTGTTAAACGGCGGGATTCTTGTCGGAACGGAAATGATTTTTTCTTACATTAATCGGCCGGTTGACCGGGTCGCCGCCATATCAGTGGACGGGCTGTTCACTTTGCCGGAATTTAAAATAAACGAAAAAGTTTTCCATCTTCTTTTGAAACTTAAATCATTGGCCAAGAAATCTTTCGTAATCCAGACCAGATTCCCGGAGTTGCTTATTTTTGACAATGTCTTGAGAGGAAATATTTCCGAATTTTACAAAGAAGAAATAGAGAGCCGAAAAATTTTCCAATACCCTCCCTTCAAACTGCTGATAAAAATTACCAAAGAGGGAAAAAACGAAAGCCAGTTAAATAAAGAGATAGAGGCTCTGCAAAAAGTTTTGGACGAGTGGAAGCCAACAAGCTATCCGGCCTTTATTCCGAAAATAAAAAATTTGTACATAAAGCATATCTTGCTTAAAATTGACCCCGCTTCCTGGCCCAAAGATCAAGAAAAATTATCCCGAATCTTGTCTTCCTTGCCTCCATCATGGAAAATAGACATCGGCCCGGAAAGTTTACTGTAAAAAAATAAACCTGCTCACCGTAGCGAGCAGGTTTTGAAGCATATAAACAATGACTGGCTCAAAACACCTTTTATACAACATTAAAAGCTGTAACCTCGTCAATATGTTTTAACAAAGCCTCGGCATGATCAGGCAATATTTGTTTTTCCTGAATCATTTGCCTGATTTGAGCAAAATCGAACAATTCAACTCGCTCAATTTCAGCCTCAGCGGTAATTTCACCGCTAAAATACTTTGCCTTCAGCGCGATAAAATCGTGCCTCGGTTTCGATATTCTAAAAAATTCTTTTTCGGGGTATTCAACAACAACCCCGATTTCATCATTAACCTCCCTCATCGCGGTAATGTTTTTATCCATATCATCTTCAGGGCTTGGTCTACCTCCGGGCAATTTCCACATTTTTTTTGAAAAATTGCCTTTTTCAATCACTAAAGGAATCCCTTGCATATCCGTCACCACCACAAATACCGCATAATCTCTTTTTGGTTCAACAAAGCCTGTTATTATTGCCATTTGCAACCGCCTTTCTTCAAAAAAGTTTTAGAAATTACAATTGTTAAGTATCAAGATTTTTTCGCCCATCCTTTATTCTGCTTTCAAGCCTATCATAAATAGTTTTATTTGTCAATATATACTGGTAGGTCTAAAAATTGCTAGAATACGCCCAATGACAACCATAGTCCAAACGGGCGATAAAGTTTTAAGAGAAACGGCCAAGGAAATAAGTTTGGCCGAAATAAAATCGGCGAAAATAAGGAATATTTTGAAGAAAATGACAGACGCTCTTTCTGCCGCCAAAGACGGCGTGGCTCTTGCTGCGCCTCAAATCGGCGTACCGCTGCGAGTTTTCATTGTTTTGAAAGAATACACAGAAAATAAAACCTCTCAAGAATTAAAAGAAATTCAGGAAAAGAAAGAAAAATCGTCCAAGCAAAACAAACCCGAAATAGTCGTTTTTATAAATCCGAAAATCACGAAAATTTCCAAGAAAAAGCAAACAGTAAGGGAGGGCTGTCTTAGTGTCGTCGGAATGTTCGGCGCAATCACAAGAGCCGAAAAAATTACCGTAGAAGCTTATAACGAAAAAGGAGAAAAATTCACCCGCGGCGCTTCCGGCCTGCTGGCCCAAATCTTCCAGCACGAAATGGATCACTTGAACGGCATCCTCTTCACCGACTCAGCCAAAGATGTGCAGAAGATTGTTAAGGAGAAAAAATAAAAATCCTGCGCTATTTCAGCTGGAGCGACCAATTTTTGTTAGCTGAAAGCGTTACAAAAATGGAAGTACTCTTTGTGGCGCAGAAAGAAGATACACATTTTTGATATTAAACAATGACTAATAAAAACTTAAATTTCGCCTTTTTCGGTACATCGGAATTTGCGGTGAAAATTCTTGATAAACTGATTGAGAACGGCTATGTTCCCAGTCTTGTCATTACGACCCCTGACAAACCCAAAGGCCGTAAAATGATTATGACTCCCCCGCCCGTGAAAGTCTTCGCTCAAGCTCACAATCTAAAAATCATCCAACCGGAGCGTTTGGCGGTTAAACCGCCACTTGGCGGTTTAACCGCCAAGTGGCTTGATTTATTCATCGTCGCTTCTTACGGAAAGATAATTCCGAAGTCAATTTTGGACATTCTAAAATTCGGGATGCTCAATGTCCACCCGTCATTGTTGCCGAAATTCAGAGGCCCGTCGCCTATCCAAGCTTTTATTTTAAGCGGAGAAAAAAAAACAGGAGTTACGATAATGCTGATGGATGACAAAATCGATCACGGACAAATTCTTTTACAGAAAGAATTTGAAGCACGAAGCACGAAATTCGAAATTCGAAACAAATTCCAAATTCAAAATTCAGAAAATTTAAAACTAAACGCAAAACAACTTGAAGAAAAATTGGCGGAATTGGGCGGGCAAATGCTGGTTGACACGATTCCGAAGTGGATAAGCGGAGAAATTAAAGCGGTCGAACAAGACCACAGCCAAGCGACTTTTACCAAGAAAATAAACAAAGAAGACGGCTTGGTAGACTTGGAAAAAGACAACCCGGAAATTATTTACAGAAAATTTTTAGCTTTTCAACCATGGCCGGGAGTTTATTATTTCACTCAAAAAAATAACCAAAAATTCCGCGTCATAATCACAGATATGGAAATGTCGGAAAGCGGTCAGTTAAAAATCAAGAAAGTGAAACCGGAATCAAAAAAAGAAATGGAGTACGAAAAGTTTATGAAGTTATAGTTATATGTCTTCGTTCAAACTTATCAGCGGCACGAAAGCGAAACCGGGATAGACTTTTTCTTCAAACTCCGTTTCTGATTTTTTGATAAGCAGGTGAATCGCATCTTTGACCGGCGCGACGATTCTGCCGCCGATTTTGAGCTGTTCTTTCCATGCTGCGGGCAATTCCTGACCTGAAGCCGCCGAGATTATCCTGTCAAAAGGCGCTTCTTCCGGCATGCCTTTGGTGGCGTTTAAAGAATGAAACTCTACTGTTTTATTTTTTATAAATCCGTATTTGGCGACGTTTTTCCGGCCAAAAGCCATCAGCTCCGGAATTAACTCTGCGGCGAAAACTTTTCCTTCGCCGGAAACTATATGAGCCAGTAGCGCCGTCTGCCAGCCCGAACCGGAACCTATTTCCAAAACCCTGTTCCCTTTTTCCGGCTGGAACAACTCCAGCATAAAAGCTACCGTCAGCGGCTGGGAAATTGTCTGCCCGTAACCTATCGGCAAAGGCGTATTGAGATAAGCCTTGTCCTTCAATTCTTCCGGAACAAAATCCTTCCGGTCCACTTTTTCAAAAGCGTCAATAATTGAAGGAGTTTTCAAAATCCCTTCTTCCATCAGCTCTTTAATGAGATATTTCATAAGCGAACTTAATCAACAATGATAACCGATTCTACGGTCACATTTTCCACAGGATGATCGTTTTTGGTTTTATCCGTGGCGACATTTTCTATCTTATCCACCGCATCCATTCCTTCAACGACTTTGCCGAAAACCGTATGTTTGCCGTCCAGCCACGGAGCGCTCTCCGCCGTAACGATGAAAAATTGGCTGCCGTTGGTGCCGGGTCCGGCGTTGGCCATGGCCAAAACCCCTTTTATTATTTTATTGGGATTTATTTCGTCCTTGAAAGCGTAGCCAGGCCCGCCGATGCCGTCGTTTGACCAATCATCGTCTTTGCTGTTCGGGTCGCCGCCTTGAATCATAAAATCTTTTATCACCCGATGAAATCTGGTTCCATTGTAAAATTTTTCATTGGACAGCTTTATGAAATTGCCGACCGTTTTCGGCGCATCTTTGGCGAAAAGCTCAAGTTTTATTTCGCCCATATTCGTCTTCATAACGGCCACGGGATTGCCCGTATAGCCAAGACTTTTCACGCTGGCGTCTTTTGATATTTTATTTTCCGATTTCATAGCGATTTTATAACCGAAAATTGCTCCCAAGGAGCCGAGAATTATAATGATAAATATCAGCCAATGAGCCCCGCCTTTATTCATAAATTTACTTTAAAAACGGGATTAAATTTTTAATCGCGCGGGCGCCTTTTCTGACTAAAGATATTTTCCGGTCTTTGACTTTTTCCAATTCCAATTTTATCTTGTCGTGAGCGCCGTCTATGGCCTCGTTGAGAGTTTCGCTGGTCGCTTCGGCTCTTGCGCCTTTTCCGTAATGCGGAATGTGGATTTGGATTTCCGCCCTGTAAACATCGCCCTTAAGATGATGCGCCGTTGTGCGTCCGACTTCCACCCAAGCCTGAACGCTCTCGTCCGCCCTGCGGATAAATTTTTCCAACCCGTTCACCTTTTTCTCCGCATATTCGCGAATGGCCGGAGTCAATTCAAAATTAGTCGCCTTCAAATTTATATTCATGGCATTATTATAAACTATTTTTATCTATAAGCAAAATTGGCCGTTTTTGTAGATGATTTTTTCGCTTCCGTCATAAAACGTCGCCGTAACAGTTCTGGGTGAAGTGGAAACAAGGTCGGTATGAATCGCCGAATCGTTAAAACCCAATTTTTTCCAGTCTTCTTTGGATTTGTCCGCCATATCTCCGTCAAAAGTGTCGTGATAAGAACTGCCAAGAGCGATATGAAAATTTCCGTTCGGTCCGCCGGCGTTCTCGTCATAAAGAGTCTCGCCCATAAACTTGGTGATACGAGAAAATCTTTTGTCGGTCAAAGAAAATTCCCCTATCTTGTCGGCGTTCTCCGCTTTTATCATTTCCAAAAGCGTTTTCTCGTTTTTCTCGGCTTTGGCTTTTACCACTTTTCCTTCTTTGAATTCCAACTCTATTCCTTCAATAAGATTGCCGTAGCTGTAAAGCGGCTGGTTGAATTTCGCCCAACCTTCCGCTCCCCGCCAATCGGGCGAAGTGAATATCTCAAAGCTCGGCACATTCCGCCCGCTACAGCCGACCCACTGTCTTTTTTCTCCCATATTTATTTTCAAATCAACATCGGGGCCGATTACGCGCAACTTTTCTATCTTCAGATCGTTAAGTTTATTTTTGTATTCGCCGATTTTTTTATAAACTTTTTTCCATTCTTCAACAGGATCGGCCTTGTCCAAAAAACAGGCCTTGATTATCTGATTCCAGTATTCTTTCAAAGACAAGCCGGCTTCTTTAGCCATAGCTTCCGTGGCGTAAAGGGCTATTGTCCAAGTGAATTTCCCTTTGTTTTCTTTTTCTTCCTTCCATTCTTTGAAAGGTTTGAAAACTTGGCTTAAGGCCATTATTTTTTTGGGGTCAACTTCTTTCAAAGAGAACTTGTTGGTCTCGCTGTCTATAAAAATTGAGTGGTCTATCTGATCAACCAATCCTTTTAAAAATTTATCCGGAAAAAATTTCAGCTGATTTTCATCGGCCAAATCGTAAAATTCTTTTTCCAGATTTATTTTCCCTTCATCGGCGGGAAGATAATTGCCGAGCGCATTGCCTCCGGCTTTTAAAATCGCTCGCCTCAATTCAACATAAAAAGGCTTGGCAATATCGTAGACGGTAAGCCTGACCGTTTCGCCTTTCTTAATTCCCTCGCCTCCGCCCAAAGCGAAATTAACCAAAACATCGGCGTATTTCTCCAAAATTTTTTGCGACGGCTGATACATTATGTTTTTTTGTCTTTTTCAAAAGAAAATCTGTCATTTACAGGAAAACTGTTAATTTAAGTCCTTTTTCTTTTCCTCAAACTCTTGCTTGCTTATTTCCCCGCGGGCGTATCTCTCTTTGAGAATATCAAGCGCCGATTTGCCGGAACCGCCCATAACTCCAAATTCAAAGTTCATCACAATATTGTTTGTTAAATTATTATAAATATGGCCAGAAAATATTTTTTTATATTTTCATTTTACACATTTTACACCGATTTAATTTATCCGCAACCGGATGAGCTTGGAGTTTTTCACTCTGTTCAAAACTCCCGAATTAAAACCCTCGCAAACCCCGAAGGAAAGCCTACGGCTTCCAACGGGGCATGCTTTTGAAATTATTTTACCGAATCTGATACACAAATCCAAAAAACGAAATCTAAAATGATGCGCCCGCCACTATTTTTCTGGGGCAAAGGAGGCGGGGCGACGGACTCGCCTGCGCGGAGGAGGGGTCTGGGGAGGAATCCACGCAGGCTTCGGCTTTCCTTTTTGAAAAAATTGGCGGCTAGTTAATTATGGCGTGTTGCTTCAACACTTTCAAGAAAGAAGGCGTGGCGAATCCTAATGAGTATGTTGCGTGTAGCACCTCAATAAAAGCTTTTTTTTTGTAAATCTTTAATTGCTTCAATCCTTCTTCTGAAATTGGTACTTCTTTTGTATTTATCTGTGAAGACCTATATCCTTTTACAATAGAAACTACTCTGCCAGTTTTAACATCAAAAATTGGGCCACCACTATTACCCGGATTAAATGCGATTGTAAATTCATAAACCGAGTGTTTGTCAGATGTTCGGTATCTACAATTTATAACGCCATTATCGGTACGAAGTAAGACATTACCGATACGGGGTTTATTTAAATCTCGATCTTCAAATTCCAGTTTACTCAATGGGTAACCCAAAACGCCAACCTCAGTGCCTATGGGTAAAAAATCTTTAGAAATTCTTATGAAATCATTTTTATCTGCGTATATTTTGTCGCCATTCTTGTAAAATTCTTCATCAAGATAAATCACAGCCAAATCTATATCCTGATAAACAAAAATTTCTTGGTTTAATTTTGGTTCAAAAATTCTATAATGCCATTGATCGTCGTCGTCATGTCTCAATAAGTAATACTTATCTCCCTCTTGGTGTTTAAAAAGTTTGCCCTTTTCTGTATCGTTAATAACATGACCTGCAGTCAAAAAACGATTCGGAGCGGCTATAAATCCAGTTCCGAGAGTAATCCAGTTGATACCCTCCTTTTCGTCAATAATGGTTTTTCTACCTCTTACGACAACATAGACAGATTTTTTTAGCCATTTCAGACAATCTACGAAATTATGAAAACTTTCCGGTCGTTTCGGTGCTTTGGGCCCTTTATATTTTTTGTTCCTTTTTGACATAATTTTGATCTGGGGATAACTCGACTTTGATTTTCTACTTTTGTTCTATTATAATTGATGTGTAGCAAACAAGTCAAGTCTATATGCTCACAAAACGCCAAAAAGAAGTCCTCGACTTCGTAGAAAGTTACACGACAAAGAAAGGATACTCTCCTTCATTTGAAGAAATTAGAAAACGACTTAAACTCGCCTCTGTTTCAACTATTCATTTTCATATCTCAAAACTCAAGGAAGGTGGCTATTTAGGTAATATAGAAAATAAAGCCCGTACTATTAGCGTTGCTTCTAAAAAACCGATGGTCAAAATTCCGCTTTTAGGAACTATCGCCGCAGGAAAACCAATAGAGGCAATTCGAGAAAATGAATTTATTGCTGTCCCTAAAAATATATTACCTAGTAGCGGTAATCTTTATGCCTTGCGTGTTATGGGCAATAGTATGATTGATGAAAATATAAAAGACGGAGATGTCGTCTTGGTAAAACAACAGGATGTTGCAGAAAATGGAGAGCGTATCGTTGCGCTCATAGATAACCACGAAGCAACACTCAAAAAGTTTTATAAAGAGCGGGGGTATATTCGATTACAACCTGCTAATAAAACTTTTGAGCCGATTATTATTAGAAAAGATCGCGATATTAAAATTCAAGGTGTTGTTATTGATGTTATAAAAAACGAGGAAGAATTACAGGCGGAAGAAATTACAACAACAAAAGAGATAAGAAGGGAAAGAAAATTACCACTTAATAAAATAATTTTAGGAGATGCCGTTCAGGAACTAAAGAAACTTCCCGATGAAAGCTGTGATGTCGTCATAATTGACCCCCCTTATAATATCGGTAAGGATTTTGGGAATAACATAGACAAACGAGAACTTGGAGAATATGTAGAGTGGTGTAAAAGTTGGATAAACGAAAGTATAAGAACTCTAAAACCGAACGGAACGATGTTTATTTATGGTTTTAGTGAAATTTTGGCATATCTTTCTATTGAAATACCGATACAAAAACGATGGCTGATTTGGCACTATACGAACAAAAATGTTGCTTCGCTTAATTTCTGGCAAAGAAGCCATGAGGCTATAATTTGCGCGTGGAAAGATAAGCCAGTTTTCAACAGAGATGAAGTTAGAGAGCCATACACTGAGGGCTTTCTAAACGGAGCCGCCGGAAAGGTAAGAAAAGGAACGCTAGGAAGATTTAGCAGTAGCGGTTTAGAAACCGTTTATAAAGCCCACGAGGGCGGAGCTTTACCGAGAGATGTTATCAAAATCCCTGCTCTTGCCGGTGGAGCCGGAATGATTGAGAGATGGTTTTTGTGTAAAACCTGTGATTCTATTTGTGAACCACGACAACTGAAAAATCATGATGGGCATGAAATAATGAAGCACCCAACACAAAAACCATTTGAGCTATCTAAAAAATTGATAAAATCTGCTATGCCAAAAACAGACGGGGTTGTGCTAGTGCCTTTTGTTGGTACTGGCTCGGAGTGTGCGGCGGCAAAAGAATTGGGACAATCGTATATTGGCTTTGAGATCAATCCGGATTATGTAAGATTGGCAGAAAAAATGGTAGATGACAAAAAACTGGTTGCAAAATTATTTTAGAGCTCCGTCTATTTCTTTTTTCTTTTGCTCAAAAGCATAAGGAGCAAAAACGACAAAACCATTCGGGAATCTCTTCAATTCCTTATTTTCTTGAAATCTTTTATACGGGAGTTTATACTCGCCATCTTTTTTCTTTGGGTTTTCGAAATAATCACTACTTGGAACTTCGTAATTAATATCAATAAATTGCCCTTCTATTTTATTTTTAACTCCACCTTTACCACGCCTCACTTCTCCACTAAATGATTTCTTTTTAACTTGGTAGTTTAAAATTTTTCCTTTATATCTAACTTGAAAATCAGCTCCTTGATGGTCAAGCTCGTCCGACATTGCAACCGTACCTTCACCGAAAACTGACTCCGCTACATAACCGGCGTGTATTTGAGTAATAATACTTGCCCATGTTCTATAAATCCTTGCAGGAAGTCCGCGATAAAAACAATCTTTGCACATTGTTGTTCTTTGTCTAAAAGATTCAATTTCTGTTTTTTGAGAATTTAAATACTCTTTATAAAAATCTTCAAAAGATAAAAATTTCTTTTGATCCCAATACACCTTGTAGAGCATATTGATTGCCTGAACTTCTTTAGGTAAATCCATTTCCACAATTTTAATAGGCCTATACTTATCACGATAGGATTTAAGGTCAACTGATTGTAAAAAATTATCGAATTTTTGTACTAACATATATTATAAAAAATATGAGGACGGCTTTTTGTATATCTCTGCAAATTTCTTCATTTTTGCAACATCAAGACGTCTTTCGCCAGACTCAATTTTTGAGATATACGATTGGGGTTTACTAAGTTTCTTTGCAATCTCTTGCTGTGCAAGCCCAGCTTCAATACGCGCTGTTTTCAAGCGTTCTATGATCTCTTTGTAGTCTTTTGTATAGACAGACTTGTTCATTTGTATTTCTATGATATATCCTATTGTGGTATAATCCCAAAATGGGATATACTATATTTATGAATATTGCCGCCAAAAAATTCGCTCGTCTTCAAAATCCGAGTTCGTATCTAATTTGTTGGCTCCGGGAGCAGGGAATCTTTCTCTACGAGAACTGTACACCTTTTCTGTTTTCTGTTCGCGAATACGCTCCAGAAAACTATCAAAGGTCTTCGATCCCTGACGGAAGCAAAATTGTTTGCTTCCTCTCCCGGAGTTTTTCACTCTGTTCAAAACTCCGGGAGCAGGGATCGAACCTGCGACCAATCGCTTAACAGGCGACTGCTCTACCGCTGAGCTATCCCGGAATGAATTTTTCAAAAATCCATATGGATTTTAACCTGATTTCGTTCTTATTGCAACAATTTTGTTCCGCCTAAAAAATTGGACAAGAATATCTTTCTATGATATCTTGCTTATAAATAACACCTTAAAAATTATTTTTAAACTTTTACTTTTTTTCAGAAAGGAAGGGAGCCAATGAAAATATTTAAAAATCCGTGGTTGTGTATTTTTATAATATATGCGGCGGGCTTATTAACTTTGGCGACATTATTTATAGTAAAACCAGTGGCAACACAAATGATGAAGAAAAAATAACAACGGCCGGGATTTAAAATCCGGTCAACTCAATCGGCTTGTTTAATCCACTTGGAGTGGAGCAAGCCGATTTTTTATTTCCAATAAAAAATGTACACGAAAAAATGCGATCGCTTCAAAGTGTGTACATTTTCAGGTTTCAGATTTTTAGCGCCTCCTTAAAAATATCTTCCGGCGACATTTTGTTTCTTTTCTCATATCCGCATTTGAGGCACTTGTGAGTAATGTCGTACTCCCCTCCTTTTGTTTCTATCTTGGACGGCTTCATCATTCCTCCGCAACCGGAAGACCTGTCGCCTGGAGTTACATCCATATGCTTGCTCCAAAGGCATTTAGGACAATGATTAGTGTACCCGTCACCTTTTACATTTTGTCCGCAATTCCCGCAGACAAAATTTTCTATTTTTCTTTTGAAATCAATGGCCATAAAATTTATTTTATTTTCTCATATTCTTGCCAAAATGCCAAATTGGCTATACTTTTAGGTCATTATGGTAAAGGGATTCTGGAAAAAATTACTATCGACATCGAACGTCGATAGTAAGCCGATTTTGGCGCTGGCGCCGATGGCGGATGTAACGGATGCGGCTTTCAGGCGGATTATCGCCAAATACGGAAAACCGGACGTGATGTTCACGGAATTTGTTTCCTGCGACGGTTTATGTTCCTCGGGACAAAAAAATATTTTGCCGATTTTAAAATTTACGAAAAAAGAAAGACCGATAGTGGCCCAAGTTTTTGGCGACAAGCCGGAAAATTTTTACGAATCGGCCAAACTTATAAAAAAGCTGGGTTTTGACGGCATAGACATAAATATGGGCTGTCCAGACAAAAAAGTGATAAAACAGGACGCCGGAGCGGCGCTCATTAACAACTCTCGACTCGCCCAAGAAATAATCAGGCAAACAAAAAAAGGCGCCCGCCTCTCCGGCGGGCAAGCGGGGGAAATGCCCGTTTCCGTCAAAACCAGAATCGGCTATGACAAATATGATAAAAAGGAATTTA